>WNGD01000548.1_pt1 | contig 54484 bp, 52 predicted proteins | sample 5400671 | NCBI WGS metagenome assembly WNGD01 (sample SAMN13153369, study PRJNA577476) | soil metagenome | isolation source: 40 cm soil or saprolite under grassland replicate 2 | place: USA:California | collected 2016-06-15 | reverse complement strand
AGGAAGGGGAGACCGTCGAGGTGGGAACGGTGATTGCTCTGATCGGCCCCGAGGGTGCGCAGCCGGCCCAGCCCGCGCCCCAGGACGCCCCGACACCGGAGCCCACCCCGGCCGAGCAACCGCGAGCAGAGCAGACGCCAGCCGAGCAACCGCCAGCCGAGCAACCGCCGGTCGCACCGGCGCCGCTCGCGCAGGGGCCGCCCGAGCGCGCGCACGCGGCGGCGCAGGCCGCACCTTCCGCGGCCGGCAACGGGAAGACGTTCGTCTCGCCCGTCGTCGCGCGAATCGCCTCGGAGCACGGGATCGACCCCGCGAGCGTTCCGGGAACCGGCACCGGCGGACGCGTCACGAAGAAGGACATCCTCGCGTTCATCGACTCCGGTGCCGCGACCGCACCCGCTCCTGCAGCCGCTCCCGAGCCCACGCCTGCGCCGGCCGCAGCGCCCCCGCCCCCGCCTCCGCCTCCTGCGCCTGAGCCGGAAGCTGCGCCGGCCACGGCAGTCGCGCCGCCTCCGGCGGCGGAGCCTGCTGCGCCCCCGCCTCCCGCAGCGGAGACTGTCGCCCCGCCGCAACCCGCAGCGCCCCCTCCGCCCCCGGATGCTGCCCCGCCTCCGGCTCCGGCTCCGGCTCCGGCGGTCCCAGCTGAGCGGTCAGCCGAGCCCGTCGCGGGAGAGATGTTCGAGCCGATGACGGCGATGCGCCGCGGGATCGCGGAGCACATGCGACGGTCTCTCGACACGTCGGCACACGTGACGAGCGCGATCGAGGTCGACATGTCTCGCGTGGTCGAGCTGCGCAAGAAGCTGAAGCCCGAGTACGAGCGCACGCACGGTGTGAACGTGACGTACCTCTCGTTCATCGCGCGCGCAGCGGTCGAGACGCTGAAGGACTACCCGTGGATCAACGGCGAGATCCGGGCCGACCAGATCGTCACCCGGAGCTACGTCAATCTCGGGTTCGCCGTCGAGCTCGCCGACGGCAAGGGCCTCATCGTCCCGGTGCTGAGGAACGCAGAGACGCTCAACCTGCTCGGCATCGCAAAGGGTGTCACCGACATCGCCCAGCGGGCGCGGGACAAGAAGCTGCTGCCTGACGAGGTGCAAGGCGGGACGTTCACGATTACCAACCCCGGCGGCTACGGGACGTTCCACGGGACACCTGTGATCAGCCAGCCGCAGGCCGCGATCCTCGGGACGTATGCGGTCGTGAAGAGGCCATGGGTCGTCCAGGACGAGATGGGCCAGGACGTGATCGCGATCCGGCCGATCATGAACCTGACCCTGACCTACGACCACCGACTGGTCGACGGCGCGCTCGCGGGACGCTTCCTGCGCGACCTGCGCAAGCGTCTCCAGACTTGGGACGAGTCGGCCTATTAGCGCCGATCTCGTCCCGCTGACGGTCGTGCCGAGTGAGGCCGAGGCGACGATGGTTCGTTCGCTCCTCGAGTCCGCGGGCATCGAGTCGACGCAGCGCTCGACCTCGTTCGGCGCAGGAGCCGCCCTCGGGTCGATGAGCGGCCCCGTCGAGATCCTGGTTCGCGCCGAAGACCTGGGAGCAGCCCGCGAGCTGCTCCCCGCCGACTAGCCTCCCGCCATGAGCGACGGCGCGTACCTGCTCGAGCTCGGACTCGTCCCTTACGGCGAAGCTTTCGAGCTCCAGCGATCGCTCGCCGGAGCTGTCTCGCAGGGCGCGATTCCGGAGACCGTGGTCTTCCTCGAGCACCCGCCGGTCGTCACCGTCGGGCGGCGCACCGAGATCGGCGTCGAGCTCCACGTCCCCGAGGACGCGGAGGTCGAGATCGCCGAGACCGACCGCGGCGGGAAATCGACCTTCCACGGGCCGGGACAGCTCGTCTGCTACCCGATCCTCGATCTCCGGCGCCACGGCCGCGATGTGAAGAGGTACGTGCGCGACCTCGAGGAGGCGCTCATCGGGACGCTCGGCGCCTTCGGGCTCGAGGGCGAGCGCATCGCGGGGCTGACCGGCATGTGGATGACCCGTCCCCCGCGGAAGATCGCCTCCATCGGCGTGCATGTGTCCCGCTGGGTGACGACGCACGGCTACGCGCTCAACGTCGATCTCGACCCCGCTCCCTTCACGGACTGGATCACGGCATGCGGCCTCGAGGACGCACAGTTCACCACGATCGCGCGCGAGCTCGGTCGGCCACTCGACGTCGAAGAGGTGAGGCCTGCGGCAGCGGCGGCCGTCGCCGACGTCTTCGAGCTCGAGTTCGAGGCGCTACCCGCAGACGACGGCGTCGGCCTCTGGCGGCAGCCGATTCACGCGCAGCTCTCGGCTCGATAAGCGAAGTGCTCGAAACCACCGCGAAGCTCCGAGAGGAGCCTCGGGAACCGCCGTCTCTAGACTAGGCGAGCGATGGGAACATCACTTCCGGTTGCGGACAGGCCCCGCCGACCCGATTGGATGCGGGTCCGGGCGCCCAGCGCCAACACCCGCTACTTCGAGGTAAAGAGTCTCGTCCGCGAGGGTAACCTCAACACGATCTGCGAAGAGGCTCGTTGCCCGAACATCGCGGAGTGCTGGGGTCGCGGCACGGCGACGTTCCAGATCCTCGGCGACATCTGCACACGCGCGTGCCGCTACTGCTTCGTCCACTCCGGCCGTCCGGACTCGCCCCCCGACCCACTCGAGCCGCTGCGACTCGCGCAGGCGGCGGCAAAGATGCGGCTCTCGCATGTGGTCGTCACCTCGGTCGATCGTGACGACGTGCCCGATCGCGGAGCGGGCCACTATGCGGCGACCATCCGCGCACTTCGCCGAAAGTTGCCCGCGGCGACCGTCGAGGTCCTGACGCCCGACTTCCTCGGGGTCGAGGATGAGGCACTCGCAACCGTGGTCGAGGCCCGCCCGGATGTCTTCGGGCACAACATCGAGACGGCTCGCCGCCTCCATCCGCGCATGCGCGGAGCGAAGGCGAGCTATGACAAGGCGCTCTGGCTCCTACGCCGGGTGAAGGAGCTCGCGAGGTACGACGTGCTCACGAAGTCGGGAATCATCGTCGGCCTGGGCGAGACGAACGACGAGGTCGTGGAGACGATGCGCGACCTTCAGGCTCACAGGGTGGATGTCGTGACGATTGGCCAGTATCTGCAGCCCTCGCCCAAGCACGCGACGATCGACCGTTGGGTGCACCCCGACGAGTTCCGCTGGTTCCGGGAGCAGGGCGAGGCGCTCGGCTTCGGCTCGGTCTTCTCCGGCCCGCTCGTCCGCTCGTCGTACCGCGCCGAGGAGCAGCGCCACGCTGCGGAGACCGGCCGCGGCGCCGTCGCGTACTGAGAAACCGGAGCCGAGCCCACAGTCCCGGCTCCGGCTCTCTCGACGACCTAGCTGACGTCGTTGATGAAGTCCTGCGCGAACTCGGTGTCGACGCGGTAGTAGTACGCGCCGCCGTCGCAGTTCTTGTTGAGCTGGAACGAGCTCACTCCGACGACGACGCTTCCCTGCAGTAGCGGGCCTCCGGAGTCGCCGAAGCAGGTTCCGCCCGAACCGCCGTGTCCGAGGCCGGGATCGTCCGAGACGCGGACGTTCCAGCCGTCCGTGTACGCGCTCGACAGGCTGACGAGCGACACCGTCCCTGTCGTCCGCGTCCGCAGCCCCTGCATGACCGGCTTCACGGCCTGGAGCCCGTACCCCACAATCGTGAACTCGACGTCCTGCTGACCGCGTCTGGACGCGAGACCGTTGAGGTACCCGACCGGCGGAAGCTGCGCGTACTGCGAGACCGCGAACGGAGAGTCGAGCTGCACGACCCCGACGTCGTGCGTGTTCGGAAGGGTGAACGCGCCGTTCCACTCCGGGCTCGCGAAGGGCGTTCCGCCGGCGTCGCCGGTGCAGGGATAGCCCGTGACGCCTGCGCACGGATTCGGACCCGGCGCGGGGAATCCGGCCGCGCGCGGAATCGGATTCGGGTATCCCGAGTCGAACCAGATCTCCGCGTGATCGGGACGCGTTCCGTTTGCATCGACGCCGGTGCAGTGACCGGCGGTGAGGAACGTCGTTGACGACAGCAGGGTGCCCGAGCACCCGCGGAACGGAATGCCGTGCGCATAGAAGACAGCGAGCCCGACATAAGGATGGCCGTTGCCGTCGGGCTGTCCGAACTTGACGGCTTCCGCCGGCGCCACGAGGACGAGGAAGACCCCGATGAGTGCGGCGGATAGAGCGATCAGCTTTCGCACGTGCATCTCCCCTTTTCGACGTGGGCGAACCCGGACCGCGGGGTCGTGCCGCAGACGATCGGCAGCCGAGGCCGAGTTCCGGAACCCTCGATCGGGGTTTCGACGGGTGTCGGTGAGGGGCCGCCGTCACGGCGGCCCCTCGTCCGAGACCGCTACTTCAAGGCATTGACGACATTCGTCACGTCCGGAGTTCCGAGCCCGGTCGCCAGGTCGTAGCCGGCGCCTGCGCTGAATCCCACGGAACCGGCGAGCGCGTTGTTCCCGAAGACGATGTCGTGGAGCGCCGACGTGCCACCAAGCCCGTACAGGGCGGGCGCCGCGAAGCCGAGACCCGGCTCGGCGATCTGTCCGCGGGCCTGGTTCGCGAGCGCAAGGGTCGAGGCCCACTGCGGCGAGCCGGCGCTCGTCCCGCCGACGAGGAAGATGAACGTCCCGTCGGGGGTCGTGTCGATGACGAGGACACCGCCGTTCAGGGCAGCGTTGTAGGAGATGTCAGGGATCGCACGGCCCGAGAAGCCGAGCCCGGACTGGAAGCTCGGCGGAGCGAACAGCATGCTCACCGCGCCGCCGGTCGCGACGCCGAAGTCAGGCTCGTTCCACGCCTCCTCGGCCCCGTACGTGAAGCCGGCGGTGAGCAGGCCGTCCGGATACGGATGACCCTGCGTCCCTCCCACCGCAGTGACGAGCGGATCCGATGCCGGGTAGCCCGCGTTCGCCACATCGTCGATTCCGTTCGTGGCGCCGAAGTCGCCAGCGCTGGCGAGCACCGTGTCACCGAGCGACTGGGCCAGGACGTAGTTCGCGTGTGCCTGGTCCAGCTGCGTCTTGTTGTTGTGAATGAGCGCCTCGGGAATCCCGAAGCTCTGGGAGACGATCGCTCCCGGGTACTGCGGCAGGACTTTCCTCTCGGCGTTGTTGATCGCGTTCCCGGACGAGCTCGGGGCCACCGCGAGGACGACGTTCGCACCGGGCGCCATCGCGTGGGCGTACTCGACGTCGAGCGCGGTCTCGAGGTCCCACGAGTCCACGGCATGCGGCCCGGCGGTCTGCGTCTTCGGGCACCCCATCGGGCAGAGCACCGCGAACGAGGGCGGAGCCGGGATCCCGAAGATGCCGTCGAAGAGCGCGAGGTCCTGCTGGATCTCGGCATCTCCATACGCGTCGAAGATGAGGATCGTCTGGCCTGCACCGTTGAGCGTCGCGGTCGACGGGAAGTCGTAGGCGCGCCGCAACAGGCCGGGTGTGTAGCAGCGAAAGACGTTGCCGCCGCCGAAGTCGCAGGTCGGAGGCGCCAGTTGGTCAGGCAGCGACGAGGCGCCCGCGCTCAAGCGTGGGCGTTGGACGTACGGTGGCTTGGCGACGTAGTTCCAGTCCGATGCCGCGCCCGCGGAAGCGCTCAGGACGGCTGTCGCGACGGTCGCGACGAGGATCCCGGCAATCGCCAGTCTCTTCATCTGACGTTCCCTCCCCTTCGTCGGGCGACCGACAGGGACTCGGGGACTGCCGATCGCGTTGTCGGAAGACCACCATATCTACGGCCGCAGAGCCGGCTTCGGATTGTCGGCGATCGTGCCAGTCGGGAGGCACGAGGCGGCGTTGCGCCGCCTCGTGCCTCGAGCTCGCTCCGGCTAGTGGGCGAAAACGCCCTGCGGAGTACCCAGGCCGGTCACGTTGTCCCAGCCTGTACCCGTGTGCTGCGTGGGCGAGCCGGAGTAGTCGTCGAACGTGCGGAGCCGATCAGCGGTCCCCGCGCTCGCGTCGACGCTGTTGTTGAAGTTCCGCCGTGCGACCGCGGTCTTCACGGACAGCACGTCGTAGAAGGAGCTCGGATTCGCGTAGAAATCTGGGTTCGCGAACCCGTGGGGGTGTCCCGCCGCTTGGTCGGCGAGCGCCATGAGACCCCCGAAGGTCTGGACGGAGGCGCTCGTCCCGCCGATGCGGTATTCGTCGTAGTACGCCCCGTTCGGGAACGTCTGCGTCTGGCCGACCAGCAGCCCCGTCTGCGGGTCGCCGAGCGCCGCCACGTCCGGGATCGCCCGGCCGCTAAAGCTCAAACCGGCAGACGTCTGGTACGACGGCTCCGGGAAGAGCCGGCTCACGCCGCCGCCCGAGCCGTACAGCCACCCGGTGCGCGTGCAGGCGAGAGTGGTCGTGTTGCAGTTGTAGTTGCTCGTGCCCCAGCCGGTCTCGACGACGCGGGTGTTCGCCGCGCCGACGCCGAGGGCGGTCCCGCCGACCGCGGTCACCCACGGGCTGACTGCGGGCCAGTCGGGATTCGCGAAGCCGAAACGAGACGTCTCGTCACCGCTGTCACCGGACGAGAAGTAGACGCCGATTCCCTCCGCTGCTGCCTGGATCAGCGTGTCGTTGAAGGGCTTGATGTAGCCGGGCGGCAGGAGCTCGCCGGCGAAGCCGTACGAGTTCGTCACGATCTGCGCAAGGTGCCTGTCGACGACGTGGTTCATCGCCGCGTCGAGGTCCTGGTAGTTGTTCGGCGAGCCGACGTAGACGATGTTCGCGGCGGGCGCCATGCCGTGCACCGCCTCGACGTCGAGCGTCTCCTCTCCGTACCAGCCCTGCGGATCCTGCGAGTTGTTCTGCGGCTTGTTGAAGATCCCGGGCGGCACAACCTGGGTGAACTGCGAGCCGTTCATCGTCGGCAGGCCGCGGTTGATCGACCACTGGTTGGCGTCCTGCAGGATGGTCGGCGACGCGTACGCGTCGATGATGGCGACGGTCTGCCCGGCACCGTCGTACCCGGAGATCCCGTACGCGCCCTTGATCTGCGCCGGCGTGTTGCCCCTGACCGACCACGGCGCCGTCGCCGGGCTCGAGAGATCCGTGAATCCGGCCGGGTAGGCATACGGCGACACGAGCTGCGCCCAGTAGGCGGAGAGCGGCGGCGCGTTCCGGAACCCCGCAGACGGCGGTGCGTCCTTGTCCACCACATGGTCGGGCTGCGTGAAGACCGCGCTGTCGTCGAGCCCGACGATGCCGGTCACGGTGGCGGCAAGGGTGTCCGGGATGCTCACGTCGCCGGAGGGCGAGCGCACGGTCTGGCCTTCGACCGAGTACATCCCGAAAGAGGTGTCGAACGCGGCCTGCGCCTGTGCGACGGTGCCCTCCGCCTCGACGTAGTGGTTGTTCTGCGGCGTGTAGTCGACCTTGAAGCCCTGGCCCCGGAGCCACGACTGCACCGCGTTCACCTGCTGCTGCGAAGGCGCGAACCGCTTGCGGAACTCCTCGGGCTTCACGTACTTGCCGTAGGAGGCGTTATTGGGATCGGAGACCGCTCGGGCGAGCGCCTCTGCGCCCGCAAGGTCGTTCCATCCGAGATACACGCGGAAGCCGACCGCGCGGTTCGGATCCGCGGCTCCTACGAAGTTCGACTTCTTCGCCCAGCCGGGAGCGCTTCCCGGAAGGGCGGACTTCCCGTTGCCGTTCGCCGCGCCAGCGCCTGCTCCGATTACGAGCAGAGCTGTGACCGCGGCTGCGGCAGTCACAACGAGCTTGGCTCGTCGCATCGTCTCTCTCCCCTTTCGTCGGACAAGGAACCACGAGGGTCTGTCACTTGCCGCGCAACAGTGTAAGCGCGATCACTCGCGGCGCAAGCGAGACCGATCCCCTAGCGATGAGGACGCGCCATGCTGCGGTAGTCGAGCGCATCGTCCAGGACATACTCCTCGACGCCTGCCTCGCGAGCCACCTCGCGCAGCGAGCGGCCGGAGGCGGCGGCTTCCTTGACGATCTCCGTCGCCTTGTCGTACCCGATGTACGGGTTCAGCGCGGTCGCGGCGGAGAGGGTGAGCTCCGCGTAGCGCTCACACTGCTCGCGGTTTGCCTCGATCCCGTCGACGCACCGTTCCGCGAGCAGGCGGCTCGCGCTGGCGAGCAGCCGGATCGACTGCAGCAGGTTCCGTGCGATCAGCGGGACGTAGACGTTGAGCTCGAACTGGCCGCTCATGCCCCCGACCGTGATCGCGGCGTCGTTCCCGATCACCTGCGCGGCGACCTGGGTCACGACCTCCGGGATGACGGGGTTCACCTTCCCGGGCATGATCGAGCTCCCCTTCTGTAGCTCCGGGAGGAAGATTTCGGACAGGCCCGCGCGCGGACCGGACCCCATGAGCCGCAGGTCGTTCGCGATCTTCGTCAGCGAGACGGCCACCACCTTGAGGGCGCCCGAGGCCTCGACGAGACTGTCCCGTGCCCCCTGCGACTCGAACGGATCAGCAGGGGCAGAGATCTCGAGCCCCTCGGATGCGAGGATCCTCCGCACCCGCTCGGCGAACTCGGGATGCGTATTCAGGCCGGTGCCCACCGCCGTGCCGCCGAGCGGAATCTGGCCCAGCCGCGGGAGGACGTCCTCCAGGCGTGCGCTGCCCTGTCGCACCTGTGCCGCATACCCCCCGAACTCCTGGCCGAGGGTCACGGGGACCGCGTCCATCATGTGCGTCCGCCCCGACTTGAGCACGTTGTCGAACTCCTGAGCCTTGCGCTCCAACGCGACTGCGAGCCGGTCGAGTGCGGGCAGAAGCTCGTGGACGATCTCGTCGAGCGCGGCGAGATGCACCGCAGACGGGAAGACGTCGTTCGACGACTGGCCCATGTTGACGTCGTCGTTCGGGTGGACGCCGTCGCCTGCAAGCGAGGCGATCACCTCGTTCGCGTTCATGTTCGAGCTCGTCCCGGATCCCGTTTGGAAGACGTCGATCGGGAACTGGTCGTCGTGCTCGCCGCGTGCGATCGCGTCTCCGGCCGATGCAATCCGCTCCGCTTTGTCCAGCTCGAGGAGCCCGAGCTCCGCGTTCACGCGCGCCGCGGCGGCCTTGATCCGGCCGAGCCAGCGTGCGACGGAAGTGGGAATCGGCTCGCCCGAGACCCGGAAGTTCTCGATCGCCTTGTCCGTCTCGTCCCCCCAGAGCTCGCGTCGCTCGGCGGTCTCGCTCACGACGTCGAGTCTAGCCCCGTGTAGCCCGGTGTCAGACACCGCCGAGGACGCACGTCTGTAGGAGCGATCTCGATCGAGTCTTTCCTCCGCTGTGCGGGCTGTTTGCCTGTGGACACGTTGGCATCGTTTTGGCGCACACGTGCGGTGTCTGACACCGCCTGGCAGACGCCGCCTGGCAGACACCCATGGTGCGCCCGCTCGTCCGGCGCCACGAGTCAGACCTTCGCGCCTCCCGCCGCCTCGAGCAGCTCGTCCCACGTGCAGAGCTTGATGCGCGGGCGACCCTTGCCTGCGCCACGATCGCGCTCGAGCGCGTCGATCGCCTCCCAACCGGCGTACATCACGATGTCGACGCCCCGCTGGGCGAGCAGCTCGTCGAGACGCCCCGAGGGCTCCGCTGAGCGAGGAAGGAGACCCTCGGCAGCGTCCGCGAGCAGGAGGTCGGCGGTCTCTGTCGCGTCCTTCTTGTTCGTTCCGATGACCCCGGTCGGGCCACGCTTGATCCAGCCGGCGCAGTAGAGCCCGGGGATGGCCACGCCGTTCTCGTCCACCACCCGACCTCCAGCATTCGGCATCGTCCCCGCCCTCTCGTCGAAAGGGACACCCGGGAGCGCGATGCCGTGGTACCCGACGCTTCGGAAGACGGCTCCACAACGGACGACCTCGCTCTCGCCGGTCGGAACCGCACGCACGCGGCCGGCGGCGTCCGCCTGCAGGCGGTTGCGCACGACCTCGACAGCCTCGACGCGCTCGTCTCCGAGGATCCTGACGGGGGAGACGCGAAAGCGAAGGTGAACGGCGCGCACCATTCCGGCCGGCTTCCTTGCCGCGAACTCGCGCAGGACGTCCAGGTTCCGGCGGACGATCGGGGTCGCGGCCGCGAGCTCCGCTTCGCTCGCCGGATCGAGCTCGAGCTCGCTCGGATCGACGAGGATGTCCGCGCCTGCGAGCTCGCCCATCTCCTGCAGCTCCGGGGGCGTCCAGGACGCCTGAACCGGCCCGCGTCGCCCGAGGACGACGATCTCGCGGATCCCGGCGTCGGCGATGGCCTCGATCGCCGGGTCGGTCGTGTCCGTGGGCGCGAGCTCGTCCCGTGTCAGGGCCAGCATCCGTGCGACGTCGAGCGCGACGTTGCCGTTGCCGATGACGACGGCTCGCTCTCCGGACAGGTCGAAGACGCGATCCGCGTAGTCGGGATGGCCGTTGTACCAGGCCACGAACTCGGTCGCCGCCCACGAGCCCGGAAGATCCTCGCCCGGGATGCCGAGACGACGATCGGTCTGCGCACCGACGGCGTAGATCACCGCGTCGTACAGCTCGAGCAGCTCCTCGTGAGACACGTCCCGTCCGACCTCGACGTTTCCGAGGAAGCGGAAGCCGGGACGGGCGGCGATCTTCTCGAACGCCCGTGAGACGGCCTTGATGTTCGGGTGGTCGGGAGCGACCCCCAGACGGACCAGTCCCCACGGCGTGGGAAGACGCTCGAGCATGTCCACCTCTGCCAGCGCGCCCGCGGCGAGGAGGTGGCCGGCGGCGTAGAACGCAGCTGGGCCGGAGCCGACGACGGCGACGCGGAGAGGCCTGCCGGCGCCGTGCTCGCTCACGGGCGGCGATCCTACTCGGGTGCGGCAGGCCGGTCGCCGGCCGCCGTGTCGACTACGCCGCGCTTGGTTCCGGTGCCTGCGGCGCCTGCGACGGCCGCTGGGCCAATTTCGCCTCCCGCCACGTGGAGTACGCGACGGATCCGGTCAGAGCGAAGATCACGAGAGCGTTGACCGGATGGAAGAAGCCCACCGCAGGGACGCCGAATCCGATCCAGGCGAGCAGCACTTGCAGGATGAGGAGCAACGCGAGTACGCCGTGCCGCCCGAGTCGCCACCTGCCGATGCCGGCAATCACGCCGATGACGAGGAAGATGAGTCCCGCGAGCACGACGAAATAACCGAATGCGGCGTGCGGGCCGAAGCCGTGATCGAACCCGTGCTCCGTGATCGCCTTCGGCGTGTTGTCGTCGATCTTGTGCGCTGCGTAGAAAGCGCCGTAGCCCGCGAAGCCAACTTGGACGATGATCATGACGAGCAGAAGCGAGGCCCACCAGCGATAGAGCGTCTTCACTGTTCCTCCCGGTAGCTGACGCCACGAGCCTACGAGACTCGCCGGACTATCTCAAGAGTAGACCGGGGACCCTGCTCAGTGGGAGCAGCCCGACCCGCAGCCGGCCGCCGCCTCGTCGCCCGACTCTTCGCCTTCTGCGACGGTGAACGAATGACCGCAGCCGCAGGAGGCGACGGCGTTCGGGTTCTCGACCTTGAACCCCGACTCGTTGATCGTGTTCAGGAAGTCGACCGTCGATCCCTGGAGGTACGGAGCGCTGAAGGGGTCGACCACCACCAGCACGCCATCGAGGTGAAGCTCGATGTCGCCCTCGGCCGACCCGGAGTCGAAGCCGAGCCCGTACTGGAACCCCGAGCAACCGCCGCCCTGGATCGCCACGCGCAGCACGAGGGACTCGCCGTCCGGCTCCTCGGCCATGAGCTGCCTGATCTTCTCGGCGGCTACGGGTGTGAGCGAGACCAGCGGAACAGATTCCTGCGTCTCGGTCGGGTGCTCGACTGTTGCCACGCACGCATGGTAGCGGACGGCTCCGGCGATTCCAGAGTCCGACTTTGTGACACTCGTATCGCTCATTTCACGCGGGCTCGCCCGTACCTTCGTGCGCCCGGAGAAGAGAGTGCTAGGTTTCGCGCGAGACGAGATCGAGGTCCCTCGCGGGGGTACGACCGAGTGCTCCAGAACTGGTTGCCGTTCCTCTTCTACGCGCTCTTCGCGGCGGCGATTCCAGCATCGATGATCCTCATGTCGTTCGTGCTTCCGAGGCGCCCGATCGCCGGCACCCGGCAGAAGTCGCTCCCCTTCGAGTCGGGCGTTTCCGAGGGCGCGCCGAGCCGCGAGCGTCGCTTCACGGTCAGCTTCTACCTCACCGCGATCCTCTTCATCCTCTTCGACATCGAGATCGTCTTCCTCTATCCGCTCGCGGTCCAGCTCGACGCCCTCGGGTGGTTCGGCCTCGTCGAGCTGCTCGGGTTCGTCGCTGTCCTCGGTGTCGCGTACGTCTACATCTGGCGCAAGGGAGCGCTCGACTGGCACTGACTCGCAACCTCCCGCTCGTCAGCGAGCGGCCGCTCGCCAAGGCGGGCCTCCAGTCCGAGCGCGTGCTCTGGCCCGAGCGAGGCCCGGGCGTCTTCGAGCGCGAGGTCGAGGAGATCGAGGACGCGCTTCTCCTGACCACGGTCGAGAAGGCGGTCCTCTGGGCGCAGTCGAGCTCGGTATGGCCGGACACGTTCGGGCTTGCCTGCTGCGCGATGGAGATGATCGCGGTCGTCTCGTCGCGCTACGACATCGCGCGTTTCGGGATGGAACGGTTCAGCTCCTCGCCGCGGCAGGCGGATCTCCTCATCGTCTCGGGCCGGGTGACGCACAAGATGGCGCCGCCGATCCGGCAGGTCTACGACCAGATGCTGGAGCCCAAGTGGGTAATCGCGATGGGCGCTTGCGCGAGCTCCGGCGGGATGTTCAACAACTACACGATCCTCCAGGGCGTGGACAAGATCGTCCCGGTCGACGTGCACGTTCCGGGCTGCCCGCCGCGCCCCGAGGCGCTCATCGAGGGAGTCGTCCGGTTGCACGAGAAGATCCGCGCCGGCGTTCCCCCCGCCTACGAGATCCGAGGGGTCGCGCAGTGACCTCGTACCCCGGGGTCCCCGGACTGATCGAGACGAAGGAAGCGCTCGGAGAGACGACGCTCGTCGTCGATCCCTCGCGCCTCGTCCAGGCCTGCCGCTACCTCCGCGACGAGGAGGGCTTCAACTTCCTGAGCGACATCGCGCCGGCCGACTACCTCGGCTGGGGAGAGCAGGAGGTCGCAGGCTACGTCGGAACCGCAACCGGGCGAGACCTGAACGAGCCAAGCACACAGGGCCTCGCGCGGGTTCCGGATCACAAGCCGACGCGCTTCTCCGTCTCGTACCACCTACTCAGGGTCTCCGACGAACCCGCGCGGGTACGGGTCCAGGTGTGGCTCGACGACGGGGAGCCGGTCGCAAGCGTCATTCCCGTCTGGCCGGCCGCCGACTGGTTCGAGCGTGAGGCCTTCGACATGATGGGGGTCCCGTTCGAGGGGCACCCGAACCTCGTGCGCATCCTCATGCCGGAGGACTGGGAGGGCCACCCGCTGCGAAAGGACTATCCGCTCGGAGGGGAGCCGGTGCGCTTCTCGGACGAGGACTGAGGTAGTGGCGCTCGCGCCGCCGAAACGGATCTACGCGGGCTCGCGTATCCCCAAGCGCGTCCCCACGATCCTCGACGTCGACCCCGAGAAGCACGCGTTCGATGACGTCCTCACCGTCAACTTCGGGCCGAACCACCCCTCGACGCACGGTGTGCTGCGCCTTGTCGTGGACCTGGACGGCGAGACGGTCGTCGGCATTCGCGCGGTCATCGGCTACCTGCACACGGGCTTCGAGAAGAACATGGAGGCGAAGTCGTGGTGGAAGTCGGTGACGTACGCACCGCGCATCGACTACGTCGCCTTCCAGGCGAACGAGCTCGTGTACGTGCTGGCGATCGAGAAGCTGCTCGGGATGGAGGTGCCGAGACGGGCGACCTGGGCCCGGATGGCGCTCACCGAGCTCACCCGCATCCATTCGCACCTCATCTGGCTCGGGACCTCGGCCCTCGAGCTCGGCGCGATCTCGCTTCTCTGGTACACGTTCGACGATCGCGACACGATCCTCGACCTCTTCGAGATGGCCGGCGGGACGAGGATGCACACGCGCTACTTCCAGGTCGGCGGGCTCGCCGAGGACCTCCCGCCGGGCTTCGTACCCGAGGCGCGGAAGTTCTGCCGGCAGATGCCGAAGTCGGTGGACGAGTACGAGGCGATCCTCGATCGCAACGCAATCTGGCTCGAGCGCACGAAGGGGATCGGGCTCCTCTCTGCCGAGGACGCCCTCGCGCTCGGACAGTCGGGGCCGATGCTGCGAGCCTCGGGCGTCGACTGGGACCTGCGGAAGGTGACGCCGTACCTCCTCTACGACCAGGTCGACTTCGACGTTCCCGTCTATTTCAACGGGGACGTGTACGACCGGTACAAGGTCCACATGGACGAGATGCGGCAGTCCGTCCGCATCGTCGAACAGTGCCTCGACCGGCTCGAGGAGACCGAGGGAGAGGCATGGATCGCGGACGACCGCAAGGTTGTGTTGCCTCCACGGCACGAGCTGCAGACCTCGATGGAGTCGCTCATCCACCACTTCAAGATCGTGACCGAGGGCTACACGGTGCCCGAGGGCGAGGTCTACGTCGTCATCGAGTCGCCGCGCGGCGAGGCGGGCTGCTACCTCGTCTCCGACGGTGGGCCCAGGCCGTGGCGCGTTCACTTCCGTGCTCCGAGCTTCGCAGCGCTGCAGGCGACGGCGACGGTCGTCCAGGACTGCCTCGTCGCCGACCTCATCGCCGTCGCGGGGTCGCTCGACCCCGTGATGGGAGACGCCGACCGCTGATGAGCAACACTCGCCTTCAGCTCGCGTTCATGGGGGAAACCATGTTTCCCCCATGCGACCCCCTTCTTCTTGAAAGCGTAGGGAACCTCCCGGTTCCCCACACCCCTCCACCCGCTCATGGGCGTGAGATCAGCCCATGAGCACGCCGTTCTACAACCGGGTGCAGAAGCTCCGGAAGCAGTACCCGCAGAGCCGCTCCGCGGTCCTCCCTGCGCTCCGTCTCGCGCAGGAGGAGCACGGCGGCTGGCTTCCCTCCGAGGCGTTGCGGGAGGTCGCCGACGCGCTCGACGAGACGCCCGCCTACGTCGTCTCCATCGCCTCCTTCTACGACATGCTCAATCTCGAGCCCGTGGGCCGGCACCTGGTCGAGGTCTGCACGAACCTCTCCTGCGCTCTCGCGGGCGCGCAGTCGGTGCTGGACGGCTTCGCCGGCGAGCTGGGCGTTCGTCCGGGGGGGACGACGGAGGACGGCGTCGTGACCCTCCGCGCGATCGAGTGCGCGGGTGGTTGCGGGCACGCGCCGGTGGTCATCGTCGACGGCGCATATCGCGAGCCGGTCCAGGCGAAGGACGTGTCGGCGATCGTCGAGGAGCTTCGTGCCTTCGACTGAGCTCTTCCTCGCAGGCACCGAGGACCACGACCTTCGGCGGCTCTCCGAGTACCGGGAGGTCGGTGGCTACGCCGCGCTCGAGAAGGCGCGCGCGATGGAGCCGCAGGCGGTGATGGGCGAGATCACCGGCGCGACGCTGCGCGGGCGCGGAGGCGCAGGGTTCCCGATGGGACGCAAGGCGTCGCTGCTCGCGAAGAACACCGGGAAGCCGACCTACCTCGTCGTCAACGCGGACGAATCGGAGCCCGGCGCCTTCAAGGACCGCGACGTCATGGGTCTGACACCGCATCGCCTGCTCGAGGGCTGCCTCATCACTGCGCACGGCATCGAGTCGACGGACGTGTTCATCTACATCCGCGGCGAGTATCTGCACGAATACGACGTGCTGGTCGCAGCGCTCGAGGAGGCGCGCACGGCCGCCCTGCTCGGCGACGTCACGATCGTGATCCACCGTGGCGCGGGCGCATACATCTGCGGCGAGGAGACCGGGCTGCTCGAGTCGCTCGAGGGAAGCCGCGGCCAGCCTCGACCGCGACCGCCATTCCCGCCGGTCGACGGGCTCTACGGCGCGCCGACCCAGATCAACAACGTGAGCACAATCGCGCTCGTCCCCAAGATCCTGGAGCTCGGCGCCGGGGAGTTCGCGAAGATCGGCGTTCCCTCCGCGCCCGGGACAGCGGTCTTCTCGCTGTCCGGCAACGTCGCGCGGCCTGGGAACTACGAGCGGCCGCTCGGCACGACGCTTCGCGAGTTGATCTACGACCTCGGAGGTGGTGTCGCCGACGGTCGCGAGCTGAAGGCGATCATCCCCGGCGGATCCTCGGTCCCCGTGCTGACGCCGGACGAGATCGACACGCCGATGGACTACGACTCCATCCAGGCGGCCGGCTCGTTCTTCGGCTCGGCCGCGATCATGGTGATCGACGACCGCGTCTGCATGGTGCAGCTGGCGCTGCGTGCGGCGCAGTTCTACATGCACGAGTCGTGCGGAAAGTGCACGCCGTGCCGAGTGGGGACCCGCTGGCTCGTACAGCTGCTGACGAAGATCGAGGTGGGCGAGGCGGAGCGACGAGACCTCGACCTGCTGGACGACGTGTGCGACAAGATGCTCGGCAAGTCGCTCTGCGCGCTCGGCGACTTCGCCGTGTACCCGGTGTCCAGCTACCTGCGCAAGTACCGGAGCGAGTTCGAGGCGCACCTGGGCGGGGCCGGGTGCCCGCTCGCCGGCATCTCGCCGATCGAGGGCATCTTCGCGCCGGTCTCCCAGCACGCTGGACATGCCGAGGTTGCCCATGTCGTCTGAGCTCGTCACACTGACGATCGACGACCGCCAGGTTTCGGTGCCGAAGGGCACCGGCCTCGTCGAGGCCGCGCAAGTCGCTCGCGTGGAGATTCCGGTCTTCTGCTACGAGCCACGCCTCGGGCCGCCGGTCGGCGCCTGCCGCATGTGCCTCGTCGAGATCGAGGGCGCTCCCAAGCTACAGGCGGGCTGCACGCTCACGGCCGGCGAGGGAATGGTCGTCCGCAGCGCAGCGACCTCGGCCAAGGCCGCCGAAGGACAGCAGGCGACGCTCGAGTTCATCCTCGTCAACCATCCCCTCGACTGTCCTGTCTGCGACAAGGGCGGGGAGTGCCCGCTGCAGGACCTCACGTTCCGCTACGGGCCCGGGAACACGCGGATGGCGTTCCCGAAGCTGACCTTCGACAAGCCGATCCCCGTCTCGCCGCTCATCGCGCTCGATCGCGAGCGCTGCATCCTCTGCTACCGCTGCACCCGGTTCTCGGACGAGGTCGCCGAGGACGGGCAGCTGGTCGCGAGGAATCGGGGTGCGCGCACCGAGATCGCGACTTTCGAGGACGAGCCGTACCGCTCGCCGTTCTCCGGCAACGTCGTCGAGCTCTGTCCCGTGGGCGCGCTCACCTCCAGCCTCTACCGCTTCGACGCGCGGCCCTGGGACATTCAGAACGTCCCGACCGTCTGCACCGCCTGCCCGGTCGGCTGCAACGTCTCGGCGACGATCCGCGAGGGAAAGGTCAGACGGATCCTGTCCCGCAACCATCCCGAGGTCGACCGCGGTTGGCTCTGCGACAAAGGCCGGTTCACGTATCCCCATCTGCGGGCAAACGACCGGATCACGGCTCCCCTCAGGCGGATTCCGCGGGGGCTCAGCGAGGTGTCCTGGGACGAAGCACTCGATTCCGCCGAAGAGATGCTGCGCGAAGCGGAGGGGGCCGTCGTCACCGCGCTCTCCGGCTCGGAGACGATGGAGATCGCCTACGGGCTCGGGCGCCTCCTGCGCGCGGGGCTGGGAGCCAACTCGGCCGTGCTGCCCGAGGCGACGTCGGACACGCTCGGAGCCTTTCGTCTGCCGCTCTCCGCGATCGCCGAGGCCGAGCTCGTGGTCGTCGTGGGCGACGATCCGGTCGTCGAGCGGGCTCCGATCGTCGACCTCTGGCTGAAGGAGGCGCGCCGGCGCGGAGCCGAGCTCGTCGTGTGCTCGCCGAGCGGCTCCGTGCAGACACCCCCCGGAGAAGCTGCACGCCTGTGCCAGAGCCTCGCCCAGCAACGGAACCCGCTCGGCCGCCGCCTGCGCGCCGCCGAGCGCGTCGTGCTCGTATGGTCCGGGCCGGGCGGAGGCGGAGGGGCCCGCGTGGCGGAGCTCGCCCATGCGCTCGGCTTCGAGGAGAAGCCCGGCTGCGGAGCGTTCCACCTGCCGGCGACCCCAAACGGCCGCGGCGTCGCCTTGGCGTGGTCCGCCGCCGGCGACAAGGACGAGGCCAATCCGCAGCCGATCAAGGTCCTGGTCGTCTCCGGCGACGAGGCCGCCGCCGACCCGTCTGTGCGCGCGCTCGCGGAGGATTCCGAGCGCGTGATCGCGATCACGATGTTCCACCAGCTCGTCGCCGGCTGGGCCGACCTCGTTCTCCCCGCCACGGCCTGCCTGGAACGAGACGGCACGAGCATGAACCTCGAGGGACGCGTCCAGCGCCTCCGGCGCGCGGTGCCACCACCCTGCCCCGACGAGCTCGCGTGGATCAGCAAGCTCGGCGACCGACTCGGGGTCGATATTCCCGCGCATGCCTCCGGGGTCTTCGCGGATCTCGCCGAGCACGTCTTCCGCGACCTCGGGCTCGACGACATCGGCGATCGCGCACCCCTTCCGGGTCGGAAGCCGTTCGAAGCGCCAGCTCCCGGAACCGCGTCGGCGACTGCGGCGCCTCCGGCCGCGGAGGAGCACTTCGTCGGTGCGCTCCATCTGCAGCGCTACCGGCCGCTCTTCTCCGGTCCAGCTGTCGAGCGCATCCGGGAGCTCGAGTTCCAGCGGCCGCCGTTCGAGGTGGAGCTGGCTCGGAGAGACGCCGAGCGCCGCCGGATTGCGACCGGAGACCGTGTTCTCGTGCGCTCGAACGGCACGTCGGTCGAGCTCCGCGCGCGCGTGAATCGCAAGCTCGTCGAAGGAGTCGCGCGGATCGCAGAGGAGCACGCCGCCGATCTCCATCCGCCGGTCGAGGTGGTGAAGGCGTGACCCCCGACTGGTGGGTGAGCCTGATCCAGGCTTTCGTCGTCATCAACCTCGTCCTGGTGACGTTCGCCTACCTGACGCTCGCCGAGCGGAAGGTGATGGGAAGGATGCAGCTCCGCTACGGCCCGAACCGGGCGGGGCCGAAGGGGCTTCTGCAGCCGATCGCCGACCTCCTCAAGCTGCTCTACAAGGAGAGCTTCTTCCCCGCGGCCGCGGTCGACTGGCTCTATCTGTTCGCTCCCTTCCTCGCGGCCTTCACCGCGTTGACGACGTTCTCGGTGATCCCCTTCGGGCCCGGATGGACGATCGCGGGCGTCTACATCCCCGGCCAGGTCGCGGACATCCCGATCTCGCTCATCCTCGTGTTCGCGATCGGCTCGGTCGGGGTCTATGGCTTCATCGTGGGAGGCTGGGCCTCCGACTCGAAGTACGCGCTCCTCGGCTCGATGCGGACCTGTGCGCAGCTCGTGTCGTACGAGGTCGCGCTGGCCCTCTCGGTGCTCGGCGTCGTGATCATGGCGAAGTCCCTCGCGCTCACCGACATCGTCGCGGCGCAGCACGACACCGTCTGGTACGCCGCGCCGCAGTTCGTCGGGCTCCTCGTCTTCCTCTTCGCCGGCACGGCGGAGACTGCGCGCGCACCCTTCGATCTCCCCGAGGCCGAGCAGGAGCTCGTCGCGGGCTATCACACGGAGTACGGGGGCATGCGCTTCGGGCTCTTCACGATGTCCGAGTACATCAACCTGATCACTCTCTCGGGCCTTTGCGTGACGCTCTTCCTCGCGGGTTGGCACGGCTTCGGGTGGGACGGGCCGAGCTGGATCGCGCCGCTCTGGTTCATCCTCAAGCTCCTCATCCTCCTGTACGTCTTCATCTGGATACGGACGACGCTGCCGCGGCTGCGCTACGACCAGCTCATGCGCTTCGGGTGGAAGGTCCTCCTGCCCGTCGCGACGGTGAACGCCCTCGTCACCGCGGTCCTGGTGGTGTGGCTGTGAGCACCGCTCGCCTCCGGCTCGCGGTCGTGGGTGAAACCATGTTTCCCCCACGTGTCCCCTTCTTCTCGAGAGCGTGGGGAACCTCCCGGTTACCCACACCCCTCCACGCTCACAGTCCGGAGGCCGGCCAGTGAGCCCGCAACCGCTCGATTCGTTCAAGGGTTTCGCCGTCACCTTCCGGCAGATCTTCCGCAGGCCGATCACGCAGCAGTACCCGGAGTACAAGCGGCCGGTCTATCCGCGCTTCCGCGGGCGCCATCGGCTGTGGCGGCACGAGAACGGGCTCGAGAAGTGCGTCGGCTGCTCGCTCTGCGCAGCCGCGTGCCCGGCGGACTGCATTCGCGTCGTCGCAGAGGAGAACACCGCGGACAACCGCGTGTCGCCGGGCGAGCGTTATGCGCGCATCTACGAGATCAACATGTCGCGTTGCATCTTCTGCGGCTACTGCGAGCTCGCCTGCCCGTTCGACGCGATCACGCTCGGCAACGAGTTCGAGATCTCCGAGTACTCGCGCGACGACCTGATCTACACGAAGGACATGCTCCTCGCGGAGCCGATCAAGCGCGTCCCGGTCGCCGACCCTGCCCGCTTCGACACGCCCGAGCCCGCCTACAAGACGAGCTCGTAGAGGCACATGGGGAACGTCCTCGTCTGGATCGTGTGGTTCGCCGCCGCCGGCGGGTGCCTCGCGAGCGGAGTGGCCGTGGTCAGCCTCACGAACCCGTTCGTCGCCGCGCTCGCGCTGATCGGAAACCTCGCGTCGCTCGCCGTCCTCTACCTCCTGCTCGCGGCCGAGTTCCTGGCTGCGGCGCAGGTGCTCGTCTACGCCGGCGCGGTGATGGTCATGTTCCTCTTCGTCATCGCGTACCTGGGCGGGCGCGCCGACGCGCCGTGGGCGGGCGGACCGCCCCTTCTCCGTTCCGCAGCGGTGATCGCCGCCGCTGCGCTGCTCACCGAGGTCGTCGTCGTCCTCGGGCTCGCGTGGGGAGACGACCTCTCGGAGCCGGCGAAGGTCTCGAGCTCGTTCGGCAGCCCGGCCGCGATCGGCGAGCTCTTCCTCACCGATCACCTCCTCGCGTTCGAGATCACCTCGATCGTGCTGCTGGTCGCGGCGGTCGGCGGGGTCGTGCTCGGGACGGCGCATCCGGAGGAGCGCACGTAGTGGACGGGCCGGGGATCGGCTGGTACCTCATCGTCGCGGGGATCCTCTTCGCGACGGGCGCGATGGGCGTGATGATGCGGCGGAGCCCCCTGATCGTCCTGCTCTCGCTCGAGATCATGCTCAACGCCGGGAACCTGACCCTCGTCGCGTTCTCGCGCCAGGTCGGCGGCCTCGACGGCCAGATCTTCGCGCTCGCGGTGATGGCCGTTGCCGCCGGGGAGGTCGCTGTCGGCCTCGGCCTCATCGTCGCGATGGCGCGCCGCGGCCTTGCGCTCGACGTCGACCGCGCGAGCGCTCTCAAGGGATGACGGTAGCGGCGGGAGCCTGGATCTGCCTGGCTGCACCGCTCGTCGGCTGCGTCCTCATCGCGCTCGGCGGGCAGGCGATCTCGCGTCGCGTCGCCGGCTGGATCTCGACGCTGACGACGTTCGTCGCCTTCGGCGGAGCGCTTGTCACCTTCTTCCTCGTCTGGAGCGAGAGCCCGAGCGACCGCTCTCACGTCTCGACCGCGTACACCTGGCTCACCGGCGGGAGCTTCAAGGTCTCCGTCCAGATCCTCGTCGATCCGCTCTCGCTCGTGATGATGCTGATCGTCTCCGGAGTCGGGGGGCTCATCGTCTGGTACTCGATGGGCTACATGGCCGGCGACGACGAGGAGCGTCGCTACTTCGCGTACATGTCGCTCTTCGTCTTCGCGATGCTCCTGCTCGTCGAGTCCGCGAACTTCCTCCTGCTCCTCGTGGGCTGGGGCCTCGTGGGACTCGCGTCCTATCTGCTGATCGGCTTCTGGCACCGCCGCCCCGAAGCGATCGCCGCCGCGAAGAAGGCGTTCATCATGAACGCCATCGGCGACGCGACGTTCGCGCTCGCCGCGGTGCTTCTCGTCTGGCAGGTGGGAGCGCTCGACTTCACGACCGTCTTCGCTCAGACGGACACGCTGTCCTCGACGATGGTCAACCTGATCGCGCTCGGCCTGCTCGGCGGCGCAGTGGCGAAGTCCGCGCAACTTCCGCTCCACACCTGGCTTCCGGATGCCATGGAAGGGCCGACACCGGTCTCGGCCCTGATTCACGCGGCGACCATGGTCACCGCGGGTGTCTACCTCCTCGTCCGGGCGCACCCGATCTTCGAGCAGGCGGTCCACGTGCAGCACCTCGCCGCGGTGCTCGGTGCGATCACGCTCCTCGTCGCGGGGCTCGTCGCTCTCGTCCAGTGGGACATCAAGCGCGTCATCGCTTACTCGACGATGTCGCAGATCGGCTACATGTTCCTCGGCGCCGGAATCGGGGCGTACGGCGCGGCGATGTTCCACCTGCTGACGCACGCCTTCTTCAAGGCGCTGCTCTTCATGGCGGCGGGCGTCGTGATCCATCACCTCGACGGCGAGCAGGACATGCGCAAGATGGGCGGCCTCAAGCAGGTCCTGCCCCGCACGCGCCTCGCCTTCCTCGTCGGGACACTCGCGCTCGTCGGGATTCCTCCGCTCGCCGGCTTCTGGTCGAAGGACGCCATCCTCGCCTCGGCGCTCGATCTCGGCGGCGGGCTCGGCTGGACGCTCTACCTCGCTGGCCTCACCGGGACGCTGCTCACCGGCGCCTATGCGTTCCGCCTCTACTACGCGATCTTCCGGGAACCGCGAGCAGAATCGGAGCCGGCTCACGTTTCCGACGCGGCGCACCCGGGCGAGCATGGCGAGGGGCCGCTTTCGATGCTCGTCCCGGTGGCGGTCCTCTCGGTGTTGTCAGCGATCGGCGGGCTGCTCGTCATCCCGGGCGTGTGGGAGCCCTTCTACACGTGGATCTCCCAGAGCGCCGAGCCGCTCGTCACTCCCAACACCGGCGAGGACTACCTCACGAGCGTCATCGCCGTCTCACTGGGCCTGCTCGGATGGTCGTTCGCCCGCCAGGCGTTCCAGACCGACCGGCAGCTCGTCCGACAAGCCGGTGCGTGGCGTGTGCTCGAGCACAAGTTCTACTTCGACGAGCTCTACGAGGCGCTCTTCTTCCGGCCTGCGGTGGCGTTCGCGAACGCGCTTCGCCGGTGGGTCGAGGAGCCCGTCGTCGAGGGTTCGATCGACGAGATCGGGTCGGAGACGATCCAGGTCGGAGAAGGGCTCGCGCGGGTGCAGTCGGGGCTCCTGCGCACCTACGCCCTGGCCATCGCGTTCGCGGTCGCCGTCCTCGTCGTCGTCTTCGTGGCGGTGCGCTGAGTGCTGACGACCGCGCTGATCGTCCTCCCTTTCGCGGGTGCGCTCGTCGTCGCGATCCTGCCGCTCCCTCGGACGAGCACCGCCGGTCTCTCGTTCCTGATCGCGCTGATGGAGGTCGCGCTCTGGATCGTCGCGGCCGGCCGCTACGACTTCGACGCCGGCGGGCTGCAGCTTGCGACCTCGACCGAGTGGGTGAAGAGCCTCGGCATCTCCTACTCGGTCGGCTTCTACGGCTTCTCCATCTGGCTGACGGGTGTGACGGTGGTCGTATCGGCCGCGGCGATCGGCTACGCGCTCTGGGTGGGGCGCGACCGGCCGCGCGCCTACCACGCCCTGATGCTGGGGCTGACGGGGGCCGTCGTCGCCACTTTCGCGTCGCAGGACCTGCTCCTCTTCTATGTCTCCTTCGAGGCCATGCTGATCCCGCTCTACGTCCTCGTCGGCGTCTGGGGCGGCGAGAACAGGGCCACGGCCACCCTGACCTTCGTCGTCTACACGATGGTCGGGTCGCTGCTCATGCTCGCCGCGGTCGTCGCCTTCGGCGTGACGCAGGGCACGTTCAGCCTGGTCGACTCGGGGACGAGTGACAACACCTGGATCTTCCTCGGGTTCGCCGTCGCTTTCGCGATCAAGGCACCCCTGTTCCCGTTCCACGGCTGGCTCCCGCTCGCGTATCGCGAGGCGCCGATCGAGGTCACGGCCGTCCTCTCCGGGATCGTCTCGAAGACCGCGGTCTTCGGCTTCCTGCGCATCGCGCTCCCGAAGTTCCCCGAGCCCGTGCACGACCTCAGGGGGCTGATCCTCGTCCTCTCCGGCGCGGCGCTCGTCTACGGATCGGTGCTCGCCTTCCGCACCTGGGACCTGCGCGGAATCGTCGCCTACTCGTCGCTCGCCCAGATGGGCCTGATCACGCTCGGGATCTTCGCCGCCAACGACCTCGGTCTCGACGGCGCCGTGCTCCAGTCGGTGAACCACGCGCTCATCTCGGCGAGCATGTTCCTGCTCGTGGGGATGGTCGAGCGCCGTAGCGGGACCGGTGACATCGGGGCGCTCGGCGGCATGGCGCGCGGCCGGCCCGTCCTCGCGACGGTGCTGCTCGTCGCGGGAATGGTCGCGCTCGCGGTTCCCGGCTCCGCCACCTTCGCCGGGGAGTTTCTGATCATGGCCGGGGTCTACGGACAGGGCTGGGGCTACGCCGTCGTCGTGGCGCTCGGGGTCGTCCTCGCGGCGATGTACGTGCTGCGGCTGATCTCCGCGGTGCTGCACGTGCGGCCGGGCTCGGCGGTGCGCGAGGAAGCGCTCGACCTCCGCCTCGGGGAGCTGGCGCTCGTGCTCCCACTCGTCTCCTGTCTCCTCGTGCTCTCCTTCTGGCCCGCGCTCGTCAGCCAGAGCGCGTTCGCCGGCGACGCTGCCGCGAAGGTCCTCAGTCAGGGGCTCCGATGATCGCCGCCATCCAGACGCCGCACGTGGACTGGCTCGCGCTTTCGCCTTCGCTCGCCCTGCTGGCCGCGTCCGGTCTCTGCCTCTTCGTCGCGGCTCTCCTTCCGGAATGGCTCCGGCGAGCCTTCGCGGCCACGATCGCCTTTGGCGGCTTCGCCGTCGCGGCAGGGCTCGCGATCGCCGTCTTCGACCACTCGCCGACCGCCGAGACGCTCATCGCCGACTCGATGAGCCGCGACCGGCTCGCCGCACTCGCGCAGCTCATCCTCGCCGCGACCGGCGCCGTGATCGTCTTCGTCTCCTGGGGCGAGCGGCGACGCGGTGGAGCGGCCGAGTACTACGCACTCGTGACCGCTGCGGTCGCAGGCATGGCCTTCTTCGTGAGCGCGGCGAACCTGATGACGCTGTTCCTGGGGCTCGAGTGGTTCTCGCTCTGCCTCTATGTCCTCGTCGCCATCGACACCGACCGGGCGACCTCGCTCGAGGCCGGCCTGAAGTACGTGATCGTGGGAGGCTTCGGCTCGGCGGTGCTGCTCTTCGGCTCGGCGCTCGTCTACGGGGCGACCGGCAAGCTCGGCTTCTCGGAGATCGCGGCGGCGAACGCGTCGAGCGACGCGTTCCTCGTCGCGGGCCTGGCGATGATCCTCGCCGGGCTCATGTTCAAGATCTCGGCGGCGCCCTTCCACATGTGGACGCCTGACGTGTACCAGGGCGCGCCGACCTCGGTGACGGCGTTCATGTCGGCCGCGACGAAGACGGCGGCGTTCGTGGTCCTGCTCCGCCTCGTCAACACCGCCTTCTCGAGCGAGAGCGACATCTGGACGATCGCGCTCGCGGTCATCGCCTGCATCTCGCTCGCCTGGGGAAACCTGGCCGCGCTCGCGCAACGAGACGTCAAGCGACTTCTCGCCTACTCCTCGATCTCGCACGCCGGCTTCATGCTGATCGCGGTCGAGACTGCGACCTCGCGCGGCGCCGAGGCGTTGCTCTACTACCTCGTCCCGTACTCCGCGATGTCCGTCGGAGCGTTCGCAGTCGTGGCGGCAAGGGAGCGGGAGCTCGCCGCGCCCGTGACGCTCGAGTCGCTCGCTGGCTTCGGCTGGGAACGTCCGCTCTACGGATCGGCGATGTGGCTCTTCATGCTCGGCTTCGCCGGCTTCCCGCTGACGGGAGGGCTCTTCGGGAAGTTCTTCGTCTTCTCCGCCGCGTACGACGCCGGGCAGTGGTGGCTCGTCCTCTTCGGAGTCGCGGCGACGATGGTCTCGCTCGCCTACTACCTGAACGTCGTCCGCTGGATGTACATGCGGACGGCCGCGTCGACGCGCCTCGTCGCGGTCGGCGGAGCGCCTCCACGCGATCCGGCGCTTGCGCTATCCGTCGGAGCCGCAGCGGTCGTCACGGTCGGCTCGTTCTTCATCGTGCAGCCGATCCTCGACGTCGCCTCGGACGCGGTCGCGTCCCTGCCCTTCTGATACTGCGCAAGACCGGAATCCGCTCGCGCAGATTCCGGTCGCGCGAAGACCCCTAAAGCGCAGCCGCTTTGCGGCTGCGGCGCCCGGTTTCCATCAGCGTGTTAGCGGAAGCCAGTGGGTTTTGTCTCGCGCGCGCTCCTTCGAGCACGCGCACGACTGCGATCGCGACATACGGGACAGCGGCGGCGGCGGCAGCGACGGCGACCCATGGAACACCTGCGAGAGCAGCGCCGATCGCGGACGAGACGAGACCGACGGCAAGAAAGAAGGCGCCGCTCACGTCGCACGGGTTCGCCGCGAGGCACGCCGCTCCTCTAGATTCACGCCATGGCTACGGCACTCACCTGGCTCGGGCACGCCTCGTTTCGCCTCGATTCCCCGGGCGGCAAGCGGATCTACGTCGACCCCTTCCTGAGCGGCAACCCCCGTACTCCGGAGTCCGAGAAGACTCCGGAGCGATGCGACCTGATCGTCGTGACGCACGGTCACGGCGACCACGTCGGCGACACGATCGCCATCCACAACGAGCTCGGCTGCCCCGTTGTCGCGCAGGTCGAGCTCAGGGGCTGGCTCACGCGCAACGGCGTCGCCGACGACGGGCAGGCCCATTCCCCGAACAAAGGCGGCACCGTTGCGGTCGAGGGCGTGAAGGTGACGCTCACCGACGCGAACCACTCCTCGAGCGCGCCCGACGGCTCGTACGCGGGAGAGCCGTGCGGAGTCGTGCTCGAGCTCGAGGACGGGTTCAAGCTGTACTTCTCGGGGGACACGAACGTCTTCGGCGACATGTCCCTCATCGGCCGCATCTACTCGCCCGATGTCGCTGTTCTCCCGATCGGCGACCACTACACCATGGGCCCGCAGGAGGCGGCGGTCGCCCTCGAGCTCCTGGGCGTCCCCCGCTGCGTGCCGAGCCACTACGGGACGTTCCCGCTCCTCACCGGGACGCCTGACGAGCTCCGCCGGCTCGCGCCTGAAGTCGAGGTGCTCGCGCCCGAGCCGGGCGAGACGATCGAGCTCTGACGGGCGTGCGCGAGCGCTGGTTCGGAGCGACGGGCCGCAAGGTGCCGGAGATCGCGCTCGAGGGAACCATCGACCTCGAGGGGGCGCTCGTGCTGGACGACGTCTCGGATCTCGACGCGATCCACGCGGCGCACGAGCGCGGAACGCCGGTCATCGTTCGCGCGTCCACGCCGCAGGAGGTGCTCGCGGCGCTCTCCCGCGGGGAGGTGGCCTGCGCGCTCGTCAGCGACGAGGCGCTGCTCGCCCTCGACCTCGCCGAAATGACGTACGGCTAGACACGGTGTCTGACACCGCCCCACGTAACCATCGGGGTTTTCGCTCTCTTGGTGTCAGTTTCCGCATAGTCGCCACGTACTCGATCTGCGCATGCGACCTGGAAGCGGCGCAGTGGGGTGTCGCCGTCCAGTCGAAGTTCCTCGCCGTGGGATCCGTCGTTCCCTGGGCCGGGCCGTTCGTGGGCGCAATCGCGACCCAGGCCTGGGCGAATCCTCGCTATGGCCCTGACGGGCTCGCCCTTCTCCGTGAAGGGACTCCGGTCGAGGACGTCGTCACACGCCTGACGAGCACAGACGAGGGTCGAGCAGAGCGCCAGCTCGGGATGGTCGACGCCGCGGGACGCGCCGCCACGTATACGGGCAACGAGTGCCAGGAGTGGGCAGGTGGGCGGGCCGGCGAAGGGTACGCAGCGCAGGGGAACATCCTCGTGGCGGGGGAAACGGTCGATGCGTTGGCAGAGACATTCGAGTCGACGGCGCGGAAGCCGCTGGCCAAGCGCCTCCTCGACTGCCTCGACGCAGCCCAGGCCGCGGGTGGCGACCGCCGAGGACAGCAGTCATCGTCGCTGCTGATCGTCGGGTCTGAGCAGGGCTATGCCGGGTTGTCAGACGTCGCCGTCGACCTGCGTGTCGACGACCACCCACGCCCGCTCGAAGAGCTGCGACGCCTCTTCAGCATCCACGAGCGGCTCTACGGAAAGACGCCGCGCCCGAAATGGATCGAGGTGGACGACGGACTGCGGAAGGAGATCGAGGACCGCCTCGCCGTCCTCGGCTTCGACCGCCTCGAAGACTGGGCTGGGGAGGCGAACCTCGAAGAGCGCGTCGACGGATGAACGCGATCGATCCAGTCGTGCTGGTCGAGCTCCGCAACCGCTCCGCCTAACCGCCTGCCCCCGAAAGGCGGAGGGCTCCAGGGCTCGCACTTCTCTGCAAGCTGTCACGGCCGGTCGGCACCAGGTAGCCGACGCCCCTCCGCGAGCTCGCGGAGGACAGGCACCGGATCGTGCTCCGGGCGCGCGACGACGACGACCACGCCCGGCTCGGGTCCGACGAGCGCCTCGACGAGCAGCTGCAGCCCGACGGCGAGCGCGAACGCCTTGTGCGCCTGCTCGCCGCCAAAGGGAACGAGCTCCTCAGGTCGCGCGCGCCCTTCGAGCACGTCCCCGTGCGTCACGGCGCCCATCGAGACGTCGGTGACAACGGGCTGTCCGGTGGTCGAGGGAATCGCGATCGCGAGCGGATTCGTACCCGTGAGGGGCGGCCCGCCCGCGGGGTGTGGCAGGCGGCGCGGCGAGGTCGCCGTCAAGGCTGCGACGAGGCCGCCCTCGGCCAAGCGTCGTACCCAGTAGCCGAGAACGCCCGACGGGAAGCAGCGTTCGGCCACGACGACCCGCGCGTGCCGAGGAGGACTCGCGAGGGTGGCGCGGACGATCGCCTCGAGCACGAGGTAGCCGAGTGCGCCTCGACCGGCCCAGCGCTCGAATCCCTCCTCGGCAACGAGGCGCTCTGGACGGGCGCTCGGCTCGAACCCGACCGTTTCGAGCCAAGCGACGCGCTGGAAACCGTGACCCTGCTTCCCGCGCCGCTCGGCGTCCTCGAAGTGGGCCATGAGCGCATCGACGGCGCCGCCGCCGAGCCCGAGCCCCTGCAGGCGCGTTCTCGCTTCGCCGGGCGTCACCCGCCGAGTCTACGAACCTCGGTCGGATCGGCTTGTCTTAGCCGAGAACCGCGAGGGGCTTGCGGATGGTCCCGGCGCGCGAGGCGGCAACGACCTCGGCGAGCGCGGCGATCGCCCGCGCCGACTCCGAGTCGGGCGCCGACTCGAAGACGGAGAGACCCTCGTCTGCGCTCTCCCGCAGAACCGGGTCGAGCGGAATCTTCCCGAGCAGCGGGACACCGATCTCCTGCGCGAGCCTCTGGCCTCCACCCGCCCCGAAGATTTCCTGGCCCGTACCGACGAGATAGGACATGTTCTCGACGGCGCCGATGACGCGCATGCCCGTCTTCACCGCCATCTGCGCCGCGCGCACGGCGACCTGCTGGGCCGCCGGCTGGGGCGTCGTCACCACCAACGCCTCAGCCCGCGGTAGGAGCTGCCCGAGCGACATCGGGACGTCGCCGGTGCCGGGCGGCATGTCGACGACGAGTGTGTCGAGCTCGCCCCAATGCACGTCGGAGAGGAACTGCTCGAGCGCCTTGTGCAGCATCGGGCCGCGCCACATGATCGGTGCGTTGTCGTCGAGGAAGAAGCCGATGGACATCAGCTTCAGATCGCCGCGCACGGGCGGCACGATCATCTGGTCGACTGCGATCGGCTTCTGGTGGATGCCGAGCATGTGCGGGATCGAGTGGCCGTAGACGTCGCCGTCGAGGACGCCGACCCGCTCGCCGAGCTCGGAGAGCGCGAAGGCGAGATTCGCCGTGAGCGTCGACTTCCCGACCCCGCCCTTGCCCGAAGCGACGACGACGACCCTCGTGGTGGGAGAGAGCGAGATCGCCTTCTCCTCCCGCCCGCCGCGGAGCCGCGAGACGAGCGCGGCCTTCTCCTCAGGGCTCATCACGTCGAAGCCGAGGCGAACCATGGTCACGCCCTCGACCGCGCCGACAAAACGGGTCACCTGCTCCTCGAATGCGCTGCGGAGTGGACAGCCGACGACAGTGAGCGCGATGGTGACCGAGACCCGACCGTCTTCCCCGACGAGGACGTCGCGGACCATGTCGAGCTCGGTGACGGGGCGCTTGAGCTCGGGATCGATGACCTGCTCGAGCGCCTTCAGGATCGCGTCGCGGTCGGGTCGCATGTGGCGAGCGTACCCGAGCACCGCTAGCCCAGCGCCGCCGCCAGCGACGAGACGAGGTCGGGCGTCCCTGCGGCGATCACCCGCGAGCGCGCGACGAGATCGAGCGGCGCGGCCTCGAAGGGTGGATCCTCGACGAGCTCGACGGCGAGGCCGCACTCACGGACGAGGAGCTGTGCGGCCGCGATGTCCACCGAGCGGGCTCCCCTGAGCGAGCAGACGGCGTCCACACGCCCGGCGGCAAGGTGACACAGGGACAGGGCTAGTGACCCCATGACCCGCACGCGGCCGGCGATACCGACGATATCCTTGATCTTCTCGGCGATGACCGCCGTGGTCGTGCCTTCGAAAGAGAGGATCTCGACCGTCTCCTTGGGACGCACCGCACCGAGACGCGCATCGGCGAGAAACGCACCCCGTCCACGCTCGGCCGTCCACTCCTCTCCCGTTCCGAAGTCGTAGACGTATCCGAACACGACGTCTGCCATCGCCGGCCCTTCGGCGACCGCGAGCGAGAAGGAGAAGAACGGGATCCCGCGCTTCGCGTTCACCGAGCCGTCGATCGGATCGACGACGACGTGCACGGGTCCGCCGCTGCCGATCTCGCGCCGGCCCAGCTCCTCGGAGACGAGGACGAAGCTCTCACCGGTCTCCTCCAGTCGCGCCACCACGGCCTGCTCGGCTGCCTCGTCGATCGCGGTCGTGTCGTCGCCACCCTTGCCGACACGAAGGACGGGCTCACGCTCGACGCGGGTGGGAAGCCCGCTCAGCACGCGCTCGATGTCCGCCGCGCAGGCGCGACACGTCTCGAGCCAGGGGTTCACGAGTCCAGCGGATGGAAGAGGAGGCCCGAGAGCGGCTTGGGGAAGAAGTACGTGCTCTTCGGGGGCATGCGCTCACCGCGGCGCGCGGACGCGAACACGTCGCCGATGCGCGGCGCGCGGACGAGGAACGCGACGTCCGCCTCCCCGCGGTCGACCGCGGCGACCGCCTCAGCGGCGACCGGCGTGTAGTCGATCCCCTCGAGGCCGTGGCGGTCGACGAGCTCGACGTCGAGCTCGGCGTCTTCGCCGCGCACGAGCTCGACGCGACCACGCCGGTACGCCACCCCGGCCGCGTACGAGTGCGGCTCGTCAGCCAGCTTGGCGAGCGCCTCGTCGAGCCCGGCACAGGTCTCGCCTTCCCGCAGCTCGGCAAGATCGGGCCTTCCCCTGAACACCCGATGCGTGGGGAAGACCTGGAGTCCCGGATCCTCGGTCGAGACGAGCAGAGCCATCATCCGTGCCGCGGCGGGTCCGGCCGTCGACGCGAACTCGACCGCGCTCTCGTAGCGATGGTGGCCGTCGGCGATCAGCAGCTCCAAGTCCGCCCTGAGCACACGCGGATCGGGCTCAGGGAGGCGCCAGAGCTGCGCTCCGTTCGCGCGCAGGTCCGGGACGCGCTCCGGCACGGGGAGCTCGAGGCTCGTATCCGAGAGGAGGAAGATGGGCTCGAGCTGAACGCGGGTCGCCTGGAGCAGCCGGAGCCGGTCCTCCTTGATCCGCGGATGCGTCCGCTCGTGCGGAATGACGGCCCCGTCCGAGTACGGCTGGACGGCGAGCGAGACGATCACACCGTGGCGCTCGCGTGCGAGACCGTCGGGACCGACGAACTCCTCGGCGACGAGCCACGCGCCGGGCTCCGGCTCGCGCACGAGGATCCCTTCGCCGAGCCAGGTCCGGTAGAGGCTCGCTGCCTCCTCGGCAGAGTCGGGAAGAGTCAGGCGAGCGACGTTGTACGGGCTCCGCGAGAAGAGCCGCGATCGCTCCTCGCGCGAGACCGTGTCGTACGGAGGTGCCACGAGATCGGCGAGCGGACCGGCCGCGCCGGAGTAGCGGACGGCGCGGAACGGCTGCACGTCGGCCATCGCGGCGAGCGTACCAACGGCCCTCGTTCGTGAACTTCCTCCGGGAGGACCGCCCGGCGCGAGGCGGATGCTGGGCGGCGCGAGGGAAGGACCAGGGAGCGCCCATATCTCACGAAATATGGGCGCGACCTTCTCGGGGCTCCCCAGGAAGTGCGGAGCACTTTCCGGAGTAGGGCCGAGGGACGCAGCATCGCGTCGCTCAGCGCCGCATCGCGGCGTGGCCTGCTCTTTCCGGAGGGAGTTCTTAGACTCCGGGCCGTGACCACGATCGCCGAGCTCGAGGAGGACAGGGTGGTCGAGGGCGTGTTCGCGGTCACGCGCAAGGAGCGTCGTCGCACTCGCACGGGCGCTGCCTTCCTCTCCCTCGAGCTCGCCGATGCGAGCGGTCGCATCGAGGCGCGCGTCTGGAGCGATGTCGAGCTCCTCGACCGCCGCTTCGACCAGGGCGACGCAGTCCGGGTGCTCGGGCGAGTCGAGCGCTTCGGCAACCGGTTGCAGGTGCAGGTACGGGCGCTCGAGACGGCCGAGGACGCCGACCCGGAGGCGCTGACGCCCACGCTGAAGCGCGATGCCGACGAGCTCGACGGCTTCTTCGAGTTCCTCGCCGCCGAGATCGCACACCCGGGGCTCGCGCGCCTGATCGACGGATTCGTCCGCGACACCCGGATCCGCACCGCGTTCCGCTCGCTCCCGGCCGCGGGCGCAGATGGTCATCACGGCTACGCTGGCGGGCTCCTCGAGCACACGGTCGGTGTCGCGACTCTCTGCCGGGAAACAGCCCAGCTCCATCCGCGCCTACGCTCGGACCTGCTGCTCGCTGCTGCGCTCCTGCACGACGTCGGCCGCACGCGCGAGCTTCGCCCAGGTCCCGCGTTTCCGCAGACCGAGGAGGGTCGCCTCCTCGGACACGTCCATCTCGGGCTGCGGCTGATCGAGGACCGGACAGAGGGCCTCGACCTCGAGGTGCAGGCCGAGCTCCTGCACGCGATTGCCTGCCACCACGATCGCCAGGCGGCTCGTACGGCCGAGGCGGCCGTGCTGTATCACGCGAATCAGCTCGACGCCCAAGCGGCCACGCGCCCGGTCGGCGACTCGTAGCGCTGCGTGGCGTCGCTGCTGGCGCTTGGCGCCGCGCTTTCCTGGGGAACCGGCGACTTCCTCGGGGGGCTTGCGACGCGGAGAGTCGGCGTCCTGACCGTCCTCGTCCTCTCGCAGGCGATCGGCCTCGCGGGTGTCGCGCTCTGGGTGGTCGTCGCCCGAGACGCTTTTCCGGGAATTCCGGAGCTTTTGCCTGCTGCAGCGGCCGGCATCTCGGGTGTCGTCGGGCTGGCCGCTCTGTACCGCGGATTTGCCGTGGGTGCGATGGGCATCGTGGCGCCGATCTCCGCGGCGGCGCCCCTCGTGCCCCTGACCGTCGACGCCGCGCACGGGATCACTCCCGGCTCTCTGCAATGGCTCGGCGTCGCGCTCGTCCTCGCGGGGTCGTGACTCTGTCACGTGAGCCGGCGACGCTCGGAGGCCGGCGACTAGCAGCCGGAGCCGGCCTGTCCGTCGTCGCCGCCCTCGGCTTCGGCGGCTTCATCGTCGGGCTCGATGCCGGCTCCGACGAGAGCGCGCCGTGGGCTGTCGTCGCGGCGCGCTCGACCTCCGTCCTCGTCGCTCTGGTCGCGGTCGCGTTGACCTCGGCGGCGCTCCGGCCGCCCGCCCGTCTATGGCCGATGCTCGTCGGGGTCGGCGTCTTCGACACGGGGGCGAACGTCTCTGTGGCCTTTGCCACGACGAAGGGCGCGGCCGGGGTGGTCGCCGTCCTCAGCGCGCTCTACCCGGTCGTGACCGTCGTTCTCGCGCGGTTCGTCCTCGGTGAGCGACTGAGCGCAGCCCGGCGTATCGGAGGCGGGGTCACGCTCGCCGGCGCGGCGCTCGTGGCGGTCGGCTGAGCGGATCTCAGACGTTGAAGCGCACGTTCAAGACGTCACCGTCCTCGACGACGTAGCCCTTCCCCTCGAGGCGCTGCAGGCCTCTGCGGGCAGCCTCGGCGTGCGAGCCCGACGCGACGAGGTCGTCCCAGCGGATGACCTCGCAGCGGATGAAGCCGCGGGCGATGTCCGTGTGGACGTTCTCAGCGGCCTCGAGCGCGGTCTGCCCGTTGCGAAGCGTCCACGAGCGGGCCTCGTTCTCACCTGCGGTGAAGAACACGATCAGTCCGAGCGCGTCCTTCAGGCTCTGCACGATCTGGTCGAGAGCGGACGGTCCCTCGCGGTACTCGGCAGCCTCGTCCGGCGGAAGCTCGGCGAGCTCGAGCTCCAGCTGCAGGTCGATCCCCGAGAGGCCGTTGACGACGGGAATCACAGGTTTCGCGGTGAGCGGCTCGAGCTCGGCGGGCAGCTCGCCCCGCCACTCCGCGAGCGCGCCTCCGGATTCGAGATGCGTGAGCAGCTCCTCCAGGCGAGAGACCTCCTGTCGTTTGGACAGCTCGCCGGACTTCGATTCCTTGCGGACCTTCTCGAGCCGGCGCTCGACGTGATCACGGTCGGCCAGGAGGAGCTCGAGCTGGATCGCCTCGAGGTCGCGGGGTGGATCGGCGTCGGCCGAGAAGCCGTCCGCGACCGCGAGCAACGCGTCCGATTGGCGAAGCCCGCCGAGCAGCGCGCCCCCCCGCCCCGGCACGTCGACGACGCGAATCGCGGCAGGCGTCACCTTGTGCGAGCCGATGACATGCGCGACCTGGTCGAGGCGCGCGTCGGGGACAGCGGCGACGCCGACATTCGGCTTCTCCGTCACCGAGGCATAAGCGGTAACGCTCGCGCCCGCGTGCGTCAGCGCGTTGAAGAGCGTCGTCTTGCCCGAGTTCGGGAGGCCGACGATCCCGACCTGAAGAGGCAAGCGCGCTAGTGGCCGAAGCCGACGCGGCCTTCACGCGCGAAGCGCTTCACGTACAGGACCCGCGGGACGACGACGTGCAAGGCGCCGTCCTGGGATTCGAGCGCAATCGTGGAGTTGGCGCTCGCATTGAGCGCATGCTCGAGATCCGCCGCGCTCTCCGCTGTCACGAGAACGCTGAGGACCTGGCCGCCGTCGAGCCCGACCTCGATCCGCACGTAGTTGTCTTCAGCCACCGGACACCACCTCCGTGAGAACGCCGTACGCGGCGTCTGGGTGAACGAACGCGGTCTGGAACCCCTCGAGCCCGGGTCTCGGCGTCTCGTCGATGAGCTGGGCGCCGGCCGCGGCGAGCACGCGGAGCTCGCGATCCACGTCCTCGGTCTCGAAGGCCAGGTGATGCATACCGGGGCCGCGCCGCGCAAGAAAGCGGCCGACCGGTGAGTCCTCGCCCGTAGCCGCGAGCAGCTCGACGCGACCTGCGCCGATTCGAAGATACGCAGCCTCGACGCCCTGACCCTCGATCAGCCCCCGGTGCTCGACGATCGCTCCGAAGAGGCGCTCGTAGGTCGCGATCGCCTCGTCCAGGTCGGCGACCGCGACGCCGACGTGATGGATCCCGCGCAGGCTCACCCGCGCGATGCTACTCGTCCGGTTAGTCCCGCAGAGGAAGCGCGCGCACGGTGCCGACGGTCTCGGACGATCTCGACTCGGGCTTGACGTCGGAGAGCAGCGCCTCGAGCTCGCTGCGGTCGAGGGTCTCCTTCTCGAGGAGCGCTTCTGCGACGCGGTCGAGCGCAGCGCGATGCTTCGCGAGCAGGCGCTGCGCCTCGTCGTAGGCGTAGTCGGTCAGGCGCGCCTGCTCGGAATCCCGAAGCCGTTTCGTCTCCTCGGAGAGCGCGTAGTTGTCCGCTCGCATCGTCCGGGCGGGAGCGACCTCGGACATGCCGTACTCGAACACCATCGAGCGCGCGATCTCGGTCACGCGCTGGAGGTCGTTCGCGGCCCCGTTCGTGACACGTCCGAACACGGTCTGCTCGGCCGCGCGGCCGGCGAGGAACACCATCATCAGGTCGACGAACTCCTCGCGCGTGTGCAGGTAGCGATCCTCGCTCGGCATGTTGAGTGTGTAGCCGAGCGCTTGGCCGCGAGAGACGATCGTCGCTTTCTGCGCAGGGAAGAGCTCCCCGACGAGGTGCGACATGACCGCGTGCCCGCCCTCGTGGTAGGCGAGGATGCGCTTCTCCTTCTCGGAGACGACGCGCCGCTGCCGCAGACCCGCCACGATTCGCTCCATCGCGGCCTCGAAGTCCGCCTGCCGGATGTACTGCGCGGCAGAGCGGCCGGCGAAGATCGCCGCCTCGTTGCAGAGATTCGCGAGATCGGCCCCGGTCAGTCCCGCGGTCTGCCTCGCGAGCCGTGCGAGGTCGACGTCGGCGGCGAGCGGCTTGTCCCTCGTATGGACGAAGAGGATCGCCTGCCGCCCTGCGACGTCGGGCGCAGCGACGTGTACCTGGCGGTCGAAACGGCCCGGCCGGAGCAGCGCGGCATCGAGATCCTGCAGGCGGTTCGACGCCGCCATGACGACGACCTCGTCCCGCGCACCGAAGCCGTCGAGCTCGACCAGCAGCTGATTCAGCGTCTGGTCGTGCTCACGGTGAATGCCCCCTCCGATGCGCGACGCGCCGACGGCGTCGAGCTCGTCGATGAAGACGATCGAGGGCGCGTTCTTTCGCGCCTCCTCGAAGAGCTTGCGGATGCGCGCCGCGCCGAGCCCCGCGAACATCTCGACGAAGGAGGAAGCGCTGGCGGAGTAGAAGTTTGCGCCCGACGCGCTCGCCACCGCCTTCGCGAGCAGGGTCTTGCCGGTCCCCGGCGGGCCGTGGAGCAGAATGCCTCGCGGGGTGCGAGCGCCGAGCCGCTGGAAGCGCCCGCGGTTGCGGAGGAAGTCGACGACCTCCTGCAGCTCCTCCTTCGCCTCGTCGAGACCGGCGACGTCGGTCCAGGAAACCTCCACCTGCGACCCCTTCACGACGGGAGTCGCTTTCGCCCGCGGCATGAGGCGCATCGTGTAGAGGAGGAGGACGATCAGGATCCCGAAGAAGACGATCGGCAGCCACGTGATCAGCGTGTTCTCGAGGTCCACTGCCAGCCGGTATCGGCAGCAGCCAGCCGAATCTGAAGGAACGCCGGCTCAGCTGACAACCGCGGTCGGGAGCGAGACCGCAGTCGTCGTCCCTGCCGCGTTGCTCGCCGTGACGGCGACCCGCACCGTCGAGCCGACGTCCGCCCCGCCGAGCGTGTACGTCGCGGCGGTCGCGCCCGGAACGTCGGCGCAGGTCGCTCCGGCCGAGTCGCAGCGCTGCCACTGGAACGCGAAGGAGGTGGGCGCGCCCGTCCAGCTTCCGGTGCTGCCGGTCAGCGTCTGGCCGGCCTGCGCGACGCCGCTGATCGTCGGCAAGGCGGTGTTCGCCGGAGCCTGAGAGGCGAGGACGACACCGGTCGGTGCCGACCGCGCCGTCGCGCTGCCATGGCTGTTCCGTGCGGTCACCGACACGCGGATGGTGAAGCCGGCGTCGGCCCCTGCCGGGAGATAGCTCTGACCGCTTGCGCCGGAGATGCTCCGGCAGTTCGCACCGGACGAGTCGCACCTCTGCCACCGGTACGCGAAGCTCGAGGGATTCTGCGTCCATGCGCCCTGGCTCGCAATGAGCGTCTGCCCCACCTGCGCGACTCCGCTGATCGTGGGAAGTGCGACGTTCGTGGGCCCAAGCTGCGCCGCCATGCGCCCGGCCATGATCCTCGCCAGCCGAGCCATCGTCGATCCCGGCAGCCGTACACCCGGGCTACCCACCACGAACACGTCCCCCAGAACCTGCTCGACGCGGAAGACCGCGAGGTGGAGCTCGGTCCGTAGTCCGAGAATCCGCACCGTCATCGGCAGGTCGAACGATCCCGCGCCGACACCGAGATTCCGGGGCCGTCCGACCGCGAGCTCAGACACGAGGACGTCGGCGTCGCCCAGTCCTCGAGCGAATCCCTGCTTGAGGATCGCGCGTCCTTGCTTCGAGCCGAACACTCGCCTGATGTAGGCGACGAAGCTGGCCGTCGTCTGCGCACTCGTGCCGACCTCCGCCTGGCTGTCGACGTGGAGGAGCCTGGTTCTTCCCGTCCTCCCGGATCCGAACTCTCGCTCGTACGAGATCGACGACGGGAAGTCCGCATCGTGAAAGTAGTGCTGGCTCTTCGCCTTGACCCCGCCGAGATCGGACGATCTGAGGACCATCGGCTTCGGATCCGGGCTCCCGGGAGGCGGACGAAGGAGCGACGAGGCGGACCCGCTCGCGACCAGGGTCGACAACGCGACGACGGATGCGAGCACGACGCCCGCAAGCGCCGGGCCATACGGCGATCGCATCGTCCGACCCTAGTGCGGCTCGGCGTGACGGTCAATCGCTCCTTCGGCGGCTACCGAGGCGGCGCTAGGTTTGGCGCATGGACGAGCTGCCGCCCCCGCCACACGCCGACCTCGCTCGTGTCGGAGAGGTGTGGCGGGTCGACTACGAGTCGCGCTTCCACGACGCGCTCGAGTGGTCCACCCAACACGACTTGACACCGGCTGCGGAAGACGAGAAGCGCGTGTGTCTTCTCGCCGTCGACGTCCAGAACACGTTCTGCACGCCCGGCTTCGAGCTGTTCGTCGGCGGACGCTCGGGAACGGGAGCGCTCGACGACAGCCGGCGTCTCTGCGAGTTCGTCTATCGGAACCTCGCCACCGTCACGCAGGCGTTCGTCACGATGGACACCCATCAGGCCTTCCAGATCTTCCATGCTCCCTTCCTCGTCGACGAGGAAGGTCGGCATCCGGACCCGTACACGCTCGTCACCCCCGCGGACGTCGAGAGAGCTCGCTGGCGGGTCGATCCCGCAGTCGCCGAGGCGCTCGAGATCTCGAGCCCGCACGCGGAGGGACATCTCCGCGCGTACGTCGAGACACTCGCGGCCGGCGGGAAGTTCGACCTCACCATCTGGCCGTTCCACGCGATGCTCGGCGGGATCGGACATGCCCTCGTGAGCGCAGTCGAGGAGGCCCTCTTCTTCCACGCAATCGCACGCCGCTCGCAGACGCGGTTCGAGCTGAAGGGCAGGAACCCCCTCACCGAGCACTACTCGGTCTTCGGCCCCGAGGTGACCGAGGGCCCGCACGGCGAGTCGCTCGGGGAGCGGAACGCGGTGCTCGTCCGAGCGCTTCTCGATTTCGACGCCGTCGTCGTCGCCGGGCAGGCGAAGAGCCACTGCGTCGCCTGGTCGGTCGAGGACCTCGTGCGTGCCGCGCCGGAGATCGCGCCCAAGCTCTACCTGCTCGAAGACTGTTCCTCCCCAGTCGTCGTCCCGGGCGCCGTCGACTACAGCGAGGACGCCGACGCCGCCTTCGAGCGGTTCGCGTCGGCAGGAGCTCATGTCGTCCGCTCGAAGGAGCCGATGCGCTCGTGGCCCGGCTCGTTGAACGCGACGGTGGCTAGGTGACTAGCTCGAGCCGCGAGTTCTCTCGCAGGCGGCGACCGACCTTCGCCACCTCGGCTCCGTCGGCGACGACGACGTCGGCTGTGTAGTCGTTCTCGCCCCGGATGAGCGACGAGCCGACCCCGTAGGCGTCGACCGGGACGTCGCGCTCCTCGAACGCCCGGATCTTCTCGATCGTGAACCCGCCGGAGACGACGATCTGCACCTCGTCGAATCCGGTCTCGTCGAGCGCTGCGCGCACCTTCCGGACGAGTCGCTCGTTCACCCCACGCGGGTCGAAATCGCCCATCTCGCCCCACAACGCCCGGTCGACGAGGCTCTCCGACGTGTCGAGGCGAACGCCCCACAGCCTGGGGCCGAGCGCACGCGCAACCTCGAGCGCGGTCCCGACCGAGTCGTTCTCGAAGTCGACGAGGACCGTGACGTTCATGTCCTCGGGCGCCCAGTCCGCGAAGGTGCGAGCCGCGAGCATCGTGTCGCCGCCGCACGCGGCCAGGACGAGGCCTGCAACGTACGCCGCATACCCGTCGCCCGTCTGGACTCGGTGATGGTCGTGGCGCGCCGGCATGAAGATGACGGGCTTCCCCCTTGCCGCCTCGAGCACACGGGCGACGTTCGTCGCGACGACAGTCCGGCGCGCGAGCACGCCGAGGTACACGGTCTCGAGATGTGCGAAGAGGGTGTAGTCGCCCTCGATCGTGAGGATCGTCTCCCACGGCTCGATCCAGTCGCCGTCGTGGAGCGCACGCACGACGAGGTTGTCCCAGCCGTGCGAGCAGAGCTTGAGGATCGCGACCGCCTCGTCCATCCCGCCGAGCAGAGCCTTGTTCTTCTGGAACACCTGCATGAGCACCCGCGGATGCAGACCGGCGGCGAGCAGCGCCGACCTCGAGTGGTTGAAGTAGGCATCGGTGTAGTAGCCGTCCCGCATCTTCTCGACCGGGAGCTCGAACACCTCCGGGTCGAGACGCTCCCTCCCGAGGACGACCGTCATCTCTCGAGCGCGAGGCAGGCGTCGCGGGCCGCATCCGCGACCTCGACCTGGTCCGCCGACGGCTCCGCGGTCGAGAAGCGCCGCTGGAGCTCGAACCCGGGACGCGCCAGAGCTTTCGCCAGCGGGTGCTCGGGATTCCGCGACATCCAGGAGAAAAGCTCCACCGAGGCGCCGACCGCGGCGGTCGTTCCCGCCAGCCGCCCCACACCCCGCACGACGCGCGGAAGACGCGAGACAGCCAGGTTCGCGACCAGCGAAGACGCGAGCAGCGGCGCGATCAGCTGGGACCCGCAGCGCGGATGCTCCTTCGGGGCACGAGTGCCGGTCTCGTACGTGCCGATGGAGACGTGCTCGGCACCGTGATACGCGGCCAGATCGGGGCCGCGCAGAGCCAGGGCTGCAGGGATCAGCGACACGGCACCCGCGGCGAGCTCTCGCCTGCCGGCGGACAGCGAGCGCGAGCGTCGGACCGTGCGCGCCGCGAAGCTCGAGACGAGAATCGAGCCGAGGACCGCGGGACGCTCGAACGGGAAGCGCGCCTGCGGCAGCGCCCTCCGCACGACGGGGAGCACGGCGAATGCCTCGGCGAGCCTCAGCGGTCCTCGCAGGACCGGCGTGTGAATGCGGTCCGCGAAGCGAGGCTTGCGCCCGGACGCCACGCGAAGGGCCCCGTCCTGGTCGCGGACGGCACACCCCCACGACGTCGGACCGTGGACGAGGACGCCGTTCTGGAGCGCCATGCCGCCGAGTCGCACCGTTTCCACGAACGAGAGGGTAGCGGCGAGGTGGGCTGGATCAGCCCGACTCTGCGAGGGAACGCAGTGCCCTCTGCAGAACGTCGGCGGCGGGCCCGCGACCGAGAGAGCGTCCGTCGAGCTCGACGACGGGCATGAGCTCCCGGACGGAGGAGGACGTGAACACCTCCTCGGCGCCGAGCACCTCGGCGAGCGGGTAGACGCCCTGCTCCACTCGATATCCGCAGTCCGCCCCGAGCTCGAGGACGGCGGCGCGCGTGACCCCGGCGAGAATCCCGAGGTCGAGCGAGGGCGTGTGGAGCGTCTCTCCGATCCGCCACCACACGTTCGTCACCGTCCCTTCGAGAACGACGTCGTCGGCGTCGACGAAGATCGCGTCGTCCGCGCCTCGCCGCTTCGCCTCGGTCTCGGCGGCCATGTTCACCGCGTAGCTCGTCGACTTGACTCCCGGCAGCAGCCACGGGACCGCGGCGCGTACCCCGAGAAGCGCGACGATGCGGGAGCCCCGCGCGCGGACCTGCTCGATCCAACGGGGGACCTCGCTCACCAGCGCGAGACCGGTCGCGGGCCCGCGCTCCGGGCCCGCGGTCCAGACGAGCCGTAGCACGACATCCGCGGTCCCCGCCTGTGGAAGGACGAGCCCGGCCAGCCTCTCGAGGTCCGCTCGGGCCAGCGGCGGAAGGCCGATCGAGGCTGCTGATCCGACGAGCCGATCGAGGTGCTCGTCGAGGCGGAAGGGTCGTCCGCCGTAGACACGGAGGGTCTCGAAGGCGGCGCGCCCGCGGAGCAGCGCCTCGTCGTCGGCGCGGACGACCGCGGTGGCCGGATCGCACAGGCCCCGATCGGTCGTGGCCATGGCGAGCAGCGTCATCTGGCGGACCTCGCGGCGGTGCCGCCGACTGCGGCGAGCAACGGCCGCGCCTTCACCCAGGACTCCTCGACCTCCGCGCTTGGGTCCGAGCCCCAGACGACGCCGCCCCCCACCCAGAGATGGATGCGGCCCTCCGCGATTGCGAACGTCCGGATGGTGAGGGCGAGGTTGAGATCGCCGTTTCCGTAGACGCGGCCGAGCGCTCCCATCGAGGCGCCTCGTCCGACGGGCTCGAGCCCCGCGATGAGGTCGACGGCGGCGATCTTCGGGGCTCCCGTCACGGAGCCACCTGGAAACATCGCTTCTAGGAGCGCGGCGAGACCGGCTCCTTCGCGCAGCCTGCCCTCGACGGTCGAGACCATGTGCTCGACTCCCGCGAGCCGCCGCGTGGCCATGAGCTCCGGCCAGCGCACGCTTCCCGGCACACACACGCGCGAGAGGTCGTTGCGCTCGAGATCGACGATCATCACGTGCTCGGCGGCGTCCTTCTGCGACCGCGAGAGCTCTCGTGAGCTGCCTGCCGGACGAGTCCCTTTGATGGGCATCGTCCGGACGCGGCGGCCTCGCTTCGCGAGGAAGAGCTCGGGAGAGGCGGAGACGATCGCCCACCCGTCGCCGACGAGCGGCTCGGGGATCAACGGATCGAGGTGGGCGAGCGCGGAGGCGAGCGAGGCCGGATCGCCGGTAAACGGCGCCGAGAGGTGCTGGACCAGGTTGACCTGGTACACGTCTCCGCGCGCAATCGCCGCCCGAACGGTGTCGATCGCCGCGGCGTACTCCTCTTCACTCCAGCTCTGCTCCCACCTCCCGACCCGGATGTCCTCGTGGCGATCCGCTCCTGGGCCCTGCGTCTCCTCGTCCTGGCGGACGGAGCAGGCGAGCAACGGGAGCGCCGGACAAGGCTCCGGCGGAGGAGACGCCCCGCGGCGCCGGATGCACTGCGAGAGGCCGTAGCCGAGATACAGATCGGCGACGAGCTGCTCGCCACCAAGTGCGAAGAACCCCCGCTCTCGCAGCCACGCCTCGAGCTCGCCGAAGGCGCCGACCGCCTGGTGGAGCTCGAGGGTCGCGTCGACGCTAGTCGCCGGCATCGCGCAGCTGGCGGTACCGGCGCACGAGGGCGTTCGTCGACGAGTCGTGCAGGAGCTCGCGCTTCCAGCCCACGGCGAGCTCGGGCGTCAGGCGCAAGGCGAGCTCCTTCCCGAGCTCGACCCCCCACTGGTCGAAGGCGTCGATCTCCCAGATCGCAGCCTGGGTGAACACGCTGTGCTCGTAGAAAGCGATGAGAGCGCCGAGGGTCGCAGGCCTCAGGAGGCGGGCGAGAATGACCGACGTCGGCCGGTCCCCCGGCAGCACCCGGTGCGGGATCTCCCGCTCGTCGACGCCGAGGGCGTCGAGTTCCTCCGCAGTCCGGCCGAACGCGAGCGCGGCAGCCTGCGCGAACACGTTGGCGGCGAGCAGATCGTGCCCCTCGGAGTCGCCGGTCGCGGGGCGCGCGAGCGCGACGAGGTCGACAGGGCAGAGCACCGTCCCCTGGTGCAGGAGCTGGAAGAACGCGTGCTGCGCGTCCGTGCCCTCTCCGCCCCAGGTGACCGGCGCCGTGTCCACCTCGACCGGCTCCCCCGAAGCCGTCACGCGCTTCCCATTCGACTCCATCGCCAGCTGCTGAAGGTACGGCGGCAGGAGGCGCAACGCGTGGCTGTGGGGAACGACAGCCGTGCTCTGCGCGCCGAGGAAGTTCCGGTACCAGACGGCGATGAGGCCGGCGATCGCTGGGAGGTTCCCGCCCAGGGGCGTCGTCACGAAGTGCTCGTCCATCGCGCGGAATCCGTCGAGCAGCTCGCGAAACCCGTCCGGGCCGAGGGCGATGCACGTCGTGAGCCCGGCCGCGGAGCAGAGCGACGTTCGGCCGCCCACCCAGTCCCAGATGCGAAAGACATTGTCCGGGGGAATGCCGAGAGCGGCAGCGGCGTCGGGATGCGCCGTAACTCCGAGGAAGTGTCGCTGTAGCTGCACCTCTCCTCCGAGCGCGTCTCGCAGCCAGCCTTCGGCGGCACGAGCGTTCGTGAGCGTCTCGAGCGTCGTCATCGTCTTCGAGACGACGACGAAGAGCGTCTCGGCCGGGTCGAGGTCTCGGATCGCCTCCGCGAGGGCCGCAGGGTCGACACTCGAGACGAACCGATACCGCACACCGGCCGTCGCATACGGACGCAGCGCCTCGCACGCCAGGGCTGGCCCGAGGTGGCTGCCGCCGATCCCGAGGTTGACGACCGTGCGGATCGGCCTTCCGGTCGCTCCCACCCAGGACCCCGAGCGAACAGCCTCGGCGAGCGCGTTGACGCGGTCCTGCTCCTCGTGCACCTGCCTGACGACATCCACGCCGTCGACGACGAGCGACCTCGACCGAGGCATGCGAAGCGCGATGTGCAGCGCCGGCCGGTCCTCGGAGACGTTCACACGATCCCCGCGGAACATCGCCGCGATTCGGCTCGGTAGCCCGCGCTCGGCGGCCAGCTTCCGCAGCAGCTCGAGCGTCTCGTCGGTCAGCAGGTGCTTCGAGTAGTCGAGGTAGAGACCGGCGGCCTCCGCGGCGAGCCGCTCGCCCCTGCCGGGATCGCCGTCGAAGAGACCCCGCAGACGCGAGTGGCGAACGTCAGCGCGGTGCCACTCGAGCCTTCTCCACGCCGACGTCTCGCGAAGCGTCTCCGCTCTCTCAACCACGCACCGGCTCCGAGACCGCCCCCACCAGCGCGCGATACGCCGCGGCGGGCGCGTCGTTCCAGAAGACCGCGCTGCCGGCGACCAGGAGATCCGCGCCGGCCGCGCGGGCCGGCCCAATCGTCTCGGCATGCACTCCACCGTCGACCTGCACGCGCATCTCGTCCGGAAGGAGCGACCGGAGACGTGCGATGCGGTCGAGCGCCTCGGGCATGAACGGCTGGCCGGAGTAGCCCGGATGGATCGACATGCAGAGGACGAGGTCGGCTCCCTCGGAGGCCCGAACAGCGTCTTCGACCGACGTTCCCGGGTTGAACACGACGCCTGCCCCGAGGCCGAGTTTTCGCGCGAGCGCGATTGCGCGGGGCGGATCGTCGCAGGCCTCGACGTGGAAGGTCACGCTGTCACCGCCCGTCTTCGCGGCCGCCTCGAAGTGGCGCTCGGGCTCCGAGACCATCAGGTGGCAGTCGAGCACGCCACCCCAGCCGTGAACGAGCGGTGAGATCGACGCGAGCACGATCGGCCCGATCGTGATCTCGGGGATGAAGTGGCCGTCGCCGACATCGAAATGGAAGACGCGGGCTCCGGCGCCGGCGAGCTCGCCGAGCTGCTCCCCGAGGCGCGAGAAGTCGGCCGCGTAGAGCGACGGCTCCACCTCGACCCGGCGGGCCCAGCGGTTCCAGCCCATGCCGTCAAGCTAAACGAAACGCCCGGAGGGCCGACTGACGCCGCGCGACGGAGCATCGGCCGTGTACAGCGGTCGAGCGAACGTTTCCGTGACGAGCGGGTGCGGTTCCCCGGCCGCGATCAGGTGGTAGAGGTTGCTCGCCCCGCCGAGGACCCCCGCGCCGAGGCAGCGGTTGAAGTCGCGAGTGAGCGCCTGGATCGCGAAGCCCATCCCCCCGATCGCCCACTGCACGCGGACCGAGACCCCCGGCCGCCCGGGGCCGAAGGAGAGAAAGACGCTTCCACCTTGGCGGACGGCAGCGGCAGCCCTCGAGAGGAAGAGCACGGCCCCCGCGAGCGTGTACGGCGGGTCCGTGAACGTCAAGCCAGCAACTCGCGTGCGACATGGCGGAGCATCTCGACGCCGCGCTGGAGATCGTCGACGGCGATCCGCTCGTCCGCGGAGTGGATGAGCTTCGTCGCCAGCTCCGAATCCATCGCCATGAGCGGGAAGAAGCCGTACGCGACCGTGCCGAACGCTTCGCGCAGGAAATGGCTGTCGGTGAAACCCGGGCAGGCGTCCGGAACAAGTCGCGCTCCGGGCTCGAGCTCCGATACGAAGGAGACGAGAGCATCCCAGAGGGGCGTCTGTAGCTCCGAGCGCGTCCCGCCGGTTGGCTCGATCCACTGGAGCTCGTAGTCGCCCGGTCCGAGAGCCGCCCGGATCAGCGGCTCCGCGTCGGCCGGCGTCTGCTCGGGGAGAAGGCGACAGTCGACGCCGACGTCACACAGGGCGGGGATGACGTTTCGCTTGTGCGACGCCTCGATCATCGTGGGCGAGAGCGTGAGCGCGAGCAGAGGCGCGACGAGGTCGGCGAGCCGCCGGTCGACCTCTCGTGCACGCGCGAGCGCCTCATGGACGGAAGGCGTCTCGCCGAGCACCGTCTCGAGAAACACCTTCGCCTCGGGAATGAGTGTCGGCTCCGGCTCGAAGCTCGCGAGCGCTTCGATGTAGCGCGCGGCCTTGACGAGCGCGTTGTCCGCAATCCCGGGCATCGAGGCGTGCCCGCTCCGCCCGTGCACGCGGAGGAGGAACGGAGCCGACATCTTCTCCGCGGTCGCGCACAGGTACACGGGACGTCCGCCGAGAACGATCCGCTCGCCGCCGCCCTCGTTGACCGCGTAGTCGCAGCGGACTGCCTCGGCATGCTCGTCGACGAGCCAGCGCAGACCGTAGCCCTCTCCCTCGCCGACCTCCTCGTCCGCGGTCGCGACGAAGAGCAGGTCGCCGGAGGGCCTGAAGCCGTCCCGCTGCAGAGATGCGAACGCGACAGCGGCCGCGGCGACGTGCCCCTTCATGTCGAGAGCGCCGCGTCCCCAGATCTCGCCGTCGACGACGTCACCGGACCAGGGGTCGCGCTCCCACTCGGCTGGATCCGCGAGCACGGTGTCCGTGTGACAGAGGAAGGCGAGCGAGGGGCCGTCGCCGCCTGAAAGCCGCGCGACGACGTTCGCACGCTCGGGCTCCCGGGCAATCCACTCGCACTCGATCCCGACCCGGGCCAGGTAGTCGCGGAGCAGCGAGGCCGCCCGGCTCTCGTTCCCAGGCGGGTTCACCGTGTCCACACGGATCAGCTCCTGGAGGAGCGTCGACGCCTCTCGGCGATGGCCCGTCTCCTCGACGACCGCCATCTACGAGGTCGCCTTCGAGAGCGCGGTCAGCTCGTTCCGAACCTCCCAGAGCTCGGGGAACGCCGTCTTCGAGACGAGCTTCCCGAGCAGCTCCACCGGCGTGCCCTGCGTCCCGACCACCTTGTCGCCGATCACACGGGCGACGACCTGGTAATGGCGCAGGCGCCAGAACTGCGCCTGCTCGTCGAGCTCGACGAGCGCCTCCGCGAGCTGGTACAGGTGCTCGTGCTCTCGCCCCTGCGTGTACACCTCCGCGAGCGAGAGCCCGGCCTCGCGCCTCGCCGCATGGAATGCCTGTCCCAGACGCGGGAAGACGCGCCGCAGCTCGTTCCAGCCCGGCGAGTCGAAACCAGATCCGTGCCCGAGCACCTTGCGGATCTCCTGGTACTCCCAGGGCGACATGTGCTCGAGCATCTCGAGCTGTCCGATCACGAAGCGGATGCAGAGCACGGAACGACGGAGAAGACGAAGGGCGGCCCTCAGGTCGCCCTCCTCGATCAGGCGCGCGGCCTCGTCCGCGTCGGTCCAGGCCAGCTTGAGCCAGAGCTCGGACGTCTGGTGCGTGACCTGGAAGAGGAGCTCGTCCCGGTGCACCCATTCGTCTGCGGTCTTCTGGAGCGCCAGGAGCTCGTCCGTGTTGAGATAGCGCTCGTAGTCGGAGGCGGCGTTGCCTGCGAGAACCGGCTGCGAGTAGTCCTCGGCGGCCTCGTGAGGTTCCACAGCCTGAGCATACTTCGCGTGTGGGAGACCTCTTTACGCAGGCGGCACGGGAGCTGCAAGACGAATATGCACCCCTCGCGGTGCGCCTCCGGCCCCGGACGCTCGGTGAGCTCGTGGGGCAACAGCACGTCCTGGCGAAGGGCTCGGCGCTCCGGCTCGCGATCGAGCAGGACCGCCCACCCTCGATGATCCTTTTCGGGCCTCCGGGGACGGGGAAGACGACGATCGCGAGGATCGTGGCGGAGCGGACCGGTGCGACGTTCGAGGAGCTCTCCGCCGTCTCCGCTCGGGTCGACGACGTGCGGGCGGTCATCGCCCGAGCGACGGAGCGTCTCGGCGGAAACGGCGTGCGGACGATCCTCTTCATCGACGAGATCCACCGCTTCAACAAAGGCCAGCAGGACTCGGTCCTGCACGCGGTCGAGGACGGCCTCGTGACGCTGATCGGCGCGACCACCGAGAACCCGTACTTCGAGGTCAACTCGGCGCTTCTCTCCCGGTGCACCGTCGTCGAGCTGCTCGCGCTCGACGAGGAGGAGCTGGCTGAGATCGTCAGGCGGGGTGGGGCCGCGCTCGAGGCCGCTGTCCCGGACGGGGTCGTCCGCCTGATCGCGAACCGAGCGGGTGGCGACGCCCGCAGCGCGCTCCAGATCCTGGAGCTCGCCTTCGCGACGGCCCGGGCGGAAGACGCCGAGATGAGCGAGCAGCACGTCCTCGACGCCGCACGCAAGCGACCGCTTCTCTACGACCGCAAGGGCGATCAGCACTACGACTTCGCGTCCGCCTTCATCAAGTCCCTGCGCGGCGGCGACGCGGACGCAGCCGTCTACTACCTGGCAGCGATGCTGGAGGCGGGCGAGGATCCACGCTTCATCGCCCGGCGCATGGTGATTCTCGCCTCGGAGGACATCGGGAACGCAGACCCGCGCGCGCTGAGCGTGGCTGTCGCCGCGGCCCAGGCACTGGAGTTCGTCGGGCTTCCGGAGGCCCAGCTCAACCTCTCGCAAGCGGCTATCTATCTCGCGCGTGCGCCCAAGTCGAACGCGTCGGCAGTCGCGATCTGGGAGGCGCGCAAGGACGTCCGCGAGCAGGGAAACGCGCGACCGCCTGCGATGCTCCGGTCGACCGGGCACCGGAAGGCGGCGAAGGATCGGGGTCACGGAGAGGGCTACGTCTACCCCCACGACGACGACGCCGGATTCGAGCTCGAGTACCTCCCGGAGGCCTTGCGCGGGCGCCGGTACTATCGCCCGTCGGGCAGCGGCGAGGAGGCGAGCGATGACGGTGAGAACGGGTGACAAGGCACCCGAGTTCGATCTCGAGGTGACGCGCGGGGAGCGCGTAAGACTCTCCGACTTCTGTGGCCGCTCGAACGTCCTGCTCGTGTTCCACCCGTTCGCGTTCACGCCGGTTTGCGAGGAGGAGGCACTCGACCTGCAGGAGAACATCGGGTCGTTCCGCGACGCCCAGACCGAGATCGTGCTCGTGTCGTGCGATCCCTCGCCCTCCCGACAGGCCTGGCGCAAGCACCTCGGCGCCGAGTACACGTTCGCCTCGGACTTCTGGCCTCACGGCAAGGCCTCGAAGGCCTTCGGCGTCTTCAACGAGGAGACGGGCGCCCCGCATCGGGGGACCTTCCTCCTCGACCGCGAGGGGACCGTGATCTGGTCGCTCGTGAACGTGAAGGACGAACAGCGGACCGAGATGGTCCCCGACTCGCTCGAGACGCTCGAGGCCCGCGCCTGACTCTCGCGCTCCACGAGTGGGGCGATCCGACTGCATCCCGGATCGTGTGTCTACACGGGGTCGCAAGCCACGGGCGTCACTTCGCGATGCTCGCCGAGGACGCCCTCGACGACCTCCACGTGCTCGCGCCGGACCTCCTCGGGCACGGCTCCTCGCCGTACGAGCCGCCATGGGACATCGAGGCGCATCTCGACGCGATCGAGGAGGTCGTCGGCGACGAGCGGTCGGCCTTCGTCGGGCACTCGTTCGGCGGGCGCCTCGCGTTCGAGCTCGCTGCCCGAGCGCCGGACTTGGCTCGGCGGCTCGTCCTGCTCGATCCGGCGATCCACCTTCCACCCGAGGTCGCGCTCTTCGCCGCCGAGAACGCACGACGAGAGCGAGCGTACGTCTCCTTCGAGGAAGCGATCGAGCAACGCTACGTCGAAAGCCAGCTGCAGCGCGCGCCGCGAGAGCTCGTCGAGGAGGAGCTTCGAGCGCATCTCGTCTCGGACGACGAGGGGCTCTATCGCTACCGCTACTGCCAGTCCGCCGTCGTCGCCGCGTACGGCGAGATGGCGTCGGCTCCACCTTCGTTCGAGAACGTACATGTGCCGACGCTGCTCGTCCTGGGCAAGCAGTCCTACCTCTCGTACGATCACCTGCTCGAGGCGCACCGCGCAGCCCTGGGCGATCTGCTCGAGGTCGTCGTCGTCCCCGGCGGGCACACGGTGCTCTGGGACGCGTTCGAGGAGACTGCCGAGGCCGTCGGAGCATTTCTCGCCGCAGGCGTGCCGACCTAGACGACGTACTCGTCTGCGATCGCGAGCACCTCGTCCAGAATCGCCAGGCCTTCGTCCACTTCCTCACTCGTGACCGTGAGCGGGGGAACCACCATGACCACGTTCCAGTGCGTCATCAGGTAGAGGCCGCGCTCGAGCGCCGCCTTCGCCAGGCGTGCCACGGGAGCCGCCGCCTCACCGGAGGCGTTGAACGGCACGAGCATCTCTCGCGTCTCGCGGCTCTTCACCAGCTCGACGCCCCAGAAGCACCCGAGCCCGCGCACCTCGCCGATCGAGGGGTGGGCAGCCGCCAGACCGCGTAACCCATCCCCGAGATACGAGCCCGCCTCGGCCGCGTTCTCCACGACACCCTCCTCACGGAATGCCTCGATCGACGCGACCGCGGACGCGCAAGCGAGTGGATGACCCGCGTAGGTGAGCCCTCCGGGGAAGTACTTGCCCCGTACCCACTCGCGAAGGCGCGGCCCGATGATCATCGCTCCGAGAGGGACGTACCCGGAGTTGATCCCCTTTGCGACCGTGAGGATGTCCGGGACGACGTCCCAGTTGTCACACGCGAACCAGCGTCCCGTGCGGCCGAAGCCGGCCATGACCTCGTCGAGGACGAGCAGGATTCCGTGGCGGTCGCAGACCTCGCGGATGGACTGCAGGTAGCCGTCCGGCGGCGGGATGACTCCGTTCGTACCGGTGACCGTCTCGAGGAACACCGCCGCGACCGTCTGCGGGCCTTCGTACTCGAGGATCTCCTCGAGATGCGGCGCGCCCGTGCAGACTGGACAGGGATCCGGATGCCCGGCCGGGCAGCGATACGTGTACGGGTCGAGCATGCGGACGACGCCGGGCATCCCCGGCTCGTTCGGCCAGCGACGGGGATCGCCGGTGAGCGAGATGGCGCCGTGCGTCGCGCCGTGGTACGACCGGTAGCGCACGACGATCTTGTTGCGGCCCGTGTAGAGGCGCGCAAGTCTGATCGCGTTCTCGTTCGCCTCCGCGCCGGAGTTCGTGAAGAAGGACATACACAGGTCTCCGGGGGTGACCTCCGCGAGCAGACGCCCGAGCCGCGAGCGGGACTCGTTCGCCATCGGCGGGCCGATGGTGCACAGCTTGTCCGCCTGCTCCTTGATCGCGGCGATGATCTTCGGGTGCTGATGGCCGATCGAGACGTTTACGAGCTGGGAGGCGAAGTCGAGGTAGCGCTTGCCGTCGTAGTCCCAGAAGTAGCGGCCTTCCGCACCGGCGACGGGGATCGGGTCGATCGCGTCCTGCACCGACCAGCTGTAGAGGACGAACTCCTTCGCGTCGGCGACGATCTCGTTGCCCAGGTTGGTCTCCGCCGTCGTCATCGGCGCATCGTAACCCGGCTTCGGAGCGTGCGAACGCAAGCGGAGGGCGCCGAGCTAGGGGGAAGAAGCCCGGCGCACCTCCGCTCACGCTTGGTCTGCGCAAGACCGGAAATCGCGAGCGCGGATTCCCGGTCGCGCTTGAACCCCTAAAGCGCGGGCGCTTCGCGCCTGCGCTGTTTGCGATACCAAGAACGGTACGGTCATCGGGCGGCCGCGGGTAGGAGCTCCTGCCCGAACGCGGCCCGCTCGACGAACTGGCCGATTCCCGGCTCGGCGACGAGCTCGCCGTTCTCGACGAGCACGGTGCCACGGAGGAGGACGATCTCGGGCGAGCCCGTGACCTCCGTCCCCTCGTACAGGTTGTAGTCGACCTTCGAGTGCTGGGTCGCCGCCGAGATGAGATGGCGCTTCTCGGGGTCGAAGACGACGATGTCGGCATCGGAGCCGGGAGCGATCGTTCCCTTTCGCGGATAGAGGCCGAAGAGCTTCGCCGGGTTGGTCGAGAGCAGCTCGACCATTCGGTTCAGCGAGAACCGCCCCGTTCGGACGCCGAACTCGTGGATCATGTGCAGCCGGTTCTCGAGCCCGGGCCCGCCGTTCGGGATCTTCGAGAAGTCGTCCTTGCCTCGGGACTTCTGGCCGTCCCAGAGGAACGCGCAGTGGTCGGTCGAGATCACGGACAGGATGTCCGACCGCACCGCGTGCCAGAGCACCTCCTGGTTCTCCAGCGCACGCGGCGGCGGCGTGTACACGTACTTCGCCCCCTCGAAATTCGGCCGCTCGAGGAACGTGTAGTCGACGAAGAGGTACTGCGTGCACGTCTCGCCCCAGACGTCCCAGCCCTGCTCGCGGGCCTTCGCGATCGGCTCGACGGCCTCGCGGCACGAGACGTGGACGACGTAGAGCGGCGCACCTGCGACCCGCGCGAGCTGGATCGCGCGATTCGTCGCTTCGCCTTCGAGCTCGGGCGGCCGCGTGAGCGCGTGGAAGTGCGGCGCGGTGTTCCCTGCCGCGAGCGCCTGCTTGACGAGCACGTCGATCGCGTCCCCGTTTTCGGCGTGCACCATCACGAGCGCCCCCGTTTCGGCGGCCACCTCCATCGTCCGAAAGAGGGTCTCGTCGTCGACCATGAGCGCGCCCTTGTACGCCATGAAGAGCTTGTACGAGGTCACCCCCTGTTCCGGCAGACGCGCGAGCTCCTCGAGCGACCCGCCCTCGCGCAGATCCGTGACCGCCATGTGGTAGCCCATGTCGATCACCTGCTTGCCGCTCGCCTTCTCTTGCCACTCTTCGAGCGCCGCTGCAAAGGACGAGCCCGGCGGCTGGATGACGAAGTCCACGTGACAGGTCGTGCCACCGAAGGCCGCGGCGGTCTGGCCCGACTGCACGTCGTCGATGGTCACCGTTCCACCGAACGGCATGTCGAGGTGCGTATGGGGATCGACGCAGCCGGGAAGCACGTACTTGCCGTCGGCGTCGATCACGCGGTCCGCCTCGACGTCGAGCGACTCCCCCACGAGCGTGACACGCTCGTCCTCGACATACACGTCGCCGACGTAGTCGTCGGCCGCGGTGATGATCCTCCCACCCCTGATCAGAACCGACACTCGCCTCACTTCCTTCCTGGTCCGGGCCCCGGGACCCGCCGCAGCCGGCCCGGGGCCCGATTTCTCGTCCTACTTCCCCCCGGGCGTCACCTTCACGTTCGCCTTCTTCCATTTCTTGCCGTAGACGTCGGCGCCGGCTGCCTTGAGCTGCGCGAGCGCCTTCGCCGCGTACGTGTAGTTGGTCGCTCCGCTCGGCACGTTGTTGATCACGCCGTATTTCTTCGCAATGGTGGCCGTTTGCACGACGGCGCTTGCGGGCGGAAGCCCAATGCCTTTCGGACTCGGCCAGGTGAGCGCGTTGATCTCGTTCATCTGCCAGGTCTGGTGTCCCCTGCCGAGCAGGGAGCCGTTCTTCAGGACGATGCTCACGCACGCGGCCTGATGGTCACGGCAGTAGATCCAGCCCTGGAACGACGCCTTCAGGAACTTGACGGCGGTCGCCTGGTTGGCCTTGTCCTTGATCCAGTCGCCTCGGACGAACACGTTGTCCTCGAGCATCCCGGTGCCTACGGCCGGGCTCGCCATCTTGAAGACGTTCAGGTCCTTGAGCGTGTACAGCTTCCCCGTGTTCGGATTCTTCGTCTCCAGCACCTGCGCGAGCTCGTTGTAGGTCATCGCCGCGGCGGCGTCGACCTGGTGCTGGAGGAAGAGATCCATCGAGAACGGCTGGTTGACGATCGTCACGTCGCTCGTCTTGTTCGGGTCGATCCCGTTCTTCTGGAGCGCCGCGAAGAGCTCCGGCTGATTGCCGCAGCACCATACCCCGACCTTCTTTCCGCGCATCTTCGCGATCGAGTCGATGCCGCTCGACTTCCAGGTGAGCTCGGTCATCCCGCTGCGGGCGAAGACCTGCGCGATCGAGACGAGGTTGCTGCCCTTCTCGCGCGTCGCGAAGAGGTTCGGCAGCCAGTCGAGGCCGAAGTCGGCCTGCTTGCCCGCGACCACCGTCTCCGGCGTGATGCTCGGCCCGCCGACCTTGATCTTCACGTCGAGCCCCGCCTGCTTGTAGTACCCCTTCGTGAGCGCGGCGTAGTAGCCCGCGAACTGCGCCT
>WNGD01001052.1_pt1 | contig 54530 bp, 54 predicted proteins | sample 5400671 | NCBI WGS metagenome assembly WNGD01 (sample SAMN13153369, study PRJNA577476) | soil metagenome | isolation source: 40 cm soil or saprolite under grassland replicate 2 | place: USA:California | collected 2016-06-15 | reverse complement strand
TCGGTACCGTCCTCGAAAATGATGTAAACGAACGATTTGCCAAACATCGATTCGCCGCGCACAAACTTTACTTTGGGCGCGGCGATGAAGACCGTGGAAATTGGATAAGTGATTTGGTCCTCGACCAGATCGGGCGAACGTCCCTCCCAATCCGTATAGACGATCACCTGGACATCGCTCAGGTCGGGAATCGCATCGAGCGGCGTATGGATCAGCCCGTAAATTCCGGCCGCGACACCAAAAATGGCGAAAATGAAGACGAGAAATTTGTTCCGCGCACTGGCGTCGATCAGTCGCTCGATCACGATTGCCTCCGCTTATTGCTGCTCGAAATCTTTGAGCGCACCCTGAATTTTTGATTCGGCGTCGATTAGAAAATTTGCGCTCGCCACGACGCGTTCGCCTTCTTTCAAACCGCTCTTGACGGCGTAAACGTCGCCAAACTTTCCGCCGAGCTCGAGAACACGCGGTTCGAGTTTGCCGTCGCCTTTATCGACAAAGGCGATGTTGCGCTTGCCCGTCGGGATAATCGCGCTCACCGGCACGACGAGCGATCTTCCCATGTCCATGTCGAGCACAAGATCGACATACATGTCGGGCTTGAGTTTTAAGTCCGGGTTCTGAATGTCGAGTCGCACCCGGCCGGTTCGTTTCACGTTGTCAATGAAGGGATCAATGAGCGTGATTTGTCCCCGAAACTTTTCGCCGGGGTATGAGGAGGAGGTCACCGTCACCTCCTGGCCGATTTGAAGCATCGGTAATTCGTCCTGATAGAACTCGCCCCAAACCCACACCACAGAGAGATCAGCCACCTCTACAAGCGGAGTGCCCATCGCGACGCTCGCCCCTTGCGTCACTGGAAGGGTTTGAACGACGCCATCAACTTTCGAAAGGATCGGGAGCGATTCTTCCGCCTGCCGTGTTTGTTCAATCTTCGTGACCTGTTCGTCAGTGACGTTCCAGAGCCTGAGCCGCCGTTCCGCTGATTCGATCAGACGCTGGAAATCTCCGCGCGCCGAGTGCGTGTTCTTCGCCGTGCCGTCGCGCGAACGCAGCAAATCGATCAATTCGCGCTGTGTGGTTAGCAACTCAGGGCTGTAAAGCTTCATCAGCACCTGATTTTTTTTAACAAGCTCGCCTGGAGCATTGACGCCGAGTTCCTGCACGTAGGCGGCCGTTCGCGAGACGACGCGCCAGATTCGTTGTGTTTCCGGCACGACGCGACCAACCGCACGGATGCTGTGACTGAGTGGTTTCATTTCGACAGTGGCGAAACTGACGCCGATCTGTTGCTGCCGCTCGACCGGCACGACGAATTCGTGTGACGGCGATGAAGTCACGCTGCTGTCGGTCGGTTTTCCGGCCAGCATTGCCGCGTGGTCATGTTGAGGGGCGTTTTTACTCGAGCGCGCTGGGGTTGCGCTCTCCTTTATTACCGGCACAAGGTCCATCGAACAGATGGGACATTTCCCCTGATCCTTCGCGTGCACCGAAGGGTGCATCGTACATGTCCAGTAATCGATGTTGCTATCTCTGCCTGCTCCGCCGCGTTTCGAACACGCGGGCATAATCGCAAGCAGCACAAGGGCGACCGTCAAACGGAAAACGGGATTGTGGAATAGCCGCTTCATTTTGATTTCCTCCTCTCCCTGAAATTTTTCGAAGGAAACCAATCCTCGATGCCAACAATGGCGTCGAGCTCTGCGACCGCGACCTGGTAGTCGGCAAGATGATTTACATGCGTTGATTCAACGTCTTGCAGGACGCGCTGCGCAGTGATTAGCTCTAGAAAATTCGCACTGCTTGTCTCGTACGCGACTCGATTCGATTGAACCGCCTGCCGCGCCAACGGCAGAATTTTGTCGGAATAAAGCTCGTAGTGATGAGCCGCTGTTTCGATTTTCTTGAGCTGATCGCGGACCAGGCCGAGCGTTTCGGTACGCGTGGCTTCGAGCTCGTGCTGCGCGCTTTCGAAATTCCGCCGGGCCTCGGTTACGGTCGCGGAATATTTTCTTGGGTTCAGAAATGGCAGGCCGATCGAAACGCCGACATCGAGCTCGCTCACTGCCTGGCCTGCTTGGTTGTATCGCTGCGCTTGAACATCGAGTGTCGGATCGGAGAACCACTGGCGATTCGCAAGCTCAACGCGGAATCTTTCGGCTTCGACCCGGTTTTGAGCTCGCTGCATTTCCGGTCGTGCGCTCAGGGCGACAGCTTGCAACGCTTGCAATGAAAAGTGCGGTCGTTGAAACGGAATCTGAGATGGCTGGGCGAGCGGCGACTGCGCTGGCCGATTCATCAGCACGTTGAGCTGCGATTGCGCGTCTGAAATTCGGCGGAAAATATCGGACTGCGCTTCGAGCAGTTTGGCCGCGTCGGTTTGCGCAGTGAGCACATCGGCCTGACTGGCGTTGCCAACTTCGTAGCGCTGGCGGTTTACTTCGGCAAATTGATTGAGCAGCTCGACGTTGCGTTGGTTTACTTCGAGCTGCGCATATTCGTTCGCCAGCCGATGAAAGGCCGCGCGGGCGCGCGAGAGTACATCGAGCTTGGTCCGCCGAAAATCCTCGAAGGCTGCGCCGGCTTCGGCCGTCGCTGCTCGTGCCCGACTCAGGTTTTTTCCCGAAATTGGAACTTCCTGCTGGAGCATGAAGCTTTGATCCGTGAACGAGTTCGGCGGGATCGAGACGTAGCGCGCGGCGCGCGACCTCGCCTGCGCGCTCAGATCCTCCCACGCGGCGGCTTGCGGCACGCGCGCCTTCATTGCCCGCCATTTCTCCTGCGCCGCTTTGATTGCCGGATTATTTGCGAGGACGACGTTCGTCACCTCATCGAGCGAAAGGCGGCCCTCTCGAACTGTACTGCCATTATCTCCGGCCTGCGCAGTCCGAAAAGTTAAAGCTAAAATTAAATTAAGTAATAAAAGGTAAGTTGTTTTCATTGATCCAAGAGAACGGTCGAAGACCAGATGTGCCGTTGAATGGGCACACCCCGGGTGTCAGCGTTCTTGGATCAGATGAGAAACGTGCAGAGCAGCGCCAGCCGCGGCGGCGAGTTCGCCGATGGCGCCGTAGCCTGAAACCGGAATTGCTGAGCTCCGGTCTCATAATTTGAGAAAGGCAAAACGACGGCAAAACAGGTTGCACTCAGTTGTTGACCGGAATCAGCTTTCGCAAGCGGCTGTGACGGCGGAGCTGTGTTCTTTGGCGATGTCGCGCAACAGGTTTTGTTAGCGCAGCAACTTGACTGACAAGCTTTTTGACTTGGCGCGCTGGAGAGGATGCACGATCGCGCGGCGAGACCAACCGGAGCTGTAAAAAGCGCGGCGGCCATCGCCATCGAAAGTGTGATCCTGCTCAACATTGATCTGCGTATAACACGAGTTAGACCGCGCGTCGAGGAAAGCGTTCACCGGGTAGAAGCTCGGTTTGAAATGAAATGGGAGTTGCGATCAATCAATGAATCGGGCACAAGAATATGTTAGTTGTAACTATGGAGAGCAGGGAGAATCGTTTGTAACAAGAAAACCATGAAAAATGAAAATTTGCAGTCTGTAGCGAGAAAGCTGGTAGCACCCGGCAAGGGAATCCTGGCAGCCGATGAAAGTTCGGGTACGATCGAAAAGCGACTGAAGAGCATCAGCGTTCCTTCGACCGAAGACAACCGGCGGGCATATCGTGAAATCCTCTTTACCACAAGCGGCGCGGGTGAATTTATCAGCGGCGTGATTCTCTTCGACGAAACGATCCGGCAGAAAACTCGCGATGGTCGCACCTTCGTCGAGGCACTAGAGCAACAGGGGATCATCCCCGGCATCAAGGTGGACAAAGGCGCCAAGCCGATGGCGAATTTCCCCGGCGAGAAAGTCACCGAGGGTCTTGACGGACTGCGCGAGCGGCTGGCGGAATACCGGCAGTTAGGGGTGCGCTTTGCCAAATGGCGCGCCGTGATCAGCATCAGCGACAAAATTCCTACACGCAGATGCATCGAGACAAATGCAGAATTGCTGGCGCGTTACGCGGCATTGAGCCAGGAAGCGGACCTTGTGCCGATCGTCGAACCGGAAGTGCTCATGGATGGCACGCACACCATCGAGCGTCATTTCAACGTCACCCAGCAAACGCTGGAAATCGTTTTCCATGCGTTGTTCGAGCACCGCGTCGTATTGGAAGCGATGCTGCTGAAACCGAACATGGTGCTTTCGGGAAAAGACTCCCCGCAGCAGGCTTCCGTGCAGGAAGTTGCTGAAGCCACCGTGCTCTGTATGAAGCGCGTGGTGCCCGCCACTATTCCCGGTCTTGTCTTTCTCTCGGGCGGGCAAACTGATTTGCAAGCCACGGAACACCTCAACGCGATGAATCGTCTGGACCACGTACCGTGGGAATTGAGTTTTTCCTTTGGACGCGCCCTACAAGCTCCCGTGCTTAAAGCCTGGAAAGGTGATCCGGCGAAAGTTGCCGACGCGCAACAGGCGTTCCATCACCGCGCCTCGTGCAACAGCAAAGCCCGGTTCGGCAAATACACCGAAGAAATGGAAACGGCGAAAGCAACTGCATAGAGCTGGAAACGGATCAGTGACGCATCGCGTTCACACATTCTGGGGAGCACAGGCTGCTAGCCTGTAGTTGCCGGCAGCCCTGCCGGCAACTACAGGCTAGCAGCCTGTGCTCCCCGTTCGACATTCGTGCGTCGTCATTTTATGAACATCGCAGTGTAACTCTCGGGAGGCGGGCGCTACAGCGCATCCTGATGAACGCATATATGCTTCTCCAATGATCTACACCTGCCCGATGCATCCGGAGATTGAGCAGGATCATCCGGGTAATTGCCCGAAATGCGGAATGACCTTGGCGCCAAAGACGATTGGGGCAGGGGACGAAGAGGAACAAAAGGAGATTCGCTGGCTCTCACGAAAATTCTGGACCGCGCTTATCCTCACGATTCCGGTGCTGCTTATCGCGATGGGTCACGCGATTCCGGGGCTGCACGTGGAGGCAATGATCCCGAAACAAATCTCGAAATGGATCGAATTTGCCCTTGCAACCCCAGTAGTCCTTTGGGCTGGCGGCTTCTTTTTCGCACGCGCCTGGCAGTCGATCGTTAATCGCAGCCTCAACATGTTTACGCTGATCGCTATGGGGGTGGGCGCGGCATATTTCTACAGCGCTGTTGCGGTGATCGCGCCAGGGATTTTTCCTCGATCTTTCCGGAGTAACGGTGAGGTTGGTCTCTACTTTGAAGCGGCAGCAGTCATTACCACACTCGTTTTGTTTGGTCAGTTGATTGAGGCGAAAGCGCGCAGTCGGACCGGGCAAGCGGTAAAGGCGTTGCTGGGTCTTGCGGCAAAAACGGCGCACCGGGTTCGCGATGGCCAGGAAGAGGAAATCCCAGTGAATGAAATTCAGAAAGGCGACGTGCTGCGCGTTCGACCCGGCGAAAAAATTCCGATCGACGGTCTGATCACTGAAGGCAAAAGCAACATCGACGAATCGATGATCACCGGCGAACCGATGCCTGTGAGCAAAGGTCCTGATGACAAAGTGATCGGCGCGACACTGAATCAGACCGGCTCGTTTCTAATGCGCGCCGAGAAAATCGGTTCGGAAACGCTGCTTGCACAGATCGTCCAAATGGTGGCGGACGCGCAGCGCACTCGCGCACCGATTCAGAAACTCGCCGATACGGTGTCAGGTTATTTCGTGCCGGTCGTCATCGCCATTGCGCTGATCACTTTGCTGATTTGGTCGATCATCGGGCCTGCCCCGGCGATGGCTTACGCTTTGGTCAATGCCGTCTCGGTCCTGATTATTGCTTGTCCCTGCGCGCTCGGGCTGGCAACGCCGATGTCGATCATGGTTGGCGTTGGACGCGCCGCGCAAGCAGGAGTCCTCGTCAAAAATGCGGAAGCCATCGAGACCGCTGAAAAAGTCACGCACCTGATCACAGACAAGACCGGCACGCTGACGGCCGGCAAGCCGCAAGTCGTCAGCCGGATTGGCACGGACGCTACGGGTGAACGCGATGTTCTACGGATCGCCGCATCGTTGGAATCTCATAGTGAGCATCCGCTGGCGCGAGCAATTGTAGACGCCGCGAAAAAAGAAAAAATCGAGCTGCATGATGTAACGGATTTTCAGTCGACCACGGGTGGCGGCGTGTCCGGTAAGCTCGCCGCAGCGAGTCCGTCCGTTGGCGGACTTGATGGCAAAACCGTCCTTATCGGCAAAGAAAAGTTTCTGACCAAGTCGAACGTCACGATCCCAGAGGAGCTAAAAAAGGAAGCCCATCGCTTGCAGGAGAAAGCGGAAACCACGGTTTGGCTGGCGATAGATGGAAATGCAGTTGGCGTCCTCGGCATTGCCGATCCAATCAAACCCACGACGAAAAAGGCGATTCGCGAGCTTCACGAGATGGGCCTGAAGGTGATCATGTGCACGGGCGACAATCGTCGAACGGCTGAATCTGTTGCGCGCGAATTGGGCATCGACGAGTTCAGCGCCGAAGTGATGCCAGATGAAAAGATCGATATCGTTAAGAAATTTAAATCAAAAGGCGCCATCGTCGCGATGGCTGGAGATGGTATCAACGATGCACCTGCCCTGGCCGCCGCCGATGTCGGAATCGCCATGGGCACAGGAACCGATGTCGCGATCGAAAGCGCTGGCATCACACTCGTGAAAGGCGACCTGATCGGAATTGTCAAAGCGATGCATGTCAGTCGCGCCGTCATGCGGAATATTCGGCAAAATCTCTTTTTCGCGTTTATCTACAACGCGCTCGGCGTGCCGATTGCCGCCGGGGTACTCTATCCATTCTTCGGGCTGCTTCTGAGCCCGATGATCGCGGGCGCTGCGATGAGCTTCAGTTCTGTATCAGTGATCGCAAATGCGCTAAGGCTGCGATCAGTCAGACTGTGAACCCGGACACTGAAGTTTCGACGACGGTTGGCGGGAGCATCTTGTTTGCGAAAAATCGCGAGTCGTCTTATTCAGTCAAAGAAACTTCAACACTTAATCGTATGACTACACGACTCGCCACCCAGGTATTCGTAGGACTGCTTGTTGCACCGGTTCTGCCGCTCCTTGCGCAGGAACATCCAAGGGCGCCTCAGCAATCCCAATCGCAACAACTGCCGCAGACAACAGGAGGCGCTCCTCAAACCGCGATGACGGAGGCTACCATGTCCGACGTTTCAGCTGGACTGAAGAAATTCATCACCGGTTACGCGTCGAAATCCGCCGACAATAAGTTTCACATCCCGTATCAGCGTAAAGATCTCGCGCTTGACTTGATCAAAGTCCATGATGATCGGCTCTCGAGTCTTGGCGGCGACAAATATTTTGCCTGTGTCGACATGAAGGGCGGCGACGGCAAAATTTATGACATTGATTTTTTCATGACCCTACGCCCCGGCAAGCTGAACGTTGCCGAAACGTCGGTTCACAAGATCAACGGCAAGCCGCTCTACAACTGGAAAGAAGAAAACGGCATTTGGAAGAGAGTGCGCGTCTCGTAGAGGCCCGGCGTTTCAGTCCCAATCTGTAGGGTAGGGGCTCCGCGTACCAATCGCGGAAACCGGCAAGGTCGCCGCGGCGACCGCTTGCCCTACAACGATTCGTCCATCAGTTTCTTGCCGATGCCGAAGACGTTTTTCATCACCACGGCGATCTATTACACAAACTCGCCGCCGCATGTCGGTCACGCTTACGAAAAAGTGCTGGCCGACGTGATCGCGCGCTATCACCGGCTCAAAGGCGATAAAGTTTTTTTCCTCACTGGTGTCGATCAGCACGGCCAGAAGGTCCAGCAATCCGCGGCGAAAGCCGGCATTCCTCCGGCTGAGTTCGTCAAGGACATTACCCAAAAGTTTATCGATCTTGGGAAGAAGCTCGATGTGCAATATGACGAGTGGGCGGAGACGACGAGCGATCGTCACAAGAAAGTCGTCCAAGGAATTCTGCAGCGCCTGTTCGATGCGGGGCAAATCTACAAAGATAAGCAGGCCGGTTATTACTCAGTTCGCCAGGAGCAATTCTTGACTGACAAGGAACGGGGCCGGGACGGCCAATTCGGGCCGGAGTGGGGCGAGATCGAATTTCGCGAGGAAGAAAATTATTACTTCCGGCTCTCCCAGCACAAGGATTGGTTACTGTCCTATATCAATAATCGCAATGACGCGATCATACCCGATTTTCGTCAAACAGAATTGCGAAACGCCGTGGGGAAACTCAGCGGCGATCTCTGTATCTCGCGCCCGAAATCGCGACTCGATTGGGGAATCGAGCTGCCGTTTGATAAAGATTTCGTCACGTATGTCTGGTTCGACGCCCTGACGAACTACATCAGCTTCGCCGGGTACGATCCGAAGATCGACAATTACTTAGCGCAGCCGCAAGAGTTTTTGGATCGCTGGCCTGCGTTGCAAATCATCGGCAAGGACATTCTTGTGCCGGCGCACGGGATATACTGGCTCATCATGCTGCACGCGATCGGATTTCCCGACGACCAAATGCCGCAGCTTCTCGTGCACGGCTGGTGGAATCTTGGCGGCGCAAAGATGAGCAAGAGCGCGGGGAACGTTATCGACCCCTTCTTCCTCGCCGATAAATACGGCGCCGACGCATTGCGCTATTATTTGATGAGCGACATAGCAACCGGAAAGGATGCTGACTTTTCGGAAGGACGACTTGTCGAACGCTACAATGCCGATCTCGCAAATTCGTTGGGCAATTTGCTCAATCGATCTTTGACGATGATAGAGAAGTATCGCGTCAGAAAGCTAACGCGTCCCAAAAGCGTCGAGTCGTATCCTGTCGAAGAGTACGGTCTCCGTGTTTCTCCGACGTTAGGCATAATTGAATACATCAATGCTATGACGGGCCACACTCCACATCTCGCATGTCAGGTCGCCCTTAACTTGACTTTGCAGTGCAATCAGATTGTTGATGCTGCGAAACCTTGGGCTCTGGCAAAGGATTCTGCCGAGCGGGGACATCTTGATCAAGTGCTCTACACCCTCGCCGAATCGCTGCGCATCGTTGCGATTCTAATTTCGCCGGTGCTGCAACGAGCGGCGCACGGAATCTTCGATCAACTGAATTGGAAGATGGAGTTGGGCGGAAAAGAAGAACGGTTTTCACTCGCGGACGCGGAATGGGGCGGACTGCCGGACGGCCATGTTGTCGGCAAGCCGGTGCCGTTGTTCCCACGGATCGAAACCGTAGGTTCTGGGTAGCGCACGCGTCTCGCGTGCTGGCGATGGTGTCTCGCCATCGCGAACTTTTCCCAAGACCACGCAATCACTGAAAATGTCGTTTCAAGAAAGATTGTTTCGGCGTGACGCCGAAACCAGCACGCGAGACGCGTGCCCTACCCGGTAGAGCCGGGATCAGCGACTCCGGCTACAACTATTGCGCGCATTCTTCGAAGGCGGCGGGTTCGCCGCGCAGGTACGCGAGTACTTCGCCTGCAAAGTGCAATGAGCCCGTGATCAAGATCGGAGCGTTTCGCGATTGAGCCTTTGCGAGCGCTTCATCAATCGATGCGGTGATGGAGAAGCGGAGTGACGGAGTAATAACCGACAAAACTTTTGCTAGTTCATCTGGCGGAGCAGCACGTTCGCTGCGGATTTTCGGCAGCAAGACGTAATCGCTGATTGGTGCGAGGGCTTCACAGATTCCACGCAAATCTTTGTCGGAGAGAACTGCCAGGATGAGTGTGGCCCGCTGATTGCCAAAAACTTCGCGCCATGTTTCGGCAAGAACACGGGCGGCCCCTGGATTGTGCGCGCCATCAATAACGGTGCGCTCATCCCACCTTTGGAAACGGGCAGGCCAGTCGACATTCGCAAGTCCGCGAGCAGTCGCGGACTTGTCGATATCAATCTTGCCGGCGCGCAACGCGGCAATTGCAAGAGCGGCATTTTGCTTTTGATGCGATCCGGCGAGAGCGATCGGCGTTTCGTAATAGGACGCAGCCACGAATTCGATTGGCGCTTCGCATTCAGCAGCCCGCGCACGGATCACTTCTTCCGCTTCCGGTCGCTGTGCAGCAGAGACAATCGGAACCCTTGGTTTGATGATTCCAGCTTTTTCAGCCGCAATTTCTGGAAGTGTTTTCCCCAGCCATTTCTCGTGATCGAAATCGATCTGGGTAACGGCCGACACATTTGATTGAATGGCGTTTGTAGCATCGAGTCGTCCGCCCAGACCGGTTTCCAAAATGACGAAGTCGATTTTCGTTTCGGCGAAATGCTTAAGCGCAAGCGCGGTCGTGACTTCAAAGAAAGTCGGATGCGGGTTCCAATCGGCGATGAGAACGCGAATGGCCGTCAGGCCGTTGGCGACCGCATCCTCGGAAATCATTTCGCCATTCGCACGAATGCGTTCGCGAAACGTGACGAGGTGAGGGGATGTGAACAGACCGGTGCGATGTCCGTGTGCGCGCAGGATCGAATCGATCATGGCACAAACCGAGCCTTTGCCATTCGTCCCGGCGACGTGGATAACTTTCCAAGGAGTGGCGGCTTCCAAGCCGTGGGCGATCTGGAGATCGCTCTTCCTTGATAACTCGGCGATGAGCCGCTGGATATTTTCCAGCCCGAGCTTGATCCCGAAGCGCTGGAGGCCGTAGAGCCAGGCGAGCGCTTGTTTATACGTCAAGGGAGATCTCGGCACTTTCCCGAAAGCTTTCGGGAGACCATGTTCACGGCGCGACGGCAAAGTAACTGAGCAATTGGCTGAGCTGCTCACGCATTTTTTTCCGGTGAACGATCATGTCGATCAAACCGTGTTCCTGAAGAAACTCTGCGGTCTGAAATCTTTGGGGCAAATCCTGATGCGTGGTTTCTTTAATCACGCGGGGCCCGGCGAAGCCGATCATGCTCTTCGGTTCAGCGATAATAACATCGCCTAACGAAGCGAAACTGGCCATGACGCCAGCGGTGGTGGGATTTGTCAGAACAGAAATGTACGGAAGCCGCTGTTCCGCATGACGCGCGAGTGCCCCAGCCGTTTTAGCCATTTGCATCAGGCTTAACATTCCTTCGTACATGCGCGCGCCGCCGGAAGCGGCAACGATAATGACAGGAGAGCGTTCAGCAGTTCCATATTCAATCGTGCGCGTAATTCTTTCGCCGACGACCGATCCCATCGTCGCAGCAAGAAAGCCGAAATCCATAACAGCGATCGCGACCTTATAGCCGTCGAGGATTCCATATCCGCTGATCACAGCGTCAAGTAACCCTGTGCTTTCCTGGTATTTCTTGAGGCGATCTTTGTAGCTGACCATTCCCTGAAAGCGCAAAACATCTACGGACTTCAGGTCGGCATCCATCTCCACAAAGGTTTCGGGGTCGAGCAGATTTTCGAGCCGTTCCCTGGCCGATTGCGCAAAATGATAATCGCAGCGCGGACAGACACGCTGATTTTGCGCGAGCTCGATTTCCGGCACGACCTCGGAACAGCCAGGACATTTCTGAAAAAGACCCTGCGGGATTTCGCGCTTCTTGCGATTTTGCTCTTTGATTGCTGGTTTTTTGAAAATGGCCATGGGGATTATGCGCGTGCGGCCGTTGCCGCAAAAACGGAGATCGCGCCTGCGTGTTTTAAAACGCGCGCGCACTCGCTCAGGGTCGAACCGGTTGTCAGGACATCATCGATCAACAGCACCTGCAAACCTCGCACGTCCGTGTTTTTTCGTAAACGGAAGGCATCATGTAAATTTTCCATGCGCTCGGTGCGATCGAGCGCAGTTTGTGTGGTCGTGTACCGGATACGCTCCAGCAGCGGTTTAGATTGAATCGATATCTCTGCACTTAGCAATTCTGCCAGCAAAGTGGCCTGATTGAATCCACGTTCTCGTTGGCGAGCCGGATGTAATGGCACTGGGATGATTATGTTGAATCGGCGTGCGCGCAGCCGTTCGTCATTCATTGCAGAGCACAGCCAGCGCGCCACAAGATGACGCAGATAAATTTGCCGCCGGTACTTAAAGTCATGAATCAGCTCGCGGACAATCCCGCGACTACGATAGGCGGCAACGGCCGCGTCGAAATGAATGGTGCGATGGGCACAGTTTGCGCAAGTGAATGCACCAGTAATCGCGCCTTCGAACGGTTCTGAGCATGTCTGGCAAAACGGCGCAACAATGCGGATGGTTTTTGATTCGCAGTGACTGCAAAGATACTTGCCCGCTCGAACATTTGCTCCACAAATCGTGCAGACCGGTGGATAGAGAAGCGATGCGATCGCACGCAACCCATCAAACTTGGGAAGCGCGATCATATTTCAACCAGGTTCGCATTAACACCCATGTCAGGCAGGCTACGCCGAGCGGCACAATTCCCACGAGCAGATTCTTTCCCAGCCAGGGAAAGGCAAGCATTTCCTGACGTGCCACTCGGCTAAAAGTGCCGCTGCCAAAAATCCAGCCGGCATGCAGACCAATCGGCAACCATAATGAGCGAGTGAGCACGCGCGCATCAGCCAGAATCCAACCGATAAGAAATAGCGTCGCGAACGCAGAGACCAACATTTTCGCATCGCCAAACTGCTCAAATGAATGGGCAATGGAATTCAAGCCCGAGGTCCATGTTACGATCGTGGATGTTCGCTCCGGCGCCTTTAGAAAATGAATAACGGAAAAGATCGCCGAGGTTGCGAAGATCGACATGTACTGGCGGCCAGTTTTCAGCAGAACGCCCAGGACGATCCCGCGAAAGAATGTTTCTTCAATGAACGGAACCGTTATCGACGCCGCGACCATCTTGCCAAAGCGCGCCCAGGCAAAGCTGTGCCGAAACGAGTAAATGTTAAGTGCAATTAGCAAAGCGCCACAGCAGAGCAGTGGAATGGCCGAGAGAAGAATGCCCGCGAAGACATCGCGGCCCCAACAGGAATTACGCGCAAGGCGCAAATCGGCCATGCTTCGCACGCTGACCACGCGAAGGAAAGGCCACAGTAGAACCGCAGCAGCAATCAGGAGCGCCCGATGAAAGAACGTTTCGAAATCGTATTTTGCGAGAAAGGTAAACAAGCCGTGCGCCATGAACCACTGCGTTGCCCAATAAAGAATGGGAGCGACAAAGGTTGCCGTGAGGATGGTCGCGGCAAAATAAGCCGCCAGTCTGGCTGCGTCTTTCAAGCCTGCTAATGTAATGTTTTACCGCGATGCGGAGTCAACATATATGGACGGAGAAAGATCGACATGGGAAAAAGCGGGAAGTGCGTGCCACGAAATTCGGTGGCGTATGGCGGTTCCAATCGAAAATTGCCGGCGAAACTGAATGGGCTTACTACGATACGCCGCCCCTTCAGGATCTTTTGCACCTGAAGGAGATCATTGCGCGAAAATATCAACGCCGCCGTGCGTCGTTCGAAGATGTTGTGTCGATTAACAAACTAATCGAGGAGCAAGCAGGAAATGAGTGAAACGTTGATCGAGGCGGACAAGCGGTTCGTCTGGCATCCATTCACGAACATGCCTGAATGGTGCGCTCCGGACCATGAGCCGCTGGTTTTGGTCGAGGGGCACGGCGCGCTTCTACGGGACAGCCGTGGCCGCGAATACATCGACGGCAATTCATCAATCTGGACAAACATCCACGGTCACAATCATCCGCACATCAATGCCGCAATTCGCCGACAGCTTGATCGCGTTGCGCACACTTCATTTCTCGGCTTTACCAACCCAGCTGCGATCGAACTCGCTCGTGCGATTGTCGATCTTTTCCCGAAGGACTCGTTGAGCCGAGTCTTTTTTTCGGACGATGGTTCGACTGGAATCGAGGTTGCTTTGAGGATCGCCGATCAGTATTGGCGGCTGCGACACTCGAGAAAGCATCAGTTCATCGCCTTCAAAAGCGGTTATCATGGCGATACGGCAGGCGCAGCCAGCCTGGGCGCGGCAGCCATGTTTCAAATTGGGCCATCTCATTGGAATTTTCCGGCAATTCAGGTCCCAAACGTGACGGTGCTGGAGCGGCTTTCGCCAGCCGAGGTAGCCAAGATTGCGGCAGTCGTGATCGAGCCGCTGATTCAGGGAGCCGCCGGGATGCGCCTTTGGCCGCCCGGCACCTTGAGGGCGGTCCGCGAATGGTGTGATCGCACTGATACGCTGCTCATTGCGGACGAAGTCATGACCGGGTTTGGACGAACTGGCCGGATGTTTGCGATGGAACACGAAGCAGTAATTCCAGACATGGTTGTTCTGGCTAAAGGCTTGAGCGGAGGATATCTTCCGCTGGCTATTACTTTAGTATCAGAAAAACTCTTCTCAGCTTTCGACGGGTCGGTTTCCGAAGGTAAAGCACTCGCCTACGGACATAGCTATACCGGAAACGCGCTTGGCTGCGCTGCGGCCAAGGCGAGCCTGGAGGTTTTTGAAAAAGAAGCCGTGTTGGAAACTCTACAACCGAAAATCCAGCATCTAAATTCCGCGCTTGCCGAGCTGCGGGATTTTCCTGGTGTTACCGAAATCCGGCAATGCGGCTTTATCGCCGGGCTAGAACTGGAGGAGTCGCAAGAAAACGGATTGCCAGGGTTTGCCGAAGAGGTCTGTATCGAGGGACGGCGGCACGGACTCCTTACCAGACCGATCAGAAATGTCGTGGTGCTGATGCCACCTTTGTGTATTACACCCATTCAGCTAACCCAAGCCACGGAGGCGCTTCTTGCCTCAATCAGGGAAGTCTGGCGCCGCAGGACTCAAGAAAGGGCGATTTCCCAGTCACCCTCGGCAGTTAGGAGGCCCGCCGCTCCTTGCAACTGACTAGCGGCAGTGGCCGAGATGCTTTCATAACTGCCGTGTTCGGTCGCGAACGGAAGATGGGTGATAATCGCTACCGATTCCTAACGCTGGCGTTTCTTGGCTGGCTCTGCTTTGCGATTGGGGTGGCCCGCTGGTTGCACAACGCGAGCGCGTCCGTCGTCGCGGCAATAGTGTGGACGTTGGCCGCGCTTGTGCTGCTTGCGTGTTGGAAAATCGTTCCCACCAAGGCTTGGGCGCTGAATATTGATCTTCGCTGGCTGGTGTTATTCCATCTGACGCGCTTAGCTGCTGGCGTTTACTTTCTTGTGCTCTGTCAGCATGGCCAATTGCCGTGCGCGTTCGCAACGCGCGCCGGCTGGGGCGACATCATCGTTGCAATATTTTCATTGCCTGTTGTTGCCGCCATGCGCGCTCGATTCGCGAAGAGGCTTCTGCTCGTCTGGAACACGGTCGGATTTATCGATATCATTTTTGTTGTCCTCAGCGCACTTCGCTTTGGATTACGAGACTGGCAATCGATGCACGCGCTACGGGAGCTTCCGCTCAGTCTCCTGCCAACATTTCTGGTGCCGCTGATTATCGCGTCGCACGTTCTAATTTTCGTTCGGCTGGCACATGCAAGGAATGCGAATTGACACGAATAACCGAAATTGCCCGGCAACAAGACCAAAGAGAATTCCTTTATACATTCGTGTTCATTCGCGTCCATTCGTGGTTAACAAATGAAGACTATCGGAATCATTGGCGGCCTCGGGCCGGAAAGCACGGTCGAATATTACCAGAACATCATCGCGCTCTATCGCGAGCGGCAGCGCGACGGTAGTTATCCGGAGTTCATCATCAATAGCGTTGATCTGAAGAAGGGGCTCGATTTCATGGCTGCGAATAATCTCGGAGGCATGGCCGATTACTTGCTCGAGGAGATCGGCAAACTCGAGCAGGCCGGTGCAAACTTCGGCCTGATCTCGGCAAACACGCCTCACATTGTTTTCGGTGAGGTCGCATCCAAGTCGCCGATTCCGTTAATCAGTATTGTCGAAGCAACGTGTGCAGCTGCCAAGGCGCGGAAGTTGAGGCGGCTCGCTTTGTTCGGGACGCGTTTCACCATGCAGGGAACCTTTTATCCGAAAGTTTTCTCGAGAGAAGGAGTCGAGCTTGTCGCGCCTGACGCAACAGATCAGGACTACCTTCACGACAAATATTTAAACGAATTGGTCTTGGGAAAATTCTTGCCGGAAACACGCGCGAGCTTACTCGCAATTGCCGATCGCATGAAAGCTAACAGCGATATCGATGGTGTGATTCTCGCCGGAACAGAACTGCCGTTGATTCTACGTGATGCGGAACACAATGGGATTCCATTTCTCAACACCACAAAAATTCATTGCCAGGCCGCTGTCGCAGAGATGTTCTCGTAGCATGAAACGTGTCACCGGCATCGGAGGAATTTTCTTTAAGGCAAACGATCCAGATAAGTTGCGCAATTGGTATCGCGTGCATCTTGGCATCAAATGTAAAAAGGAAGTTGGCGCAATATTTAATGGCAGAGAGCGGATGATATCGCCGCTTTCATCGTTTTGTCCGGGCGCAATAGCGCTCGCGTGACCCTTGTTATCGCGGCGTGATTCCCTCGGCGATATCGACGTGAAAGTTCTGCTTCATTTTCAAAGTGCCGAAACTTAGCTCGGCGGTGTAATCGCCAGCAGGCAGCAGCCGCTTGGGATCGTCGCCACCGTACTCGACGCTTACGTCCTTGGTTGGACGCAGGTCCCAATTCAGTCGCGTGAAACCCGGTGCGCCCGGTGCCTTTAAGTTAGCCACCGGTTGCCCGGTAGATTTCGTCACCGCGATTTTGATTTCGTCCCCGGTAAATTCTTTCACCCAGACGGTGAGAAGGGCGCCTTCAGGCGGATTGGCGCCGCGATAAACGCCTTTGCCATTCTGATCCGCAAATCCGGGTTGCAGATAAGCGCCGGTCACTGAGCGGATGCTAAACAGGTGCGCAGGTTTCGTTGCAACCTCCGATGTGAATTCGCGAAACGGTACGGAATCGTCCAAAATAGCGATGCTTCGGCCGTGCGTCCCTATCACCAAGTCGGACGTGCGTGGATGAATCTGCACGTCGTCAACGCGCGCTGCGGGAACATCCCCGATGCGAACCCAGTGTGTCCCCTGATCGAAAGACGCGAACAATCCGAAGTGCGTGCCGGCGTAAAGCAATCGCGAGTTCACCAGATCTTCACGGACGACTTCGACCGGCGCGTTGGCCGGAAGATCGCCTGTAACCGGCTGCCATGTCTTGCCCAGATCTGCCGTGCGCAGAATCATCGGACGATCGTCACCGATGGGATAATCGCTCGTCGAGACGTACGCGACGTTTGCATCAAGGTGGGAGGGCTCGATCCGTGTTACCCATTGCCCGGGGGCCGGCTCCGGTAAGTTATTGGTCAGTTCGGTCCATTTGCCGCCGTCATTTTCTGTAACCCAGAGGCGGCCATCATCGGTTCCCGCCCACAATAATCCAGCGCGCTTTGGCGATTCCGCGAGTGAATAAACCACGCCGTAATTTTCCGCGCCGCTGCCGGCAGCGGTTGTTCGCGCCGGATCGTTTCGTGTCAGGTCCGGACTAATGACTGCGTATTTCTCTGCGTGATCGGTTAACCGGAAAACGTGGTTGCCGGCCAGATAAATAACGCCCGGTTTGTGAACGCTTCCGATCAGTGGCGAATTCCAATGGAACCGATACCGTGGCTGGCCCTCCAGCGGTTCTGGGCGTAACCGGCGCAGTTCGCCGTTGCGCAAATTGAGCCGATGAACTTCGCCTTGCTGGCTGTCCGCGTAATAGAGGTCGCGATCGGACGGATCGAACACGACATAAAAGCCATCGCCACCGGCCAGGGCAATCCAATCCGAGTTGCGGATTCCTTCCTTGCTTTGCACGCCGCTCGGGCCGACCCAATTCTCATTATCCTGAAGTCCGCCAGCAATGCGGAAGTACGGTTTCGTATCGTCCAGAGTGAGCCGGTAGAATTCTCCTGCCGGAATGCGATTGAGATGCTCCCATCCTTTCCCAGCCGCGAAGCTTTGATAAACGCCGCCATCGGTCCCGAGCAGCAGGCGCTGACAAACAGGCGGCTTCGGCGGCTTGCCTTTGTCTTCCGGGTTCGGTGGCTTTGGTGGTGGAGCGGTGCCCGGTTGAATCGCGAACGCATGACAGTCGGGATGGACTTTTTCGGAGAGGTCTTCGCGAAAATTCCTGCCGCCATCATCTGAAACCAACAATGCGAACTGGAGCAGATAGACCCGCTGATCATTTGCCGGATCGATTCGGATCTGGCTGAAATAAAACGGACGAGGATCGATTGCGCTTACGCGAGTCCAACTCTCGCCTCCATTTTCGGATCGAAACACACCGCCGCTCTTGCTTCGCAGATCGGTAATGCTGCTGCTGCCGCCCTCATAACTTTGAACCACGGCCATCACGACGCGCGGATTGCTTGCGCCGGTCGCGAGGCCAATACGGCCCGTTTGCGCGGGCAAACCGTTAGTCAGTTTCGCCCAACTCGCTCCGCCATTCGTGCTTTTGAAAATTCCGCCGACATCTACGCCGCCGGTCACGTCCGGACCGGACGTGAAACTCCAGGGAGTACGCTGCCGTGCGTAGAGCGCGGCATAGAGGGTCTCAGGATTCGCCGGATCAAACGCGACATCGCAAGAGCCAGTGCGCGTGTTGTGGGGCGCCGGTGCTTGCAACACAAGTTTCCACGTCTTACCGCCATCCGTCGTTTTGAAAAGGCCGCGCTCGCCGCCGTCGATCCAGAGATGGCCGCCTGCGGCGACGTATGCGACTTCTGGCTTCGACGGATGAACGATAATTCGCCCGATGGCGCGGCTCTCCTTCAACCCGACATTCTGCCAATTTTCACCCCCGTCGGTGGAACGATAAACGCCGTTCCCCCAGCCGGAGGAGTTGCGATCGTTTGCTTCGCCCGTGCCCACCCAGATCACATCGGAATTGGAAGGCGCGAGTGCAACGGCACCGATTGAGAGAACAGGTTGCTTGTCAAAAATCGGATCGAACGAGACACCGTTGTCTCCGGTTTTGAATACGCCGCCGTGCGCCAGCCCAACGTAAAAGACAAAGGGGTTACGCGGATCGATTGCGATATCCGAAACGCGACCGCCCATCACGGCCGGACCGATGGAGCGCGCCTTCAAATTTTTGAAAAGCACGTCCGTCAACTGTGGCACCGTCGCAGATGGTGGAGGACTTGCGGCCGAAGTCAAAGACGGGCTGCTGCTCTCTGGCGAAGGAGCAGGCGAGCCGCTCGGCGACTGTGTCGCTTCGATGCGATGAGGCTGATCCTTTTGCGCCAGCAGAGGACACGCCAGACTGAGTGAAAGAAACAACGCGCACTGAACTGAGAAAAATTGGGAAGTTGTCATGTCAATAGAATTTACTTAACCACCAATCAGCACGAATTGACACGAATAAGGGTGTTGGCCAACAAGAAAGAGAGGCTCTCATAAATTCGTGTCCATTCGCGTTGAAGAAATGATGACTCCATCCGCAATCCAAGATCGTAAATCTACAAACTTGTCCTGAGCAAAGCGAAGCGGAGTCGAACGGATCAAAAATGAGATGTGGGCGGTGAGGGTTTCGAACCCCCGACCTACTGGGTGTAAACCAGCCGCTCTACCACTGAGCTAACCGCCCACTTCGGGATCGCGCTGCATTTTACACGTTGCTGATTCAGGAGCAATGCGGCAAAACAACAAAGCACGAAACATTAAACGCTCGGTTCGCCTTTAGCATTATGTGATCGGCTGAAATTGCCGGACGTCTAGCGTGCTTTGTCGAGCCGCTCCACGGGAATTAGTGTTTTTCAGTCGAATTGTGCTGCGGAGAGCACAGGCAATCGTCGAGCAACGCGATAACTTCGTGCGTCAGCAATGCACGAGTTTCTCGCTGTCAGCTGGTGCTTCGTGGTGCGCTCCTCAGCAAGTCGCCGCTCGTTTCGACGTCCTTCGCGAATCTTCCGATCGACGAGGGTCTTGAAGTTGTCCGAAACCCAATCACGACCTATTAAGAGAAATTTTTCGTTCATTATTTTGCTTGCCAATGATCAATAAGGCCACGACGAAAAGTTTTTCCGGTTCGAATCACGTCTCCCCTCCCGAAGGTGCATGAATCTATCGAATTTACTTCGGCGTCTGGATGTCCCGTCCTATGGGACCGGCGAGGTCAACCAAGGCAATGACTTCGTCCGGCGACCGAACATGATCGCTCACGCCTGTTTGTTTCACTGGCGTCGCGCGCGTCACGCCCAAGGCTCTTTCAAAGCCGCGAAATCGCCCGCTTGTTCGTGCGTCTCGCTTTAGCTTGTCTGCTTCGTCGAAGACGCGAAACGCAGCATCCGATAAACGGTCGAAAAGCGTGGCGTAGCCAATCGCGTTGCGTGAGTTAGGAGGGCTGCGCGGGCGCTGGCGCCTGAATGTGGCGTCGTTTCGCTGCGAAGAATAGCTCCGCCAACTCTTTCAGGTGCTCGTATTTCTCCAGGTCATTTTTCAATTCGCCCGGATTCGCCATGCCGCCAGCTGAGGGAACACGGTTTTCGACATCAGCGGGAAGAACCAATCTCTCTGGTTGGATAATGTTCATACCTACTTAATTGGGGAGCCAGCCTCCTGCTGATCCCTCAATCTCCTCTACGGAAACTAGAGGGCGAAGGTCCGAAATATTTTGCAGAAATGAGAGAATTTACCGGCAATCGGGGAACCATTCTGCGGGTCTGACAGACGATGAGAAGGCAATTCTGGTGCACGGATTTTGTGAAGTGCTAAGTGGCATTTGCGTGGCCCTTCGTCCGCGGGCCAAATGGGACCGGCCGGGATCGCCGATCCCGCCTACAGCCTCACTTACACATTGCTCAATCCTGAGCAATGGCTCAAGAATGTGGCTACGCGTCTTCATGGACGGGAGAGAGCACTCCCTCCATGGTTTCAAAATGAAAGAGCACTACTTCGATGATTTGAAAGTCGGCGATCGCTTTAAATCCGATCCGCTCGAGGTGACGGAGAAGCAGGTGATCGAGTTCGCGCACAAATTTGATCCGCAAATGTTTCATCTCACCCGCAAGAGTGCCGAGCGAACAATTTTCAAAGGTCTGATTGCGAGCGGCTGGCATACGGCGGCAATGACCATGCGCCTGTTTGTGCAAACGCTGAACTTCGCCGAAGGCGCGATCGGACTCGGCGTCGATGAGCTGCGCTGGCCTAATGCGGTGCGTCCGGGAGACGTACTCGCGGTCGAAACAGAAATCGTCGATCTTCGGCCGTCGCGTTCAAGACCCAACTACGGGATTGTTCGCCTGCGCAACGTGACGACAAATCAGCGCGGCGAAATTGTGCAAACAATGCTGGCAAGCGCCATGGTGCCGCGCCGCAGGCGAGCATAGCGGAATAAATCGTATAAGTACCTGGCTAGTGACGCAGGCTGGAAAGCCCGCGCCGCACAGGCAAGATGCCCTATGTTCCGAATTCATCGATTCACCATCGCCATCGCCCAGTCGGGATAACGCGCGCCGGCGACGGCCTCCTGCGGGGTGACTTCATCGATGCGCGCGAGATCTTTGCTGGTAAGAGTAACATCAAGCGCGCCCACATTTTCCTGCAAGTATTTGCGATGTTTGGTGCCGGGAATCGGCACGACGTTGTCCTCCTGCGCCAGCACCCAGGCTAGCACAAGCTGCGCCGGGGTGCATTTTTTCTCGCGGGCGATTTCACTGACGCGCTTGACCAAATCGAGGTTGCGCTGAAAATTTTCTCCTTGGAATCGCGGTGATGTTCGCCGGTAATCATCGTGCGGCAGATCTTCAAAACGCTTGATTTGCCCCGTCAGAAATCCGCGGCCGAGCGGGCTGTATGGCACGAAACCGATGCCAAGTTCACGGCAGACGCCGAGAACTTCCTTCTCGGGATCGCGCGTCCAGAGCGAGTATTCGGATTGCAACGCTGTAATGGGATGAACGGTGTGGGCCCGACGGATCGTCTGCGCGCCTGCTTCGGATAGGCCGAGAAAGCGCACTTTGCCTTTCTGAACAAGTTCCGCCATTGCGCCAGCCGTCTCTTCAATTGGCGTGTCCGGATCGACGCGATGTTGATAATAGAGATCGATCACATCCACTCCGAGCCTGCGCAAACTTCCTTCGCATGCCTTGCGCACATAATCTGGTTTGCCGCTGATGCCGCGAAACTCCGGCCTCTTCGGATCACGCAGAATTCCAAATTTTGTCGCAATGATGACCTGTTCGCGATGCCCGCGTAGCGCGCGCCCGAGCAGTTGCTCATTCGTGTGAGGACCATACATGTCCGCCGTATCGAAGAACGTGATGCCAAGCTCGAGAGCGCGATGGATGGTCGCGATCGATTCCTCATCATCGCGGCCGCCATAAAAATCCGACATGCCCATGCAACCCAGGCCGATTGCCGAGACAATCGGCCCCCCGCGTCCAAGTTTTCGCTGTTTCATACTTGTTGAGATTCGGCAGTCAGGTTCGCTGCGGCCAGCACCGAAACCCACTGATCAGACGGTCGCTGCCACTCTGATTGCTGCCTAGGGAGAAAGCGCCCATGGCGGTGTTGAAACTGCCATCGACATTTCTTTGCAACGCTTCGAAGCCCACAGCAGCGTTGGAGTTGCCATCACTGTCGAAGTTGAGCGCTTTGAAGCCGAAGCCCGAATTCCCAAAGCCGGTGGTCAAGCTGGTCAGCGCCCCAGTGCCGTCAGCTGTGTTGCCGGCGGGCAGGACGCCGTCCAGATCTGTGGCTTGCACCATTTGTGAAAACGCTAAGCAGATAATTAGCAGTGGAATGAGAGACCAACCGCGCCCTAAAGACGAAGTTGAATTTAGATGACTTAATTTTTGAGGTGTCATAGTGATTTTCCTTTCCCCGTAGTTTCTTACTAAAAGTCCAACCGGTCTGTCGAGAAGATCAATGTTCAGAAAACACGATCACAGATTGCACGGATGAGGTCCCATTGGCTCTTTCCTGTCCGTGCCATCCGGAATTCTCAGCTTGGGTAAGGAGATTCACAAGCCAGCTACCACGATGGCTTGCTCAAAATCGTCAGGCAACGGTGCCACAAAATTTTTCCATTCGCCGGTGCGCGGATGACAAAAGCCGAGCTTCCAAGCATGCAACATTTGTCGCGGAAACTCTTTTGCCGCGCGCGCGGCATAAATTTTGTCGCCCAAGACCGGATGGGCGAGATGATGAAGATGCACACGAATCTGGTGGGTGCGTCCGCTATGTAACCGGCACTCAATCAGGCTGGCCCGTTCTCCCGAGCGAACGACGCGGTATTCGGTCTTGGCCGCGCGTCCACGCGATGAAGCCACGCTCATTCGTTGCCGATGCACCGGATGGCGTCCAATTTTCTCATCGATTACGCCTGACTGTTTGCGCAGTTTCCCGCTAACGAGCGCCAGATAAATCTTCCCGACGGTGCGTTCGGCAAATTGCCTCGCTAATTCCCGATGGGCTACGTCATTTTTCGCAACGACAAGGCAGCCGCTTGTTTCTTTGTCGAGCCGGTGAACAATGCCTGGCCGCTCTTTACCACCGATTCCCGACAGCGTTGGGCAGTGATGTAATAAAGCATTCACGAGCGTACCGCTACGATGACCAGCGCCCGGGTGAACGACAAGCCCAGCTGATTTATTGATAACGATGAGATCTTTGTCTTCGAACAGAATCTCGAGCGGAATCGGCTCTGGCTGGTTCTCGATCTTTTCGACCGGCGGTTCGGTTAATTCGATTTCATCACCGGCTCGAACAAGATGGCTTGGCCGCGTGGTTATGCCGTTGACCCGAACGAACCCGGCGAGGATCAATTGCTGAAGGCGCGAGCGCGAATATTCTGGAAGTTGCGTTGCCAGAACTCGATCGAGGCGAAGCTTTGCATCGTCTTTTGGCACGACCAATTCAATCCTTGTCGATCTTTCGGTTGGAAGTCGTCTCATAAATGGATGGACTTGATTTGACCATAGCCCAGCGTTTCAACGCTGGGAATTTGAACCTGAAGCTTTGGAGACGGCGGCGGGGGATTTTTCGCCAGCGTTGTAGCCGGGATCGGTGATCCGGGCAGGGCCATTCCCAAAAACCGGCATCACCGATGCTGGCTACAACTGGCTGTCGCCATTTCGTTGCTCTGAAACCTCTGGATGTTACAATCGGGATTGATGGCGATTGAAGAGTCTGCGATGACCCAAGCATGCCCGGCCTGTGGTACGGCTATCGATACAACGGGTGCGGAGCCACTGGCACAGATCGCCTGTCCGAATTGCGGCGAGACAACGCGAGTAGACCGGACATTCGATCATTTCGTTGTGGTCGAGATGGTGGGTGTTGGCGGGATGGGCACCGTTTATAAGGCGCGCGATACGCATCTGGACCGGTTTGTGGCGCTAAAACTGTTGCGGAGAGATCTCAGCGGCAAAGAGGATCACAATGTTCGATTGCAACAAGAGGCACGCATTGCTGCTTCTGTGAATCATCCCAATGTGATCCAAGTATTCGATTCGGGAACAGATCACGGCCAATTTTATGTAGTGATGGAGTTGGTGGATCCAGCAGGGTTTGATCCACCGCGACGTGAAGCCAGCCAACATTTTGTTTGTCGATGAATACGAAGCAAAGATTAGCGACTTTGGTCTGGCTGGCGTCGCAGGGGAAGAGTCCGAGACGGCAGCCGAGATCTGGGGAACACCGTACTATGTAGCTCCGGAACGATTACGCAAAGAACCGGAGGACTTCCGCGGCGATATCTACAGCCTCGGTGCTACTCTATTCCACGCTATCGCAGGCAAAGCACCGATTGAAGGCGAGACAAATGCTGGGCCTGCGCTGCTTGACTTGAAAAAGCAACCGCTCGATTTGCGTGATTTTGCGCCAGAGGCATCTGAGGCTACGGTCAGCATTTTTCAGCGAATGATCGCGCCTGATTCGGCGCAGCGTTTTTCTTCGTACGACGAATTGCTCTCGAATCTCGAGGAGGCGCAGCGTGCTTTAATCGGCATGACTCATGTTCCTCCCGCCCGCAGACGGCGACCGCGGCGCTGGCTTCCGATAGGCGCGGCCTTGCTGATCGTGCTGAGCGCGGCGGTTGTAATGTTGTTCGCTCTGCGTGGACGGCAGGGAAACGCTCCTACCAGACCCGCGGCCCGGCCAGTTTCATCCGTAGAGGTGAAAAGCCCAGAGCGTGCCGCAGTGAAGCGACAAGGAGTTGACGGTGCTGCCCGGGGAGGTATCGAAAATAAGATTCGCAATGTCGAGAACGGTCCGTGGAATTCAGCGCTTGCCAACTACAGAACGCAGATCGCTCTTTATAACTTCCCTCAAGCGGCTGTGGTGATTAAGAGCGCGAAGCTGAGCGACGCGTCGCTTAAGCAGGCAAAGGAAGCAGCAGAAAAGAAAGCGCAATTGCTAATCGATTGGAAGAACAACTTGATCGGCGATCTCAATCGCGCCCATTTCTCGGGCGTGATTGCGGACAGCAGCGGCGCGCAATACACTGGCATAACCAGCGCGAATGATGAGAGCCTCAGTCTGAGGCTTCCGTACGGCATTACGCGGGTTGCGTGGGCGAAGCTCCCTCCAAAGGCCTTACTGACTGTCTCCAAATCGTTCATCAAACCGGGAGCGCGCGACGCAGCGGATCGACAATGGCGTTGTGCGGTCTTTGCGAGCGAGACCGGACAAACCGAAGCGGCTCGGCAATTAGCGGATGCGGCTGCGAAGGCGAAGCCGCAATATCAGGAGCAGATTCCGCAGATGCTTCCGGATACCCTCTCGCCTCGTTAGCACAAGCGAATTTGCATGGGCGCGAATGACGGGCGCCCGGGCGGCGGCGCGAACTAAGCCGCCGCAGGTTGCAACGATTTGAGCGCGGCGCGAAGATGAACGAATCCTTTGTACAATAGTCAGATTCTAGACGCATCGTTGCGATAATCCATTTTCGCGCGACTTTTTGACCCCGCACATGGAACAAAATCCGCCACGGCCATTTCCTTCACCGGAAGACCTAAAGGCCAAAATCACGGAGTTCATGAAACAAAACTTCGGCGATCGGGTCTCGGTGGCGACGTTTGCCGAGCCGGAACCGGCCGCCGAGGTCGAGAATGAAAAACCGGAGAAAACAGACCATCCCGAATTTGAATTCAATTTTTTGCCGCGCGACATCAAAGCGCATCTCGACCGATTCGTTATCAAGCAGGACGAAGCGAAGAAGGTGCTCGCGATCGCGGTTTGCGATCATTACAACCACGCCAACTACCTGCGGCGGCTCGAGAAAGAAGATGCCAGGCGCGCAGAGGAAACTGAATACATTAAGCAAAATGTGATGTTGGTCGGCCCGACCGGGGTCGGCAAAACATATCTGATCAAGCACATCGCCGATCTGATCAAAGTGCCGTTTGTAAAAGCGGACGCGACCAAGTTCAGCGAGACCGGTTACGTAGGGGGCGACGTAGAGGACCTCGTTCGTGAGCTCGTGCACAAGGCGGAAGGCGACGTTAACCTCGCGCAGTTCGGCATCATTTACATCGACGAGATCGACAAGATCGCATCGGCGGGAAATTTGATCGGGCGCGATGTAAGCGGGCGCGGCGTGCAGACCACGCTGCTCAAGTTAATGGAAGAAACGGAAGTGCCGGTGCGAAGCATGAACGATCTTCAAGCGCAATTGCAGGCCGCATTCGAATTTCAAAGACGCGGCAAGGCCAAACGCGAAACCATCAATACGCGTCATATTCTTTTTGTGGTGAGCGGCGCGTTTGGGAAGTTGAAAGAGCAGGTCGCCCGCCGTGTCAGACAAGGCCAGATCGGGTTTAGCGCGTCGCCTGTTCAGGTGATGGACAACCAGCTGTTTCAGCACGTCACGACGCAGGATTTTATCGAGTACGGATTCGAGCCGGAATTCATCGGCCGCCTGCCGGTGCGCGTGGTCTGCGAAGACCTCGACGCGGACGATCTCTTTAAGATCATGAGATATTCCGAAGGCAGTTTGCTTCGGCAATATGAACGCGCCTTTCGCGCCTATGGCATTCACATCAGTTTCGAAGATGAAGCGTTGCGCTTGTTGGCCGACGCCGCCGCCGGCGAAAGAACCGGCGCACGCGGATTATTGACGGTGTTTGAAAAACTGTTCCGCGATTACAAATATTACCTTGCCGGGTCGGGCTTGAGTCAGTTACGCGTCACGGCCACTCTGGTGCGCGAGCCGAAACGCGTGCTTGATCTGTTAATGGCCGAGGGACACGAGCTGGAGGTGCAAACGCTCGAAGCCGGCGCGCTTCAATTTGCCGAGAAATTCAAAAACGACCATGGATTGGAAATTATCTTCGATGAGACAGCAGTGCGACGTTTGGTCGAGCGCGCGCGAGCCGAGCGGATGACGACGAGCGACCTCTGCGCCCACTTGTTTAAGGACTACCAGTTCGGGTTGAGCCTGATCGAAAAGAACACCGGGCGGACGAAGTTTGTTATTAATGCCGGGGCCGTTGATGCTCCGGACAAATTCTTGAGCGAACTGGTGGTGCAGTCCTACTACCCGGCTGCACTCGCACAAAAAGCCTGATTATTCATGAAGCGATCACTCGTCACTGCGTTGATAATTGGGGTCGCTGTCGCCACCGTTGTGAGCGCGCTGCATGCGAGCAGACTGATATTGAGTTTTGAGAATGCTGCTGGGACGGTTGTGTCCGACTATACCAGCGCAACAAGAGTCGTCAGCGAGAAATTGCAGTACGTTTTTGTTTTGCTGCTCGCCCTCGGTGTCGCCTGGCTCAGTCTAAGCAGTGCGCCGCGGGGTCGCATCCGTTTGTTAGTCGCCTTTTTGCTGATCGAGCTGCTCGGCCTTTCATGGATCTGCTCGCTTTACCGGATATTTTTCCAACCGTTGCCGTCCGTTTTTGCCGCGGCGCTCGCGTTGATTGTTGCTGAGGGCTGGATTGCTTTTTTGCGGCGAGACCGCACGCATTTAGCGCGTTCTCTCTTCGCCAGCCGCCTGTCGAGCAAAGAGTTTCGTTGTGTCCGGGAGGGAACAATTTCGTTCGATGCTCAGCCGAAAGCGTACGAAGTGAGCGTCGTGGCTTGTGATGTGGCTGATAAATATGGACTCGCTGATGACGATTCCGGACCTGCCGCTTTTGCCGGTGCCATGGAAAAATTTATTCACGACGCGGCCGATCGTCTCTTGGAAGAGGGCGCTTACTTGCAGGCCGCAGATGGGGAGGGAGTCGTTGCTATTTTTGGATTTCCGGGCAGCAATGCCGAATACGCCGAGAGAGCCGTATGCGCGGCCCTCGATTTGACTCGGTATTTTCGCAAGCAGCGACAGAACAACGGAGAAATTGCAAACCACGATATCCATGTGGGAATTAGTTCTGGCACGATAATCGCCGCTCCGTTGAAGGATGGCAGGAGTCCGGCGCTCTTAACTAGTGGCGAACCAATCGAGCTGGCACGGAGGTTTTGCGCTGCAAATCATCTCTATGGATCAAATATTCTGATTGGCACGCGCACTTTCGACCTGGCAAGCAATACAATCGTCGCGCGGCCGATCGATTTTTTGGATGGAGGGAATTCGCAGGATCGACATGAAATTTACGAGCCTCTTTGGCTTGCAACCGAAGCCAGACCAGAGCATGTCGCGCGTCGAGATTCTTTCTGGAATGGAGTCGTTTTGTATCGAGAGAAACGCTGGGCGGAAGCGTATACCGAGTTTCAGAAGGCGCGGGGTTCGGAGGGGGAAGACGATGCTCCGCTGCAATTCTATTTGCGCCGGCTGGAGCCGCTTGCCCTGCAATCAACGGAAACGCCCCGGGAATAAACCTGCGCCTGTTTTGAGAAAGACGGAATATCCGGTCGCAATCCGGAATTTGATTGCGCAACTGCGACAAATGCCCGGGGTTGGACCTCGCTCGGCGGAGCGGATTGCGCTTTGGACCGTGCGAGCGCGAAGCGATCAACCGGAGCAGATCTCGCGCGCCATCAGCGAAACGCGCCAGGCGGTTCATCCCTGCGCGCTCTGTGGATTTTTTACCACAGAAGAGATCTGCGATATCTGTGCGGATTCTTCGCGCTCAGCGGATTTGCTCTGCGTTGTCGAACAGCCCACGGACATCCTTCCCCTTGAGAAAACCAGCGCGTTTCGCGGCCGATATCATTCTCTCGGAGGAAAAATTTCGCCGCTTGATCACATCGGGCCTGAAGATTTGCGGATCAAGGAATTGCTCGAACGCCTCGATCGCGAAAAGATTTCCGAGATCATTTTCGCGCTTCCAACCGATGTCGAAGGCGAGACGACGACAAATTATCTCGTCGATCTTTTGAAAGGTAAGCCGGTGATCCTGACGCGCATTGCGCGCGGGATCCCGGCTGGCGGCGGCCTCGAATCAGCTGACGAGCTGACGCTTTATCAGGCGCTCTTAGGCCGCACGAAGCTCTAACGATTGTCATTCCGAGCCGCGCAGACGGCCAGGGACCTCTCAGTCGCGAATCAGGTCACACAAAGGATTCGTACGCTCACTCATCACGTGTGAGATCCCTCACTCCGTTGGGGATGACATCCCTTGTTAATTGAACGTTGAACGTTGTCGATCCTAGTACTTTATCTTTTCAACGCTTCAACGCTGCATTAACTTTCGTTGATCATGTCGTGCGCGAAGATTGATCCGGCGCTGCACCAGGCGCAAAAGCCGCCCTGGATAAAAGTGCGGCTGCCGTCGAACCCGGTTTTCTTTTCCACGAAGGCGCTCATTTCCGACTTGCGGCTCCACACGGTTTGCGAAAGCGCGCAGTGTCCTAATCGCTGGGAATGTTGGAGTCAGGGCACAGCCACAATGATGATTGCGGGGGACCGTTGCACGCGTGCGTGCGGATTTTGCGCGGTGACAACGGCCAAGCCTTATGCGCTGGAAGAAGACGAACCGCAGCGTGTTGCTGAGGCGGTGCGCCGGATGAAATTAAAACACGTCGTCATCACTGCGGTTGCGCGTGACGATCTCAAGGACGGCGGTGCCGATCATTTTGCGCGCACCATCACAGCGATTCGGGAAATGGATCCCTCAGTGATTGTCGAGGTGCTCGTTCCCGATTTTCACGCCCAAGATTGGTGCATTCAAATTGTGCTGGATGCCGCCCCGGATATTTACAATCACAACATGGAAACGGTGGAGCGCCTGACACCCCTGGTGCGTTCGCGGGCTAAGTATCAGACGTCGCTGCAAGTTTTGCGGCGAGCAAAGGAGTTGTCGTCCGGCAGCTGCCGGATTGTGACCAAGAGTGGCGTAATGCTCGGCGTCGGCGAGAAAGAGACCGAGCTTTTTCAGACGCTGGACGATTTACGCGAAGTGGGCTGCGAGGTTCTTACCATGGGCCAGTATTTGCGCCCGAGCCAGAAACACTTGCCCGTGGTCGAGTACATCACGCCAGAGCAATTCAATTATTACGGCGATATCGCGCGCGAAAAAGGTTTTCTCTATGTCGCCTCCGGTCCGCTCGTCCGCAGCTCTTATCACGCAGCTGACTTTCATCCAGTGGTTCGCCGATGACCGAAGTGACCCGGGACCGGCTTGCGCAAATTCGCTTGAACGCTGCCGCGATCATTCCGGCGTATGGCGAAGAAAAACATGTTGGCGCCATTGTTCGACGAACGCGCCAGCGAATGGATCACGTGCTCGTGGTTGATGACGGGTCAAGCGATAAAACCGCACAGCAGGCTCGCGATGCTGGCGCCGAAGTCATCGTTCACAGTCAAAACCGCGGAAAAGGCGAAGCGATCAAGACGGGATTACGGCATTGGTTAGATCGACAAATCACTCATGTCATCGTTCTCGATGCCGACGGTCAGCATCTTCCCGAAGAGATTGACCAGTTTATAGCGGCGGCCGCCTCTACTGTCGGGTGCAGCTTTTTTCTCGGTAATCGTATGAACAATCTCACTGGAATGCCCTTCCTTCGGCGCGTTGTGAATCGTTACATGAGCAAACGGATCAGCGGCTTTTGCGGACAAAAGATTCCCGACACACAATGCGGCTTTCGCATGCTAGATCGGCAGTTGATTCCGGAACTCCTCGGCGGCGCGAACCGTTTCGATTACGAAACCGAAATGCTTATCATTGCCAGCCGCAAAGGCTATCGGATCGAATCAGTCCCGATCACGACCGTTTACTCCGATGAAGTGAGCAAGATCCAGCCGGTGCGCGACGCTCTCCGCTTTTTTAAACTGATGCGGCGCTATCGAAAATTGTAGAATCCGTCTAGCGCTGCTGAAGAGTTGGCATCTTCTGTAGCCCCCGGGCCTGTGCGCGGCGCGCCCCACGCGATAAAAAAAGATCAGCGTAGCGTTTCGCACAGCAAAACGGCTACAGTCGTTACCGCTTTTTTGCCGGCAGAGGTTTAAGGCTTTTGAGAATTTCCGACTCGGGTGTGAGTGTGGCTGGCTTGCCGCTGAAAATAAGTCGATTCGGTTTTTCAGCGAGCGTCTCGACAAGCGCCTTCGCGTGCGTAGTGACGACTTTCAAATTCAAGAGAACCACATGCAGCTGTTTCAACTGTTCCTGAAGCTGTTTATCCGTCGTGCTAATGAAGGTGTCCGCAGTCTCGAACAGCTTGTCTGCACCTTTGGCCACGCCCTCGAGGTTTGTAATCACGTTCTGCAAGTTGTCCAGGTCCATTTTTAGCGAATCGGCCAGTGGCCCGAGCTTCGGCATGAACTGGTCGAGATTACCTTTCAACCCCGTGACCGTTACATTGAGATTATCAAACAGTTTGTTTGCGTTATCGAACAACGGACCGGCCGCTGCGGTGATCTGTTCGAGCCCATAAGCGGGATGGCCCTCGATCGCCGCGTTGTTTGCGAGTATTTTTCCTCCGGGCGTGCCCGCGGAAAGCGCCACAAATTTAGGCGCGAGCAGCGTGTCGGAGCTAAGCGTCGCAGTCACATCGGTCGGCAACGGCGGAATCCCTTCGTCGAGGCTGACCGTGACCCGCACGGCGTCCGTTCTGTTTGGGGACGCTTCACGCTCTTTCGCAGTCAAATGACGCATGGCGATCACGCGTCCTGCCGGCGCACCGGCATAACGGACCTCGGAATTCACCTTAATGCCGGTCACGTCTTCGTAATTGATCTGCAATGTGCGCTTCGGTTTTTTTAAGCGATAGCCGGAAAGGGCGACGGTGAGCGCTCCGAGCAGGACCAAACTGCATAAGATGACTGAAATGGCTACGACGTAATCGGAAAGATTTCGTTTCATGGAGTTTTGTGATGAAAGCGATGCCGCGCACCCGCGAAAGGCCGCGGCTTCACGTGTTGATGATGCTCGTGCTCATCCTGCGAGACGTTCAACGGGATCGGTCCGTCTGCTTCGCCGTTGATAAACTGGTGGACTTCCGGATTAGTGCTCGTCCGAATCTCTTCAGGCGTGCCCTGCGCGACGATCGAACCGTGACCAAGCATGATCATCCGCGTGGCGATGCGAAAAGCGCTCGTCATATCATGCGAGACTACGACTGCCGTCATGTGGCTTCCATGAGCCAGTTTAAGTGTTAGCTGATCGACGACCGCCGTCATGATCGGATCGAGTCCCGAGGTGGGTTCATCGCTGAAAAGCAGTTCAGGATCGAGCGCGAGTGCGCGCGCCAAACCAACCCGCTTCTTCATTCCGCCGCTGATTTCAGCCGGCTTCAGATCTTCAAAACCGGTCAGGCCGACCATCTGGAGTTTTTGCTTCACGATCTCTTCGATTTCGTCAGGGGACTTTTCAGTGTGTTGAAAAAGTGGCAGGGCGACGTTCTCGCCGACGGTGAGCGAGGCGAGCAGCGCACCGGATTGGAACAGCATTCCGAACCGTTGTCGGACACGCCCGATCTCACGTTCCTTCATGGTTGCGATTTCTTCGCCGAAGATTTTTACAGAGCCGGAAGTCGGTTTCATCGAACCGATCATATGCCGGAGCAACGTGCTTTTGCCACAACCGCTTCCGCCCATAATCACGAGCGTCTCGCCACGGTGGACGTTGAAGGAAATATCGTTGAGCACGGTGCGATCCCCAAATCTTCGGACGAGATCGACAACTTCGATGATGGGCGCTTCGTTGGAACTCATGCGGCAAAAAAGAAAATCCCGGTAAGCACCGCGTTCGTGACCAGCATTGCCAGCAACGCTTGCACGACCGAAGCCGTCGTGGCTTGTCCCACACCCTCCGCGCCACCTTCGACATGCAACCCGGCGTTGCACGCGATCGTAATTACAATCCAGGCGAAGACGGCGCTTTTAATCATTCCCGAATACAAATCCCATGTGTCCGCGCTTTGCAAGGCGCGCACGACATAACCGGCGGTATTGAAATCCAGTGCGAAACGACATACGGCCCAACCTCCCGCGATGCCAACATAATTTCCAAAAATGGTAAGCGCCGGGAGCATCACCAGCATCGCCAGGAACCGCGGCACCACCAGATATTGAATCGGGTTGATCGCCATTACTTCCAGCGCCTCGATCTCCTCGGACACTTTCATCGTTCCCAGCTCGGCTGCGACGGCTGAACCGCTGCGACCAATAACGATCACGGCGATCAAGACCGGCCCCATCTCGCGTAAGAGTGTCAGCATCACCAGATCGGGAATGTACATTTCGGCGCCGAGGCTCTCGAGAGAATGGGCAGCCTGCATGGCCAGCGTTACACCCACGCTGAACGCTGTCAGCGCAACCATCGGCGCAGCGCGCACCCCGATGAAAACCATCTGCCGGAAGATCGGCGCGATTTTGAAAAACTGACCAGTAAATGGCGCGATCAAAATCCAGTAGAGCAGACTGAGATTAAGCTGGATGTAATTTTTCAAATCATGGCTGTCTCGCACGCGCAGAATGACAAAGCTGGCCCGTCCACAAAAGCCGAAAGTTTAGTGGAGTATCACGAATTGCAGCAATCTTTGCTCTACTGACTGCAGGAATCACCGATCCTGGCTACAGCAGATGCGTGAGGAGAAGCAGGTCGCCGCGCAGTTGTAGCCGGCATCAGTGATGCCGGCCGCCGTTCCTACCCTGGTTCAGACCTAGATTAATCCGCGTTTGCGGAAGTCCCCGAGATTTCCGCCGGCGGAGCGCTCGATCATGTCGATGGTGAATTTGAGCAGACAAACTTCCCAGGCGTCGTCCACGCCTTGAATAATGGCGCTGAGCGGTTCCTCCGCAGTTTCCACGCGCCGTTTTGTCCGCGCGATCACGGCGTCGATCGAGTCGCGAATCGTCTCTTCTGCTACATTGGTTTTGCGAAATTGAAATCCGTAGCGCAAAACTGCGATGCTGCGCGCGTATTCCCGCAATTGATCGATATAGCGCTGCGCCTTATCGCCGAATCCTTCGAGCAGCAGATGACTGAAATGTTCGGGCGTCAGAATTTGCGGACGCTCGGCGTGAATTTTCCCATTACGGATCCGGACCTGATCGACACGGTCCATCAATTCGGAGATGAGATAAAAGTGAAAGCTCGTGGTACCGAAGGTCGCGATCTGTTGTTCGGGTGCAAGGATCACCTGCGTGTTTTCAATTGCGTAATCGAAATCGTCTTTTCTCATTCTTACTTTCACAATCTAAAGCACGATGGGATCGTTTCAACGAACTCGACGCGTTCGCGCAAATCTTTTGGCTGATCACACCGTAACTATGCTGATCCCGCGAGCGATATTGCTGCTGCGCGTGTCCGCGCCGAACGCCATCGGATAACCGCTTCGCCGGTAAAGATGACGAGCGCGATCCAGATCATCGCGAACGTGATAAGATCGTTGCGCGTGAATGGCTCGTGGTAAACAAACACGCCGAGGAAAAATGTGCCGGTTGGCGCCAGATACTGCAAAAAACCAAGCGTCGTAAGGCGCAAATGCTGCGCGGCGTGCCCGAACCAAACCTGCGGCAAGGCGGTGACAATGCCGGTACTCACCAACAAGATCGACAATGAAATGTTCGCCGGCCCGAACATTAATTGGCCGTTTGTCTTTAGGAAGATGAGATAGGCGATGGCCAGGGGAACGAGCAAAACCGTTTCGATAAACAAACCGGGAATTGCCGCCGTGCCGGATTTTTTTCGAAGCAATCCATAAAGTCCAAATGTCGTGCACAATGACAACGCCACCCACGGAAAACGTCCATAACCAAAGGTCAGATTTAAAACGCCTATTGTTCCAAGCAGAACGGAAACGAATTGCCATCGCCTAAGCCGCTCCCGCAGGAAAACCGCGCCAAGCAGAACGTTCATGAGCGGCGTCATGAAATAACCGAGACTCGTCTCGATGACACGCCCAATGATTACCGCCCAGATGTACAAAAACCAGGTGATCGCGATCATCGAACCACTTGCCAGACAATAGAGGCTTGCGCGCTGCGACCGAACATTGGTTTCCACTTCGGTCCAGCGGTGTTGCCAAGTGAGCAACGCGATTAAGAAGATCGACGTCCAAACAAAACGGTGCGCAAGAATCTCAGTGGCTGGAACAGCCTTGAGCAGTTTCCAATAAATGGGAACCAGTCCCCACGTAGTGAATGCGGCGATTCCGGCAATCAGTGCGGAAGTCTCGTGCGATTTGTTCGAAGGTTTTCGCGGGATCGACATGTCTGAAAGGAGCAGAATCGGAACCAGGAACGCAGGAAAAAGGAAAACAATTGAAATAACAGGACAAGAAAACGTTTCCTGCTTTCCTCCTTTCTTAATTAAGCTTCCTAATTGATCTCCGCGACGCGAATACAGGCCGCGAAATGATTTTCTCCCCAATCGACCAGTGGGGGCACTTGCGCCTTGCATGCTTCAATCATGTACGGACAGCGCGGATGAAACCGGCAACCGATCGGCGGATCGATCGGTGATGGTGGATCGCCCGGAAGCACGATGCGCTTGCGCGCGTGCTCCCGCGCGGGATCAATAATCGGCACCGCGCTGATGAGCGCCTTTGTATAGGGATGCAATGGCTTTTCGAGGACCGTTCGCGCGTCGCCAAGCTCGACGATCTTGCCCAGATACATCACCGCGATCCGGTCGGAGATGTGTTTCACGACCGAGAGATCATGCGAGATGAAGATGATCGTGAGCTTCATCTCCTGGCGAAGTTGCGCGAGCAGATTGATGATCTGCGCCTGAATCGAAACATCGAGCGCGGAAACCGGCTCATCCGCGATAATTAATTTCGGCTCGACTGCGAGGGCGCGCGCAATGGCGATGCGCTGCCGCTGCCCGCCGGAAAATTCGTGCGGATATTTCTTCATCGTGCGCGGCAACAAACCTACCTTGCGCATGAGCTCGGCGACTCGCAGCCGCAGTTCCCTGCGGGGGACTTTTTTGTGGGTGCGCATCGCTTCCGCGAGCGTATCGAATACGCTCATGCGGGGATTGAGCGACCCGTAGGGATCCTGGAAAATCATTTGAAAATCGCCGCGTGCCCGGCGCAGCTCCCGCGCGTGGAGTTGATTCAAGTTGCGTCCTTCGAGAATGACCGTCCCGGCGGTGGGAGGAATCAATTGCACGATAGTGCGGCCAAGCGTGGATTTGCCGCAGCCCGATTCGCCCACCACTCCGAGCACCTCGCCTTCGTTGATCGACAACGACACGCCATCGACGGCCCGCACCATTCCCAGGCGGCGTTTAAAAATCAGTCCCGCCTCGACAGGAAAATGCGTCTCTAAACCTTCGATCTCGAGGAACGCGCGGGGCATTTTATCAGAGGCAGATGTAACGGGCGCTCTCCGGAGCCGCAATTCTTTTATCCGCGGGCGTGAAGGCGCGCGGCTGGCCCGGTCTGCTATTGACGTTGCGCTTCCTGCTCTCCGCCCTGCGCCGACTGAAAAAGCGCCAGGTATTCGCCGTACCCTTCTTCCTTCAGTTTCTCCACTGGAATAAAACGCATCGCGGCGGAGTTGACGCAGAAACGTTGACCGGTGGGGGCGGGACCATCGTCAAAGACGTGACCGAGATGGGAATCACTTTTGCTCGAACGAACCTCCGTCCGCTCCATGCCGTGGGAAGAATCTCTTTTTTCCACCACGCGTTCTTTCGCAATCGGTTTGGTAAAACTGGGCCACCCCGTGCCGCTGTCGAATTTATCTAGCGAACTGAAGAGCGGCTCACCCGTGATAATATCGACATATATTCCCGCCCGGTGATTGTCCCAGTAGGCGTTTTGAAATGGAGTCTCCGTTCCGCATTCGCGCGTCACGTGATACTGGTCTTTCGTTAACTTCGTTTGCAATTCGGCGTTGCTGGGAACTGCTTTGGTTGGATTCATTTTCTCGGCCTCTTTTTTCTGTCCTTGAGCATAACTAAACAATATCGAGCCGATAATCACAATAATCGCGCCCAGTAGTCCAATCCACAGTGTCTTATGCGAGCCATGCTTATGTGTTAAAAGTGTGGTGTTCATTCCCTGAATCGACCCCTCCAGATCAGCAATTTAATTTACGCGTCAGCGCCTTTTCTGGCAAATGCGCAGGAGTGAGATCGATCTCCTTTAATTGAATTCGTAAACAAGCCGAAAAATGGTCGTCTGCAATTTTCTTGAGGGCGATCGTCGATGTTACACATTTTTCCCGTGCAAATTCGCAGCGTGGCCCGAATGGACATCCTGAAATCAGCTTGGAGAGATCAGGCGGAGAACCCGGAATCGTATGCAGGGTCTCTCCTTTTTCGTGAAGCGCAGGAATCGATTTTTGCAGCGCCTGATTGTAAGGATGCTTCGGTTCGTAAAAAATCTGTGACGTAGAGGCGCTTTCCACAATGCGTCCCGCGTACATGACCAGCACGCGATCGCAAAAACCGGAAACGATCCCGATGTCGTGAGTGATGAAGATCACAGCCGTGCCGAGGTCGCGTTGCATTTTGCGAATCAATTCCAGAATTTGCGCCTGCACTGTCACGTCGAGCGCAGTCGTTGGTTCGTCCGCGATCAAAAGGGCGGGTCTGGTGATCAAAGCCGCCGCAATCATAACGCGCTGACGCATGCCCCCGGAGAATTCATGCGGATAGGAGCGCATCGCCCGTTCGGCATCCTGGATTCCCACTTCGCGCAGCGCGGCGACGCCGGATTGCCAGGCGTCGTTAGACGAAATTTTTTTGTGAATGTTGAGCGGTTCCATCACTTGATCACCGATTCTCATGTACGGGTTGAGCGAAGTCATCGGGTCCTGAAAAATCATTGCGATGCGGTTGCCACGAATCGCTCGCAATTCTCGATCTCTGCATTGCAGCAAATCTACGCCGCCGAAATCCGCGCGACCGCTCTCGATTCGTCCGGTAGGCGAGGGGATCAACCGCAGCAGTGAAAGACAGGCGACTGACTTGCCCGACCCGGATTCGCCGACAATACCAAGCGTTTCTCCAGAGTTGATTGAAAAAGAGATATCATCAACGGCGCGCACGATTCCAGCGCGGGTGTGAAAATAGGTGCGCAGATTCTCAACGTGAAGCAGCGTAGCCACAACGTTAATAGTGATCAGTGATTAGTGATTGGTAAATGCAATCCGAAACTTCCATTCACGGATCGCCAGTCACCAGTCACTCTTTGGATGCACGAGGATCGAGCGCGTCGCGCAAACCGTCACCGAGGAAGTTAAGGGAAAAGAGCGTGATCGCGAGCACGAGCCCTGGAAAAATCAGCAACCACGGAAATTCTTCCATCACTTCGGCGCCCTCTTTAATGAGCACGCCCCAGGAACTCATTGGGGGTTGCACGCCGAGGCCGAGAAAGCTCAGGAACGCTTCGAGCAGCATCACCGCGGGCACCGTGAGCGTCGCGTACACAATGATTGGCCCGAGCGCGTTTGGAATCATGTGTCGAAAGATGATCCGCGGCTTGGAAAGCCCGAGCGCTTCCGCAGCTTCGATAAACTCCTGACGTCGTAACGAGAGCACCTGGCCGCGAACAATTCGGGCCATCGTCAACCATTGGACCGCGCCGATCGCCACGAAGAGCAGCACAAATTTGCGACCAAAAAAAACCATGAGCAGGATGACGAAAACAGTAAAGGGAAGCGCGAAAATGATATCGACGATGCGCATCAACAACATGTCGATCTTTCCGCCAAGAAAGCCCGAGATCGCTCCGTAAAATACACCGATGATCAAGGCGACCGCCGTTGCGCAAAAACCGACCGACATCGAAACCCGGCCTCCATACAAAATTCTTATAAACAAATCCCGGCCGAGCGTGTCGGTTCCCAGCCAGTGCCGCGCACCTGGCGAAACCGCGCCGAGCTGAAGATTTTGTGTCTCGTAAGACTGCGTGAGAAAAAACGGGCCGATGAATGAAGCGAACGCAATAAGGATGAGAATGATGGCACTGATGAGGGCCATTTTGTTTTTTCCGAGGCGTTGCCATGCTGCGCGCCAGAGCGACGTCCCACGCTCGGCTTCTTCGAGCGCCTGATCGGTTCGAATGGTTTCCCCGGCAGCGTTCATTCGAATTTTTGTTTCGGGTCCATCCAAACGAGCACCACATCGACAATCAGATTAAAGACGATGATGAAGCTTGCATAGAAGAGCACCGCGCCCAGCACCATTGTATAATCACGATTAAATGCTGCGTTTACGAAATTGCGTCCGAGTCCCGGAATTTGGAAAATTGTTTCTACGGCAAACGATCCGGTGACCAGCGCGGCGGCCGCTGGCCCTAAATAATTCACGACTGGCACCAATCCGCCGCGCAGCGCGTGCTTCAGAATCACGCGTGAATTGGAAGCTCCTTTGGCGCGCGCTGTGCGAATAAAATCCTGCGACAGAATTTCGAGCATTCCCCCGCGAGTCAGACGCGCAATGTAAGCGGCATACAAAGCTCCCAATGTGACAGCGGGCAAAATTCGATCGGTCGGGTATTCCCAACCTGAGACGTGCAACCAGTTGAGCTTCAGTGCGAAGATCAAAACGAGAAGCGGGCCGAGCACGAAATTTGGAATCGAGATTCCCAACATGGCAAACGAGCCGGCAATGTAATCGGTCGCGCTATTGGGCCGCAGCGACGCAATCACGCCGGCAGTGAGTCCAAGTGCCAGAGCAATCAACAGCGCCCAAAACGCCAGCTCAGCGGAAATTGGAAATGATTCCGCGATCAACTCGTTGACGGTCCGGTTCGCATAGCGAAATGACGGCCCCAGATCGCCGCGTAACGCGTTGCCCAACCAGTGGAAGTACTGTTGGTAAACTGGCAGGTTAAAACCGTAGTAACGATCGAGACTCTTCTGAATCTCAGGCGTCGTGTTTCTCTCCGTATCGAACGGGCCGCCGGGCGCGAGACGAATCATGAAGAAAGTGAGCGTCGCGATCACGAACAGCATCGGCACCATTTGCATGAGACGGCGCGCGATGAAGCGGAGCATGGAATGCGTGAACCGTTAAATCGTTGAACTCGTTGAATCGTCAGAACTAGTCGATGTAACGTTGTAACGATTCAACGAATCTCGGTCTACAACAGATTGTCGATGTACGTTTGGCGATCGAACGGGGCGAAGTCGTCGAGTTGCTCGCCGGTGCCCACAAAGCGCGTTGGAATTCCAAGTTCATCCTGAATTGCGACGACGATTCCGCCTTTGCCGCTGCCGTCCAGCTTGGTGACGATAAGACCAGTGAGTCCGACTGTGCTTTGGAATTCGCGCGCTTGACTGAACGCATTGCCTCCAGTCGTCGCATCGACCACCAGCAGAGTCTCATGCGGCGCGCTCGGGTCGTGTTTGCCGAGAGTGCGTTTCACCTTTTGCAACTCGGCCATCAGATTTATTTTCGTGTGCATTCGCCCGGCGGTGTCGCACAGGAGAAATTCGATCTTGCGCTGGGCGGCCGCCTGATATGCCTCGTAACAAAGCGCGGCCGGATCGGCATTGTATTGGCCCCGAATCATTTCCACCCCGAGCCTTTTTGCCCAGGTGCCAAGCTGCTCAATGGCAGCGGCGCGAAAAGTGTCAGCTGCTGCCAGCAATACACTATGTCGATCGTGCTGAAGATAATGAGCCAGTTTCGCTGTCGATGTTGTCTTGCCAGTGCCGTTTACCCCAAGGAGCAAAATTACTTTCGGCTTCGCAGATAACGGCCGGATCGGGGGTGGATTGGGCGGTAGAATGCGGGCAATCTCCGCGCGCACGACTTTCACAACGTCGCTTATGCCCATTAGGGACCAGGCTTCGCGCTCTTGCAGTGTTTTGATGATTCGCGTTGTCATGGGCACGCCGAGATCCGCGCGGATGAGGGATTGTTCAAGTTCGTCCCAGTCGATCGGTTTGCCGGCGAATTGCTGGGCGAGGGACTGGAGAAAATTCATGGATCGCGAATCACTAACCGATGTACCGATTTAACGAGGCTCGGAGTCGCGCGCCGAAGGCGCTGGCTCGCGTGCCGGGCGCGTGAGATCCTTTCGCACCCGATCGAGAATGCCATTCACAAAACGGCCAGATTCCGCGCCGCCGAAAGTTTTTGCCACCTCGATCGCTTCATTGATTGAAACGACCGGCGGGATGTCGTCGCGATAAAGCATCTCGTAGATCGCAAGCCGCAGGACGTTGCGATCGACTGCGGAGATACGACCGAATTCGTAATTTTCACAGTAGCGCCGGATGCGTTCATCGATTTCCGGCAGATGCGCGACCATTCCTTCGATGAGCGGCTGCGCGAATTCGCGCACACGTGGCGTGGCCGGGCAAAACTCCCAGAAATCATTGATATGGTCGGGCCCTTCGCCATGCTGAAGATCGCGCCAGAAATGATACTGAATTGCTGCTTCCCGCGCTCGTCGCCGTTTGCCCATAAAAATTACCTCTCGCGAAGGCCTGACATGACGTTGGCGATTTCCACTGCGGCCCGCGCGGCCTCCGTCCCACGGTTGATTCTATTTTCCAGGCAGCGCTCGCGCGCTTGAATTTCGTTATCAAAACTGAGCACGACATTGATCACTGGCACACCGTGATCAATAGCGATGCGCTGGAGGGCATCGGTCACGGAACGGCTCAGATTTTGCGCGTGGTTCGTCTTGCCTTTCAGAATCACCCCGCAGGCGATGATCGCGTCGGCTTTTCCCCGTGACGCCACCTCGCGCACAACCACCGGAATTTCGAACGCTCCAGGCACTCGCTGGACGAAAATCGTCGCGCTCGGCGCAAGCGCACGTAATTCTTTATCGGCGTGATCGACCAGACCCTGCACGTATTGCGGATTAAATTGGCTCGCCACGATGGAGAACCTGCGTCTGGTCTTAAGAATTCGCGGACGAGGCGGCGCGGTGCTGGACATTCGCTTTCAGATCTACATTTTGATCGCGGCGCACTCAGCAATCACAGCAGATGCCCCATCTTTACTTTCTTTGTCTCGAGGTATTTGGCGTTGTGGGGATTGGCTTCGCTGCGAATTGGCACCTGTTCTACCATCTCCAGACCATAACCTTCGAGGCCGACAACTTTCTTTGGATTATTGGTCAGAAAACGAAACTGGCGGACACCAAGATCGAAGAGGATTTGCGCCCCGAGACCGTAGTCGCGCAAATCGCTTGGATAGCCAAGTTTGGCATTTGCCTCCACCGTATCGAGTCCTTCTTCCTGCAATTTGTAGGCGTGAATTTTTGCCGCAAGCCCGATGCCGCGGCCTTCCTGCCGCATATAAACCAGAACGCCGCTGCCTTCCTCCTGGATTTGCCGGAGTGCCGCGTGCAGCTGATTTCCACAATCGCATCGGCGTGAGCCGAAGACGTCGCCGGTGAGACATTGGCTGTGCACGCGAACCAGCGTTGGTTTGCCCTTGTCGATCTTGCCTTTCACGAGCGCGAGATGATGCTGGCCGTCGAGCTTCGCGCGGTATAAGTGCAAATCGAACTCGCCGTATTCGGTTGGCATTTTTACGATCTGTTCCAGCTCCACCAGTTTTTCGCGGACGCGGCGATGAGCGATCAAACTTTGAATCGTGCAAATGCGCAGTCCGTGCTTCTTGCGGAACTCCATCAGCTCCGCCAACCGCGCCATGGTCCCGTCATCGTGGAGAATCTCGCAAAGCACCCCGGCCGCTTGCAGACCAGCCATGCGCGCGAGGTCGACAGCCGCCTCGGTGTGACCAGTCCGGCGCAATACGCCGCCGTCCTTGGCCCGCAAGGGAAAAACATGACCGGGTTGTACGAGGTCCTCGGGCGACGATTTCGGATTGGCAATCGCCAGGATCGTTGTCGCCCGGTCGTATGCGCTGATCCCGGTGGTGACGCCGCGCGCTGCGTCCACAGATACTGTAAAGTCGGTGCGATACATTTCGCGGTTTTGCGCCACCATCCGTTGCAGGCCGAGTTGTTCCGCGCGCTCATTCGAAACGGGCGCACAAATCAAGCCTCGCCCGTGCATGGCCATGAAGTTGACCGCTTCCGGCGTCACCTTTTCCGCCGCCATCACCAGATCGCCTTCGTTCTCGCGGTCGGCGTCGTCGGTCACGATCACAATGCGGCCTTTGGCGATATCGCTCACCACATCGTCGATCGTGTCGAACTGAAACGCCTCCTTGGTTTCTGAAATCATCGGAGCAGTTAAACTAGCGCCGCAACTGCTGTGAGCAACTCTTGCTCGTGTTCAGGCTGTACTCATAGCCGACTTTGCACTACTCTTACTCTTGCTCCTGTTCGTAATCGCAGCCATCTCGACCACCAGCGCGGTTACGAGCATGAGCGGGAGTAGATCATTTTGCGCTCGTGGCCACGATCGCTTCTGGTCGATATAGATCGCGATTGTTTCCCTGAAACTCGGCTTTCAGTTTCACCTTAAACCGCGCGAGATCGACAAGATCCCAGCGCGTGAATTTCCAGCGCTCGTTTTTTCCGCGCGGCTCGTGCTCAAACCCGACGATGAAATGAACCGCATCATCGCGGACTTTGTTCGTCGCAATCTTCGGCTCGAAATAAAATGTCCGAAAACTGCTGTCGCGGCTTCCAGCCGCGTAAAGTTTTGGGTCCAGGTAGAAAACGCGTTTGCTCGCGAGATCGACGATCCGCATGTCGGGATAACCGGAACGCATCACTCTCTCCTGCGTGGTATGAGGAAAATCGCAATGAAATCCTGGCGTTGAGTTGAGCAACTCGCGCAACGTATCTTCGAAATGACTGCTGACTTCATTGATACGCGCGACATTTTGAATCGTACTATCTGGCGCGTTCATCCGCTTCATCGTCTCGTCGCACGCCGCACCGATTTTCTTGATTACGCGCTGGTCAGTTTCGTTTTTGGCATCGACCGCCAAAACATGTTTGCCCGTCGTGTCGAGGATCACTTCGGCAAATGGAATCCCGCGCAATTGTCGATCTTCATCGAGCAGCCACGGAATCAGCTGGTCAACAGGCGTCTTTGTAGCCGGTGTGGGGGGAGTCGCCGCTGCAGCCGGGGTCAGCGACCCCGGCGAGGCTTCGCTTTCATCGACAGCCGGAGCGGTTGCCCCACAAATCGCAAGCGCGACGAGAAAGAAGAATGCCACCAGCCACCGCATTGGCGAATTCAAAATCCTCGTTCGCGAATGAACAAGAGCAAACGAACGGCGATCCAGCCGCGATTTCTTTATTCACGAAGTGAGGATTGCGCAAAGGCGGAAAAAAGAAAATGCTACGTCGCCAGCTGAGTCACCTCATGATGCAAAAATCAGACAAAATTTTTGTCGCCGGTCACCGCGGTCTTGTCGGCAGCGCTATAATCCGCCGCGTCGAAAGTGAGGGCTTCGATAACCTGTCAAAACGCGACCGGTCGGAGCTTGATTTGGCTGATGAAGAGGCCGTGCAACATTTTTTCGCGCAGGAAAAGCCAGGCGTCGTGATTTTTGCTGCGGCAAGGGTGGGCGGTATCAAGGCGAATAACGATTTTCCAGTCGAGTTCCTGCTCGATAACTTGCGGATTCAAAACAACGTCATTCACGCGGCCCACCAAGCCGGCGTGCGCAAACTGCTCTTTCTTGGAAGCTCCTGCATTTATCCCAAGTTCGCGCCGCAACCGATTCCCGAAACAGCCTTGCTGAGCGGACCGCTCGAACCAACCAATGAAGCTTACGCAATCGCGAAGATTGCCGGCATCAAACTTTGCCAGGCATATTCTCGCGAATATGGGGCGAATTTCATTTCGGCAATGCCGACGAATCTTTACGGCCCGAATGACAATTTCGATCTGGAAACATCACACGTGCTGGCCGCGCTCTTGCGCAAGGCGCATGAAGCGAAAACGCGGAAGGCGCGAGAGCTGATTGTGTGGGGCTCTGGAAAGCCGCGCCGCGAATTTTTGCATGTAGACGATCTTGCTTCGGCGTGTCTTTTTCTGCTCGAGAAATATGATTCGCCCGAAATCATTAACGTTGGATGCGGCGCGGACATTTCAATTCGCGAGCTGGCTGAGTTGATCTGTGACGTCGTTGGTTTCGACGGAGAACTCACTTGGGACACCACCAAGCCGGACGGCACACCGCGAAAACTTCTCGATATCACTAAGCTTCGTGATCTTGGCTGGCGGCCGACAATCCCGCTCCGCGATGGCGTCGCGCAAACCTACGATTGGTTCCTCGCGAACTGTGTGAAGTAAACGGACGAAAGGTGCGATCGAGAAGGCCATTGCTCGATGCTAGAGTTTGGCGGACGAGCCGCATTAATTAGGATCGTCCGCGGTGCGGCCGATCCACCTTTGAGGTTCGGCTTCGATTCAGCTGCGTTTGCGTTTGATTCTTCGTTGCAGTTGACCGCGAAAGCTTTCGGGGTTGACTGCGATTCATTCATGAAAAAATTGCGTGTTGGAGTTGTTGGCGTCGGTCATATCGGAAGCAACCACGCGCGGCTTTATGGGGAAATTCCGTCAGCGGAGTTTGCGGCGGTGTATGACGTCGATCTTATAAGAGGCCACGCGATCGGAACAAAGTTTGGCGCGGCGCCAACAAAATCGCTCGATGAGTTTATTGGCACGGTTGACGCCGCTTCGGTGGCGACGCCGACCAACACACACTACGAGGTTGCGCAGGCTCTGCTTGCGCGCGGCAAACATTTGCTGGTCGAAAAACCGATCACCGATAACACCGCGCATGCCAGCAAACTGGCGGAATTGGCGGCGCGCAAGGGCCTCATCTTGCAAGTTGGCCACGTCGAACGGTTCAATCCGGTTCTAAGCGCACTCGAAAAACACCTGACCCATCCGCGTTTCATCGAAGCGCATCGGCTCTCACCTTACCCTGACCGCAGCACCGATATCGGCGTGGTTCTCGATCTGATGATCCATGATCTGGAAGTCATTTTACATTTCGTGCGTTCGCCTGTGCAGAGTATCGATGCGGTGGGGGTGCCGGTCTTGAGCCGCAGTGAAGACATCGCAAATGCGCGGCTGCGTTTCGAGAATGGTTGCGTGGCAAACGTTACGTCGAGCCGCATCAGTCCCGAGCGCATGCGCAAGATTCGCGTGTTTCAGGAGGACGCGTATCTCTCGCTCGATTATCAAAATCAGAGCGGTGAAATCTATCGTCGCGCTTGGGGACGGATTACGCGGGACAAAGTCGAGATCGAGCGCGATGAGCCGCTCAAACGCCAGCTCACCTCGTTCATCGAATGCGCGAGCACTGGCCGCGAGCCACGCGTTTCCGGGTTTCAGGCAACGGCAGCACTGGAGCTGGCAGTTGAAATAACGAAGCGAATCGGCTCGAGTGCGTGAAAGCTCGCTGATATATTCAGGTGCTGATTGCTGTAGCCACCGCCCTGTGGGCGGTTTCCTGAGGTGCATCGAGCGCAGACGGGCCACAGGCCCGTGGCTACAACAAGAATGAAATCCATGACCATCTACTTCGTCGCTGGCGAAGCGAGCGCCGATAATCACGCCGCTGCATTAATGTGTTCTCTGCGGGGGTTAGATGCCGATCTCCAGTTCGTCGGACGCGGCGGGCCGCAAATGCGAAAGATCGCTGGCGAACAATTCAAGAACTGGATCGATGACGCAGCCGTCCTCGGTTTATGGGAAGTGATCAGGAAGTACGGTTACTTTCGAGAACAGTTTCACGAAACCCTCAACGAGATTCGTGAGAGCAAGCCCGACGCGATCGTGTTAATCGATTATCCAGGGTTCAATTTGCGCCTCGCCCGCGCATTGCGAAAACAATCGGCGCGACAAAAGATCATTTACTACATCAGCCCCCAAGTATGGGCTTGGAATCGCGCCCGGATCAAAAAAATGGCGCGCCTTCTGGACCTCATGCTTTGCATCTTCCCGTTTGAGGCCGACCTCTATAACAAATCTGGCTTGCGCGCGGTATTTGTCGGCCATCCGATGATCGAGAGATTGCGCGCTCGGAAGATCGACACTGAGCGCGATCGGAATTTAATCGGGCTTTTTCCGGGCAGCCGCATGCGCGAAGTGCGAAAAACTTTTCCGGTGATGCTCGAAAGTATACCTGAACTTCAGAAGCAAAACCGGGATATGCGTTTCGAAGTTGCAGCCGCATCGGAGGAACTCGCTAGAGAAATGAGGGAAATGCTCGCTCGACGTGGACAAGATCAACAAGGCGTTCAAATCAAAGTCGGCGAAACGGCAGCGCTTATGCAGCGCGCGTTTGCCGGAATTGTCGCCTCAGGTAGCGCCACGCTTGAAGCTGCTTATTTCCGGCTGCCCTTTGTGCTGATTTACAAGGTGACGTGGCCGACTTATCTGGCGGCGCGGCTGGTCGTCAGCGTAAGATACCTTGGCATGCCCAATGTGCTCGCAGATAGAGAAGTGGTTCCCGAATTCATTCAACACCGCGCAAGGCCTGACGCGATCGTTAAAGCCGTGCGACGGTTAATAGCGGACGCAGATGCTCGTGATCGAATGATTTCCGAGTTCGATAGAATCGTCGGCAAGCTGGGCGAAGGCGGAGCGAGCGACCAAGCTGCGCGCGCAATTATTGAGGAGATTGGCGCAAAATCGATATGAAGCGAATTAACTGATCATGCGATGAAAATTTGGGATATCTCCCGGACGCTCTCGGACGATCTGGCGGAATGGCCCGGTGACGAGCCGTTTCATTTTCAGCTGACTAGAAAGATAGCGGACGGCCAGAGCGTAAATCTTGGCGCGATCGGCATGAGCGTGCATAACGGCACCCACGGCGATGCGCGATTCCATTTCGACACGAACGGGGAATCGATCGAGAAAGCGCCGCTCGAAATTTACCTGGGCCGCGCTGCTGTCGTCGATCTTACAGAAGCTTTCTCGCAATCGAAAGAAAAACACCTCATCACGGTAGAAGATCTTCAACCGCATTCTGAGGACATCGCGGAGAGCTCGCGGCTTCTCTTGAAAACTGGCCGATGGAGTGACTCCACGGTTTTTCCGAATCAAATTCCGGTGATCGCAGCGAATGTCCCGTCGTGGCTGCAGAAAAATGGAGTCAAGCTGCTGGGGTTGGATCTGCCATCGGTGGACGAGATCGATTCTAAATCGTTGCTGAATCACCATGCCCTCGCCGGCGCCGGGATCGCCATTGTCGAATCGCTGAATTTGAGTGGCGTTGGGCCAGGCATTTATAATTTCGCGGCGTTGCCCCTAAAAATCGCCGGCGGCGATGGTGCACCGATGCGTGCAGTTCTCTGGCGCGATTAGCTTCCGCGAAATGGGGCGCCGTCTGACTGTCATTCCGAGCGAAGCGACGCGTAATCGAGGAATATCTTACTGTTCACAATGAGAGATGTCTCGACTTCGCTCGACATGACAAAAAACCTGCTCGAAGACCGGCGGACGCTCTGGATCGTTGCTGGCATTACGATCCTTTTGTTTCTCATCGCCAATTTGCCGTGGCAGCTCGACGATTACGATCAAGCCAAGCAGGCATTTACCTCCTTCGAAATGATCAAGGAAGGACGCTGGTTTTATCAGCAGACGCCGCACGAACATGTGGCGACCAAGCCACCGTTGGTGGGATGGATTTCAGCCGGTCTCTTCACATTGATCCGATCATGGGAAGTAGCGTGGCGGCTGCCATCACTTCTCGCCGCGATTGGCTTGTCGATCTTGTTGTTTCGCTCTGCCAGCTCTGCTTACGGAACAATTGCCGGCACAATCGCACTCGGTGCATTTGGATTAAATCTTCTCAGTCCACGCCTGGCGACACTCGTGCGCACGGACATGCCGCTGGCCTTCGTAATTTTTCTAATCGGCTTATTGATCTGGCGGAAAATTCGGGAGGAAGAACCGTGGAGGCCTCGAGATCGATTTTACATCTTCGCATTGCTCACCGCCGCGATGTTGATCAAGGGTCCGATCGTCTACGCGTTTTTGCTTCCGGGGATTGCGCTGTTTCAATGGCGTGCAGTTGTAGCCGGGGTCGGGGACCCCGGCCAGGGTGATGGTAACTCTGTAGCCGTCGCCCTACAGGCGGCGCGCGCCTCTCGCACAGCCAGGCGGCTACAGGGTGCGTGGCCTGGCTGGTGGCCGTGGGTTGCTTCTCTCGGCATTTTCCTCCTGTGGGTGATCGGCGGAATCCTTTTTCAGCCCGGTTTCTTCGATGAAGTCATCGTGCGCGAATTTGCGGCGCGTTTTGGAGAGACGATCCATCGGTCGCAACCGCCTTATTTTTATTTGCCGCATCTGCTCCACAAATTTGCTCCGTGGAGCGTGCTCATGATCGTTCTCGCCATCATCGATCTCCGTTCGCGGAACTGGCGACTGCGCGCGGTTTTTCGCGAGATGTCGCCTGAAACTTTCTGGCTTGTTTGCTGGAGCGTCGGCGGCCTTGTCGTTATGTCGCTGGTCCCCTCAAAACGCGTTGATCGAATTTTTCCGATTATTCCGCCGCTCTGTTTGCTACTGGCGGCGCAAGTTGGGAAATGCACAGCCTGTAGCCACGGCTCTGCGAGCCGTTCCTCAATGCACAACTTGGATCTGACTACAAAGAATGAGGCCGCGCGAAGCCGCATTTATCGATGGAGCACGGTCGCGCTGCTTTTGGCGATTGTGTTCATGAGCGGCTACACAATTGCGAAAGTGATTTCTGGATATCGCGATCGTCGGGACGCGCTTGTCGTCTTTGGGAGAAAAGTTCGTCACGAAGCAGAAGTGCATCATTGGCGTTACGAAGTCGTTTCTGCGAAAGATGAAGGACTGCTCCTTTATCTGCGGAGAACGCATTTCACCGAGCCAGATCAGGCCGTGGCCGAATGGAACCGCGGGAATCTCGATGCGCTGGTTGCGTCCACAGAGAAAGCACCGGCGCTGATGCGCAAACTTCAGGGCGCTGCTCTCTCTCAAGTGAAATCGAATGCGAGAAAGAAAGAGCAGGGGATGGGTTACGTTTTGATTAGAATCCATTTCATAAATCGGGAATGAGTGCGCTAAGCTCTGGCGGGCGGCTGACAAGGCGCGACGAAGAAGCATAGCCAACGTGCTCTGTGCCTGAGGAGCAACGCCGCGAGGCGCACGCCAGAGCCTAGCCCCCAGGGTTGCGGATCTTTGGCGCTGCAGGCGGCGTTGCTCGTCGGTCAAAGATCCATGAAGGATATTTTCCCTCCTCGCGCCTTGCCGCAGCGCCAAATCTCCAGCAACGCACCCGTTCCCTATTTATGAGATGGGTTCTGCGCGCTGAGCTGCTCAAGCTCGGTGCCAGCCGGCTGCTGCTAGTCCCACTGTTGAAATCAGAATTGGGAGCGTTTCGTTATCTTTTCCATCGCATCATCCCTCGGTTTGCGAAGCGGTTGCTATTGCAGCGTCACTTTTTGGTGAACCGAGTCAGCTGCGTAAATACGCATTGCCACCGGCTGGTTTGCTTCACAAAAATATCTGTCGCCCGTTCGCAGGAGGCGAAATCCTGCCCCATGAATTTCCCTTTGGTGGTCGTCAAGCCCGTCACCAGAGCGGTGTTTCCGTAGAGACAAACTCGCCAGTCGGTGGATTCCATCCCCTCATGGGACAAAACACCAGATTTGATGACTCCCAGAAAACGCGCCTTATCGGTGATGTTTCCATCGGGACCAACGATAATCCAGTCCTCAGCGAGGATTTCATCCAGTGCGTCCACGTCATTGCTGGCGACCGCTCGCGCGAATTCGTCTTCCAATTTCAAAAGTTCTTCTTCCATCGTATTTTCGAGTCAAAAACCAAGCGCCTAACGAGACGGAACTCAACCACCGCTGACAGGAGCGAGCTGTGCCGCGAATTTCAATGTTGAAGTTATCGTGTGCAAATGTTCTTGCCGGTCAGCGGTTGGCTGCAGCGCTTTGTTAGATGATGGCGAGATCACATGACGAAATTTACCGGGACCTTGATGTCACTAATCTTGCCCGGACGTGCACGCCAGTGAGATAAAGCCTTCACCGCGGCATTGTCCAAGAGTTGAGAGCCGGTGCTACGAAGAATCTTAACGTCCGTTACGACGCCCGTTTCGATGCGAACTATCACGTCGAACACACCTGTTCCACTGATGTGCTTCGCGCGCGCTTCAGAGGGATATTCCGGCGCAGGCATAGTGACCATGAGGGACTGGACGGTGGGAAGCACCACGTGAGGCTGAGCCGCGAAGAGCCAAGGGTTGGCGGCGATCAAGAGCGACGCTACTGCAACGCTTAATCCACTTCGGCGCGGTAGTTTCATCTAACGAGAACAAGATGAGCGACGGCGGACGAGAGCGCGCATCGCTCGTAATGGAAGTGTAGAAGTCATCTCAAAAGTGGAGCGTACAGCGGTCCGCCGTTCGCTCCATCGCATGGTTAGATGTTTGTGGTGCTATCATCTCGTCTTCGTCTCCGAACACGCGGCGAAAATGTGCCCCATATTTGCGAGGTCACTACGCATAATTACTCGGCCACCATTCTTGTTCCAAGAGGATTGGTTTGAATCCCGACGCGCTCAAAATGTCGGAAAAGCCGGAAACGTGCTCTGATCCAAGAACGAATAAGCACGGAAACGATGCGAAGTGTACAAGCTGCGCCAACCATTCAGCTTCTCTTTTCTTGCGATCCTGGTCGTCATCGTTGTTTGTGATGTTAAGTTCGTGGCGCCTAGCGCTGTCTGGGTCGCAATACTTGTGAGGTACCTCTAGTTCTTCTGCGGCAAGGCACGGAATGGATTTTCCCGGCGGCATGTCGGGGCGAGAATAGGTGGTCAGGGCTTCTACACTCATTTCTTCTGCGACTGAACGGATGCCGTACTCGTGAATGGCTCTCTGCAAGAAGATCTTGAATTCGTCGAGTTGATGCTTTGGCGTAGAGCAAAGGATCTTCCGCCAGCCTTGAAATCTATGACGAGTTCCTACCAGGTAGATTGGCTTGCATGACGCCGTCATTCATTCTGCCTTTCCTTGTCTTTTTCTCGTGCTTTCGCTTCAGTAATGATGGCATCAATTTTGGGGCGCAGCTCAGCTTCCTTCTCGGCCGTGTATGCGTCCGGCCCGGTCTGCGAAAGCCTGAAGGCCTCTTCGGCTTCTCTGCTCTCGAATGACGTGAAACTCGCATAGCCGCCGACCTTCTTTAGCCCTGCTCGATATAGTGCTCCATCGATGGTCATATAGAGGCAATACATGACGCCGTATTCGAGCGGCAGTGCTGCTAACCACCACGGCCAATGGATAACGCCGAAGAATCGTAGTGCGACTAAGATAATGCCGAGCCAACCAATCCATCCGCCGAGTGTGAACCCGACTAATGCGAAAATGAACCTGATGGGAAGATCGATGAGGAACCTTAGCAGTTTCATGGCGCGCTACTCATCTAACGAGAAAGAGATAAGCCACGGCAGGGTGTCGTAGTAAACACACAAAACTTATTTCGTAATGGGGCCGTTGGCTTCATCGAATGGTTAGACCTATTGTGGACCATGCCATGTGCGTGTCTTCGAATCATACTGCGAGACTGTGCCGAGCCCGGTGCCGAACCAGAGATAGTAAATTTCTGGTGACTCTAAGTCTCGCTCGTAATAAATCGGACCGTTGAGCGGCGCGCCTGCGATATCCAACAGCGATACAGGATACTTGCCAACTGCAGCGTGGTAGCGTTCGATCTGGCCTCTAAGCCGAGCGGCGCGAGTCCGCATGTAAATCTCGTACGGCCAGCCAGACGCGAAAAAGCCGACGGCGACCAGAACGACTGCAGCGAACATCACTAGCCTGCGGCGCATGGGTCTAACGAGACGGAGCTCAGCCACTGCTGGCGAGAGCGAGCTTTGCTACGAAGTTTAGTGTTGAAATCATAGAAAAGCTACTCATCGGAACGGCCAGCGGTTGGCTGCAGCGATTGGTTAGATGTTTGGCGTGCGTTGAAATGTGAAGCGTAGCTCTACGTTAGCGCAGGATTTGCTGCGTTTTCGTTCCCATAGGTTGCTGTCTTGCGCAGTAATATCGCTCCGTAAATGCACAAGGGCACTGGGGCGAAAGCCAGTGCAGCAGCACGTAACAGTGACGGCTGAATTTCGATCCCGAGCCGATTCACGTGAACGAATGCGTTCAATGCGCCGTGCAACACAGCGACGGGCCAGATCGAACGACCACTGATCCGCAAGCAGGCGAACACGACCCCGAGCAGGAACGACCATACTAGCTGCGCGAGCACGCGCGCCTCAGCATGGCCGACGAAAATGTTTAGGGCATGCGGCAAACTAAATAAAAGCGCTGAAATAAGAATTGCGTACCACGCATTCCTCGGCTTGTGATTGTCCGACATCGCGGTTAGCAAGAGCGATAGAATAAGACCTCGAAATACCAGTTCCTCGAGCGCACCGGCGGCGAAACCGTTAAAGGCGACACCAGCAGCCAGGTTTGGCTGATTTAGGTTTAAGCGTAACGTGCCGGTGAATAAAAGCGGGTATACAATCAGCGAGTAAAGCGCGACAGGGAGAACGATCGCCCATGAGCGCGGCGACGGCGATTTTAGCGCGTGCGCAACGCGATTCCATCGCCATATCAGGACGATTACAAGGAATGCAAGAATGATGCGCGCAACACCGGCAGCGTACTCCCGTGCCGGGGGACTAGTGAAACGCGACGCAGGAACGCTGACCAATAGAATGGTGGCCACGAGGAACGCAATAGTCACCGTGAGGCTCACCAAAACTTTGCGTTGAAGAGTATCAGTATTCATTCGGAGTGGATCGCTATGGCATATTTTGCTGGATGATCGCACTTCGCATCTAACGAGACCAAGATGAGCCACGCCGCCGAAGGCGCGGCGGGCTGCAACTAAAGGGTTGAACTGCAAACAGGCTCATAAGCAAGTCGGGCGGCGTTGGCTCCATCGCTTAGATGACATGTAAAGAGTGCGGGCAAGTGGTTAAGCTCACCCGCACTATGAATAAGTGTTATTCAAACACTGAGTTGTCCTCACACGAGGAAACCCGCTGCCAGTTTAATGGCGGCAGATGCGCGATCAAGCTTGGAATTGATGTGCACCAGGATTTTTACGTGGTGGTCGAGCAAGTGGGCGGGAGCAATCCAAAGCCGCCGCAGCGTTTTAGGAAGGAAGCGTTCTTGCACTGGGCGGCCCGGCTCAAGCAGAAGAGCGGCGCACGAGTGCACGCGGTCTATGAAGCGTGCGGATTTGGCTTTGCACTGCAGCGCAAATTAAGCGCGCTGGGCGTTCATTGCTACGTGGTCTGTCCGCAGAAGCTGGATGAACAAAATCGGCGGGTGAAGACCGATGGGCTGGATGCCAAAGCGCTCTGCTTGCGACTGGATCGATTTGTCCAAGGCAATCGCGCTGCGCTCGCGTTGGTACGCGTGCCCAGCGAGCAAGAAGAGCAG
>WNGD01000245.1_pt1 | contig 54677 bp, 57 predicted proteins | sample 5400671 | NCBI WGS metagenome assembly WNGD01 (sample SAMN13153369, study PRJNA577476) | soil metagenome | isolation source: 40 cm soil or saprolite under grassland replicate 2 | place: USA:California | collected 2016-06-15 | reverse complement strand
AGGCGCGGCGGCGCGCCGCCGCCATCAGCGCAATCGCATCTCCCGACCGCGCCCCGTCCGCGCTTTCGATGAGGTTGGCATGGCGCGGCGAGATCTGGGCGCCGCCGATCCGGTGGCCCTTCAGGCCGCACGCCTCGAGCAGGCGTCCGGCCGTCAGCTCGTGCTCTGGATTCTTGAAGACGCTGCCGTACGTGCGCTTGTTCGTCGGTTGCGCCGCTTTGCGCTGTGCCTGGAGGCTCGCCACGATCGACTTGACCTCATCGGACGGTCGCGGCGCCAGCCGGAACTCGACCTCGGCTACCACCTCGCCCGGCTGCAGATGGGAGCGCCGGTAGCTCAGACCGAGCTCGGCGGGCGTGCGCCACTCGGCCCCGCCCGCGCTCACGACCAGGGCACGTTCGAGGATCGCGGCCCAGTCGCTTCCGTATGCGCCTGCGTTCATCCAGACCCCGCCGCCGGCCGTGCCGGGGATCGCGCAGGCGAACTCGAACCCGCCGAGGCCGGCGGCGCGGGCGCGATGCAGCGCGACCGCGTTCGGCGCCCCGCCTCCGGCGACGAGGAACTCGCCGCGAACCTCGGCCTGCGCCAGGGCACCGGCAAGCTTGAGCACGAGGCCGCCGAACCCCTCGTCGGCCACGAGCAGGTTCGAGCCGAGCCCGATCGTCGCCACTGCCAGATCCCGCTCGCGCGCGAAGCGGAGGGCCTCCTGGAGCTCGGGCATGGTCTCGGGCCGCGCGAGCGCTCGTGCCGGTCCGCCCGTGCCGATTGTCGTGAAGCGTGCGAGCCCGACGCCCTCCTCGATCCTCATCCGAGCAGCTCCAGCAGCAGCGGTGCCGCGCTGTCGACGTCACCTGCGCCGACCGTGATGATGCGGTCGCCGGCGCGTGCGTGCTGCACGAGGAAGCGTGCCCCGTCCGCGAGCCCCGGCGTCCAGGCCAGCGGCATGCCGGGCCGTCGCTCCGCAAGCGCGTCCACGATCAGCTTCCCGCTGACGCCGGTCACGGGCTGCTCGCGGGCGGCGTAGATCTCCGCGACGGCGACTGCATCTGCCGCGGCCAGCGCGGCCGCCAGCTCACGCGCGAGATGTCGTGTCCGCGAATACAGATGCGGTTGGAACAGGACGAGGAGCCTCCCGCCTTCACGTGCGGCCTGCAGCGTCGCGTCGATCTCGGCCGGATGGTGCGCATAGTCGTCATAGACCTCCACGCCGCCCACCTCGCCCTGGCGCTCGAGGCGCCGCCCTGCGCCGGTGAACTCTGCGAGGACGGGCTCGGCCTGTTCACGCGGCACGCCCGTGTGCTCGAGCGCGGCCAGCGCGGACGCCGCGTTGCGGCGGTTGTGCTCGCCGGCGACGGCGAGCGGGCCGTCGTACGGCGCGAGCTCGTCGCCGCGCACCACGTCCGGCACGTTTGCGAGCCAGTTCTCGAAGAGCGCCTCCACCTCTGCCCGCGACCCGAACGTCGTGTGGTGGTCGAGGTCGACGTTCGTCACGACGGCGATCCGGGGGCGAAGCGCGGCGATCGTGCGGTCGGACTCGTCTCCCTCCACGACCAGCCAGCCTCCGCCGGTGCCGGCGTTGCCGCCGAGCTGCGGAACGTCGCCGCCGATCAGCCAGGCCGGATCGCGGCCCAGTCGCGCGAGGCAGAACGCGATCATTCCGGCGGTCGTCGTCTTGCCGTGGGCGCCGGCGACGACGACCGTGTCACGCAGCGAGACGAGCTCCGCCAGCAGCTCGGCTCGGGTCTTTCCGGCAACGCGGCCTGTGAACGCGCTCGACACGTACGCCTCCCAGCCTTCGGGGGCCGGTGGCGGATCCTCCGAGACCTCCACGTCGATGCCCTGCAGGCGCTCCAGGTACGGCGTGTGCGCGCGGTCCCAGCCGCGGACCTCCGCTCCCCACGCCCGCGCGAGCAGCGCGTACCCGCTCATGCCGGCGCCGCCGATGCCGGCCAGCCACCAGCGCCGGCCCTCAAGCGGCGAGGGCAATGAGCTCCTCGGCGATCTCGTCGGCGGCGTGCGGACGCGCAACGCGGAGCATCGCGCGCGACATGTCGCCGAGCCGGCGCGGATCGTCGAGCAGCGACCGGACGACGTCCGGCGCGCGTCCCGCTTCCTGCTCGGGCACGACGACGGTGGCCCCGGCCTGCTCGAAGTAGCGCGCGTTCTTCGTCTGATGGTCGCCGGTCGCGAACAGACCGGGGACGAGCACGGCCGGCTTGCCCGCGGCGGCGAGCTCCCACACCGAGCCGCCCGCACGCGCGAGCACGAGGTCGCTCGCACCGAGGGCGGCGCCGAACTCCTCCGTGAACGCGAAGAGCCGGTAATCCGGTCGTGTCACCCGCGTCCGCAGCGTGTCGTAGTCGCGCGTGCCGCAGAGGTGCAGCACCGCCGGCCCCGCGGGGCCGAAGGCGTCGAGCGCCAACTCGTTGAGGAGGCGCGCGCCCAGCGAGCCGCCGAAGACGAGCAGCACGGGCCCGACCTCCGGCAGGCCGAAGATGCGCCGGCCTTCCGGTTGAGCCACCGCGCGCGAGCGCGTCGGGATCGGTCGCCCCGTCACGAGGTACTTCGGCCCGTCGCGACCGGCGATCGGAAACGAGAGGAAGACGCGCCGCGCGAACGGCGTAGCGAGGCGGTTGGCGAGACCGAGGTGAGCGTCCGCCTCCATCAACGCGGCCGGCAGCCGCCCCCGCGACGCCGCGTACACCATCGGACCGGAGACGTACCCACCGCCGCCGAGGATGACGTCCGGCCGCCGCGCCGCCAGGATCCGCGCGCAGGCGCGCGGTGCGCGTCCGGCGAGCAGCAAGGCGCGCAGGAGCGCCGGCGACGGACGGCGCGGCAGCCCGGAGATACGAAACGTGTCGAGCTCGTAGCCCGCTTCAGGGACGAGCCGCGCCTCGATGCGATCCGGCGACCCGGCGAACGTCACCTGCACGCCGCGGCGCTGCAGGGCGTCCGCGACCGCGAGCGACGGCGCGACGTGACCCGCCGTCCCGCCGGCCGCGATCAGGCACCGCAGCTGCCGCCCGTGCTCCACTGCCGGCGATGTTAAGGAGGACCCCGACGGCGAGGAGGGTCACCACGAGGCTGGAGCCGCCGTAGGAGATGAACGGCAGCGGGATTCCGGTCAGCGGCGCGAGCCCGAGCACGGCGGCCAGGTTGATCGCGGCCTGCCCGCTGACGAGTGCGACGACGCCGACCGCCAGGCGCTTCCCGAACGGGTCCTTGCACGCCAGGGCCACCCGCAACCCGGCCCACGCGAACGCGACGAAGGCCGCCAGCACGGCCGCGACGCCGACGAGACCGAGCTCCTCACCGATCACGCCGAGGATCATGTCGGTGTGCGCCTCGGGCAGGTAGTTCACCTTCGCGACGCCGTGTCCGAGGCCGACCCCGAACATGCCGCCCGAGCCGAGGCTGATCAGCGCTTGCACGGTCTGGAAGCCGGCCCCCTGCGGATCCTTCCACGGGTCGAGAAAGCTGAGGATGCGTGCGCGGCGGTAGGGCTCGAGCCAGATCGCCAGGAGCCCGAGCGCGACGACGATTCCGCCCCCGGACGCGAGGGTCGCACCCGGAGTGCCCGAGACGAGCAGGACCGCGAGCACGACCACGACGAGCGAGATTGCGGTGCCGAGATCCGGCTCGGCGAGGATCAGGATGCAGAACACTCCCAGCAGCAGCCCGATCGGTCGCCAGAGCTCGCGCAGAGTCCGCGGCGCCGGACGCTTGCAGAGATACGCGGCCGCCCAGACGGCGATCGCGAGCTTGGCCAGCTCGGAGGGCTGGAAGGTCGCGGGGCCGAACTCGATCCAACGGCGCGCTCCGTTGATGCGCGCGCCGATCGCGAGCACGGCGAGGCAGCCGCCGAGCGCCGTCAGGACGAGCGCAGGCGCGAGCAGTCGCAGCCGGCGGTAGTCGAAGCGCGAGGCTGCCATCATCAGCACCACGCCGAACAGCGCGTACCCGCCCTGCTTCTTCAGGTACGACATCGGATCGGTGCGTGCGAGCGCCGCCGGCGCGGACGTCGCGCTGTACACCATCACGAGGCCGAACGCGACCAGCCCGAGCGTGATCAGCACGAGCAGGTGCGACTCGAACTGGCCTTTCTTCACCACAGCTCTCCGACGAGCCGGCGAAACGTCTCGCCGCGCTCCTCGTAGTCGTGGAACTGGTCGTAGCTGGCGCAGGCGGGGGAAAGCAGCACGACGTCGCCCGGCTCCGCCTCGCCGGCGGCGGCACCCAGCGCGGTCGCGAGGTCACCCGAGCGCCGGTAGGGACGACCCGCGCGGCCGAGCGCCGCGGCCAGCTCGTCGCTCGCCTCGCCGATCAGGTCGATCGAGCGCACGCTCGGCGGCAGCGATTCTGCGAGCTCGTCGAACGGCTCGCCCTTGAGCGAGCCGCCCAGGATCAGCCGCAGCGGTCGGCCCGCGTACGCCTCGATCCCGCGCCGTGCGGCCGTCGTGTTCGTCGCCTTGGAGTCGTTGACGAAGCACACGCCGTCGATGTCCGCGACGAGCTCGAGCCGGTGCGCGACGCCGGGGAACGTGCGCAGCGCTTCGGCGATCGCTTCGTTCTCGATCCCGGCCGCACGCGCCGCAGCTGTCGCGGCTGCGGCGTTCTCGCGGTTGTGCGCACCGGGAATCAGCGGCTCGGCCGGCAGCGCGTCACCTGCGTCGAATTCCACGCGCTCGGCACCGCCGGGAATCGGGCCGAAGTCGCGCGGCACCACGGCGACGTCCGCCTCGGTCTGGTTCTCGAAGACGCGCAGCTTCGCGTCGCGATAGGCGTCGTAGGTGCCGTGACGATCGAGATGGTCCGGCTCGAGGTTGAGGAGGATGGCGATGCGTGGCCGAAAGCGGTGGACGTCCTCGAGCTGGAAGCTCGACAGCTCGCAGACGATCCACGCCTCGCGCGCGACCGAATCGTCGAGGCCGGTGAGTGGGCGGCCGACGTTGCCGACGACCGCCACGGGTTTGTCGGCCGCACGGAAGATCGTCCCGAGCAGCTCGCTCGTCGTCGTCTTGCCGTTCGTCCCGGTGACGCCGATGAAGGGGTTGCGGAGCAGGCGGAAGCCAAGCTCGATCTCGCTCCACACGGGCACCCCACGCGCGCGAGCGGCCGCAGGCAGCGGCGACTCTCCCGGCACGCCCGGGCTCTTGACGAGCAGGTCGACTCCCTCGAGCAAACGTTCCTCCTCCGTCCCCGCGTGGACTTCGACACCGGCCTCGGCAAGCCTGCCGGCGTCGATCTCTGCCGCCCGGTCGACGGCAACCGTCGGCACGCCGCGCCTGGCGAGCGCGAGCGCCGCGGCCTGGCCCGAGCGCGCCAAGCCGACGACGAGCGCGCGCTTCGGCAGCCTCATCGTTTGCCCGCCGTCAGGAAGACGTGCGTGTGACGAGGCTTGATTCTTCGTGCGCGGACGAAGCCGGCGAGCCTCTCGACCTCGTCCGGCGCGAAGCCGCCGGCCCACCGCTGCAGCACCGTCGGCCTCCCGGGGGCACCGACCTGGTTGAGGTAGCGCTCACCCTCCACCTCGTACTCGGTCGTTCCGAGCGTCAATGCGACATCGTTGAAGCCGGCGTCTGCGAAGAATCGCTCGAGATCCGTCTCGTCGAAATTGAGCATTGGATCAGCTGAATTCGCGTAAGCCGCCTCAGTCCATGCCTGCAGGCGCTCGCCGAGGCCGCCCAGCGGCGAGAGATCGACGGCCTGCCAGAGGCGCAGGTTGCGGCTGTTGATCGGCTCGAACAGCGAGACGTGGCCGCCGGGACGCAGCACACGTTCGAATTCGCGCGCGGCGTCGGCCTTGTCGTCCACGTAGATCAGCACTGACCGCGTGACAACGACATCGATGCTCGCGTCGCGCAGCGGCAGCACGTCGGCCTGGCCGACGAGGTACGAGATGTTCGGTGCGGTCGTGTTCGCGCGGAGCTCTTCGAGAGCATCGACCGAGAGGTCGAGTGCAATCACGTCGCCATCCGCGCCCACGCGGTCGACGGCGCCCAGGGTGAGGAGCCCCGTCCCCGCGCCGACGTCGGCGACCGCGTCGCCGTGTTTGATCTCCGCGCCGTCGAGCACTCGGTCGCGCCACTGTGCGAGCTCCGCGAGCGCGTCGGCGATCTCGGCTTCCGACCAGTCCGCGAACCGCGTGCGGACGAGCCACTCCGCCCACTGGTCAAGCTGCCCGCTCAGCGCCGGAAGAACGTGAAGTCGCGGTAGAAAAGCGCGAAGCCGATGGCGCACAGGATCGCCGTGACGATCCAGAAGCGCACCATGATCTTCGTTTCGGACCACGCCTTCATCTCGAAGTGGTGATGGATCGGCGTCATCAGGAAGACGCGACGCTGGAAGTACTTGAACGAGATGACCTGGACGATCACCGACAACGCCTCGATCGCGAAGATCCCGCCGATCAGCAGCAGGAGAAAGATCGTCTTGGTGAAGATCGCCATTGCCGCCAGCGCGCCGCCGATGGCCATCGCACCGGTGTCACCCATGATCACCTCGGCCGGAAAGGCGTTGTACCAGAGGAAACCGATCGCGGCACCGATCAGCGCCGCGCCGACGATCGCGAGGTCGAGCCGGCTGTCGAACCGGCCGCCGGGATTGCCGGAGCGGATGTACGTGACGACGGAGATCGCCGTGAAGGTGATCAGCGAGATGATCCCCGTGCCGGCCGCGAGACCGTCCAGCCCGTCGGTGAGGTTGACGCCGTTGGCGGTCCCGGCGATGACGAGGAAGAGCAGCACGTACCAGCCGTAGGAAAGCTGGACGTTCCAATGCACGAGCGGGATGAAGACGGTGGTCGGCAGGTGCTGGTGGTCGGCGGCGAAGCCGACGCCGACGGTGATGAGCGCGAGCAGCACGAGCTTCCAGCGGCCGCGCAGGCCGAGCGACCGCCTGTGTGTGAGCTTGATGAAGTCGTCGAGGAAGCCGATCGCGCCGCAGCCGAGCGTGACGAAGAGCACCGTCAACGCCGGCACCTTGTACTTCGAGACGGAGAGGAAGGCAATCGTCGCGACGACGAGGATCAGCAGGCCGCCCATCGTCGGCGTCCCCTGCTTCATCTGGTGACCTTCGGGCCCTTCTTCCCGGATGTGCTGGCCGAACTCGTTGCGGCGCAGGAAGGCGATGAACTTCGGACCGACGACGATCGAGACGATCATCGCGATCACCCCAGCGGCGAGGACGCGGATCACGCGGCTGGGACTCGGCTGAGTGCGGCCGCCACGGCTTCGAGGCCGACGGCTCGTGACGCCTTGACCAGGACCGCGTCGCCCGGGCGCACGACATCGTCGAGCTGTCGCACCGCCTCGTGGACGTTCGGCACCCACCGTCCGGGCACGCCGCCTTCGAGGTAGCCACGGGCGAGCTCGCCCACTGCGAGCAGCTCGTCGACGCCCAGCTCGGCGGCGGCGTTGCCGATCTCGCGATGGTACGCGGGTGCCGTGCGGCCGAGCTCGGCCATGTCCCCGAGGACGGCGACGCGGCGCCTGTCGCCGGCACGCTCGGCGAGGTAGCCGAGCGCGGAGCGCATCGAGACGGGATTCGCGTTGTAGGCGTCGTTGATCAGCAGGCCGCCGCCGGGAAGCTCCTCCTCGTCGCCGCGCCAGCGCGAGAAGTCGACGTCGACGCCAGAGGGACGCGGCAGGCCGAGCGCGTCGAGCGCGGCGAGCGCGGCAGCCGCGTTCTGCGCCTGGTGACGAGCCGTGAAGTTGAAGCTGACGCCGCCGAGCTCGGTCCTATCCCCAGAGCTGCTCGCGTCGGGGTCGCCGACGCGCACCACGTCGACGTCGTCACGTTCGACGGGGAAGTCGCGAGGCACGATCGCTGTGCCGCCCGGCGGCAGCGCGGCGATCAGCTCGGCTTTCGCCCGCCGCACGCCCTCGAGCGACTCGACCAGCTCCAGATGTACCGGGCCGATGTTCGTGATCACGCCGATCTCGGGCCGTGCGATCTCGCAGAGGGCGGCGATCTGGCCGAGCCCGCGCATCGCGAACTCGAGGATGCAGATCTCCGTGTCGAGCTCGAGGCGGCACAGCGTCAGCGGCACGCCGATCTCGTTGTTGTAGCTCGCCTCCGCGGCGATCGTGCGCGCGGCGGGCATGCAGAGGGCGGCGAGGATGTCCTTCGTCGACGTCTTGCCCATCGAGCCGGTGATGCCGACGAAGCGGGCGGAACTGCGGTCGCGGGCTTCCCGCGCGATGCGTGCGAGCGCGGCGAAGGCGTCGCCGGGCACCAACGTCGCGGCGGCGCCGCGTTCCCGTGCCTCGTCGAGAAACTCCGAGCCGCGGCCGACGGCGACGAACAGATCCCCGGGTGCGATCCGGCGAGAGTCGACCTGCACGCCCGTGAAGCGTTCCGCGCTGCCGACGACCGTGCCCAGCCCGCGCAAGAGAATCGTCTCGAGCGGGATCACGCCGGAGCTTTCAGACGCCGGAGCGCGTCGCGCACGACCTCGCGATCGTCGAACGGATGCTTGCGGCCCGCGATTTCCTGGCCCTGCTCATGACCCTTCCCAGCCACGACGACGACGTCGCCCGCGCGTGCCGACTCCAACGCGCGCTCGATCGCACGCCGGCGGTCGAGCTCGATGTCGAGGTCGAGCCCGTCGACGACGTCCGCGGCGATCGCGGCCGGGTCCTCACTGCGTGGGTTGTCCGAAGTGACCAGCGCGACGTCGGCGAGCTCCGCGACGACCTGGCCCATCAGGGGGCGCTTGTCGCGGTCGCGGTCGCCTCCGGCGCCGAAGACGCAGATCACGCGGCCGCGACCGAGGTCGCGTGCCGCCTCGAGCGCGGATTCGAGCGCGCCGGGCGTGTGCGCATAGTCGACCAGCACCGTGAAGGGCTGTCCTTCCTCGACCGCATCGAAACGACCGGGGACTCGCTCGACCGCCTCGATCCCGCGCTTGATCGCATCGTCTGGGAGGCCGAGCGCGCGGGCCGCGGCCGCAGCCGCCAGGGCGTTCTCGGCGTTGAAGTTCCCGCGGAGCTTGAGGTCGATGCCGCCGAGGTCCTCGTCGGGAGCGAACGTGACGGCGTCGGGGATCTCTGCCGCCAACCTCGCACCGTACTCGTCGCCGAGGTTGATCACGGCCCTGGTTGCCTGTGCGAACAGCCGGCGCTTGGCTTCGAAGTAGGCAGTCATGGTGCCGTGGAAGTCGAGGTGGTCCTGCGTCAGGTTCGTGAACACGAGGACGGCGAAGCGTGTGCCGTCGAGCCGGCCTTTCACCGACGCCATCGACGTCGCCTCCATCACGCACACGCGGTTTCCGGCCTCGAGCATCTCGCGGAACAGTCGCTGGAGGTCGATCGACTCCGGCGTGTTGAGGCCGACCTCCCGCACGTCGTCGCCGATTCGACGCTCGACGTTCGTCAGGAGGCCGGGCTGCTCTCCGGCGGCCGCGAGGATCGACCAGAGCAGGTAGGCCGTCGTCGTCTTCCCGTTCGTGCCCGTGATCGCGACGACGGGCAGGCGTGCGGTGGGGTCGCCGAAGAACTCGATGGCTGCGCGCGGCATCGCGGCACGGACGCTCGGCACGACGAGCTGCGGCACGTCCAGCTCGAGCGGCCGCTCGACGACGAGAGCCGCCGCACCCGCGGCGACTGCGGCGGCCGCGAAGTCGTGGCCGTCAGCGTTCGCGCCCGGGATGCAGAAGAACAGGGCGCCGCGCGCCACCTCCCGTGCGTCGTACGCCAGCTCGCGGATCTCGACGGCAGCGCCTCCAACGACGTCGGTCGGAGCGAGCGCAGCAATGAGCCGCTCCAGCTGCATATCGCCGATCAAGTCTAGTGACGGGTCCCGAGGGCGTTAGCTGTACACGCGCGAAACCGGGTCCCACCACCCCCGCCCACCAACAGCGTACGAAGAAAGGCGTGACGTGTCTGCGCCCGGGGCGTGCCGGGAGCGTCAGAGCTAGTGCCCCTTCCGGTAATGCCGCCCAGTTTCTGGGTCGCTAGCACCAAGCGAGAGGCCGCACTCGCCCTCAGCCCAGGCTAGAAGCCTGGGTAAGGACGAGGGTGGACTCTCGCGCCGCGTGCTAGCGGGCCAGAAGCGGGCATGCATTGCTGGGAGGGGCACTACCCCGTGGGGGCGTCGGGCGGAACCTCGAGGTACTGCAGGTCGAAGCGTGCGATCTGCTGGAAGGCCGGCGCGGCGACGACGCCGCCCCAGATCGCACCCCGCGGCTCGTCGACGGTGACGAGAATCACGAAGCGCGGCCGCGAGGCGGGAACGATTCCCACGAAGGAGGCGACGTAACGCCCGGTCGCGTAGCCGCCGTGCGAGTCCGGCTTCTGGGCGGTTCCCGTCTTGCCGGCGACCTGGTAGCCGGGCATGGCCGCGTACTGGCCCGTGCCCTCCGCAACGACGTCCTTCAGCATCAGCATCAGCTCCGACGCGATCCGCGGTGAGACGAGACGGCGGCGGTAGAGAGACGGCCGCCCGCCGCCGGCGACGTGGTCGACGAGGTGCGGCCGCGACCAGACGCCGCGATTCGCGATCGCCGCATAGGCGGCGGCCATCTGCACCGGCGTGACGGCGATGCCCTGGCCGATCGGGACGTTCCCGATCGTCGAGCCCGACCACTTGTCGGGCGGAAGCACGATCCCGGGACTCTCGCCGGGAAAATCGATCCCCGTCGTGCGGCCGAAGCCGAAACGCGAGATCCATGTCGACAGGCGCGTGCGTCCGAGCATCTGGGCGAGCTCGATCGCCCCGATGTTGGAGGAGTGCGCGAGAATCTGCGCGACGGAGTAGTTGACCGTGCTGCGCACTTCGGCGTCGTGGATGACGCGGTCGGCGACCTTGAGGGAGTACGGCAGCGTGAAGCGGGTGGACGGCGACACGAGATGCGTCGACAACGCCGCTGCAACCGTGATCAGCTTGAACGTCGAGCCCGGCTCGTACGTGTCGGTGACGGTGCGGTTGCGCTGCAGGTCGCGCGCCGCCGAGGGGTAGCGATTGGCGTCGTAGCCCGGTTCGACCGCCATCGCGAGGACGGCTCCGGTGCGCGGATCGAGCACGATCGCGCTGGCGCTCTTCGCGTTCCACTTCCGCACGGTCGCGCGCAGCACCTCCTCCGCGTTCGCCTGGATGCTGTGATCGAGCGTGAGGAACACGTCACGGCCCGACCGCTCGGGCAGCTCGTGCTGGACGTCGATGACGTGGCCGGTCGGGTCCTTGACGATCGTCTCCTTGCCCGCATGGCCGGCGAGCGAGCGGTCGAACTGGAGCTCGACGCCCGCGAGGCCGTTCCCGTCGATGCCGACGTAGCTGAGCACCTGAGCCGCGACCGAGCGCTGAGGATAGTTCCGCTGCTCTTCGGGATAGAAGCCGAAGCCGGGCAGCTTGAGCCGCTTCAGCGCCGCCGCTTGCGCCGGGTCCGCCTGCCGTTCGACGTAGACGAACCCACGCGTGCGATCGGCAAGTAATGGATAGAGGCGGTTCGCGTCCAGCCCGAGCGTCCGCTCAACCGCGAGCGCGGCCGCCCGTGGGTTCGCGATCTGCCTCGGGTTCGCGTAGACGGTCGTGGCCCGCTCGCCGAGGCCGAGCTCGACCCCGGTGCGGTCGTAGATCGTGCCGCGGCTCGCCGGGAGAGCCACCGCTTCGCGGTGCTGGGTCTGCCCGAGTTGCGAGAGCGATGCCGCGCGCACGCCCTGGAGCCATGTCGCACGAAGGAGCAGACCGCCGAACGTGATCGTGAGCGCCGCCAGCAGGAGCCTGATCCGCCGGTTGACGAGGCGGTTCACGCGCTGCGCTCCCCTAGTGCGGCAGCTTCACGTAGGAGGTCTCGTCCGGCGTCGCCTGGACGAGGCCGAGCCGTTTAGCCGCCAGGCCTTGGATCCTGGGAGCAGACGCCGCGCTCGAGATCTGCACCGACAGGGCCGCGTTCTCGGCGCGCAGGTTGGCGCGCTGGCGTCCGAGGTGGTCGAGCTTCATGTTCAGACGCAGGACGGCGACGTTCAGTGCGACGACACCGGCGAGCAGCACGGCAACGACCCCGATCCAGAACACTCCACCTGCGACGCGACGCTCGCGCCGGACTGCACGCGCGGCCGGACGTGCACGCGGCTGCGGCTGCGGCTGCCGCCGGTCGGCTTCTGCGGCCCAAGTCGCCACTAAACCTTGACTCCCACGCGCAGGCGCGCCGACGCAGAACGCGGGTTGGCGGCGGTCTCGCGCGCGCTCGGCCGGATCGCCTTGCGCCTTACCGACCGCAGCTGGGGCTCCTTGCCGCACACGCAGACTGGGAAGTCGGGCGGACAGTCACAACCACGTTCGAGGTCGCGCATGAACCGCTTCACGAGCCGGTCCTCGAGCGAGTGGAAGCTGATCACGGCGAGGCGACCGCCCGGACGCAGCATCGCAAACGCGGCCGGCAAGGCGGCCTCGAGCGAGCCGAGCTCGTCGTTGACCGCGATGCGCAGCGCCTGGAAGACGCGCTTCGCGGGATGTCCGTCCCCGAAGCGTGCCGGGGCGGGGATAGCCGCCTTGATCGTCTCCACCAGGTCGCTCGTGCGTTCGTAGCGCTGCTCCTTGCGGCGGCGGACGATCGCACGGGCGATCTGGCGTGCGTACCGCTCCTCGCCGTACCGCTTGAAGATCGTGGCCAGGTCCCGCTCGGCCGCCTCGTTCACGATTCCCGCCGCCGTCACGTCGGCGGAGGGATCCATGCGCATGTCGAGTGGGGCATCGACGGCGTAGGAGAACCCGCGCTCGGGCCGGTCGATCTGCATCGACGACACACCGAGATCGAGCAGCACCGCGTCGGCCTCGGCTCCGTTCTGCGCAAGCTGCTCGAGGACGAGCGAGAAGTCCCCGCGCAGGAAGCGTGTCTGCACTCGGGCGCGTTTGGCAAAGCGGTCGAAGTACGAGCGGGCGCCCGGGTCGCGGTCGATTGCGATCAGCTTGCCGCGTCCGGCGAGGTCCGTCGCCAGCAGCGAGGCGTGACCGCCGGCGCCGAAGGTTGCGTCGACGACCGTCTGACCCGGCTTGACGGCGAGGAGTTCCCGCACCTCTTCGGCGAGGACGGGGACGTGGTCAGTCGCGCTGGTCTGCAAGGCGTTCGGCAACATCCTCCGCACTCCCTTCCACTTCGGCCAGTTCCTTGCGCCACGCGGCGCGGTCCCAGATCTCGAGCCGGTCGTTGACGCCCGCGACGACGACTTCGCGGCCCAGGTTCGCGTGCTCGATCAGCTGGGCCGGGATCATCACGCGGCCCTGTTTGTCGAGGTCGGCCTCGGCCGCCCCCGAGAAGAAGAAGCGCTGGATGCGCCGCCCTTCCGGGCGGAGCGGATCCATCGTGGCGAGTCGAGACTCGACGAGTCGATCCCAATCCGGACGACGGTAGGCGTACAGGCAGCCGTCGAGGCCTCGCGTGACGACGACACCGTCCTGGAAGGCTTCTCGGAACTTAGCCGGAAGAGTGAGACGGTTTTTGTCATCGATCGTGTGGTCGTATGCGCCGAGCAGCATCCTGGGGCCGGATTGAGGTTACCACTTCGCCCCACTTTAAACCACCGACCCCCACATGTCCAGCCCAGAAGGGGGATTTTTCGGCGCCTCAGGGGCTGCTCAGTTGGGCGGCGTACGGGCCCCGGCCTGTCATGACCGCGGCGCCGCAACGCGCGGCGAGCGCCACCGCCTCGTCGACCGAATCGCCTCGCCCGAGGGCGAAGGTGAGGCCGGCCGCGAAGCTGTCCCCGCAGCCGTAGCCGTCGACGACGGTGCCAGGCAGGGGCGCAGGCCGGAACGGACCCCCCGGCTGGACCCAGCCGCCGAGGCCGCCCGAGGTCGTCACGACGACGCCAGGCGGCGGCTCGAGCTCACCCGGCCGGTAGAGCTCACCCTCGTCGTCCCCGCTCCCGACGAGCGCGTCGAGCTGGACGCCGGCCTCCCGCAGCGTCGGCAGCTCGCGCGCGCTCGCGACGAGCACGCGTGCGAGGCGGGCATGGTGCAGCGCCTCGGCGTCGCCGCTGACGAAGTAGACCGCGTCCAGACCGGCAAGCTCCCGCCAGGGCAGCCGGCTGTCGCCGCCGCTCGGCCTGAGCTTCTGGCCCAGCACCGTGATCGTCCGCTCGCCCGTCTCGTCGACGTAGGTGAAGGCGCGACGCGTCGGCTCCGCGTCGGGGATCGCGCGAACGTCGATGCCGAGCCCGGTCAGCTCGGAGCGCGACCGGCGGCCGAGCTCATCCGCTCCGAGCGCCGTGAGGAAGACACAGGAGCCGGCCAGCCGCGCCAGCTGGGCCGCGGCGACTGCGCCGCCGCCGGCGGGCTCCTGCCACGTCTCCAGGGCGTGGACGATCTCCCCGGCCCGGGGCACACTTTCGACCCGGGCGAATTCCACCCACTCGACGTGACCGACGACCGCGACCCGCACAGGCCAGATCCTCACACCTGAGGGCGCCCCGACGTTTCAAGATGTCGCTCATGATGCTGCCGCCGTTCGAGCGCTTCTACGACGAGCACCGAGAGGAGATCTACGCATTCCTCGTGCGCCGCCTTGGCCGCGACCGCGCCGAGGACGCGTTCCAGGAGACGTTCCTCCGCGCGTTGCGCGGGTATCCCAAGCTGCGTCACGGCGAGCACCTCCGTGCATGGGCCTACACGATCGCGAGCAGGATCGCGATCGACGAACACCGGCGCCCCCGCGCCGACGCGGAGCTCCCGGAGCTCTCGACCCTCGACGGCCGTCCGGCGTTCGCCCAGCTGGAACACCTCGCCGACGAGCTCCCGCCGACGGAGCGGGCCGCGGTGGTGCTCCGGTACGGCTACGACCTCGACTACGGCGAGATCGGAACGGCGCTCGGCTCGAATGCAACGGCCGCGCGCCAGGCGGCCTCGGCGGGCATCCGCAGACTCCGACGAAAGGAAGCCCAGTGAACCCCGTTTCTCCAGAGCTCGACCGCCGCTTCCGCGACGCCGCGGCGCGCGAGCACCTGCTCGACGTCGCGTACGACCTGGTGGAAACGCCGGTCGGCACATTGTTCGTCGCCACGACGGAGCGCGGGCTCTGCCGGATCGCGTACGACGCCGAGCCCGAGCGTGAGCTCGACGGCCTCGCCCGCGCGTTCGGCCTGCGCGTGCTGCGCTCCACCGCGCTGATCGACCCCGCGCGCAGGCAGCTCGACGAATACTTCGAAGGGAAGCGGCAGCGCTTCGACCTGGCCGTCGACCTCGTCCTGCAGGCCGACTTCAACCGGCGCGTGCTGCGGGAGCTCGTACGCGTGCCCTACGGGAAGGTGGTGACGTACGGCGAGCTCGCCGCGCGCTCGGCACGCCCTCGCGCGGCCCGGGCGGTGGGCACGGTCATGAACCGAAACCCGCTGCCGATCGTGCTCCCGTGCCACCGGGTGATCGGCTCGAACGGCAAGCTCGTCGGCTACGGCGGCGGCCTGCACCGCAAGGAGGCGCTGCTCAGGCTCGAGGGCGCGCTGCTCTGACCTAGTGCCCCTTCCAGTAATGCCGCCTAGTTTCTGGGTCGCTAGCAGCAAGCGAGGGGCCGCACTCGTCCGCAGCCCAGGTTAGAAGCCTGGGTAAGGACGAGGGTGGACTCTCGCGCCGCGTGCTAGCGGGCCAGAAGCGGGCATGTATTGCTGGGAGGGGCACTAGGGCCAGCGGGGATCGCGCCCAGCCGCCTGCGGCGCGTCACGCCAGTCGTCACGCGTCGGCGCAAAGACGTCGAGCACGACAGCACCGTTCGGCCCCACGCGCACGTCGTGCGGGACGTTGCCCGGAATCGACCACGTCTCGCCGGGACCGAGCTCGCGTGCTTCGTCGCCGACGCGGAACACGAGCGAGCCCGCCAGGCAGATGCCGAGCTGCTCGTGCTCGTGGCTGTGCTCCGGCACGACACTGTTCGCGTCGAGCTCGAGCAGACGTTGCCGAAGGCCGGCATGCGCCGAGCCTATAAGAGCCTGTACCCCACCCCCCACACGTTGACCACGACCGGGCCGGCTCCGGCGGCGCTGAGCTTCCGCCGCAGCCGCGAGGCGTGCGAGTCGAGCGTGCGCGTACGTCCGAGCGAGCGGAAGCCCCAGACCTCCCGCAGCAACTGCTCCTTGGTGAAGACCCGCGTCGGATCGGTCATCAGCTTCAAGAGCAGCTCGTACTCCTTCCCCGCCAGTGCGACCGGCACCTGCGCGACCTTGACACCTCTCGTCGCAAGATCGGCCGTGACCGGCCCGGCCCGCCGCACCTCGTGCGCGGCGGGCGAGGTGCGCCGAAGCACAGCGCGGATGCGCGCGAGCAGCTCCTCGTACGCGAACGGCCGCACGAGAAAGTCGTCGCAGCCGCGCTCGAGCGCGCGCACGCGGTCGACCGCATCCGACTCGGGCTCGCCGAGAACGATCACGGGGACGTCGCCGTGGCGTGCACGGCATTCGTCGAGGGCGGCGCTGTTCCCAAGCAGGACGAGATCGGGGCGCGCCTCTCCGTCGACGACTTGGAACCCGTCGCTCTTCAGATGCCGTTCGAGAAAACCGCGCGTGTCCGGTTGGGGTTCGGCGAGCAGGAGCGCGGTCGACATCCAAACGAACGTAGCGCCGCGCCGTACGGCGCACTAGATGTCCTTTCGCGTGAAACCGTGACGAACGATCTACAGGCGGCCGCTTAGGACGCGCCGAAGAGCTCGAGCGTGGTGACACGCTCGATGCGATCGTCCGGGTCAGCCATCGTCGGGGCGGTGCTAGAGGCGGCCGCTGCGGATGACTCCCCAGAGGAGCCACATGCCGAGCAGGCCGGAGAAGGCGAAGCCGAGCACGGAAATGATGTTGATGCCGAGCACGTGCGGGCCCGCCTTCGCGAAGATGCCGATCAGGCTCGAGCCGATCAGGCCGCCCGCGACGATCATTGCGATGACGAGACGGTTGAAGACGACGTCCAGCCGGTTGAGCAGGTCATCGAGGCCCTTGTGCACGAAACCGACCTCGATCTGGCCGTCGCGCACCTGTTCGAGCGTGTCGTGCAGCTGGTAGGGCAGCTCGAGCGCCATCTGGCCGAGCCGCAACGATTCCTTGCGCGCGCGTGATGCCATGCGCCGCGGCCCGAAGCGTTCGATCAACAGGCCACGCGCGTACGGGCGCGCGACCTCGAACACGTTGAAGTCCGGATAGAGGTCGATCCCGACCGAGCCGAGCGTCGCGATCGCGCGGTCGAGCAGCAGAAAGCGCGTCGGCAGCCGCAGGTTCATCGTGTAGATCAGCTGGAACGCCTCGCGGATGATCTGCAGCGGGTCGATCTCGGCGAGGCTCGCGCCGTAGTAGCGGTAGTAGATCTCGCGCAACTCCGCGAGGAACTCCTCCTCGCGCTCCTTCGGATAGCGGACACCGAGGTCGGCTAGCCGCTTCGGCAGCGCATCGACGTTCTCCGCGGCGGCGTCGATGAACATCCGCGTCAGCTTCGACATGTCGTCGTCGGTGAGCTTTCCGACCGCGCCGAAGTCGACGAGACCGATCTGGTCGCTGCGGCCGAGGACGAGGATGTTCGCCGGGTGCGGGTCGCCGTGGAAGAAGCCGTGACGGAAGATCATCGTCATCCAGGTCTCCGCCATCAGGTAGGCGAGGTCCCGGCGGTCCTCGACCGTCCACTCCTCCGGATGGATGTCGGCGACCTGCGTTCCCTCCAGCCATTCCAGTGTCAGCACGCGGCTGCGCGTGTAGCTCCAGAAGACGCGCGGGACGCGGACGTGCGGGTGGCCGGCGAAGTTGCGGTGGAACACGTCGGCGTTGCGTGCCTCGAGGCGGTAGTCAAGCTCCTGGCGGATCTGCCGGGCGAACTCGTCCACGAGCTGATGAGCGTCGATGAAGTCGAGCGCGCGGACGCGCTCCTTCGCGATGCGCGCCGCCTGGTACAGGAGCGCGAGGTCCGCTTCGATCTGGCGCGGCGCACCGGGACGCTGCACCTTGACGGCGACCCGCTTCCCGTTCGGCAGCGTCGCGCGGTGAACCTGTCCGATCGACGCGGCGGCAACGGGCCGCTCCTCGAAGTCCGTGAAGAGCTGCCCGATCGAGAGGCCGAGGTCCTCCTCCACGACGTTCTCGACGTCGGCGAGCGGGAACGGGCGCACGTCGTCCTGCAGGCCGCGGAGCTCGGCGATGATGTCGGGCGGGAGGACGTCCGGGCGGGTCGAGAGCAGCTGCCCGAACTTGACAAAGGTGGGGCCGAGCTCGTCCAGCATCTCACGCAGGTGCTGGCCGCGCTGCGAAGGCTGCCCGTCCAGCTCGAGCCGCGGGCTGCGCCGCGGGAAGAGGTCGGTCAGGCGGTGTGTGTCGAACCAGTAGCCGAAGCCGTGGCGGACGGCGACCTGGGCGATTTCCGAGAGGCGCCCTAGGTTGCGGGTGGCCGGTTGAGCCATGCGCTCAGTGTTGCACCTTGACGGCGCTACACCTTCAGCGGCGTCCGCCGGGCCCAGGGGCCGGGCGGCGTCAGGAGCGATTCCACGCGGAGATACGCGACGCCGACCAGCGGGAGGTCGCTCAGCCGCTCGACGCAGAGGTAGCGCGGCCGCCACTCGGGATCGAACTTGCGGCTGAAGACGAGTAGGCGCTCGAGCTGGAACACGCGGTCGCCGGCGCGCAACGCCGTCCGCGCGGCGGCGCAGAGGCGATTGTTGGGCGTGTTCGCCAGCAGATCGGCGAACACGCAGAAGTTCAGCGAGATCTCCTCCGTGTTGCGGGCGCGCGCCCAGACCAGCAGCTGCACGATCAGGTACTCCATCAGGCCGTTGGGCGTGTCGGGATCGCGGCGCATCGCTCCGAGCGAGTAACCGTGTCCGCTCGGCACGAGGTGCAGGAAGCCGCCCACCTGCCGGCCGCGTCGCGCGACAGCGAACAGGGTCTCCTCCTCCCGGAAGGGATCGTCCATCGCCATCGAGAAGCCGCGCTCGACGTTCGACCCGCGCCAGGCGTCCGAGACGCGCTCGAGCTCCGAGCGCAGCATGGGATCGACCGCCGCGGCGTCGACGACGGAGAACTCGTAGCCGGCGCGCTCGAGTCGCGCGACCGACTGCCGCACCTTGCGGATCGCGCGTCCCTCTAGCGAGAAGTCCGCCGGACGCACGACGGCCTCGTCTCCGATCTTGATCGCACGCAGGCCGAGCTCGCTTGCGAGCGGCAGCAGCTCCGCACGCACGCTCAGCAACGCGACGCGCCACCCGCGCGTGTGACAGACGCGGCGAAACTCCGCCAGCAGGTCGCGAAACTCGTCCGCTGCTCCGATGGGCTCGCCACTGACGAGCGCCGCGCCGCCGACGACCTTGTACGCGAGGAAGCTGCGGCGCGTCGGAGAGAAGAAGTAGCTCTTGTCTCGGCGGAGGCTGAAGAACGCGAGGCTGTCCTGGCCGTGTAGCCGCACCAGCCTGTGGACGACGCTCCGCTCCTCCGCCGACTGGCGGACGCGTCCCGAGAAGGGACGGAACCAGAGGTACAGCGCGCGGGCGCCGAGGACGAGACTGACGGCGGCGAGGATGTCGTCCCGGCGACCGCCCTCGAGCCCGCGCAGCTCCAGCACGAACGCAAGAGCGCCAAGCGCGACCAGGGCGAGCGCGGTCGCGAGCAAGGGCCGGACGGAGCGCGGATCTCCGGGCACGTCGAAGCGGGCACGGAATCGCAGTAACGCGACAAGCAGGACGAACCCGAGCGTCGCCTCCTCGAGGTCGAGGCCCTTGGCCACGTGCGCCAGCGAGATCGCGGTGACAAGGGCGACGGCGAGCTGCCATGCGCGCCGCCGGCGTCGGGCGAGCAGGCGCGACAGCCAGACGAGGGCGAGCCCGAACGCGAGTGCGAGGATCCGAGCCGCACCCGGGACTCCCGGCGGCAGCACGCCTCGGACGAAGTCCAAGCGGTTGGCGAACTCCGGCGTCAACGCCGACGCGATCCCGACGGCGCCGACGACGGCTGCGGCGACGGCGAGCAGCTGCTCGCCGCGGATGGGCCTCAAGGGCACGGTCGCCAGCGTACCCGGACGTTTCGGACGGGGCTGGGGTCAGACCCCCGAGGGGTCTGACCCCAGCCTTTCACGTGCCAGGTAGGGGACGCGTCCGAAAAGGGCTAGTCACGGGGGACTGGGAGCGGCTGCGGCCTCGTCTCCACGAGCCGGAGACGGTGCTCGAGCTGGGCGACGCGCAGCTCGAGCTCGTCCCATTCGTCCCGCGTGACGAGGCCGAGCTCGCGCAAGGCGCCGTGCAACGTCGCGCCGGCCTTCTCTCCCGCGCTGACCGCGTCGCCGCGCCAGCGCGTCGTCGCCTCGTCGATCCAGCCGCGGACCTCGTCGCGGCTCATCCCGCCGCGCTCCGCGAGCGAGTCCGCAAGCTCGTCCGCCCGTTCCGCCGTCAGCGCGACCGCGCCGACGAGCGCCAGCATCACGCGCTTAACGGGCTCGTCCATGAGGGCGGGCACGCCGTCGCTGTCGCCGGCGTTCGCGCTTCGCCTGCGCCGCCGCGGCCGCGCCATCCGAGCCGTCGACCGTCGCCACCGGGGCAAGCTCGGGCGCCGGCGCCTCGGCCGCAGCTTCCTCGGCCTGCTCGAATTCGGCCTCGAGGCCGGCCTTCGTGACGGTCACGTCCTTCCGCCGCGCGAACTCGGGCTCCCGCTCCTTCCAGATCGTCAGCAGCGGCGCGGCGATGAAGATGGACGAGTACGCACCCGACGCGATGCCGACGATCAGCGCGAACGCGAAGTCCTTCAGCGTCGCCCCGCCGAACAGGAACAGCGCGCCCACCGGCAGCAGCGTGATGAACGAGGTCGCCAGTGAGCGGCGGATCGTCTCCCACAGCGAGACGTTCGTGATCGTCGCGAACGACGACCGCCGCATCAGCGGGATGTTTTCGCGAATGCGGTCGAAGATGATGATCGTGTCGTAGATCGAGTAGCCGAGCACGGTCAGCACGGCCGCGACCGTCGAGCTCGTCACCTCCCGCCCGACGAGCGCATAGATCCCGATGCAGATCAGGACGTCATGGAGCATCGCCGCGATCACCGGCACTGCGAACTTGAGGTCGAATCGGATCGCGATGTAGAGGACGACCAGGAAGAGCGAGAAGATGATCGCGACGATCGCCGACTTCGCGATCTGCCGCCCGAAGCTCGACGAGACCTTCGTCGCGCCCGTGGCGGAGGTCTGGAATCGATCGGCTAGACGCGTGGTGATCGCGTGCTGCTTCGCATCGCTGAGGACCTTCGTCCTCACCTGGAAGCTCTGGTAGCCGCCGTTCGTCGAGGCGCCCCGTCCCTGAATGACGGCGTCTGGGTATCCCTGTGCGGAGAGCACCGTCCGGATGTCGCCCGTCGTGTGCGGCGCCGCAGTCTTGAAGCTGAGCTGCGTGCCGCCCTTGAAGTCGATGCCGAGATTCAACCCGCGCAGGCCGAGCGCGCCGGCGCCGAGCACGAGCACGATTCCCGAGAGCGCGAACCACCAGTACCGCCGCCGCATGAAGTCGATCTGCAGCCATTTCGCAGTCTGCTGCCCGTGCGCGCCCATGAAGCGCGGCTTGCTGAACCAGGAGAAGCCGGCGAGCAAGCCAAGCATCGCGCGCGTCGCCGCCACGGCGGTGATCAGCGAGATCACCGTCCCGATCAGCAGCATCAGCGCGAAGCCCTTGACCTGCGCGGTCGCGACGGCGAACAGGACGAGCGCCGTGATCGCCGTGACGACATTCGCGTCGAGGATCGTGTGGAAGCCCTTCGCGTAGCCGGCCGCGATCGCGGCGCGCACGGACTTCCCGGCGCGCACCTCTTCCTTGATGCGTTCGAACACGACGACGTTCGCGTCGGCGGCCACGCCGATCGTCAGGATCAGTCCCGCGAAGCCCGGCAGCGTCATCGTGACGTGGAACAGGAGAATCGCCGCGTACAGGAACGCCGCGTAGATCGCGAGCCCGATCACCGCGACGAGGCCGAGGAAGCGGTACAGCAGCAGCAGGAACAGCGCGACGACGAGCAGGCCGACGAGCGCCGCCTTCTTCGCCTGGTTGAGCGAGTCCTTGCCGAGCGTCGCGGAGACGTCCGTTCGCTCTGCCGTCGTGAAGGTGACCGGGAGTGCTCCGGTCTGCAGGACGAGTGCGAGCTTCTTCGCGTCACCGAGCGATGCGCCGCCCATGTCGATCTGCGCGCCGGTGTCGCCGGGAATCCCGTCCGGATTGCGGCGGAAGTCGATGTACGGCACGGACTGGATCTGCCGGTCGAGCACGATCGCAAAGTGCTGCGCGCAGCGCTGCACCGCGGCCGGGTCCGTGTTGCCGGCGCACGCGAGCGAGCCGCGCTGGGCCTCGCGCTTCGTGATTTCGTGGAAGATCTTCTTGCCCTTGCCGGTGAACTGCATCAGCACGACCGGCGCGTTCGTCTGCGGATCGATGTCGGCGCGCGTCCCCGACAGCTTCAGCTCGCCGCCCGTCATTTCCGGGATCGGGTTGTTGGGGAACTCCGCCGCGTCGTGGTGCTTGAGGAGGTAGAACACCTCCGGCGTCGTCGGCTGCTGTGTGCTGATGCAGTTGCCGCTGCCGCTTACGCAGCTGAGGACGACGGTGTTCTGCGGAACGGCGAGGATCGTCCAGCTCTTCGGAATGTGCTTGCCGAGACCGTCCTTCGACTTCGGACGCTGCACCTTCTCGGTCTTGAGCAGGGCCTCTCTCGTCGGCAGCGGGCCCGCCTTGACGACCTTCTGCGGGTTGAAGAGGTACCACTGCGCCGGCTTCCCCTTGTCCGCAAGGGCACGCGTCTGCGGCGACGAGAGGAGATTGAAGAGGCTGCCGGTCGCGACGGGGACCTTCGTCAGCCCGCTGCTCACCGACGGCCCCGTCAGGTCGGCCTCGAAGTCGTAGAACTCGAGCACCGCCGTCTTGCCGATCAGCTTCGCCGCGGACGCCGGGTCGTGCACGCCGGCGAGCTGGATCACGATCTGGTTGTTGCCCTGTTTGCGGATCTCGGGCTCGGAGACGCCGAGCTTGTCGATCCGGTTCCGCATGATGTCGATCGAGCGGCTGAGGTCCTCCGCCGTCAGCTTGTGGCCCTTCGGCGGATTGGCCTTCAGCACCACCTCCAGCCCGCCCTGCAGGTCGAGGCCGAGCGTCAGCTTGCGGTGGACGGGCGACCCCGGAACGGCGAGCAGCGCGACGCCCGCGAGCGCCGCGAGGATGAGCGCGAGCAGCGTGAGATGTCGGCGCCGGTCGGACACGGGCTAGTGCCCCTTCCAGTAATGCTGCCCAGTTTCTGGGTCTTGTATTGCTGGGAGGGGCACTAGGGAAGGTTAGCCGCGCTCTCTTCCTCTAGCTCCTCGGGTTCTTCGTCCTCCGAGAGGACGCCCGCAATCGCGCGTTTGGCGATGCGGACCTCCACCCCCTCGGCGATCTTGACGCGTGCCTCGTCGTCGTCGAGAGCCGTGATCGTGCCGTAGAGCCCGCCCGCGGTCACGATCTCCTTGCCGACCTCGAGCGACCGGAGCAGGCGCTGCGATTCCATCTGCCGGCGGCGCTGTGGCCTGATCAGCAGGAACCACATGCCGACGAGTAGGACAAGAATGAAGATGTAGCCGCCCATTGGGCCTCCTCACACAGCTGCCGCGGCGAGCCGTCCGAGCGCTTCGGCCTTGTATGCGGCCAGCCGGCCCTGCTCGATCGCCGCGCGTGCGTTCGCGGTCAGTTCCAGCAGGAATCGTAGATTGTGGAGGCTGAGGAGGCGGAGGCCGAGCAGTTCCTGCTGGTTGATCAGGTGTCTGATGTACGCGCGCGTGAACCGCGTGCACGCGGGGCAGGAGCAGTTCTCGTCGAGCGGCCCCGGGTCGCGCGCGAACCCGGCGTTGCGGAGGTTGAGGCGTCCCTCCCAGGTGAGCGCGCTGCCCGTCCGCGCCGTGCGCGTCGGCAGCACGCAGTCGAACATGTCCACGCCGCGCTCGATCACCTCGAGCACGCCCTCGGGGTCGCCGATGCCCATGAAATAGCGCGGCTGCTCGGACGGAAGCAGGTCTGCGCCCCAGGCCGTCGTCTCGAACATGACGCCGCGGTCTTCGCCGATCGCGAGCCCACCGAGCGCGTAGCCGTCGAAGCCGAGCTCGGACAGCTCGGCGATCGAGCGACGGCGTAACTCCGGGTCCGACGCGCCCTGCGCGATGCCGAAGAGCAGCTGGCCGTCGGCGCGGGGCGCGGCGCGCTGGCGCGTCGCCCAGAGCGTCGTCCTCCGCACCGCCTCGGCCAGTTCGGCGCGGTCGATGTCGACCGGAGGGCAGATGTCGAGGCACATGGCGATATCGGACCCGAGCTTTGCCTGGCACTCGGCGACGGACTCCGGCGTGAAGCGCGCCGGCGCGCCGTCGTAGACGGATCTGAACGTGACGCCGTCGTCATCGACTGCGGCGATCGTGTCGCGCAGGGAGAACACCTGGAAGCCGCCGGAGTCGGTGAGGATCGGCCCATCCCAGCCCATGAAGCTGTGGAGCCCGCCAAGCTCCGCGATCAGGTCCTCGCCGGGTCGGAAGTGCAGGTGGTACGCGTTCCCGAGCACGATCGTCGTGCCCAGTGCGCGGAGCTCGTCGGGGTCGACCGTCTTCACCGTCGCCTTGGTGCCGACCGGCATGAACGCCGGTGTCGGCAGGTCTCCGTGCGCGGTCCGCAGCACGCCGGCGCGCGCGGCGCCGTCAGTCGCGGTGACTGCGAACCGGTCGCTCATAGATGCTCATGTCACGGCCGCTGACGACGAGGTCGCCGCGATGCTCGAAGCCGAGGTTTTCGTAGTAGGTGCGGATGCCGGGATTGTCACGGAGGCAGTCCAGACGGAGGAACCGCCGCCCGCTCGCGCTCGCGATTGCATCCGCCCATTCCACGATCACGGTGCCGATGCGCTGCCCGGCGCACGCGCGCCGCACGGCGAGCTTGTGCACATACGCGGCGTCGGCCGGGCGCTCGCCCCAGTACGTCGGGTCGTCCCAGAGAACCGTCACGGTCGCGACCGCATCGCCGTCGAGCTCCGCGAGATAGATCTCGCCGCGGTCGATCGCGGCGGCGATCTCCTGGTGCGGGAACGGCAGCGGCCACTGCTCGTAGCCGCGCTCGCCGACCCACGTGGTCGCCTCGTCCAGCAACGCGGCCACAACCGCCACGTCCTCTGCCTGGCACCGACGGACGTTCACAGGACGAGCATCGCGTCGCCGAACGAGTAGAAGCGGTAGCGCTCCTCGATCGCGAGCCGGTAGAGGCTGCGCGTCGACTCGATTCCGGCGAACGCCATCACGAGCGCGAGCAGCGTCGAGCGCGGCAGGTGGAAGTTGGTCAGCAGGGCGTCCGTGCGCTTGAACTCGAAGCCCGGGGTGATGAAGAGACGCGTGCGGCCGGCGAGCGGTGCACCGCGCGCGAGCGTCTCGAGCACGCGGACGGTCGTCGTCCCCACGGCGAGGACGCGCGCCGCCGCCTCGATCCGGTGCCAGGCACGTGACGTGACCGAAAAGGGCTCGCCGTGCAGCGGATGCTCGCCGAGATCGTCGACCGCGACAGGGCGGAACGTGTCGAGGCCGACGTGCAGGGTCACTCGCTCGACGTCGAGACGGCGCAGGACATCGTTTGTGAAGTGCAGGCCGGCCGTCGGCGCCGCGGCGGAGCCCGCTTCGTCGGCGTACACCGTCTGGTACCGCTCGGGATCCGCGAGCGGCTCCGTGATGTACGGCGGCAGCGGCGTCTCGCCGTCCGGCTCGCCGTACAACCGCAGGCGCCACCGCCCTTCGCCGAGATCCTCGAGCAGCTCGACCGGGCCGTGACGCGTGCCCGCGCGCAGGCGCCGGGTCGGCCGCGCGAGGCCTTCCCACAGACCGTCCTCGGCCAGCCGCTCGAGTAGCAGCACCTCGCCACGCGGCCGCTCGATCGGAATGCGCGCCGGCACGACGCGCGTGTCGTTCACGACCGTGAGCGCGTCCCCGAGCACGTCCGGTAGGTCTGCGAACCTCCGATGATCCACCCGCTCGGACATGCGATCGTAGACCAGCAGGCGCGACTCGTCGCGGCGCGCCACGGGATGCTGCGCAATGAGCTCCGGCGGGAGATCGTACTCGAGCTCCCTCGTTTTCATCCGACGCCAACGGTACCCTTGTGGCCGATGGACGACGGCGCGATGGAGCGCGCTCAGGAGCGGGTCGAGCAGCGCGCAGACGGGGCGGCCCTGGATGCCCTTCTCGTCCGTGCCCGGGAACAGGTGGAGGCGCTCGCCGCCGCCACTGCGGCGCTGGAGGATTCGCTGCCCACACGCGTCGAGACCGCCGTCCGCGGACACGCCGAGCCGGTCGGACGCGGCCTCGCCGAGGTTCGCGGCCTGACGAACCAGCTGCTGCGGCGGCTGTCGGCGATCGAGAGCGACCTCCTCACCGAGCGTAACGCCCGCGTCGACGACCTCGCGCTCCTCGTCGACCTCGTCTCCTCCGGCTGGAAAGGCGTGGATGCGCGTCTCGGGCGAATCGAAGCGGTGGTCAACCGGCTCGAGCAGCTGCAGGACACCCGCGGCGCGATCGTCTACCGGATGGAAGACCGCCGGCCAGACGCCGCGACCTCTTAGGTAACCGCCAAGATCACGGCCGCGGCCACGGCCCAGCCGGCGATGCAGAGCAGGATGGGAGCATCCCGGAGGAGTATTTCCTCCGGCTCCTCGCCGAGGTCCCGGCGGTGCATCAGCAGCAGATAACGAAAGACGCCGAAGACGACGAACGGGATCGTGATCATCATCGCCTTCGAGTCACGCGCCGTGAACGTGTACAGGCAGTACGAGATCACCGTCGACGCGGCGACCACGGTCACGAGCTGGTCGACGAGCGCCAGGGAGTAGCCCTCGAGCACCGGGCGGCCCGGGGCCGCCTCGGCCCCGACGAGCACGAGCTCGCCGCGCCGCTTCGCCAGCGCGAGGAACAGCGCGAGCAGCGCCGTGCAGAGCAGCAGCCACGGCGAGATGCGCACCTCGACCGCGGCGGCGCCGGCGGCGGCGCGCACGACGAAGAGCCCGCCGATCGTCATCACGTCCAAAAGCACGACATGTTTGAGCACGAGCGTGTAGGCGCCCTGCAGCGCGAAGAACGTCGCGAGGAAGACGATCGACGCGATCCCGAGCGGCGCGGCCAGCAGGAACGCCGAGAGGATCAGCAACGCTGCCATCAGCTCTCCGAGTCGGGGCGACAACTCGCCGCGTGCGATCGGACGTGAACGCTTGACCGGGTGCGCGCGGTCGTGCGGGGCGTCGCGCACGTCGTTGACGAGGTAGCTCGCGCTCGAAGCGGCGCAGTAGGCGACGAAGGCTGCGAGCGCCTCGCCCCAGCGCGACGCGTCGCCCAGCTTGGCGGCGAAGATGATCCCGGCGAACAGGAGCAGGTTCTTCGTCCACTGGCGCGGACGCAGCGAGACGAAGGCGGCCCGGGCGAGCGGACGCCGTTGCGGGAGGTCGAGGACCGGTGCCGGCTCCATGCGCGAGGAGCCTAGTGGCGCTCGGCGGGAAGCAGAAGCTCGAAGCGGCTGCCTTTGCCCTTCTGCGACTCGAGTTCGATGCTGCCGCCCAGCGCGACGGCGAGCTCGTGCGCGATCGCCAGGCCGAGTCCCGTCCCGGAGTCGTCGCGTGACCAGAACGGACGGAAGATCCGCTCGCGCTCGTCCACCGGCACGCCGGGGCCGTTGTCGTCGACCGCGACGGAGATGAGTCCATCCGACGCGGCCAGCTCGAGCTCGACCCGGCCGCCGTCCGGCGTCCAGCGGAAGGCGTTCGAGAGCAGGTTCGAGATGATCTGCAGCACCCGGTCGCCGTCGGAGACGATCGTCGGACGGGCATCGAAGTTCTTGGCGTACGCGATCCCGCGCCGGCGCGCCTCCTCGCCGTACGCCGCATAGGCCTGCTCACAGAGACGGCCCATGTCGACCTCCTCCTGCAGCACCGTGAAGCGGTGCGCCTCGAGCTTCGCAAGGTCGAGCACGTCGCCGACGAGCCGCTCGAGGCGGGCGCTCTCGCTCGCGATCATGTCGAGCGACTCCGCGCGGACGGCGGGATCCGCAGCGACGCCCTCCCGCAGGGCGTCGACGTGGCCGCGGATCGCCGTCAGCGGCGTGCGCAGCTCGTGCGAGACGCTCATCAGGAAGTTGCGTTCCTGCTGCTCGGCTTCGGACAAGCGCGTCGCCATCTCCCGGAAGCGCTGCGCCAGATGGCCGATCTCGCCGCGGCCCGGGACCGACGGGACGGCGACGTCGTAGTGGCCGCGGGAGATCTCGTCCGTCGCCTTGGACAGCGCGAGCACCGGCCGCGTGATCCGCCGCGACAGGTACCAGGCAAGCAGCCAGGCCACGAGGATGCCGCCGAGCGACGCGGCCGCGAGGCGCTTCAACAGCGGCACCCACCGGCGTGTCAGCTCCGTTTTCGGCGTGGCGACGATCAGATCGCCGAACGCAGGCCCCTCCTTGCTCAGGCGCAAGGGCCGCGCCACCGCGAGGTAACGGCGCTCATCCCCGGGCGGCGTGAACTCGAACGTGATCGTGTGCCCGGAGTGCCAGTCGACCGTTGCGCTTGGAAGGCGGTCGAGCCCGATGCTCCCATCCGGGACCGGATCGACGCCGATGTAGAAGAGCCGGTCGCCCGTCGCCCGCTCCAGCTGTTTCGCAATGCGCGGCACCTCGCCCGTGTTGTTCGCGGTGATCGCCTGCCGGGCAAACACCTCCGTCAAACCGATCGCCTCCCGGCGCAACTGCGCCTTCGAGCGGGTGAGGACGTAGCCCTGAAACAAGCGGAGCGCAATCAATGCCGCGATCACCCCGCTCACGACGATGCCGAGCAGGAACAGTGCCGGCAGCCGGAAGCGCAGCGATCTGAGCATCGGGGCCCTACACGGTAGCGCTAGGCACTGACCGCGTCCCGCGCGGGGCCGACCTTGTAGCCGACGCCCCACACGGTCACGATCGGCGAGGCCTCGCCGAGCTTGCGGCGCAGCTGCCGCACGTGGACGTCCACGGTACGCGTATCCCCGGCGAAGGTGTAGCCCCAGACGCGCTCGAGCAGCTGGTCGCGCGTCAGGACGAGACCGCGGTGGTCGAGCAGCTCCCAGAGCAGGTCGAACTCCTTCGGCGCAAGCTGGACTTCCTGGTCGCCCACCTTGACCTCGCGCCGGCCGGAGTCGATCACGAGGTCGCCGTGCTGCAACGTCGCGCTCTCGGGCTCCTTCCGCTCGGGCGCCGCGCGGCGGAGGATCGACTTCACGCGCGCCACGAGCTCGCGCGGGTTGAACGGCTTCGTCATGTAGTCGTCGGCGCCGACCTCGAGGCCGATGATCTTGTCGACGTCCTCGTCGCGCGCCGTCAGCATCAAGATCGGCACGTCGGACTTCTGGCGGATCCGGCGGCAGATCTCGATCCCGTCGATGTCGGGCAGCATCAGATCGAGCACGATCAGCGACGGCTGGTGACTTTGGACCGACGCAAGCGCATCGGTGCCGTTCGTGGCCGTGCGCACCTCGTAGCCCGCGTTCTTCAGGTACAGCGACACGAAGGAGGCGATCGAGGCCTCGTCTTCGACGACGAGCACGGATTGCGTGCTACTGCTCATGAGGTGGGGTTAGGGATTCGTCGCGGACAAGAGGAACGTGAACGGGAAGCCGGGGATCAGACTGTACTCCGCTCCGTTGGCGGCGTACGTGCCGTCGTCGTCAGTACCGGCTCCGTTGAGAATCACGTTCCCTTTTCCCACGAAGGAGAGGTTGATGCCCCGCCCCCGGACGACGATCTTGAAGGCGCCGCCGATGTCGCGGAAGCGTACCCGCGTGCCGCCCCAGGTCGTCGTCGTGTCGCTGCGATCCTTCGACCATTCGTCCCCCGTCACGATCGGCCCCGTCCCATCGCCCTCGATCGGGTCGCTGATCGTCACCGAGCCCTTGGCGAAGCTCCCGATCACCGCGCCCCGGCCCTGGATCGTGATCATGCCGTGAGCGTCCTTGACGGAGAGCGTGCCGTCGTTCACACCGCGCTCGCGCGCAACCGCCGCGGCCGGCAGGGCCAGCGCCGCGAGCATGGCAAAGGTGAGGAGCCGCCTCATCAAGACTCAGTATCCACCGTGCAATTGTGCCCTGGATCAGTGGAACGTAAGGAAACTGTAAGCGGGAGGGCGTCCCGGTGACGGCGGCACTCCTGGCCGCCCTGGCCCTCGCTCCCGCCCTCCAGGACCTCCACGTGACGAATGGGTCGGTGCCGTTCGCAGGCGACCGCCGGCTCCTCACCACCGTCAGCCCGAACGGCGACGGTTTTCGGGACGCGGCCTTCGTGCATTTCCGGCTGGCCCGACCCGCCCGCGTGAGCATGGAGGTCGTCGCCACGAACATGGTGAGCGCCGGCAAAACGGGCACGTCTTCTGTCTGGCACACGTCGCGCCTCTTCGGGGCGGGGCCGGGGACGCTCGTGTGGCGCCCGGCCCGTTCGACGCAGCCGCGCACGTACATCCTCCGGCTCCGTGTCGGCGCGCGCGTGTACGGCATGTACGGCCCGGGCGGGCGGCAGGACGCGCCGGTCGTCCGTGTGCAAGGCGTCGACGCTGCGTTCACAAAGCGGAGTTATGCACCCGGCGAGTCGGCCGAGCTACGGCTGGCGACGGATGCACGAATCCTGCACCTGCAGGTATTCGCGTACCAGTCGCCGGGCCGGCCGAGCGAGCAGGACGTTCGCACGAGCGGGCTCGCGAAGACCGGTCCGATCCGGATCGACTGGAACGGCCACCGTGACCGGCCGGCCGTTCTGCGGGTCGTGCGGGCGGGCGACTGGCCGAGCGGTCTCTACTTCGTGCGTGCGACGGCGGCCGACGGGCGCGTCGGATACGCGCCGTTCATCGTGCGGCCCCGGCGGCTGGGCGCGCAACGGGTTGCGGTCGTGCTCGCGACGAACACCTGGGCGGCGTACAACTTCACCGACGCGGACGGCGACGGCTGGGGCGACTCCTGGTATGTCACGGGCAAGCAACACACCGTCGACCTGAGCCGTCCGTACCTCGACTTCGGGGTGCCATTCCGCTTCCACGACTGGGATCTCGAGTTCGTCGCGTGGCTGACCAGGACCGGCCGGGCGGTCGACTTCCTCTCGGACGACGACCTCGACGCGGTCGCGAGCGGTGACGAGCTCGCGCAACGCTACGACCTCGTCGTCTTTCCGGGTCACGAGGAATACGTGACGCGTCACGAGTACGACGTGATCGAGCGGTATCGCAACGTCGGCGGGAATCTCGCGTTCCTCGCGGCGAACAACCTGTACCGGCGCGTCGACCGCGTCGGGCAGACGCTCGTGCGGGGGGCGCCGTGGCGGAAGCTCGGCCGTCCGGAGGCCGGGGTCGTCGGCGTGCAGTACGTCGGGTCGGATCACGGCGAGCGGCAGGCCGGGTACACGGTCACCGGCGCGACTGCGGAGCCGTGGGCGTTCGCGGATACGGGGCTTGCCGACGGCGACGTCTTCGGCCGGTACGGGATCGAGATCGACGCTCGGACGCCTGCGTCGCCGCGCGGCATCCAAGTCCTCGCGCGCATCCCCAACCTGCTCGGCGCCGGGCGCTCCGCGGAGATGACCTACTACGAGAGCCCGGCGGGCGCAAAGGTCTTCGCGGCGGGCGCGATCAACTTCGCCGCATCCCTGGGCCAGACCGCCGTCGACCGCCTGCTGACGAACGTCTGGGCCCGGCTCACCGTCCCGTAGGGACGCGTCACCTGCCTGGCACGTGACGCGTCCGGGGAGGACCATCCGACGGCCCCGCGAAGATGCGGCCGTGATCGACGAAACACGCTCCGAACGAACCGCCCGTCTTCTCGTCGCTCGCCTCGAGGCGCTCGCGCGCGTCGCGGGGGAGATCCGCCATCCAGAGGCGGAGCGCCTCGTGGAGCTCGCTTCCGTCGCGACGATGCGGGCGGTGGCGCTGGAGATGATCCAGGCGGAAAGAGCTGCGGAGATCTGGCGCGACGCGCACGTGCGACACCCGCAGCTGCCACAGGTCCAGATCGACCTGCCCGAGCGGCTCGCGGCTTAGTACGTGTAGAAACCCTCGCCGGACTTCCGGCCGAGCTTGCCCTCCTGCTGCATCCGGACGAGCCGGTCGGGCGGCGCCATCCGCTGGTCGCCGAGCTTCCCGTGCAACGCCTCCGACGCGTGCACGTGGACGTCGACGCCGATCAGATCGATCAGCGCGCATGGCCCCAGCGGCCAGCCGGCGCCGTTGGTGATCGCCTTGTCCATCTCCTCCGGACGCACGTCCGCCTCGTCGAGCACGCGAACGCAGTCATTCAGCAGCGGGATCAGGATGCGGTTGACGATGAACCCGGGCGTGTCATTGCAGCGCACGGGTTGCTTGCCGGCCCGTTCCGCCCATTCGTAGGCCGCGTCCACCGCTTCGTCCGAGCTCTCGCGCGCGCGAACGATCTCCACGAGCGGGAGCACGGGCGCGGGGTTGAAGAAGTGCATGCCCACGACACGCTGCCGACGCGTCGCTGCCTCGGCGATCTCGGACACGGAGAGCGCCGAAGTGTTCGTCGCCAGCAGGGCGTCGGGACGGGTGACGCGATCGAGCTCCGCGAAGACTTGACGCTTCAGATCCAGCTCCTCGAGCACGGCTTCGATCACAAGATCGCAATCCGCCAGGTCGGCTAGCTCCGTCGTCAGCGTTAGACGGCCGAGCGCCTCGCCACGCTGGTCCGGTGAGAGACGCCCCTTCTCGACGCCGCGCGTCAGGTATCGCTCGACGGTGGCGCGTCCGCGCTGCGCGAGCTCGTCGCTCACCTCCCGTCCGACCGTCTCGAACCCGGACTGGACGCTCAGCTGTGCGATGCCGGCGCCCATCGTCCCGAGCCCGACGACCCCGACCTTCCGGATCTCCATCAGGCTCGAGCGAGCATCCAGTGAAAGGCAACGTCGCCGTGCCCGGGCTCGTGCTGGACGACGACCTCCTCGCGCAGCACCTCCAAACCGGCCTCGCGCACCAGCCGCGGGTACGAATCGCCTCCGAGCGAGGCGAAGAACATCGGTGCACCGAGCCAGTCCTGGTCGACCTCCTCGCCGGGCTCGCCGGCTCCGAAGGTCGCCAGCAGGAGGCCGTCATCCTTGAGCCAGACGGCGAGGCGGTGGAGCAGATCGCGCTGTTCGTGCGCGGGAACGTGTCCGAAGAAGTACAAGGCGACGATGGCGTCGAGCGAGCCCGGCGCGACGTCGAGGTCGACCGCGTCTGCGTGCACGAAGCTCGCCTCGGGGACGTGGTGGCGTGCCAGCTCGATCTGCACCGCCGAGATGTCGACGCCAGTGACGCGATGGCGGCGCGCCAGCTCGCGCGTGCCCGGCACGCCGCGGCCGCACCCGAGCTCGAGCACGTCGGCGCCGTCGGGAAGCCGCGTGTCGAGGTCACGGAGCCACTCGAGCGTCGGTGATTCGACGCGCCCGGCCCACTCGGCATAGCGCAATGCGATCGCGTCGTAGCCGCGCGCGACGATCTGTTTGGGGTCGCGCGCAACGGCCCGCCCAGCCATCTCCCCCACGCGCGGAGGGTAACGGTTACAGACGCTCGATGACTGCGGCTATGGCTTGACCGAAGCCGATGCACATCGTGGCGATGCCGTAGCGCGCATCGCGGCGTTCGAGCTCGTTCAGCAGCGTCGCGGTGATGCGGGCTCCGGTCGCCCCGAGCGGATGCCCGAGCGAGATGCCGCCACCGTTCGGGTTCACGTCCTCCGCGCGGCCCTCGAGGTTCGCGTCGTGCATGAACTGCAGCGCAACGGACGCGAATGCCTCGTTCACCTCGATCACAGACATGTCGTCCCACGTCAGCCCCGCGCGCGCGAGCGCGGCAGCGCACGATTGCGGATTGCCGTGGAGCATGCGATGAGGATCGACGCCGGCCAGGCCGAAAGAGACGAACCGGCCGCGCGGCTGGAGGTTCACGCGGCCGGCCGCCTGCTCGCTCGCGATCAGCACGGCGGCAGCGCCGTCACAGATCTGCGACGAGTTGCCGGCCGTCACTTTCCCCTCGGGTAGGAACGCGGGCTCGAGGGCGGCGAGCGCCTCCGGCGACGTGTCCCGCCGCGGCGTCTCGTCGACGTCGAAGACGACGCCCACGTGCGGGTTCGCCATGTCGATCGGAACGACCTCGTTTTCGAAGCGGCCCTCGTCGATCGCGCGAACGGCGCGTCGGTGCGACTCGAGCGAGAAGGCGTCCAGCTGTTCACGGGAGAAGCCCCACTCGTCGGCGATCACCTCGGCCGAGATTCCCTGCGGCACGATTTGCCAGCGGTCGAGGAGCTTGTCCGATACGTCGCCGCCGCCCGAGCCCATCGGGACGCGCGACATCATCTCCACTCCTGCGGACACGACGAGGTCGAGTTGGCCGGACCAGATCGCGGTCGCGGCGTTGAAGTTGGCCTGCATCGACGAGCCGCACTGGCGGTCGACGGTCGTGCCGCAGACGCTCTCCGGCCACCCCGCCACGAGCGGAACCATCCGGCCGATGTTCCAGCCCTGTTCGCCGACCTGCGTGACACAGCCGAACTGCACGTCCTCGACCTGCGCCGGATCGACATGCTGCCGCTGGACGAGCGCATTCAGGACCCGGCCGGCGAGCTCGTCAGCGCGGATCGACGCCAGCGTGCCGTTGCGCTTCCCGATCGGCGAGCGGACGGCATCGATGATCAGCGCGTCGGAGTGCCAGGCAGGCATGCAGGTCTAGACTAGCCCTGTGGTCACTGCGCTCACCGAAAAACGCCTGCTGATCGGCGGCGAATGGGTCGACACCGGCGAGTGGGTCGAGGTTCGGTCGCCGTACTCGGGCGACGTGGTCGGCCGCGTCGCACGGGCGGGCGCCGCGGAGACGTGTCAGGCAGTGGACGCGGCCGAAAAGGCGATGCAGGAACCGCTGCTGGCGCACAAGCGTGCGGAGATCCTCGTTCGCGTCGCCGCCGCGCTCGGCCGCCGCCGGGACGAGGTCGCGCGGCTGATCTCGGACGAGGCCGGCAAGCCGATGAAGACCGCCCGCGTCGAAGCGCAGCGGGCGATGTCGACGTACACGTTCGCGGCCGTGGAGGCGCGCAAGCTCGCCGGCGAGATGGTGCCGATGGACGCCGCGCAGGCCGGAGAGGGAAAGCTCGCGTTCACCTTGCGCCGCCCGGTCGGCGTCGTCGGCGCGATCAGCCCGTTCAACTTCCCGCTCAATCTCGTCGCGCACAAACTCGCGCCCGCGCTCGCCGCAGGGTGCGCCGTCGTGCTCAAGCCGGCGAGCCAGACGCCGCTGTCGGCGCTGCTGCTCGCCGAGCTCGAGCAGGAGGCCGGCCTGCCGCCTGGTTGGGTCAACGTAGTCGTCGGCAAGGCCTCCGAGATCGGTGACGCCCTCGTCGACGACGAGCGCGTCAAGCTGATCACGTTTACGGGCTCCGGCACCGTCGGCTGGGAGCTGAAGCAGCGCGCCCCGAAGAAGCGGGTCAACCTCGAGCTCGGCAATGCGACTCCCGTGATCGTCGCGGCCGACGCGGACGTGTCCCTGGCGGCGACGAAGGTCGCGCAGAACGCGTTCTCCTTCGCTGGGCAGAGCTGCATCTCCGTGCAGCGCGTCTACGTGGAGCGCGCCGTGTACGACACCTTCGTCGCGGAGCTGCTGCCACTCGTGGAGGCGCTGAAGGTTGGCGATCCCGCCGAAGAGGACACGGACGTCGGGCCGGTGATCGACGAGGGCGCCCGCGAGCGCATCCTCGACTGGATCGGATCCACGCATGGTGAGGTGCTGACGGGAGGGAGCCTCGACGGCGAGCTGATCCGCCCGACCGTGATCGCGAATCCGCCGGCGGACGACAAGGTTTCGTGCGAGGAGGTATTCGGGCCGGTGTGCACCGTGACCTCGGTCGACTCCGTCGAGGAGGCCATCGACCTCGCGAACGGCACGAGGTACGGACTGCAGGCGGGAATCTTCACGTCGAGCCTCGACAACGCGCTCCGCGCCGCACAGGAGCTTGAGTTCGGCGGCGTGACGGTCAATGAGGCGCCGACCTTCCGCAGCGACCAGATGCCGTACGGCGGCGTGAAGGACTCCGGCAACACGCGTGAGGGGCCGCGCTACGCCGTGCGCGAGATGACCGAAGAGCGCCTCGTCGTCGTCGACCTCCCCTAGTTTTGCTCTGCGCGGCCGGGGAACGTTGCGCGCATGATCGGACTCGTCCTCGCACTCGTCGTCGCCGCGATCGTGGTCGTGCTGCTCGGCGGCTGGATCTTCGGGATCGTCATCGGCGCCGCGGCGATCGTTCTGTTCGTGGTGTTCGTCGCCGGTTGGGGCCGGCGGGCGGCAACGCGACCTCCTGACGCGCCGGCCTAACCGTCACACCTCGCTGTTAGATTGGTCGCGTGGCGCGGCCATCGCTGCTCGCACGTTTCCGCCGCAAAGAGCCGGTGACGATGGCCGCGCAGGCCGTCGGTCCCCCGCGCCGGCCGCTGCCACATCCGGGCCAGCTCCGCCGCGAGCGGCGGGCGCTCGTGCGCGTGCGCGAGGACCGTCTGCGCGATCTCGGCGGGCTGATGCTGGAGATGTACCGGCGCGACCAGTTCCGCCAGGACCTGCTCGTCGAACGGTGCGACGAGCTCGTTGCCCTCGACGACCGCCTTCAGGAGCTCGACACGCTGCTCGCGGCGACGGTCTCCTCGCGGCGGGCGGCTCCTGCTGCACGGTGCGCGTGCGGCGCGCCCATCGTCTGGGGGTCGCATTTCTGCGCGAACTGCGGACGGCCGGTTGCCGCGACGCCGCCGGTCGTCGCGTGTGCGAAGTGCGGGACGGCGTTGGCGGCGGACGCGAAGTTCTGTGCGGTCTGCGGTCAGGCCGTCGAAGGCGCGCCGGCACCTGACCTGCTCGAGGCGCTGCCGGCGCCCGTGCAGGACCCCTGGGAATCGTGAACGCCCCGGCGAGGCCTCCGCACGAGCCGACCTGTCCTCGCTGCGGCGCACCGCACGATCCCGGGCAGGAGTACTGCCTCGAGTGCGGCCACCGCCTCCGGCCGGCCGGCGGCGTCATCGGCCGCCTGGCCGCCGCGTGGCAGCGCCGCTTTGGCTGGTATCCCGGGGACTGGATCTGGCGTGTCCTGCTGGGGTTCGTGATAGCGGTCGTGGGCGCGACCGCAGCGATCGTGCTGGCCGACGCCGGAGCGGAGAATAAGACGCTCGTCGCAACGCAAGGCGGCCCGCCGCACACACCGACAACCGCCCCGGAGACGGCGACCGTGACCCTCCCGGCCGTGTCCACGACCTCGGCGGGGCCGCCCTCGACTCCCGCGGCACCGCCTCCGGCAACCACGACGAGCCGGGCTCCCGGCGCCCTCACGGCCTGGCCGGCGGGACGGAGCGGGTTCACCGTCGTCCTGGAGTCCCTCCCCGCGTCCACCGGGCGGTCGCTCGCCTTTGCCCGGGCCCGCGCTGCCTCACGGGCCGGCCTCCCGCAGGTGGGGGTGCTCGACTCGAGCCGATATTCGAGCCTCCACCCCGGCTATTACGTCGTCTTCAGCGGGATCTACTCCTCCCGCGGCCAGGCGGAGACCGCCCGTGCGGCGGCCGCGGAGAAGGGCTTTCAACTGGCATATTCGCGGGAAATCACGCGGTAGACGTTCTCCAGGTAGGCAACGAAAGGCCCGACTTTGTAACACCCCCGCCCGTCTTATAGACTGCGCGGTGGTCAGACACCGTCGGTCGACGGTTTACCGCGGCTTAACAAAGCTTTGCGGGGGATTAATGGGAGCGAGAGATACTGTGATCGAGGAATACGCCGCCCAGCTACAGGCCTGCATGTATCAATACTCAAGAGCCATCTACAGGTCGATTAAGGACCTGATCGACCCGTATGTCGCGCCCGAGCTCCACCTCGAATATCGCCGTGCCGTGCTCGAGCAGTGCGAGCAGACCATGGAGCGCCTTGCCCGGGATCCGCTCTATTTCGCCAAGCCCGACCGGGCGCTCTTCCTGGACATTCGCCGCTACTTCCCGATCACCGCGCAGGCGGAGGTCGCCTGGGCCGTGAAGGAAGGCGTCGCCGCGGCGGTGGCGTTCATCGAGGAGCAGATCGAGGCGGGCGCTCTCGACGGAGGCGTCGCGCGCTGCCGCGCGACCACGCGCAAGGGCAAGCCGTGTCAGCGGACTCCGCTGCCGGAGCGCGACTACTGCCCGTCGCACCAGCACCTCGAGCGCTCTAAAGTCGCGGCCTAGGCTCCGCAAGCCAAGCCTCGCCGCGCCCCGTCCCGGGCGGCCCAGTCACATGCCTGGCACGTGACGCGTCGGTAACGACTGTGTGCCGAGCCCCTCAAACCGGCGTTCCGGGCCGCGCAGGGAGGCTACGGTCGCCGCGATGGGACGCCCTCACCGCTACCTCGCCGCCGGCGCCTACTACCACGTCGGGACGAAGGGCAACAACGACGCCCCGATCTTCCAGGACAACTGGGACCGGGCTGTCTTCCTCCACATCCTGAGGCGCATCAGGCGGCGATACCGCTGGCGCCTCCACGCCCGGTGCCTGCTGGGCAACCATTACCACCTGCTCGTCGAGACGCCGCTGGCCAACCTCTCCGACGGCATGCGCGACCTCAACGGCCAGTACGCCCGCGCCTTCAACGAGCGCCATCGCCGCAAGCATCACGTCTTCGGGCAACGGTTCTGGTCGAAGGTGATCGAGTCCGAGGATCAGTACGACTACACCCTCGACTACATCCTCAACAACCCGGTCCACCACGGCTTCGTCCGACGGCTTGCGGACTGGGGCTGGACGTCGGCACCCGGGGTCGGTGGGATAGATTCGGCTCGTGTCGCACGACACCGACAAGTTGATCCGTCAGCTCTCCCTCGTTTCGTACCTGATGGCCGAGCGCCGGCCGCTGACGGCCCGGGACGTCAAGTCCAACGTGGAGGGCTACTCAGAGATGTCGGACGAGGCCTTCGCACGCCGGTTCTACTCGGACCGGGCGGAGCTCCTCGCGCTCGGGGTTCCGCTCCAGTCGCAACGGGACGAGTTCACCGGCGAGGAGCTGTACACGCTCCGCTCCGAGAATTACTTCCTCGACGAGCTCGAGCTGGACGACGACGAGCTCGCGGCCCTCCAGACGGCGCTGTACCTGCTCGAGGGCAAGTTCGCATACGCGGAGCCCCTGCGGCTCGCGCTGCAGAACCTCGCGCTCGGCCGGCCCGGCTTCGACGAGCCCGCAAGCGACACGGCGGTGCGCGTCGAGGTGCTCGATCCCGACTACTCGCCGGAGATGCCCGGCCGGCTCGGCAAGCTCGAAGGGGCGATCTCCAAGCAGCGCACGATCAAGTTCCCGTACTACTCGATCTCGCGCAACCGGCAGAGCGAGCGGACGATCAACCCGTACGGCCTGCTGTCGGACAACGGCAGCTGGTACGTGATCGGGCAGGACCTCGACCGGAAGGACATCCGCACATTCCGCGTCTCGCGCATCCGCGGCGACATCCGCTTCGCCACGCGGCGCGAGCGCGACTTCCGCATCCCGCCCGACTTCGACATCGACGTCTACCGCGGCCGTCCCCCGTGGCAAGTCGGGGACCTCGTCGGCGAGGCGCGCATCGAGCTTGCGGGCGACACGGCCTGGTGGGTCGAGCGCGCGTTCGGCAACGCCGGACAGCTGGAGGACGGGGTCTTCGTCACGGAATACTCCTCCCTCCCACAGCTCGCTTCGTGGATTCTTCGACAGGACGGGCGCGCGATCCCGCTCGAGCCGGACGAGCTCCGGCGCGAGGTCGCACAGGCCCTTCGCGACGTGCGTGCCAGGCACGAGACGGGTCCCCCGGAGCTAGCGGCCCCCTCCCCGCCTCCGCGCCAGGACGGGCTCGGCGAACGACCTGCCGGCCCGGTCGTGCCCGAACGCTTCGCCGTGCTCCAGGCGCTGCTTGCGTACCTGCTGGCCGCCTGCGGCGAGGGCATCGACGCCGTCATCCCGGCCCACGAGATCGTCGAGCGCTTCCACATCCCGGAGGACCAGCTCGAGGAGCACCTGCAGCTCCTCAATCTCGTCAACTTCGGCGGCGGCTGCTACACGGTGTACGCCGCGCTCGACGGCGACGAGGTGCATGTCGACAAGGAGCTCTACGGTGACACGTTCAGACATGCCCCCCGCCTGACACCGCTCGAGGCCCGCGCGATCCGCCTGGCACTCGAGTTCGTCGGCCCGATGATCGCAGCCGACGCGCACACGCCGCTCGACCGGGTGCGCCGAAAGCTCGAAGAGACGTTCGGCCAGTTCGAGCTGACGCAGACGCCGCAGCCACGCACGGGGGACGCCGAAGCGGACCTCGTCGCAACGCTGACCGAGGGAATCAGAGAGCGGCGCCTGGTCGAGATCGAGTACCAGAAGGAGGGGGAACAAACGTGGTCGCAGCGGATCGTCGAGCCGTACTCCCTCGAACGGGAGCTGCCGAACTGGCGCGTGCACACGTGGGATCGCAGCCGTGACGCCGAGCGCAGCTTTCGGCTCGATCGGATGCGCAGCGCCAAGCTGACGCGGGAGAGCTTCGAGCCGCGGCCCGCGTTCGAGCCGCGCGGACTGCGCGATGCGCGCACGGCGAAGGTGCTGTACGCGAAGGGAGTCGCGGCGCGCTGGGCGGCTGAGCGCGGCGCCACGCCCCTGAAAGACGGCACCGCCCTCGCCGACATGCCCGTCGGCAGCCCGGAGTGGCTGATCAGCGAGATCCTCTCCCACCGCGGCGACGCCGTCCTGCTGGAGCCGGAGGAGATGCGCGCCGCGGTCGCAGCCCGCGCACGCGAGCTCGCCACCGAGCTCGGCGTCTCGCGGCTGCGTGCCCGCGCCTAGCCCGGAGGCAGCTCTAGCCTGAAGACCGAGCCGCGCGCCGGCACCGACTCCACCTCCAGCGAACCGCCGTGCGCCTCGGCAATCGAGCGCGCGATGAACAGTCCCAGCCCTGTGCCGGGCTTCGCCGCACCGCCGCCCGACCGACCGAACTTCTCGAAGATCAGCTGCTGATCCTCCAGAGGGATGCCGGGGCCCTCATCTGCGACGTCGATAAAGACGCCGCCGTCGTCGGCCCTCCCGCTCACATACACGCGACTGCCTGCGGACGAGTACTTGACGGCGTTGTCCACGAGGTTCTGGATTACCTGACGCAGCCGCTCTCGGTCCCCGCGGACGTGCGGCAGCGAGCCGCTGAGCTCGGTCGTGAGCTCGACCTCGTCCTGTGCCAGCTCGGCGGCCGCGACGACGTCGCGCAGGAGCTCCGCAAGGTCGACGTCCGAGAACGTGAAGCTGAACGTGCCCGCTTCGATCCTCGAGGTGTCGAGCACGTCCGCGATCAGGTTCGCGAGCCGCGAGGTCTCGTCGCCGATCAGAGCCAGGAACGCCTGCCGCTGCTCCGCGCTGAGCTCGCGCCAGCGTCCCTGCAGGGTGCGCGCGGCCCCGATCACGGCAGCCATCGGGCTGCGCAGCTCATGCGAGACCAGCGAGACGAAGTCGGCCCGCAAAGCGGACAGGCGCCGAAGCTCGTCGGCCGTGCTCCGCTCAGCCTCGTACGCGCGGATGTTCTGCACCGCGGTCGCGACAAGGCGGCCGAGCAGCGCGATCAGCTCGAGCTCGTCCGGCACGAAGGCGTCGGCCTCGGCCCGGACGAGCCCCAGCATCCCGATCGTCCGCGGGCCGACCTGCATCGGCGCGAGCACGCGGCTGCGCAAGCCGAGGCCGAGCAATTCCTCCTCCTCCGGGTACTGCGGCGGATCGATCGACGGCCGGTAGACGAGCCTCCCCTCCAGCACGTCCTCGAGCACGGAACCGCGGACCGGCCGCGCAGAGCCCGGCGGAAAGACGGTGTCCGTTCCGCGTCCGGCGACCGCCATCACCTCGGCGCGGCCCCCTTCGACGAGCACGATCGTCACCCGCTCGAACGCGACGAGGCCGCGAAGCTCGCGGATGAAGGCACCGAACGCCTGGTCGAGATCGAGCGACGACGAGAGCGCACGGGCGCAGCGGTTCGCCGCTTCGAGCACGTCGACGCGGCGCCCGAGCTGGTCGCGCAGGGTCTCGGCCTCGCCCGCCCTCGCCTCGGCGAGCGCGGCCTCGCGGGCGAGGCGGTTGACCAGCCAGCCGACGATCGCGCCGGTGATCAGGAACACGCCGGACGGAAAGCTGACGCGGTCCCAGATGAATCCCGGCCCAGAGTGGAAGTGATGAACGCGCCACCACTCCGCAAACACCAGGAACGGGACCAGGAGGACCGGGAGCACGACCGCACCGAACAGCCCGTAGCGCAGCGCCGCCTCGACGACGACGAAGATCAGCGCCCAGCGCGTCGGGCTGCCGTACTCGTACGAGTAGATCGTCGCATAGGCGGAGATCACGCACGCATCGAAGGCGAGCGCCGCGAGACCCACCCCGCGCGGGTCGAGGCGCCTGCTCGCAGCGAAGATCAGAATCGCGCCGGCGCCAAATGCCGCGGTCGTGAGCCAGGCATACGCCTCGTACCCGCGGGGGTAGCCGGTGCTCAGGAGGCCCACCTCGACCACCGCGAAGAGCACGGCGCCGAGACGGACGCGGGCAATCCAGAGCTCGACCTCCCGCAGGCCCGCCAGACGCGTCTGTTCAGCCGCCATGCCGCTCCTCGATTCGCGCCACGGCCCAATCCGCCTGCTCGCGGAGGAGCTCGTCGTCGCCGGCCCGGAACGGCTCGGCGAGGTGCGCGTCGTCCGGGGCACCCGTGTTTCCCAACGCGATGAGCGCGTTCCGGCGCAGATAACGGGCGTGGTTCCGCGGGACATAGAGCCGGTCGTACCGTTGACGCAGCGCGTCGCCGTCCTCCCGTAACCAGTCGGCGAGGCGGACGTGGGGCTCCGCACCCGCCGGGAGCGGCGCGTCAGCACGTCGTTTCTCGACGCCGCGGTTCCAGGGACACACGTCTTGGCAGATGTCACAGCCGTAGACCTGCGCGCCGAGGTCGGCGCGGTAGCCCTCAGGGATCGGCGCCGCCGCCTGCGTCCAGTACGACAGGCACTTGGTCGAGTCGAGCACGCCCGGTTCGTCGAGCGCACCGGTGGGGCACGCGTCGATGCAGAGCGTGCACGTGCCGCAATCGGCGTCCAGCGGAGGCGTGGCCTCGACCTCGGCCGTCGTGACGAGCGTGCCCAGCACGACCCAGGAGCCGTGCCGGCGCGTGATCAGCAACGTGTTCTTGCCGTAGAAGCCGACGCCCGAGCGTGCCGCCGCCTCGCGGTCGACGTGCTGGTTCGCGTCGACGAGGACGCGGTACCCGCCGCCGAGCTCGCGGCCGAGGCGGTCGAGGGCCTCGCGGAGGACGGCGTAGGCGTCGCTCCACGTGTAGCGCGGGAGGCGCCCCTCCCCCGGTTCCAGCGGCGGCTCCGGCGCGTAGTAGCAGTACGCCGCGGAGACGACGGTGCGCGCGCCCGCCAGCAGCGTCTCGGGGTGACAGGAGATCTCGGGCTGCGCCATCGTGAAACGCATGTCCGCGAAGAGCCCGCGCGCCTTCCGTTCGCGGATGTGACGCTCGGTCTCCTCGTACGCCGAAGCGGGCGCGGCCCCGACGACGTCGAGGCCGAGCTCCTGGGCAAGCCGCTCCAGCTCGGCGGCAGTCATGTGGAAGATTGTGCCGGTGAAAGCGATCCGCATCCACGAGGACGGCGGTCCCGAGGTGCTCCGCTACGAGGACGCCCCCGACCCGGTGCCAGGCAAGGGACACGTCCTCGTCGAGTTGCGCGCCGCCTCCCTGAACCACCTCGACGTCTGGATCCGAAAAGGCTTGCCGTCGGTGCCGAAGCCGCGCATCCTCGGCGCGGACGGGTCGGGAATCGTTGTGTCAGGCGACGGCTTCGCGCCCGGCGACCGGGTCGTGATCAACCCTGGCCTCGATCACGGCGACGGCACGATCACCGTGATCGGCGAGCACACCGACGGCACGCACGCCGAGCTGATCGCCGTTCCGCGCTCGCAGGTCTACCCCATTCCGGACGGGCTCGACTTCGAAGCGGCGGCGGCGTTTCCGCTCGTCTTCGAGACCGCGTATCGCATGCTGGGGACGAAGGCGCACCTGCAAGAGGACGAGTGGGTGCTCGTCTGGGGCATCGGGAGCGGCGTCTCGACCGCGTGTCTCGCGATCGCCAAAGCCCTCAGTGCGCACGTCATTGCAACCTCGTCGAGCGCGGCCAAACTGGAACGCGCGCGCGAGCTCGGCGCCGATGCGGCGCTGAATCACGAGACGGACGATGTCGTCGCCGCCGTCAAGGAGTTGACCGGCGGCGGCGCCCACGTCGTCGTCGACCACGTCGGCGAGGCGACGTGGCAGCGCTCGCTCGCGGCCGCGCGCGCCGACGGACGCGTGTGCGTCTGTGGCGCCACCAGCGGCCCGAACCCGCCGGCCCAGCTGCACCGCATCTGGTGGAAGCAGCTGACGGTCTACGGCTCGACGATGGGCTCGCTCGAGGACTTCGAAGCGGCCTACGAGCTGGTCGCTTCCGGCCGGGCCCTGCCCGTCGTGGACACGGTCTTCCCGCTCGCCGAGGCGGCCAAGGCGCACGAACGCCTCGAAGCCGGCGAGCAGCTCGGGAAGATCGTCCTGCGGATTCCGGACTAGCCGATGCCGAGGATGAACTTGGCGTCGTCGGACATCCGCTCCGGGGTCCACGGCGGATCCCAGGTCAGCTCGATGTCTACGTCCTCCACCCCGGGCACTTCCCGCGTGACGCGGTTGATGTCCTCCTGAATCATCGGCCCGGCCGGACATCCCATCGACGTCAGGCTGTGCGTGACCTTCACGCGCCGCCCCTCCACCTCGACGTCGTAGAGCAGCCCGAGCTCGACGATGTCCATGCCGAGCTCCGGGTCCTCGACCTGGCGGAGCGCCTCGTACACCTCTTCCTTGGTTGGCATCGCTTCGAGTGTAACTAGTAGCCCAAGAGCCGCACTTCCTCGCGCCGCTCGCGCGCGAAGAAGTGGATCCCGTCGATGAAGCGCACCCAGTTGCAGCGCGTGCACATGACGAGTGAGTGCGAGCGCGCCGAGTCCGCCAGGAAGCGGACGCCGCGCAGCAGGTCGCCGTTCGAGACGCCGGTCGCAACCACGATCACCTCGCCCGGCGCCAGCTCCTCTGTCGTGAAGACCCGTGTCGGGTCGTCGATGCCGGCCTCCCGCGCCTGCTCGATCTCGCGCCGCGACGTCGGCCACAGCTGGGCCTGCAGCTCGCCGCCGAGGCAGCGCAGGGCCGCCGCCGACATCACCGCCTGCCGGGTGCCGCCGATCCCGACCGCGAGATGGTCGTTCGTGCCGCGGATGGCGGCCGAGATGGACGCCGTCACCGTCCCGTCCTGAATCAACTTGATGCGCGCGCCGGACGCGCGGATGTCCTCGATCAGGTCGTGGTGCCGTGGACGGTCGAGGACGATCGTGGTGATGTCGTTCGGCCGGCGCCCGAAGGAATCGGCGATCGCCTGCACGTTCTCGCCCAGCGGCTTGAGCAGGTCGATCGATCCACGGGCCCGCGGCCCGACGGCCATCTTGCGCATGTACATGTCCGGCAGGTTGAGGAGCGAGCCCCGCTCGCCGACCGCGATCATCGACATCGCTCCGTTTCCTCCGCGCGCGACCACGCCGCGGCCCTCCAGGGGGTCGAGCGCGAGATCGACGGTCTCGCCGCCCGCGCCGATGTCCGCGCCGACGCGCAACGGTGATTCCTCGTCCGCCGAGCCGATCACGACCCGGCCCTCGATCGGAAAGTCGTCGAGCACCCGTCGCATCGCCTCGGCGGCATCACGCTCGGCGGCGTCCTGGTCGGCGCGCCCGAGCCACCGCGCCGCAGTGATCGCGGCGCCCTCGGTGACCCGCACGTACTGCTCGCAGAGACAGAGACGGGAAACCGGGTTCGGCGCCGCCGCGGTCTCGACCGTCTCCTCGATCGTCTCGGCCATCAGACCCGTTGTACCTGTTCGGCGCTCGCCAGCACCAGTTCCAGCACGGAGTCGATGGCGGAGCGCATGTCGATGTTGGAGATGACCGGCACGCCGTGACGCCGCGCGCGCCCGACGATGTGGTCCTGGACACGGCGGATGTCGTCGAGCCGGTCGATGTACTTCGCATGTGGCCGCAGGCCGTCAAGCCCGGCGTCGCGGACCATGAAGTGCGTGCTGTGCTCCTCCTCGTCGTCGATGGCGAGCACGCACTGGACGACGAGCGCACCGTCGATCCTGGGCAGCATCCCGGGCACCAGGTGGACGCCCTCGAGCATCATCGACCAGCCCTCCTCGAGCGCGCGCTCGATCGATGCGCGCACACCGACGAGGACGTAGCGCGTCTGTTCGAGGAACCCGGCGATGACGGGATCGTCCGCCTGCTCGGGCTCGCGCAGCCCCGCCGCCGCTTCGAAGCTGGAGTAGTGGATCGACGGCATGAACTCCTCCGAGAAGAAGGCGCGCATCGTCTGCCGGACGAAGTCCGTCGACGTGACGCGCGTGATCCCGAGCCGGTACGCGGCTTCCGTCGCGACGGTCGACTTCCCGGTTCCGGTCGCACCGCCGACCAGCACGATCACGGGCAGGTCGAGCTCCTGCAGCTCGCGGAAACGCCGCAGCCGGTCGACCGCGCGCGACCCGTCCACCTCGCCCAGCACCTCGACGGCGAGCTCTTCGAAGCGCTCGAGCTCGACGCTCTCCTGGTGCCGGTCGGCCAGGTCCTGCTCGATCCGCTTGGCGAGCTCGTACGCTCGTCCGAGCGGGACGCCGACGGCGACCAGCGCCCGCGCCATCAGCCCCTTCGAATACGGCTGGTGCGGGCTCCCGAGCGGCAGAGGCTCGGCGTGACGCGGATGGCTCACGCGCGCGCTCCCGCGGGGACGAGATTCAGGATCGCGTCGTCGAGCGACGGCGCGACGACCTCGTTGTCCGCGAACACGACCTCCGCGCCGCGTTCGGATGCGGTCTCCGCCACGACGTCGATCGCGGCCGCCTTGATCTCGACCAGGTAGACGTCGGCGTCGGTGCGCGCGAGGTCTTCGCGGAGGCGCCCGCGGTCGGCGAGATTGCGGGAGACAGAGACGACCTCCGCGTCGAGATGCTCCGTCGGCGCCGGCCCCGTCGTGAAGACCGCCACGCGGCGCCCGGCCAGCGGAACGACGGGCCGCAAACGCAGCTCTGCCCGGACGACCGGGATCTCCTTGAGCGCTCGGATCGCCGCCTCGTCGCCGCCGCCCACCAGCACGACGAGGTCGGAGACGAGCACGCGGTACGCATTGAGATACGCCGTCGGGTCATGTCCTCTGCCTGACACCAGAATGCGGGCGTCGACGTCGACGGGCGGGATCGCGGCGCCGCTGCCGTCGAAGACGACCACGTCGGGTTCGCGCTCGGCCGCCAGGGCTGCCCCTTCGAGGACGTTGGAGGCCGTCACGGCCCCTGCGAGCCCACCTCCGGCCCGCCGGCAGCCGATCGTGACGACGCCGCTGAGCGCCGCGGTCTCGAGGTAGTCGGAGGCTGCGTGCTGCCCGGCGCGCGAGAGCTCGAGCAGGCCGGCCAGCGTCGGGGGAATGACGGCCGTCACCGGCTGAGCGGGCCCGCCGCGGCCCATCGCGACGACGACGACCTCGCGGTCACGCGCCAGCAGCCGCGCAATGTGGCCGGTGACCGCGGTCTTCCCCACCCGCTTTCCGGTCCCGATCACCGCCAGCGACGGCAGCGGAAACGGGGCGTACTGCGGCGGCTCGAACCGGAAGTCAGCGCCCTCGTAGCGAAGACCGGCCGCGAGCGCGCGGCTCGCGAGCCGGAAGCGGTCCGGCGGCGACAGCACGGGCTCGTCCGACAGGTCGACCACGACCTGGGCCCGATCGAAGCCGTCCTCGAGCTGCTGCAGGAGCGGGACGCCGTAGTCCGCATCCCCGCGGAGCTTCTCGATCCCGCCGGCAATCCAGGCGCCGACGACCTCGTACGGCAGCCCCGCGATCGCGTCGCGCACGACCGGCGCGTAGTGCTCGCCGTCGATGACGACCATGGCGCGGGTCATCGACGCGACGTCACCTCGCCCTCGATGCGAGCCGTGTACTTCTCGAACTCGAGTGTGTCGGTGGCGAACTGGATGATCTTCTCTTGCCCGTGGAACGGGTACCTGCGCCACACGTCGACGTGCGTTCCGGAGAACTCGATCACGTTGTAACAGGGACGCGTGTTGCCGCGGAGGCGCAGCGACGAGACCGTGCCGGCGTTGACGATGAAGAGGTCTTCGAGGCGCCACGCATACGGGACGTGCTTGTGTCCGGAGAGGACGAGATTCACGCCCGAACGCTGTAGGCATTCGATCGTGTCGCCGGCGTCATAGATGACATTTCGCTCACGTCCCGTGCCTGGCACCGGCAGCAGGTGGTGGTGGCAGACGAAGATGCGCAAATCCGCCGGCGGCGCGAAGCTTTCCTCGATCCACGCGTAACGGCCGCGGCCGATCTGGCCGTGGTCGAGGTCCGGCTCGGTCGAGTCGACGGCGACCACCGTGACGCCGCCGACGCGAGCAACGGAGTTACGGTCCCCGAAGAGCTCCTCGAAATGGACATAGCCGACGTTGCGCGAGTCGTGGTTGCCGGGGATGACGACGAGGCAGTCGCACTGGATGCGATCGAGGTAGTCCTTCGCGAGCGCGTACTCCTCCTTGAAGCCGAATGTGGTCAGGTCGCCGGAGCAGATGACGATCTCCGGCTGCAGGTCGTTGACCTCGGTGATCGCGCGCTCGAGCAGATTCGGGAGGAAGAACTGTGTGCCGCAGTGCAGGTCGGAGATCTGCACGATCGTGAACGTTTCGTCGCCCGTCGCCACCCTCGCAGTTTAGGGCGTCCGGACCGACTGCTACCCTGATTCCAGGTGACGCTGGAAACGCCCGATTTCCAGGCATATCGTGGCCAGGAACCGCCGCGCTTCGCGAACAAGGCAGAGCTCGAGTGCGCGAAGGTCCTGGACTACTACGGAGTGCCCTGGCAGTACGAGCCGACGACCTTCGTCTTGGAGGAAGACGAGGACGGACGCATCGTCGAGGCCTTCAAGCCGGACTTCTATCTGCCCGAGCAGGACCTGTACGTGGAGGTCACGGTGATGAAGCAGTCGCTCGTCACGCGCAAGAACCGCAAGCTGCGCAAGCTGCGCGAGCGCTACCCGGACGTCCGCGTCAAGCTGTTCTACAAGCGCGACATCGAGCGCCTGGCGGAGCGATACCGGCTCGAACTGGCGTCGTAGGGCCCCCTCGCCTGGGGGACGTGTACCTCTCGCGCGAGGAGCTGCAGACGCGTGTGCGCGAGCTCGGCCGCGAGATCACGCGCGATTACGACGGGCTCGAACCGCTGCTGGTCGCGCCGCTGAAGGCAAGCCTCGTCTTCATGGCCGACCTCTCGCGCGCACTCGCGATTCCGCACGGGCTCGACTTCCTCGAGCTGGCGAGCTACGCCGCCGGCGCCGACTCGGGCGGCCATGCCCGGATTCGGCTGCTCAAGGACCTCGATGAGGAGATCGCGGCGCGTCACGTGCTGATCGTCGAGGACGTCGTCGACACCGGCCTGACCCTCAACTACCTGTGCAAGACGCTGGCGTTGCGCATGCCCGCCTCTCTGGCCGCGGTGACGCTGCTCGACCGTCCGTACCGCCGGCTCGTCGAGGATCTGCCGGTGCGCTACGTCGGCTTCACGGTGCCGGACGAGCTCTTCGTCGGATACGGGTTCGACCTGGAGGAGCGCTACCGCAACCTGCCCGACCTGCACGTCCTCCAAAGTTAGCCTAGGCTAAACTTCCGGGCGGGATGATGGCGACCCGCGTGGAAGAGCTCCAGCGCCTCCCGGGCGCGGGCGAGCACGTCCTCCGCGGCTCGGGCGACATGCGCTGGCGCCTGCTCCCGTTCCTCGGCCCCGCGTTCATCGCGTGCGTCGCGTACGTCGACCCCGGGAACTTCGCGACGAACATCGCCGGCGGGTCGAAGTTCGGCTTCACCCTGGTCTGGGTGATCGTCGCCTCGAACCTGATGGCGATGCTGATCCAGACGCTGTCGGCGAAGCTCGGCATCGCAACCGGCCGCAACCTGCCGGAGGTCTGCCGCGAACAGTTCTCGCCGAGAACGACGGTCGGCCTCTGGATTCAGGCCGAGGTGATCGCCATGGCGACGGATCTCGCGGAGTTCCTGGGAGCCGCGGTCGGGATCAAGCTGCTGCTCGGCATACCGCTCTTCCCCGCAGCGGTGATCACCGGCGTGATCACGTTCCTGATCCTGGGCCTGCAGCGCTTCGGCTTCCGGCCGCTCGAGGCCGTGATCACGGCGTTCGTGATCGTGATCGGAGTCTGTTACCTCGGAGAACTCTGGTTCGCCCATCCCCCACTCGGCACGGTCGCGAGGCATGCGGTCGTTCCGGACTTCGCCGGCAACGAGTCGGTCCTGCTCGCGGTCGGGATTCTCGGCGCCACCGTGATGCCCCACGTGATCTACCTCCACTCAGCGCTGACGCAGCGCCGCATCGTCCCGCGCAACGACCAGGAGGCGCGCACGCTCTACCGGTATACGCGCATCGACGTCCTGATTGCGATGGCGATCGCCGGCCTGATCAACGTCGCCATGCTGGTGGTGGCCGCGACGGTCTTCTACGGGAGCGGCCTGAGACATGTCGACTCGCTCGACGGCGCCCACCGCACCCTGGAGCCGATTCTGGGCGGCGCGTCGAGCGTGCTCTTCGCCCTCGCGCTGACGGCGTCCGGGCTGTCGAGCTCGACCGTCGGCACGATGTCGGGCCAGGTCGTGATGCAGGGGTTCGTGAAGCGGCGGATCCCTCTGTTCGTCCGGCGGGCGGTGACGATGATCCCGGCGTTCGTCGTGATCGCGATCGGCGTCGACCCGTCCCGGACGCTGGTGATCAGCCAGGTGGTGCTGTCGTTCGGGATTCCGTTCGCGCTGATCCCACTCGTGATGTTCACGAGCAGGCGGGAGATCATGGGCGTGCTCGTGAACCGGCGCGCCACCGTCGCCGCGGCGACGGTGGTCGCGGGGCTGATCACGGCGGTGAACGTCTTCCTGCTCGCCCAGACGTTCGGGCTGTCCGGCTAGTGCCCCTTCCGGTGATGCTGCCCCCCTTCTGGGTCGCGAGCACCAAGCCAGAGGCCGCACTCGCCCGCAGCCCAGGCTCTAAGCCTGGGTAAGGGCGAGGGTGGACTCTGGCGCCGCGTGATCGCGGGCCAGAAGCAGGCGTGCATGGCCGGGAGGGGCACTAGCTCACCAGCGGTACCAGCGCGCTCCTCCGGCACCGCGGGCGAAGAAGCCGACGATCCAGACCGCCAGCATGATCAAGGCGATCCACAGCAGGAGCTTCGCTACGGCGAGCCCGACGCCGCCGAGGACGAGGATCAGCAGGAGTATCAGGAGAACAAGGGCCACAACGCCCCCTTTCGTTAGGTGACAAGAGCCGAAAGCGGATTCCCGGGCGGGCGATTACGAATCCTCGTCGGTCCCTTTGGGACGCGTCAGCTGCCTGGCACCTGAAGCACCGGCCGCCCCGGGGGAGGCGGCCGGCGTCGTCGGGAGACGATATGTCCGTACTCGGCGCGACCCTGTCCTCGATTCAGGCCGAGTACGGATTACAAGTGGTAAACGCCGCGGAAGTGGATCTGGGTACGGCTAGAGGTAACCGAGCGGATCGACCGGATTTCCGTTGATCCGAACCTCGAAATGCAGGTGGGGCCCGAAACTGTGTCCCGTGTTGCCCACGTACCCGATGACCTGGCCCTGGGAGACCTGCGCGCCCGCTGAGACCGCATAGGAGGACTGGTGGGCGTAGCAGGTGGCAAGCCCGCCGCCGTGGTCGATGCAGGTGTAGTTGCCGTAACCGCCGGTCCACGCCGCAAGCACCACCGTGCCTGCCGCGGCCGCGTGGATCGGCGTCCCGTACGGGGCGCCGATGTCGATTCCGGCATGCAGCCGCCCCCAGCGGTAGCCGAACGGACTCGTGACGGGACCGTTGACCGGCCAGATCAGCCCCCGCGCCGACGGGGTCGTATCCGTCGCACCTTGTGCTGCGGCCAACTGGCCGCGAACGCGGGCGTCGGCCGCAGCGAGCGCCTTCGCCTCGTCGATCCATTCCCGCTCCTGCTTACGCGTCGAGGCGAGTTCGCTCTTCTGGTGGCTGCGCTTGCCGGAGAGGCGATGCTGGCTGGCGAGCAGCTCGCTGCGCACCTCGCGCTGTTGCTGCGTCCGCACCGCGACCACCTGCGTCTCCGCGTGCACCCGCGCACGCACGACCTTCGTCTGCTCCCGCGTCGCGTGCACCTCGTTGCGGGCGGAACGCACCCGCGCCGCAATGTGCTTGTCCTGCTGCGCGATCGAGTCCAGATAGTGGATGCGGTTGAGCGCATCCTGGAAGGAGTCCGACTCGATGATCACCTCGACCAGCGTCGGATCGTGCGTCTCGTAGATGTCGATCATCCTCAGGTTGAGCTCGTGCAACGCCTTTGCGTAGGCTCGCTGGAGAAACTGCAGGCGTTCCGTCTCGAACTCGTAGAGCGAATCGAGCTTGTCGAGGCGGCGCTCGTGCAGCACGAGATCCCGCTCGAGCACCGAGAGCTTCTGCGAGACGTCGCCGACCTTCGACTCGAGCGAGCGGATGCTGGCCGTCACGTCCGCGATCTGCTTCGTCAGGCGCGCCTCCTTGGCGCGCGCCGCCGCGATCCGCGCCTGCACGGCGCCGAGCTTGCCCCCGCTGTCAGCGGCCGCCGGAGCGGCCAGCACCAGGCACGCCATGCAGACGATGGCCAGCCGACGACCCATGAGCGGTAGGTTCGGCGAGACGCCGGACGTCCCTGCCGAAGCCTCCTAGCTGCCCCTCTCCTCCGGGCCCTCCGGCCCCGGCTCGGGGATGACGGCGGGGCCCGGCTCCGGGATGATGGCGGGCTGCGGCGGATTGCCCTCGTCGGGCGGCGGATAGGGCTCGGGGATCACGGCCGGCCCGACCGGGTCCTGCTCCCCGGGGGCCGGGGGCTCATCCGGGATCTCGACCATCTCCGTCGCCTGCACCTCCAGCCTGCGCCGATCGAGCCGGTCCCGCGCTTGCGCGATCACTTCCTGCATCTCGCCCTCTCTCTGCTGCACGCGCTCATCCAGCTCTGACACCCGCCCGCGGGCAGCCTCGGTCGCTTGCTCATCACCACGGTACACCGCATCTCCGAGCTCGAACAGGAGCCGCGCCCGCTGGGCGGCCAGCCGCCCGAGCTCGCGGCGCAAGGAGAGCACCCGGCGCGTGGCGCGGCCACGCGTGGCGACCGAGTCGGCGGCAACCCCCGCCCGCGCACGCATTGCTCCCGTCTCGGCGCCGACGAGCACGAGCAAAAGGGCGAGCCCAAGCAAGACCAGGCCGACGGGCCAGTGTCCGGTGGCAAAGAGCGCGATCGCCAGCGCACCCCCGGCTCCGGCCAGCCCGAGCACGAGCCTCGTCGGCGTCACGCCGTAGTAGTTCTTCTCGGCCCGCGCGTAGGTGACAGGCACGGGACCTGTCTCGTCCGGCGGAAGCTCTAGCACCTTCGTCGCGCCCTCCGCCGTCGGCTGCCCGCACTCCGGGCAGAAGCGGCTCTCCTTCGGAAGCCGGCGGCCGCAGTTGGCGCAGCTAGCCACTCGCCCGCAGGGTCTCGGCCGCACGCTGTCGTAACACGACCACGAGCTCGCGATAGTCGTCGTCGGACACTTTGCCCGTGCGGTGGTCGAACTCGAGCTCCTTCAGCGCCGAGAGCGCTCGGTCACGCTCCTCGGCCACGGCGAGGCGCTGTTGCTGAGCGGCGTCAGGCTGCAGCAGGCGGTCGTCGGCTGCCGCAGGCTCGCGCAGGAACGGGGCGGCGACGAGGACGGCGCAGCCGACCGCCAGCAGCGCGCCGACGACCAGGGCGACGCTCATATCCGCACCGCCGCCCCCTCGTAGCGCTCGGCCAGCCGCCGCTCCTCCCGCGCGTCGGGCCAGAGCGCGATCAGCGACCCGCCGACGAAGACGAGCCCCGCGAGCCAGATCAGGTTCACCAGCGGCTTGTCGAGCACCTTCAGGTCGACGCTGCCGTCGGCGTTCACTTGATCCGCGATCGTGTAGAGGTCGCCTCCCGTCAGCGGGTTGTGCCGGATCGCGACCTCGTTCGACACCTGATCCTCGGCGAAGTACTCGTTCTTGCCGGGCCGCAGCCGGCCGAGGTAGTCGTGCCCGCGATAGACGTCGACGTTCGCGCGAATGGCCCGGTGATTCGGCTCGAGCGCGCTCACGAGGCCGCGGAAGACGAGCCGGTTGCCGGCCACGGTCATCGAGTCCCCCCGGTGGAGCCGCTGTTCGCGCACGGTCTGGTACGCGCTCGACCCGGCCACGCCGATCGCGAGCAGGACGACCGCGGCGTGCACGACGTAGCCGCCGTAGCGGCGCCGGTTCCGCGCGACGAGCGAGGAGAACGCACCGAACCAGCCGACGCCGCCCAGTGCCCTGCGGGCACGCGTTCCCCGCACGAACTCGAGCGCGATCGACGCGAGCACGAAGACCGAGAACGTGTAGGCGACCACTCCCACGCGCGAAGACCCGGCACCGGCCGCGAGCAGCGCGATCCCCGCCGCCAGCGCAGCCGACAGCGGCCAGAGGAACGTCCGCCCCAGCGCCCGGAGCGACGCGCGGCGCCACGCCACGAGCGGCCCGATCCCCATCAGCAGCAGCAGCGGCAGGCCGAAGGTGTGCAGGA
>WNGD01000244.1_pt1 | contig 54768 bp, 48 predicted proteins | sample 5400671 | NCBI WGS metagenome assembly WNGD01 (sample SAMN13153369, study PRJNA577476) | soil metagenome | isolation source: 40 cm soil or saprolite under grassland replicate 2 | place: USA:California | collected 2016-06-15 | reverse complement strand
CGCGCCCGCAGCAAAACCACGCAACCAGCCAGCACAGCGACCACCACCTGGCGGCAGCTAACCCCTGCCGGCCGCCACGCGCGCGCACGCCAGTTTTCACGCCTACACGGCGTCCCCCGCAGGGATATTGTGACTAGCCAGAGATGTTGAGAACCGCTGAGATCGTAGCCGCCGGCCGGAGCACACCCGCCAGACGTTGGCCGAGGTCGCGAAGCCCCCGGAACTAGACCCGGCCTACAGGCTCACTCGCCTGGCGTGCCTGGCTCTGACCTGGAGCACAGAGAAAGGAAGAGGTCTAGACCAGTACAGCACGGAAGTACAGCAACCCGCCCGTACAACAGGGGACTAGCAGGTACGTCCAGGGACACGGCCGCGCCTGTGGCGTGCTAAGAGCCCGAGGTGACGAGCGACTGCCTTGTAGTTCACACCGAGGAGGCCACTGGTTCGATCCCAGTATCGCCCACCCCAGCTCAAGGCTCGGTTGCGATCTTCAACTTAGGCCTTTTTCGATCTTTGTGCAGCACCAATGTGCGGCTTGCTAGCCGTCGAGCTTGACTCCGAGCTGCCGTATTGCTCGCGGGCGACCTCGGACGGGTTGAAGTTATTAGAACCAGCTATAGCCCAGCGGTTGCACCCCACGGGCGTGGCGATGAGGTTGCGGCCGGGATTTGCGCTCGGCTACCGCCGTGTACAGGTTGAGGTCGACGCTGCCGACGCAGTAGTTCCCATAGGTCTCGCACATGGTGTCGCCCGCTGCGCTATCTCGGCAGCGCGCGCCCAGCCGCCTGCCGCGCGTCCATATGCTGAGACATTCCATGATCGCGGTGACCTGCCAGTCACTATGCCTGGATAGCGACCGCGATCACGGACAGCGGCCGGGGGTCTGCGCTGTCGGGCGGTTCGGGCAGGATGATCAGCCACGGTGGGCAGCCCGCTCTTTGCGCGGGTGCCGCCTTCACCACGCTGGGGACGGGACAAGGCACCACCGCACCGCGGCCGGCCCGCGGCGCCGGGCCCGCGCAGAGACAACCACTGCCGGCCGAACCGCGTGGGCCCGCCGCGCTTCACTCCTGCGTGACCCCGGCTCAGCTCCCGTCGGACCCGCTGAGACCCAAAGTGAACACCTCGCGAGTTGGCTCGTGCTGCTCGTCGGCTTGGCCGACTTCGCCGCGAGCCGCAGTATCTGCCCGGAGGCCGAGCCAGGGCCGAGCCCTCGGAACCCCGCAGGGTGTGGTTGGGGTCCCGGGTTCAAGTAAGCCTTGTTCAGGTCCGCCGACGATGACCGGGTGCCCGTCTTATTCGCCGGCGATCGCGTTCACCGTCTCGCCTGGGGGGAGCGCGCCGGTAAGCGAGCCGTGCCAGGGGGCGTTGTAGTTGGCCACGCCCCCGTTCGATTTGAGGATCCAGTAACCACCTGTCGCGGGTGCCGCGGCCAGCCCCACCGCTGTCACTCCGGACACGAGCGTGCCCGCAGCGGAGCCGTACCAGGGCGTCCCGAAGTTGTGCACGCCGCCGTTGGAAGTGAGGACGAGGTAGCCGCCGGTGGGGCTCGCGGCAATTCCCGTCACGGTCTGATCCAGCGGGAGCGTTCCGGCCAGCGAGCCGTACCAGGGGGCGTTGTAGTTGGCCACTCCGCCGTCGGATTTGAGGATCCAGTAGCCGCCGGTCGCGGGGTTCGCGGCCAGCCCGACTGCGGTCACCCCGGCTGGGAGGGCGCCGGTGGCCGAGCCGTACCAGGGGGCGTTGTAGTTGTGCACGCCACCGTTAGAGGTGAGGACGAGGTAGCCGCCACGGCTGGCGGCGATGCCTGTCACGGCAAGGCCGGCGGGCAGGGCACCCCGCAGGGACCCGTACCACGGTGCGTTGTAGTTGGCCACCCCGCCGTCGGACTTGAGTAGCCAGTACCCTCCCGTGGTCAGGTCGGCGGCCAGCCCTACAGCGGTCACCCCGGCTGGGAGGGTGCCGGTGGCCGAGCCGTACCAGGGGGTGCCGAAGTTGTGTACGCCGCCGGTGGCGGTCAGGATCTGGTAACCGCGCCCGGTGCGGCCAGTCAAGTCAACAAAGGTGTAACCGTGGCCACGAAAGAATTTGATGATCGTCGGCAGGGCGAGGACAGTGGCCGGATTGCCCGCGGGTTGGTTGTGCATCAGCACAACGGGGTGCTGCAGCGCGCCACCCTGGTCTTCAGCAAGCTGGACGATCCGGTTCACCCAGTAGGAAGAGGACGAGCCATTCGCCTTCCAGTCCTCGGTGTCCACCGACCATAGCCAGACCTTCATCTTGCGCTGCTGCGCGAGGCTGAGGGTCGTCGAGTTGTACGAGCCGTATGGCGGCCGGAACGCACACGGTGTTGTGCCGAGCTGGCTCCTCTGCTCGGCAGTCGCCTGGTCCATCTCGGTTGCCTGCGCAGACGAGGACAGCGTGGTGAGGTCAGGGTGATCCCAGGTGTGGTTGCCAAGAATGTAACCCGGGCGGGCTTCGTCGCGCACCTGTTGCGGCCGGGCCGCCGCGTTTTCGCCAAGGTTGAAGAATGTGGCCGTCACGCCCTGCCCGTGCAAGACAGAAAGAATATCCTCCGTACTCGCTCCCGGGCCGTCGTCGAATGTGAGCGCGACGGTCTTGCCACTGCCCGGTGCGTAGTAGAAGCCGCCGTAAGGTGCCGCCGGGCAGGCCGTCGATATTTGCGGTGAGGTGACCTGCGGCGGGATGGCCACACGGCCGTTCGGCATCAAGGCGGGCAGGCCGGCCGGCCCTTCATTCGATGTTGACGGCGGCGGGGTCTGCGCCCCGGTGGCGGTTACCGTGGCAGCTGCCGGGAGCGTCGCCGCTAACGCCGCAGCGACGCTGAGGGCCGCCGTGACCAGCAGGGCCCGCAACTTAGGTGTGGGCAAGGAAACCTCCGTTGACCGGCGCGGTCACCGGCTCGATCCCAGTCTCGCCCACCCCGGTGGGTCGCGCCGCCCGTGGGCGCAAAAAACCAGTGGTTTCACCCGGCTTGCGCCTGCTTGGGTGGTCGGCGCGGCTCGGTTCGATGACCACGCGGACTAGTCGAGGCCGTCGCGCTCTGCCCACTCCAGGAGGGTGTCGAGGCAGTAGGCGTCGTCGTCGATGCCCTTGTGCAGGTCGCCGAGTTTGGCGAACCGGGCAGGCACGGTCGCGATGGTGAATTGGCGCGGGTCGACGTCGTCGATCTCGTCCCAGGCGATCGGGGTGGACACGGTGGCCTCCGGCACGCCACGCACCGAGTAGGCGCTCGCGATCGTGTGGTCCCTCGCGTTCTGGTTGTAGTCGACGAACAGCATGGTGGGGTCGCGGTCCTTGCGCCACCAGGTGGTCGTCACGTCGTGCGGCGCGCGGCGTTCGACCTCGCGGGCGAAGGCGTGCGCCGCACGCCGCACGTCGGAGAAACCCCATCTCGGCTCAATCCGGACGTAGATGTGCAGCCCGTTGCCGCCGGAGGTTTTCGGCCAGCCGGTCGCGCTGAGTTCGTCGAGCAGGCCGTGCGCGACATGAGCGACCCGCCGAACCGTGTCGAACCCGCAGCGCGGCATCGGATCCAGGTCGATGCGCCACTCGTCCGGCCGCTCGGTGTCGGCTCGGCGTGAGTTCCATGGGTGGAACTCCACGGTGGACATCTGGACCGCCCACACAACGCTGGCTAGCTCGGTGACGCACAGTTCGTACGCGTGCCGGCCGTAGCGCGGGAAATCCACCCGCACCGTCTCCAGCCAGGCGGGAGCGCCGTGCGGGACCCGTTTCTGGTGCACCTTCTCACCGGCTACGCCGGACGGGAAGCGGTGCATCATGCACGGTCGCTCACGCAGCGCGCGCACGATCCCATCGCCGACCGACATGTAGTAGTGAGCAAGATCGAGCTTGGTCTCGCCGCGCGCGGGGAAGTACACCCGGTCTGGATTGGAGATGCGCACCGTACGGTTCCCGACCTGAAGCTCCACGTCCGCGGCCATAGGCAGAACCTAACCCGAAGCTAGCTGCCTGGCGCCGCGCGAACGCCCAGTTGAGGCTAGGGGTGTTCACGGCGTCTTTGTACGGCAGAGTGTTGCGCCGGCCCGCGAAATACCGGCGAGCAACGACATCCTGGAGTACAAGGTGCGCGGCGGGGGAGTGGACGGCCCCGATGTCGCCGGGGTAAATACGTCGTCCATGTGTTCCTCCGGCCGCCCCGTCCTCGACCTGCTGGGTCGTTACCGTCCCCAGGGTGGGACCGAGCTTTCCGACGTGGCTCGGCTGCGCACCTTCGTGCAGACAGCCGATGACCCGTGGCTGCGCTCGGATGCCCTGCATGTCACGGCCTCCGCGTTGATCGTCCACCCGGGCAGCGGTCGCGTGCTGCTGCGCTGGCATCAGCGTCAGCGGGCGTGGCTGCAGGTCGGCGGGCACGCTGATCCGGGTGAGAGCGACCCGCTCGCCATCGCGTTGCGGGAAGCCCGCGAGGAGACCGGGCTGACCGACCTGGCGCCGTGGCCGGACGCGGAGGTCAGGCATGTGGTGATCGTCGGCGTCCCCGCGGCCGGCGGCGAGCCCGCGCACGAGCATGCCGACCTGCGGTTCACCCTGGCCACCCGAAGCCCGGACGCGGCGTCTGCTGAGAGTCCGGACGCGCCGCTGCGCTGGCTCGCGCCACGCGAGGCGCACGCGGTCACGTCGGAGGCCAATCTCCGCGAGACATTGCTGAGGGTGCAACGGCTGCTCGCGCGCTGAGCTGACGCAGGCGAGTCGTGGCGAGCCCGGGACCGGGCTCGCCACGGCATTAAGGGTCAGTTGGCGCGCAGCCAGCGGACGTGGAAGGAGTATCCGGTGGAGTCGATCGCGCCAGGCCAGGCGTTGGAGTATGCGCGGCATCCGGCGGGCCCGACGGCGCCGGGCACGACCCATTCGGCTTCCGGGTCGGTGTAGCCATAGTGGTTGTTCACAAATCCGGCCCAGTTATTTGTGTCACGGGGAGCTCAGCCGCTGCGCACGGCGGGTGGAGGGCGGAGCCCGGCGAACAGATCATCCTCGGGCAGCGGCGCGCCGGTGGAGTCGGCGGCCCTGATGAAGCTCTCCCAGCCGAAGGCGGCCTCGGCGATTTCCTGGGGAATCTTGCTGAACCACGACTCGGCGACCTGGCTGGAGTGCGCGAGCAACGCGTCTCGCTTGCGGCTGAGCACTGGCCGGATATCGATCGTTGTCGTGATGAGCTTTTCTGCCTCGGCCATCTGCTGCCACATCTGCGCGTCGGCACTGCCGGTATCCGGCACCTCTACGCCGAGGTCGCGCAACGCCTGCCATGCCCTTCGCCAGTCGCTGCTGCGCATGGCCGTGAGGTAGAGCTTGGCTGGGATACCCGTCGCGGCCACCGCTGCCGCGGCCGCTTCGCTCGCGTGCACATGGTCAGGGTGTTGGTACGGGCCCTTGTCGTCGTGGGTGATCACGACGTGTGGCCGGTACTTGCCGATCAGGCCCGCGATTCGGTCGGCCACGCTGGCCGTCGGGATGTTGCAGAACGCATCGGGCCGGTCCTTGTAGTCCCAGTCCGGCATGCCTGAGTCGTGGTACCCGAGCAGCTCAAGGTCGCTGACTTCGAGGATCTTGCAGGCTTCGCGCAGCTCAGCCAGCCGCAGCTGGGCCACCTGCTGCTCATCATGACCGTCCTGGCCGGGCTTTGCGCCTCCGGGCGCGTCGCCGAACTCGCCGTTGGTGCAGGTCACGACCACGGTTCGGGCTCCCTGCTCGGAATAGGCGGCCAGCACGCCGCCGGTGCTCGACGCCTCGTCGTCCGGGTGCGCGTGTACCGCCATCAAGGTCAGGGTTTCTGCCATGCCCTAAGCCTGCCGGATGCGCCCGCGGCGCGCGCAGCCGGGCCATCCCTGGTACCGCCGCAAGCGCAGCGAGGCCAGCCCGTGCTGGCGGCGTCGCGGGCAAGGCCGTCTGGCTTGGCGCCCGTCCAGATAGTCAGGCGCGCGCGCCGCTTCTACAGTGGCCATGGAAGTAGTCGCCTGCCGCGCCAGCACAGGGAGTGACTGGGATGATCGGCGAGACGCTGGGTGAGGGCCAGGAGGCCGTCGTCGGCCTCGACAACGGCGGGACGACCATCAATGCGACGGTGCTCGCCGCCGATGGGCGATTCCTTGTGGACCGTCTTGTCGAGACGCCAAGCGAAGTAACGCAAGGCCCGGACCGGGCTATCGAAGCGCTCGCCGAGTCGTTCGCGCACGTGCTTCGCCTGACCGAGACTCCGCGCGAATCGGTGCGGGCGGTGGGGCTGGACACCCCCGGTCCGGCCAGCGCAGACGGGGTCATCTCGTCGCGCGGCGCGGTGAACTTCGCCGATCCAGCGTGGCGCGGCTTCGACATTCGCAGCGCGCTGCAGGCGCGGCTTGGGCTGCCCGTGATCTACAACAATGACGCGAACGCCGCCTCGCTGTACGCCCACTACGTTCACTTCGGCGCCGACGCCTCGCGGCGCTCATCGGTTTCGCTGATCGTGGGGACGGGCCTTGGCAGCGGGGTGATCGAACGCGGGAGCGTGGTGCGTGGGGCCGCGGGGATGGCGGGTGAATTTGGGCACGTCCGTATCCCGGTCGACGGCCTGCTCGCCGCTGGGCAGCCGATGCCCACGTGCAACTGTGGGCTGCCTGGTGACGGCGAGAGCATCGCCTCCCTGATGGGCATCGAGAAGAACCTGCTGCCCTACTGGCTCACCCAGTTCCCCGACCACGAGCTGCACAAGGCAGATTCTGTACACCACGCGGCGAAGCTGGTGCGGGACTATGCCAGCGACGGAGATCCAATGGCCCTTGAGGTCTTCAGGCAGCAGGCGATGGCGATTGGCAGGCTCTTCACGATCGCGGCGAACGTCACCGATCCGGACGTGTATTTCCTCGGCGGCGGCGTCGTGGAAAGTGCGCCCAGCTTTCGCGACTGGTTCCTCGACACGGTCCGTGAGCATACGGATCTGCGCGACGAGCAGTCCTCGGTCGTGACGTTCGCTTTGGTGCCAGACCTGGATATGGCAGGGGCTCGCGGCGCCGCCATCGCGGGCGGCGCGACGCTTCGATGGGCATCCCCCGAGCTTCGCGGGAAATGATCCGGCCCGCGCCGACGGTCAGACGAACCTCAGCCGCCTGAGTGCGGACCTCGATCGCCGGTGAACCGGTAGGCGGTCTGGACATAGGGCCCGCGGGCGAATGCGAACGCCGTGACCGCCGACAGCTCGAACATCAGCGCGGTGCCACGGGCGTGGACGAGGGTGTCGCCGCGGACCTCGAACTGCCATTCAGGGCCGAACTTCGCGGTCCAGGAGTCGGCGAGCCGTTGCAGCCGTGAGGTGTCAGTGACCCGCGCGGCCTGGCCCTCGACCACCACATCGAGGCCGTGCCGGTAAGCGTTGCAGCCCGTGGTGAGGACACAGCGCCGATTGTGCCGCAGATTTCTCGCCTTTTGCTCCTCGGGGCCGGTGCTGAAATGAAGCGCGCCGTCCTGCCACAGCGCCAGCAGCGGCGTCACGTGCGGGCGGCCGTCCCTGCGCACCGTGGACAACCAGAAGATCTCCGCCTCCTCAAGCACCCGGCGGGCGTCCGCCCAGGGGATGGGATCCGCGCCAGGCTCACTGAAGCGGCCATCGAAGTTGGTCACAGGATCGACGGGCATGGCGTTCTCCTTCCTACCTTCACGTGCATACGGCAAATGGTCTCCGGGCATCTGGCCCCTGCCCGGATGCCCGGAGACCATCGACGGATCACCGGCTACATGGGCATCGGCGCCAGCTCGAAGATCTCGATGCTGAACCGGCCCTTGCCTTCTGACAGGAACGGGTGGCCGTCGACCAGGGCGCGCGCGGCGTCGAGGCTGTCGGCCTCCACGATCGTGTAGCCGTTCTGGTCGCTCGGCGCCGGGCTTGTGCCGTCGTCCGCGACCGCTGAGCGTGCGCCGAACGGTGCGCCCGCGTCGGTCAGCGACGGGCCGACGCGACCCATCCACTCGCCCCAGGCACGCATCTGCTCGGCGGATTGCTCCGGCGTCATCTCCTCCATCGCGGCGGCCGGACCCCGGTAGAGATAAAGGAACTTGCTCACGTACGGCTCCTCTCATGGCGTGGAGAGACCGGCCTGCTCGGGCGGATCCCCCCAAGGGCGCGCACCGCGCGCGCCCACCTAACCGACGAACGGCGCGGCAGCCAATCGACAGCCGACCGACAGCCGACCGGCGCCAACCGGATGGACGGCCGGCCGCCGGCCAAGCCGTGCGGCCCGCGCCGAGGCGCGCACTCCGCCATGATGGTCTGAACGGGCCTCCCACCGCACCAGATATCTCCTGGAGTAGCCGCCATGAACAGTGCTGATCTGCTCGTCGACGCGTTCGGCAGAGTCCGGGCCGCCGTCCACGAGGTGGTCGACAGCCTCACGCCGCCGCAGCTGACGTTCCGGCTGGACAGCCAAGCGAACACGATCGCGTGGCTGGTCTGGCACTTGAGCCGGGTCCAGGATGATCACATCGCGGACGCCGCCCAGGCCGAGCAGGTCTGGACGTCGCGCGGCTGGGCGCAGCGGTTCGGGCTGCCGTTCCATTCGAGGGCCACCGGGTGGGGGCACACCGCAGACGAGGTGGCCGCGGTCCAGGTGGATTCCGCCGAGCTGCTGACCGCGTATTACGACGCGGTACACGAGCAGACGATCAGGTACGTGCGCGGGCTCAAGGACTCCGACCTGGACCGCATCGTCGACGAGTCGTGGGATCCGCCGGTCTCACTCGGCGCGCGGCTGGTGAGCGTGATCGCCGACGATCTCGAGCACGCCGGGCAGGCGGCGCTCATCCGCGGGATCCTCGCCCGAAGGTGACGCCCGGTCAGCGGGCCATGCGGGCACCACGGTCGGCCGGGTCTCGGTTTGGGCACGAATCGGCCGCGACTGGGTGGCGAGGCCTTGCATGCCTGCCGCGGATGGGCGTGAATGACGGTTCATAGAACCGGCTTCGTAGCAACGCAGAACCGGGAATTTGGCTGATGAATGACAGTTCAGCCGAAGTGGCGCGCGCCAAGGACGAGCCGCCGCGAGCCGGCGTCCTTCAGGTCCGAGGCGTGACCGTGCGGTTCGGCGGGTTAACCGCGCTCGACGGCGTATCGCTGGACGTCGCGCCCCGCCAGGTGGCGGGAGTGATCGGCCCGAACGGCGCGGGCAAGACCACGTTGCTCAACGTTCTCTGCGGCTTTGTCCGGCCGCAGTCGGGCAGCCTCAGCTTCGACGGCAGGCCGTTGAACCGGCTGCGCCCGCACCGGCTCGCGGCGCTCGGGATCGCGCGGACCTTGCAGGGGGTGGCGCTTTTCAGCCACCTTTCCGTGCTCGAGAACGTGATGACTGGCGCGACCATCCACGCCCACGCCGGATTCACCTCCGCGCTGCTAGGGCTGCCGCGCTCGGACCGGGACGAGCGCGCGCTCGCCGAGCGTGCGCTCGACGCTCTTTCCGAGGTCGGCGCCGCTGACCTGGCCGACCGGATGCCCGGCCAGCTCTCCTATGGGATGCGCAAGCGGGTGGCCGTGGCCAGGGCGCTGGCGGCGCGGCCACGGCTGCTGCTGCTCGACGAGCCGGCCAGCGGGCTGTCTGAGGCCGAACTCGCCGAGTTCGGCGAGCTGATCAGGCGCCTCGCAGCGCGCGCCTCCGTCGTGGTCGTCGAGCATCACATGGATCTGATGATGTCGGTATGCGACGCCATCGTCGTGCTTGACTTCGGCAGGGTCATCGCGACCGGCACCCCGGATCAGGTGCGCTCGGACGAGGCGGTCACCGCCGCCTACCTCGGCGTGGAGGCCGTGGCCGACCCTGACGGCGCAGGCGGCGCAGGCGGCGCTGACGGCGCAGGTCGGGCACCCGGCGCTGATGGCGGGGACCGCGATGGCTGACCGCGACATGCTCACGATCGAGCGGCTCAGCGCAGGGTACGACGGAATCGTGGCGCTGGACGGCGTTTCGCTGTCGGTTCGCGCCGCGACCATCACTGCGGTGCTGGGCGCGAACGGGGCTGGCAAGACCACGCTGCTGCGCGCGATCAGCGGGATCATCAAGCCGCGCGGCGGGCGCGTCACCGTGTCGGGCGCCGACGTGACCGGCCGGCGCCCGGAGGACATCGTGCGGGCCGGAGTGTCGCACGTCCCTGAGGGGCGTGGCGTGATCGCCGAGCTGACCGTGGAGGAGAACCTGCGTCTCGGCGCGCTGTGGCGGCGCGGCCGCGGTGACCGCGCCGCGGCGCTCGCCGCCGCCTACGAGCTGTTCCCACCGCTCGCCGGGCGCAAGAACAAACCGGCGGCCACACTGTCCGGCGGCGAGCGGCAGATGCTTGTGATCGGTCGCGCGCTCGCGGCCGGGCCGCGGCTGCTGCTCCTTGACGAGCCCTCGCTGGGCCTTGCGCCAAGGGTTGTGGCGCAGCTCATGAGCACTGTGCGCGGGCTACGCGACGAGAGGGGGGTCGCGGTCCTGCTCGTCGAGCAGAACGCGCGCAGCGCCCTCGCCATCGCCGACCAGGGCGTTGTGCTCAACCTCGGCCGGATCGTCGCCGTCTCCGACGCGGCGACGCTTGCCGCCGACACCGGCCTGCGCCACCACTACCTGGGTTTTTGAGGGACCGAGCTGCTGAAAGAGGTGTGCCACATGCGCGAGTTCGTCTCCTTCACGCTCGGGGGGATCAGCTTCGGCATGGTCTACGCCGCCATCGGCCTGTCGCTCGTGCTGATCTGGCGCGCCACCAGGATCCTGAACTACGCCCAGGGCGGCATGGCGATGCTCACCACGTTCATCGCGCTCAGCGTCGTCCATGCCACCGGCTCCTACTGGGTCGGCTTCGCGGTCGCGCTCGCGGCGGGGCTGGTGCTCGGCGCGGTCGTGGAGCGCATCGTCATCCGGCCGGTGGAGAACAAGCCACCGCTCAACGCCATCATCGTCACCATCGGCCTGCTCGTGTTCCTCGAGGGCCTCGCCGGGATCATCTACGGCGGCCAGTTCCGGTCGTTCCCCGCGGCGATGTCGGTCCTCGGGCTCCGGGTGGGATCCACCCACATCGCCCTTTCCCGCTTCGACCTGTTCGTCACCGGATCGGTGCTCGCGGCGGCGCTGCTGCTTGCGCTGCTGTTCCGGTACACGCCGGTTGGCCTGCGGATGCGCGCCGCGGCGTTCCAGCCGGACATCGCGCGGCTTCTTGGCGTGCGGGTGGGGCGGGTTCTCACCCTCGGCTGGGCGCTCGCCGGCCTGATCGGCGCGCTGGCCGGCGTGCTCGTGTCACCGTCGACGTTCCTGTACCCGAACAGCATGGACTCGATATTCGTGCTCGGGTTCACCGCCGCCGTGCTCGGCGGCCTCGACAGCCCGCTGGGCGCCGTGGTCGGCGGCCTCGTGCTTGGCGTCGTGCTCAACTACGTCGGCGGTTACCTCGGCTCGGATCTGGTCACCTTGTTCGGGCTCCTGCTTCTGGTCGCGGTGCTGATGATCCGGCCCTCTGGCCTGTTCTCCGCGGCCCGCACCCGGCGGGTTTGACCATGGCCGACCACCTGACCGACCGGCTGACAGAAGGGCGGGTCGGCCGTGCCCGCGCTACCGCGCACACGCTCGCGCGGCACGTGGCCGGCGCGGTCCTGCTCGGGCTCGTCCTGCTCGCGGTGACAAGCGCGTCGAGCACGTTCCGCGACTATCAGATCGCCAATGTCGCGGCCTATGTGGTGGCCGTCTCGGGCCTCACCGTCCTGGTCGGCCTTTCCGGCCAGATCTCGATCGGCCATGGTGCCTTCATGGCGGTCGGCGCCTACATCGCGGCGCTGCTGATCATCCACCTGAACTGGCCGGTGGCGCTTGTCCTTGTGACAGCGGCGGCGGCAACGGCGCTGGTGGGAGCGGTGCTCGGGGTCGCCGCCGCCCGGCTGCGCGGCCCATACCTCGCCGGCGCCACCCTCATCCTCGCGGTGGCGCTGCCGTCGCTGGCCAACCGCTATGTCGGCCTGCTCGGCGGCGACCAGGGCCTGAACGTGAACATGACCGTGCCGTCCGGCCTTGGCGCCGATTTCCCACTCACCCGCTGGCAGGCCTGGGTCACCTGCGCAACCGCGCTCATCACCCTGGTGCTGCTTGCCAACCTGGTACGCAGCAGGATCGGCAGGAGCTGGCGGGCAGTCCGGGACGACGACGTGGCCGCCGCGCTGGCCGGGCTGAACGTCGCGCGCCTGCGCATTCTGGCCTTCGTGGTGAGCGCCGCTTGCGGCGGCCTGGCGGGCGCGCTGCTCGCGATCACCACGGGCCTGGTCGCGCCGACCGGCTTCACCCTCGCGGTTTCCATCGGCGTGCTCACCGCCGCGGTGGTGGGCGGGCTCGGCAGCCTCGCGGGCGCCGTCTGGGGCAGCCTGCTGCTCGTTCTGCTGCCGACCTATGCCACCAACGTGGCCAGCAGTCACGGCCTGTCGAGTTCGACGGGTTCCAACATCCCGATCGTCGTCTACGGCGTCGCGCTCGTCGCCGTCATGCTCGCGTTCCCGAACGGCATCCAGGGCGGGCTGCGCCGGCTCGGCGCGTTCGTTCTTGGGACGCGGCACGCCGAAGCCAACCCACCACGCCAGCCACCTGCCGCCGGATCCCCGTAGCGGAGCACTCCGGTCAGCAAACATCAGGAAGAAGGTCCCGCATGAAGACATCACATCGGGCGCAGCCGACATTAGCAGCGGTGGCAACGGCGGTGGCGCTGACGGCTGCCGCATGCGGCGGCTCAAGCGGCGGCGCCGCATCAAGCGGCGCGTCGGCGCCTGGGGTCACCAAGACCCAGATCGTCATCGGCAGCCATCAGCCGCTCACCGGCCCCGCCGCGCCCGGGTACAGCGAGATCGCCCCCGCGTCCAACGCCTATTTCAGCTACGTCAACGCCCACGGCGGAGTCTACGGCCGAAAGATCGCCTACAAATACCTCGACGACGGTTACGACCCGGCCAAGACGTCGTCAGTGGTGCGGCAGTTGGTGCTTCAGAACAACGTGTTCGCGATTTTCAACGGCCTCGGCACCCCCACTCACCTGGCGGCGGTGAACTTCCTGAACGCGCAGAAGGTGCCCGACGTGTTCATCGCCTCCGGGTGCGTCTGCTGGAACCAGCCACAAAAGGAGCCCTGGACCCTCGGCTGGCAGCTCGACTACGTGCGAGAAGGAAAGATCCTCGGCCAGTACGTGGCGAAGCACTTCGCCGGCAAGAAGATCGGTTACTTCTACCAGGACGACGAGTTCGGCCAGGACGGCGTCAAGGGGCTCGACTACGAGATCCCGCACTCCATGGTGGTGAGCAAGCAGACCTACCAGCCGACCAACGTCAACATCGGTCCGCAGCTCGCCGCGCTGCGAGCGGCGGGAGCGCAGGTTGTCGTCTCGTTCTCCATCCCTGCCTTCACCGCGCTGCTGAGACTGGGCATGCTCAAGCTCAGCTTCAACCCGGCGCTCGTGGTCAGCGACGTGGGGTCCGACCCGATCACCCTGGCCGGCCTGCTCCAAGCGTTCGCCAAGCAGGGGGGCAAGGCCGTCGTGGGCAACCAGCTCACGACCGGGATAATCACCGACGGCTACCTTCCCTCCCTCGGCGCCGCGTCGAGCGGCTGGATCGCGCTGTTCAAGAAGATCCACGACACCTATGACGCGAAGGCGCCGTTCGACGGGAACGTCCTCTACGGCGAAGCCGTCGCGTACACCTTCGTGCAGGCGCTGCTCAGGGCAGGCAAGAATCCCACCCGGGCGCGGCTGATCACGGCCATCGAGCACGGCTTGCCGCAGGGGCCGACCGTCGCGCCCTACGCCTACTCGAGCACCGATCATTCCGGCATGACCGGCGCCTACATCGGCGTCATCCGCGGCGGCGTGATCGCCGCGCAGGGGCCCGTGATGACCACCGATGCCAGCCCGACGGGTGCCATAGCCGCGTACAACGGCGCCGAACAGCAGGCGCCGGCCTCTGGGATCCCGTCGCCCTAAGGCCAGCCCGGCCGCAGCTGGACCGCAAATCCAGCTGCGGCCGGCCGACCACTGACGCCAGACAGGAGCATCAGGCATGACCGCGGACGCGGGTCGGCGAGCCGGCGTAACCGGCCAAGCGGGACGACCTGCAGAAACCGCCGGCGGCGAGCGGCCGCGAGCCCGCCGGTTGCTCGACGCCGCGGAGCAGGTCTTCGGCGAGCGGACCTACCGTGGGAGCACGGTGGCCGACATCTGCGCGCGGGCCGGCATCGCGACGGGCAGCTTCTACGCCCATTTCGACTCAAAGGCAGAGATATTCACGGCCGTGGTCCGGCGGCTCAGCGCGGACGCCCGCGCCGCGATGCGCGCCGCCATCGAGCAAACCGACGGGGGGCAGCGCGCGGTCGAGCGGGCCGCGTTTCGCGCCTTCTTCGACGTGCTGTCCAGGCGCCCATGGATCTACCGCATCGTCAGGGAAGCGGAGTTCGTGATTCCCGGGCTGTTCCAGGAATACCACGAGAGCCTGGCCCGCGGTTACGCCCGCGGCGTGCGCCGTGCGCAGCTTAAGGGCGAGATCGACCCGCACTACGACCCGGAGGTCATTGCATACATCTACTCGGGAATTGGCTACACGATCGGCATGCGCTGGGCTGAGTGGACGGCCGGCCGACAGGTGCCAGGCGACGTGCTCGACGACATGCTCGATGTACTCGCCCGCGGCCTGCCGCCCCGCTGACTCGCCCGCGGCAGGCGCCAACGCGGGCGCATGATCTACTGGTCCGTGGGCACGCAAGAGGCGACGGGCCGTACCTGGGGAGAAGGGGTCCGATGAGCGCTCGCACGTGGATCGAGTCGTGGCCGGTCTACCGCCAGGTCACCGGGCCGGACAGGACCGGCCTCGGCGCGGCGGCCAAGAGTCGGCGCAGCAGTCAGCTCACGCCGAGGGTTGCCGGGGCGGACAAGGTCGTCAAGTCCGTGTGCCCGTACTGTGCGGTCGGTTGCGGCCAGGACGTCTACGTGCGCGACGGCAAGGTCATCCAGATCGAGGGCGATCCCGACTCGCCGATCAGCCGCGGCAAGCTCTGCCCCAAGGGGTCGGCGAGCCTTCAGCTCGTCAATGGCGACCAGCGCGAGTACCGGGTGCTGTACCGGCGGCCGTTCGGCGCGCGATGGGAGAACCTCGACCTCGACACGGCGATGGACATGATCGCCGACCGGGTCATCGAGGCCCGGCGGTCCGGCTGGCAGTGGGAGTCCGGCGGCCTTGCGACCCGCCGCACGCTCGGCTTCGCCAGCCTGGGCGGTGCCACGCTGGACAACGAAGAGAACTACCTGATCAAGAAGCTGTTCACCGCGCTTGGCGCGATCCAGATAGAAAACCAGGCGCGGATATGACACTCCTCAACCGTCCCCAGTTTGGGGACTAGCTTCGGCCGCGGTGGCGCCACCACGTTCCAGCAGGATCTGCAGAACGCGGACTGCATCGTGATCGAGGGCTCGAACATGGCGGAATGCCACCCGGTCGGGTTCCAGTGGGTGATGGCGGCCAAGGCACGCGGCGCGAAGGTCATCCATGTCGATCCGCGGTTCACCAGGACAAGCGCGCTCGCGGACATGCACGTCCCGCTGCGGGCCGGGTCGGATATCGCTTTTCTGGGCGGGATCATCAACTACGTGTTGCAGCACGACAAATACTTCCGTGACTACGTGGTCGGTTACACCAACGCGCCGGTGATCCTGACCGAAGAGTTCCGTGACAGCGAGGACCTCGACGGGGTGTTCTCAGGCCTTGATCGCGAGCAGCGCCACTACGACTTCCACACCTGGCAGTACGAGGGCGCCGAGGTGCAGGCGGCGGCCGGCGAGCGGGACGAGCAGTACCCCGACCGCACGGGCAGCCTCGGCGCCGTCCGCGAGGCCGGGCGCGGTGAGACAGCCGGATCTGGCGGCCCCGCCGTGCAGGGGCGGTGGCGACGTGACGAGACCCTTCAGCATCCACGCTGTGTCTTCCAGGTTCTGCGGCGCCACTTCTCCCGTTACACGACAGAGATGGTCGAAGAGATCTGCGGGGTGCCCGGCGCGACGTTTAAGAAGGTGTGCGAGTTCGTCAGCGCCAATTCGGGGCGCGAGCGCACCACCGCGTTCGTGTACAGCGTGGGCTGGACCCAGCACACGGTGGGCGTGCAGTACATCAGAACAGCGGCGATCCTGCAGGCGCTGCTCGGCAACATCGGCCGGCCGGGCGGCGGCATCTTGGCTCTGCGCGGGCACGCCTCGATCCAGGGTTCGACCGACACGGCCACCCTGTTCAACCTGCTTCCCGGATACCTGCCCATGCCGCACGCGCACGCGGACCAGGACATGGCGAGCTACCTGCGCGCAGAAACCGCGGACGTGGGGTTCTGGGCGAACACGCCGGCCTACCTGATCAGCCTGCTGAAGGCGTGGTGGGGCGACGCCGCGACCGCCGAAAACGACTTCTGCTTTGGCTACCTGCCACGGCTGACGGGCAGCCACAGCACCTACGAGACCGTTGCCGCGCAGCTCGAAGGCACGTGCAAGGGATACTTCCTGATGGGCGAGAACCCGGCCGTCGGCTCGGCCAACGCCCGGATGCAGCGGCTCGCCATGGCGAACCTCGATTGGCTTGTCGTGCGGGACCTCACGCTGATCGAAAGTGCTACGTGGTGGAAGAACGGCCCGGAGATCGAGACCGGCGAGATGCGCACCGCCGACATCGGAACTGAGGTTTTCTTCATGCCGGCGGCGGCGCACACGGAGAAGGACGGCAGCTTCACCAATACCCAGCGGCTGCTTCAGTGGCATCATCAGGCCGTGCCGTCGGCCGGGGACGCACGCAGCGACCTGTGGTTCATGTACCACCTTGGCCGCCGGATCCGCGCGAAGCTGGCTTCCAGCGCCGATGACATGGACCGGCCGGTGCTGGATCTCTCCTGGGACTACCCGACGCGGGGGCCGCACGAAGAACCCGACGCCGAGGCGGTGCTCGCCGAGATGAACGGGCGGGATTCGGCCGGCCGCGCGCTGTCGTCCTTCCTCAAGCTCAAGGACGACGGATCGACCTCGTGCGGCTGCTGGATCTACAGCGGCGTCTACGCGGACGGGGTCAACCAAGCCGCCCGCCGCAAGCCCGGCGCGCAGCAGAGCTGGGTCGCGCCGGAGTGGGCCTGGTCATGGCCGGCCAACCGGCGCATCCTCTACAACCGGGCGTCGGCCGACCCGGACGGCAAGCCGTGGAGCGAGCGCAAGGCGCTGGTCTGGTGGGACGCGGACAAGGGTCGGTGGGCCGGCCACGATGTGCCGGACTTTGTCGCGGACCGGCCGCCGTCGCACCGCCCGGCCGAGGGCGCGACCGGAGTGGCCGCGCTGGCCGGCGACGACCCGTTCATCATGCAGTCCGACGGCAAGGCCTGGCTTTTCGCTCCGACCGGCCTGGTGGACGGGCCGCTTCCTGTTCATTACGAGCCGCAGGAGTCGCCCTTCGCCAACCGGCTCTATGGCCAGCAGCGCAATCCCATCCGCCAGATCATCAAGCACCGGCAGAACAGGTTCCAGCCGAGCGGGGCCGAGCCCGGCGCGGGGGTGTTCCCGTACGTGACCACCACCTACCGGCTGACCGAGCACCACACCGCGGGTGGCATGTCCCGGTCGCTGCCCTACCTGGCCGAGCTGCAGCCGGAGTTCTTCTGCGAGGTGTCGCCCGACCTCGCGGCCGAGCGCGATCTCGAGCACCTGGGCTGGGCAACGATCATAAGCGCGCGCAGCGCGATCGAAGCGCGGGTGCTTGTCACCGAACGGATGAGGCCGCTCGAGGTGCAGGGCAGGACGCTGCATCAGATCGGGCTGCCCTACCACTGGGGGCCGGAGGGCTACTCCACCGGCGACGCCGCCAACGAACTCGCGCACCTGTCGCTCGACCCGAACGTGCATATTCAGGAGGTCAAGGCGCTGGCCTGCGACATCCGGCCGGGCCGTCGGCCGCGTGGCTCGGCGCTGCGCGACCTGGTGTACTCCTACCACGTGCGGGCGGGGATAACCGACGAGACCGGGACGGAGGTGTGAGGGGTGGAAAGTCTGGCTGAGCCCGGCCGGGCGGCGCCTGAGCCCGGCGCCGCGAAGGCGGCGCCCGACCCTGCCGCCGACGCCGGCTACGGTGATCACCCGCCGCGGATGGGTTTTTTCACCGACACCTCGGTGTGCATCGGCTGCAAGGCCTGCGAGGTCGCCTGCAAGGAGTGGAACGCCATTCCCGAGGACGGCTTGCTGTTCACCGGCATGTCCTACGACAACACCGGCGGGCTTTCCGCTTCCACCTGGCGGCACGTGGCGTTCATCGAGCAGCCCACCGGCTCGGAGGGCGACATACGCTGGCTGATGTCCAGCGACGTGTGCAAGCACTGCACGGAGGCGGCGTGCCTCGATGTGTGCCCGACAGGGGCGCTGATGCGCACCGAGTTCGGCACGGTGGTCGTACAGGAGGACGTCTGCAACGGCTGCGGGTACTGCGTTCCCGCGTGCCCGTTCGGCGTCATCGACCGGCGCCGCGACGACGGCCGGGCGTGGAAGTGCACGCTTTGCTACGACCGGCTGGGCGCCGGGCTCGAGCCCGCGTGCGCCAAGGCCTGCCCGACAGAATCAATCCAGTTCGGGCCCGTGGACGAGCTGCGCGAGCGCGCGCAGCGCCGGGTGGCCGAACTGCACGGCGAGGGACTCGCGGGGGCACGGCTGTACGGCGAGGACCCCGCGGGCGGAGTCGGCGGAGCGGGCGCCTTCTTCCTGCTGCTTGACGAACCTGAGGTCTATGGGCTCCCGCCTGACCCGGTCACGACGACCCGCGACCTGCCCCGGATGTGGCGTCATGTGGGCGTCGCGGCGGCCGGGCTCGCGGCGGCCGGGCTCGCCGCGTGCTTTGGCGGGAGGCACCGGTGAAACGGCGTGGCGAGCAGCCGATGGTTCCGGCTGCGGAGTTCACCTCCTACTACGGGCGGCCCGTGCTCAAAGAGCCGGTGTGGGAGGCCGACATTCCCGCCTACCTGTTCCTCGGCGGCCTTGCCGGCGCCTCCTCCGTGCTCGCGGCCGCGGCGGAGCTTCGCGGCAGCCCCGACCTTTCTCGCGCTGCCAAGGTCGGCGCGGCGGGCGCGATCGGCGTTTCCGCCGCGCTCCTCGTACACGATCTGGGTCGGCCAAGCCGCTTCCTGAACATGCTGCGGGTGTTCAAGCCCTCCTCGCCGATGAGCGTCGGCTCGTGGCTGCTCGCGGCCTACGGCCCGGTAGCGGGCGTCGCGGCGGTCTCGGCAGTGACGGGAAAGCTGCGCCGCCTGGGGCTTTCCTGCACGGCTGGCGCGGCCGCGCTCGGGCCCGCCGTCAGCACTTACACCGCGGCGCTGATCTGCGACACCGCCGTCCCCGCCTGGCACGACGGCTACCGCGAGATGCCGTATCTGTTCGCCGGGTCTGCGGCGACCGCGGCCGCCGGGCTCGGCCTGCTGACCGCGCCGGTCGAGCAGACCCGCCCCGCTCAACGGCTCGCCGTGATCGGCGCTGCGACCGAGCTTGCCGCGGCCCGCCTGCTCACTCGTCGGCTCGGGATAACCGGGGGGCCATACCGTTCTGGACGAGCGGGCGCGGCGCTCCGGGTGAGCGAGGGCGTGACCGCGGCCGGGCTCGCGGGCGCCCTGGCAGGCCGCCGTAGCCGCGCCGTCGCCGCGTTGTCCGGCGCCGCGCTGCTCGCCGCCTCCGCCGTATCACGGTTCGCGATCTTTGACGCGGGCCGGGTCTCCGCGCGCGACCCCCGGTACACGATCGTGCCGCAACGTGAACGGATCGCGGCCGCGCAGGGCGGGGCCGCGCAGGGCGGGGCCGCCGCGGTGGCGACGCCCGGGGACCCCGGCGACTCAGGCGACTCTGGCGCGCCGCCATCGTCAGCCGCGGCGCCGGGCTAGGCTGCAGCGATGGCTGATCTCGCTGATTTCGCCCGGCTGATCCCCGGCGATCACGGTCTTTGCGTGGTGTCCACGTTGCGCGGGGACGGCGCCATCCAAGCCTCGGTGGTGAACGCGGGCGTGCTCGCGCATCCGCTGACCGGAAGTCAGGTGGCCGGTTTCGTGGCCCGCGGCGGCGCCCGCAAGCTCGCCAACCTTCGCGCCCGCCCGCGCGCCACCGTCGTGGCGCGGGTCGGCTGGCAGTGGGTGGCGGTGGAAGGGCCGACAGAGCTCGCCGGCCCCGATGATCCGCTGCCTGGGATCGACGCGGAACGCCGCCGGCGCCTGCTCCGCGAGATCTTCACCGCGGCCGGGGGCACGCACGACGACTGGGACACCTACGACAGGGTCATGGCCGATGAACGCCGCAGCGCGGTGCTTGTGACCCCGCACCGGGTGTACTCCAACGCCGGCTGAGCGTGAGAACTAACCGGTTGGCTCGCCCGGGCTCAGGTAGCGGGCATTGCGCTGCACCGTGGCGTAGATGTCGCCCGCGATCGGTCGCCGGAGCTCCTCAGCGAGGTGCCCGATCAGGCCCGCGGCGCGGGCGAGCAGCGCGACCGCGCGCTGCAGTTCTGGCGCCAAGCCGAGGTCGGCGAGAGCCGCGCCGCACACCCCGGCGCCGTTCAGCGGAAGGCGCCGGCCGAGCACGCGCGGGTGGACCCGGCCGACTGCCTGGAACAACCGAAGGTGCGGTCCGCGCAGCCCGTGCTCGTCCGCGAGGTCTATGATCACCGCGGTGCGGGGGTCCGCGTGCTTGTGTACGGGATGACCGAGGCCGGGCACCAGGGCGTGTTCGGCCCGCAGCCGCTCGACCGCGCGGCGGGCGATCTCATCGAAGTCGGCGTCGCTGTTGGCCGGGCGATCGGCCGCGCGGAGCGTTTCAGCGAGGAAGCGCCCGGTGTCTTCCGTCACCCCGAGGTAGCGTGAGCCGCCGCCGAGCAGGCCGGCCGCCATCGCGCCCTGCGCCGACTCGGGCGCGCCGAGCAGGGTCAGCCGCGCGGCGATGGCGCTTGGCGTGAGGCCGTGGTCCGCGAGCGCCACGAGCACCGCCTCGAAGAGGCGGACCTGGCCCGGCGCCGGGCGGCGCAGCGTTGCCAGCCAGAGGGCCAGCTCGGCGAAGCCAACCTTGCCGAGGAGGTCGCTCGCGAGGTCCTGGCCGAGCAGCGTGATCGTGGCGGCGTCCGAGGTGCCGATGGAGGTTGGAAACACCTGCGGTGAGCTGTCCTCGGTCATGTCGCTGCCATCCTTGATGAGAGCCATTCGTGGTGGTACGCGCGACATTACCGCGCATACCAGCAGCCCCAACCGGACCATCCGGCCCAGGCGCCGGCCCGCATCCCGGACCCGGCCGCCGGCCCGCGTCCCGCATCCCGAACACGGATGCCGTCAGTCCCAGCGCACATGAAGCTCAGGCGGCTTGCGAAAGACGAGGCCGCGCGGCGCGCTCGGGTGGCCGGGGTCGAGTCGCAAGCTGGGCAGCGTGTCGATCAGCCCGCGGATCGCGGTTTGAGCCTCGAGCCGGGCGAGGTGCGCGCCGAAACAGAAATGGGTGCCGTGCGCGAAGGCAAGGTGAAGCCGGGTCTGCTCACGGTGAAGGTCGAAGCGGTCCGGATGGCTGAACACCGCGGGGTCGCGGTTCGCGCCCGCGATTGAGACGCGCACCAGGTCGCCGCGCCTGATCGCCGCGCCTGCCAGGGTCACATCGCGGGTGGCGTAGCGGTCCACCACCGCCGCGGCGGGCTCAAGCCGAGCCGATTCCTCGATCGCGCGCGCCAGCAGAGCCGGGTCGGCGCGCACAAGCTCAAGTCGGCCGGGAGCGCTGAGCAGGTGCAGGACGGCGTTGGTGATCAGCCCTTCCGTGGTGTCGATCCCGCCGAACATCAGCACCGCGGCGTTGGAGACCACCTCGGCCGTGCTGAGGCCGCTGTCCTGTCTCGCCGCGTTCGCGAGCAGCGACGAGCCCTCGGCCAGGCGAAGTGCGTCCTGCACGCTCGCACGGAGCTGCTCGAATGCCCGCGCGCCCGCCGACGCCGCGGGCCGGCCCGCGGTGATGTCGGAGATGGCCTCGACGAAGGCGTGGTACCAGGACCGGATCACCCCCGCGTCGGCGCCGGGCAGGCCGAGCGCCTCGGCGACCACGGCTACGGCAAGCGGCCCCGCCAGCGCCCGGCGGATCTCCGCAGTCCCAGCCTGCCGCATGGCGGTGAGCAGCCGGTCGGCCTCGGTCGCGATGAAGGCCGCGAACCGCGCGCGCACGTCGGCAGGGCGAAACGACCGGGCGAACGGGTCACGATGGCGGGTGTGCGCGGCGCCATCGAGTGAGAGCATGCTGGGGCCGATGACCTGCGCTGTCGAGAACCGCGGGTCATCGACGGTGAAGGTGGCCGGGTCCCGCAGGACCGCCATCGCGAGATCGTGGCGTGTCGCCAGCCAGCCGCTGAGCGCGGGCAGCCAGGAGACCGGCTCGCGCGCCCGCAGCCGGGCGAGCAGCGGATGCGGATCGGTGTCGAGCTGCTCGATCGTCGCGGCGGCGCCCACGGGATACTGTTCGGCGAACATGTGTCTATCCTGCGCGGCTTCGGGGAGGCGTCGGGGGGTCGCCCTCGGGCCACACAGCCTACTTAACGGCCCAAACGCAGGCTCCTTAACGGCTCACGCGCAGTGACACACCAGGCACGTGCAGCGCTGCCGGGCGGATATCCGCGCGCGGCAGCCGTTATGGATCGCTACCATCGGTGCTGCGGGAGGACCGTCACCCTCCCGCGGGTCCTTCACCGCCACCCTCCGAGGGAGCTTTCGTGTCAACCGTGCCGCAGCTTCGCATCAGCCTGGACGGTAGCGAGCATGTGGTGGCCGCAGGCACGACGGCTGGCGAGGCGATAGGCGCCGCGGGAGGCGCGGTCGCGGACCCGGCGCGGCGGGCCGTCTCACCCGATGCCGCGATCGCCGCCAGGGTCAATGGTGAGCTGCGTGACCTCGCCTGCCCGCTGGCCGACGGCGATGTGGTGTCGCCCGTCCCGCTGGCCAGCCCGGACGGCCGCACCATCGTGCGGCATTCGGCCGCGCACGTGCTCGCGCAGGCGGTGCAGGGGGTCTTCCCGGACGCCAAGCTCGGCATCGGGCCGCCGATCGAGCACGGCTTCTACTACGACTTCGACGTGAGTCGGCCGTTCACCCCGGACGACCTGGCAACCGTCGAGCAGCGGATGCGGGAGATCATCAAGCAGGGGCAGCTATTTTCCCGCCGCGTGGTCAGCGACGACGAGGCGCGCAAGGAGCTTGCCCACGAGCCGTACAAGCTGGAGCTGATCGGGCTGAAGGGCGGCGGCGCGGCCGAACGCCCGCCCGAGGAGGCGTCGGTCGAGGTCGGCGGCAGCGCTTCAGACGATCTCACCATCTACGACAACCTGGACGCCGGCACCGGCCACGTGCGGTGGAAGGACCTGTGCCGCGGGCCGCACGTGCCGAGCACGCGGCACATTCCCGCGGTGGAGCTGATGCGCAGCGGAGGCGCCTACTGGCGCGGCAGCGAGCAGAACCCCCAGCTTCAGCGGATCTATGGCACCGCGTGGGAGTCCAAGGCCGCGCTCGCCGAGCATCTGCGGCTGCTCGCCGAAGCCGAGCGGCGTGATCACCGGCGACTCGGCGCCGAGCTTGACCTGTTCTCCTTCCCGTCCGAGATTGGCGGGGGCCTCGCCGTCTTCCACCCCAAGGGCGGCATTGTCCGCAAGGTCATGGAGGATTACTCGCGCAAGCGGCACGCGGAGTCGGGCTATGAGTTCGTCTACACCCCGCATCTAGCCAAATCGACCTTGTTCGAGGTCTCTGGGCACCTCGGGTGGTACGCGGAGGGCATGTACCCGCCGATGGAGATGGAGGGCGCGCAGTACTACCCCAAGCCCATGAACTGCCCGATGCATATCCTCGTCTTCTCCGCGCGCGGCAGGTCATACCGTGAGCTGCCGCTTCGGCTGTTCGAGTTCGGCACGGTGTACCGGTTCGAGAAGTCCGGCGTGCTGCACGGCCTGACCCGGGTGCGCGGAATGACACAGGACGACGCGCACATCTTCTGCGCCTGGGAGCAACTGCCCGACGAGCTTTCGTCGCTGCTGCGCTTCGTCGTGGACCTGCTGCGTGACTTCGGGCTCACCGACTTTGAGGCCGAGCTGTCCACCCGGCCGGACAAGTATGTAGGCGAGCCGGAGCAGTGGGCGCGGGCCGAGGCGGCGCTCAAGGTCGCTTTGGACGCGTCCGGGCTGCCCTACACGATCGCCGAGGGCGAGGGCGCCTTCTACGCCCCCAAGATCGACGTTCATGTGCGTGACGCCATCGGTCGGCGGTGGCAGCTTTCCACCCTTCAGGTGGACCTGCAGCTCCCGGCCCGGTTCGAGATGGAATACCAGGCTGCCGACGGCTCGCGGCCACGGCCGTGCATGATCCACCGTGCGCTGTTCGGGTCCGTGGAGCGGTTCTTCGGCATCCTTCTCGAGCACTACGCGGGCGCGCTCCCGCCCTGGCTCGCGCCCGTTCAGGTGGTCGGGATCCCCATCGCCGAGGCCCATCGCGGCTATCTGGCCGACGTGGTCGGGCGGTTGCGTTCGCGCGGTATCCGCGCCGAGGTCGACGAGAGCGACGACCGGATGCAGAAGAAGATCCGTCACGCGCAGCAGCAGAAGGTGCCGTTCATGCTGCTCGCCGGGGACACCGACATGGCGGCTGGCGCGGTGTCTTTCCGTTATCGGGACGGGTCTCAGCGCAACGGCGTCAGCGTCGACGAGGCGATCGAGGAGATCGTCCGGGCCGTGGCCGACCGGATCCAGGTCTGACGCAGGTCTTCCCCCCGGGCGGTGGCCGACCGGATCCAGGTCTGACGCGGGTCTTCCCCCCGGGCCCGCCGGGCGGCGCACACCCACGGGCAACAGCGGTGACCCTCCGCTGCTTTAGGTAGGAACAGCGGTGGCCCTGCGCTGGCCCTGTAGGGACTGTCGCCAGATGGGAACAACCAGCCCCGGCAGGGCCACGAGACCGGCAGGCGCCGCACTCCTCCACGTTGCCATATCGGCGTCCACTCACCGTAACTGTGCATTGGCCCCGGCGAGCACGGACGCCACCGATCCTGCAGCGTGGCTGCCGGCTAACCCTGCGACCCCATGGCTACAGAGGGCCCTTTCCAGGAAGATCTGAATCGCCTTTGTCCAACCCGCTGCCCGGAGGACGCTCCCGCAGCGGGCCATACTGTTTCAGGTAATCCAAGCCGCGCAGGTCGCGTAGTACCCGCATAGGTTCCCCGCGTGGCTCGTCGGGAACCTGTGTCGGCGTGCCGGGCACCTTGGGCCCACGTCTCTGATCAACCGCTTCTTCCAGCGTACGCACCACAGGCCAATGATCGGGCGGGTCTGGACGCACCACCACGCCCCCGGCTATCGCACCAATACCTGGCAGCTTTTTTGCGATCTCCTGCGCTAACTGCGCCCTCTCGTACTTGGCTTCGTCCCGCCCTCGGCCGAATTCCGCCGTGGCCCGGCCGAGCCTGTACACAATCGTGTCCGCATGCTTGAGGAAGAACACAAAGACACCCAGCGCTTCCGTCGTCAAGACACCTGGGCTGTTAGCCAGCGCGATCACCAGCGGTGAACGCTTGCGCAACCGCCGCACCACCGGCGAGGCCACGCTTGCCCCGGAAACAGGGACTCCGCTTTCGGCTGCTTCTGGCCTGCCTACACGGTAGGCATGCGTGGCCAGCCTGTACAGGTCATCCAGCCGCCAAAACAACTCCCAGGCACCACGAAGATCAAACTTTTCCTCTGGGAACCTAAGAACATACACATCCCGGGCCACGCCTCATCCACCTCCCGCGATCCGGCCACGACCGCACCCATAGCATCCGCAGCATGTCACCGCCGCCCGCGCGGTGCCAGGTCCCGGATCTGTGGGCTCTGGCCCAAATCACGTGAAGGTTACTGCGGCGCAGCGGCGACCGGGGGCCACTGGCCAGTCTCGCGTCTTGGACATGCCTCATGAGTGGTCCGGAGCCGGCCCATTCCATGATCCCGGTAACTTTTGTACGACATTCGTACAAAAGTTACCGGGATCATGGAGCGAGTACCTTCGGTGGCGCGCCTCGGGTTGTCCGGTCCGGTGGGATTGGCCGAGATCATCACAAAATATGGATCTGATCCAAAATCCGGCCCTGCCCCTCCCGGCCGCGCGCCGCTCACCGGGCCGCGCGGGCTTATAATCCTTTCGTGGTGCCGGGCCGGTAATTGGCCCGGTAAAGGCCGCCGTGAATTACATAAAGAGAATTGCCCGGAAGCCCAATGGGACACCCGGTGGCCCACCGTTGGTCCATGGGCGGACGCCCGGCGGTCCACCGCTGTTCCCCATTTCGCGGCACGCTCGCTGACGCGCCGCTTGCCGCGGCCCCGCGCTTCCGCTGACCCGCCGCAGGCGAAACGGTCGGTGTCAGTGGGCGGCCGCGCGCGGCACCGGGATCTCCACATCGTGGACCGTGACGTTGACCTCGACGACAGGCATGCCGAGCATGTGATCAACCATGCGGGCCACGTTCGCCTTCACGGCGTTGGCCACGTCCATCACCACGGCGCCGTATTCGACCACTATCACCAGGTGCAGCCAGACGTGCCGGTCCTCGATTCTGGCGTGCACCTCGCGACTCGCGCGCTCGTGGCCAGGACCGTGGCGCTCGCCGACCGCCTGGAACCCGGCCGTGGCCCCGCCGCCGAATCCGGCGACGCCAGGAACCTCCACCGAGGCAAGGCTCGCCACTTTCTCGATCACCGTGTCTTCGATCTGGATCCGGCCCTTCACGATGTCTGTGGTCTCAGCAGTCCCGCCAATATCCGGCTCGGACGCGGTCGGCGCCGGGGTAAGTGCGCTCACACGGCTTGGCAGAGTCAACGGGCCTGACGAAGACGGCTCGGCCGGCGGCGCACCGTACGGCGACTCCATGGCGAGGGCGTCCGGGTCGGTTTCATCGCGCGCCCACCCGTGCCCGTGGCGGGCGCCTGGCCGCCCGGCGGCATACGTCGGCGGAAGGCCGGTGCCGGGCTGACGGTATGGCGGGGAGGGCGCGCCTGCCTCGTTCATCCGGTCTTGGGCATGTGCTTGTTGGCTATCGCCTCCGGCGCCTTCTGCCACGACGGTCCTCCCGCTCCCCATCGGGTGCGGCGGCCGCGGCGACCCGTGGCCGTGCGCATCCGGGCTCGAAGCATTGTCTCAGGTGGGCCGGCCCCGGTTAGGTGCGAATGGGCGACCTGGCCATGATGGATGCGAGCCGGGCCGACATGGCGGTTGGCTTGCCGACCTATGCTGCATCCATGCCGAACCGCGACTCGCCGTTGCACCCAGCCCATAAAAGCGACCCGCGCTCCGGCAGCGACGCGGCACCGGCGGCGGCACAGCGCCAGGCACAGCGCCGAGGACAGCACCAGGCGCAGCACCCCTCCTCCGTCCAGGACGGCGCGGGAGGTCCGGACGGCTTGGAGCGGCTGTGGACGCCGCACCGGATGCCCTACCTGAGGGGCGAGAACAAGCCAACCGGCCAGGCGGTTGAGGAGCAGTGCCCGTTCTGCCGCGTCCCCGGGCTACCCGACGAGGAAGGGCTGGTCGTCGCGCGCGGCCGCACCGTTTTCACGGTGCTGAACCTGTACCCCTACAACAGTGGGCACCTCATGATCTGCCCGTACAGGCACGCGGCGGACTACACCGAGCTTGGTGCCGCGGAGACGGCCGAACTCGCAGAACACACCAAACGGGCGGTGCGTGCGCTGCGCGGCTCGTCCGGCGCCCAAGGCTTCAACGTCGGCATGAACCTTGGATCGGTGGCGGGCGCGGGGATCGCCGCGCATCTGCACCAGCATGTCGTGCCGCGGTGGGGCGGCGACACGAACTTCATGCCCGTGGTCGCGAGGACGCGGGTGCTGCCGCAGCTACTGCGCGACACCCGCAAGCTGATCGCCGACGCGTGGCCCTCGGATTGAAGCCGTGGGCCAGCGGCTGGCGCCAGCGGTCAGCCGTTTTTTGTGGCGCTCACCACCTTGTCTGCCAGGTGCGAAGGCAGCGGTTCGTGGCGCAGGTACGCGCGCGTGAATGTGCCGGTGCCCTGTGACATCGAGCGCAGGTCGATGGCGTAGCGAGTGATCTCGAGTTCGGGGATCTCCGCCTTGACCAAGGTCCGCCCGCCGGGGACCGTCTCGGTGCCAAGCACACGTCCCCGCCGCGACGACAGGTCGGACATGATCGCTCCGACATAGTCGTCAGGTATGAGCACAGACACCTCGTCGACCGGCTCGAGCAGCAGAACGCCCGCCTTGTCCGCGGCGTCCTTCAGCGCCAGCCTGCCTGCCTTCTGGAACGCCATGTCTGAGGAGTCGACAGAATGCGCCTTGCCGTCGAACAGCGTGACCCGGATGTCTTCCATCGGATAGCCAGCGACCACCCCGGTCTCCATCTGCGCCCGCACGCCCTTTTCTACGGACGGGATGAACTGCCGTGGCACGACACCACCGACGATCTTGTCAACGAACTCGAAGCCCGAGCCGGACGGCGTCGGTTCGACCTCGATGTGGGCTATCCCGTACTCGCCATGACCGCCGGTCTGCTTCACGTTGCGGCCCATGCCCTGGGCCTTGCCCGCGACGGTCTCGCGCAGCGCCACCCGCAGTGCGATGGTCTCGACCCCGACGCCGTACCGGTTTGCCAGCCGGTCGAGTAGCACGTCCGCGTGCGCCTCACCCATGCACCAAAGGACGAGCTGACGAGTCTCGGGGTTCATCTCCATCCGCAGCGTCGGATCCTCAGCCACCAGGCGGGCGAGCGCCTGCGACATCTTGTCCTCGTCGGCCTTGGACTTGGCCTTGATCGCGACAGGAAGCAACGGCTCCGGCATGGACCACGGCTCCATGAGCAGCGGCTTGTCCTTCTCGGAGAGGGTGTCGCCGGTCTCGGCAGAGGTGAGCTTGGCGATGGCGCAGATGTCACCCGCCACGCAGTGGGCGACCGTCCGCTGCTGCTTGCCCAGTGGCGAGGTGAGGGCGCCGACCCGCTCGTCCGCGTCGTGGTCGGCGTGGCCGCGGTCGGCCATGCCATGCCCGGACACATGGACCACCACGTCTGGCCGCATGGTGCCGGAGAAGACCCGGACCATGCTGATGCGGCCCACATATGGGTCGGACATGGTCTTGATGACCTCACCGAGCAGCGGGCCCTTCGAGTCGCAGCGAAGCCCATTCACCGGCTTGCCATCCACGGTGGTGACCACGGGCATCGGGTGCTCGATGGGTGAGGGGAAAGCCTGCGTCATGACCTCGAGCAGCTCGGCCAACCCGACGCCGTGCGGCGCCGAGGCGGCAAGAACGGGATAAAAGCTGCCCGCCGCCACCGCCTTTTCCAGGTCCTCGATGAGAACCTTGGCGTCCATTTCCTCCCCGGACAGATACCGGTCCATGAGGCTCTCGTCTTCGCTTTCCTGGATGATCCCCTCGATGAGGGCGCTGCGAAGCTCCTCAACTCGCGGAAGATCCGCGGGATCGGGGTCACGTTCCGTGCGGTCGCCGCTCGAGTAGTCATAGAAGCGCTGCGACAGCAGGCCCACCAGGCCATGCAGCTCGCCGCGATCGCCCGTCACTGGCAGATATAGGGGAGCGACCCCGTCGCCGAAGGCGTCCTGGCAGATGGACAGAACTTCGTCGAATTCGGCACGTTGATGGTCGATCTTTGTAATGACGACAGCGCGCGGCATCCCCACTGAGGCGCATTCCTCCCAGAGCATGCGGGTAAGCCCGTCGACGCCCTCAGTCGCCGACACGGCAAACAGCGCGGCGTCCGCCGCGCGGAGCCCGGCGCGCAGGTCGCCGACATAATCGGCGTAACCTGGCGTGTCGAGAAGGTTGATCTTGATACCCGCGTGCGTGACGGGTGCGAGGGCCAGGTTCACAGAACGCTGCTGGCGTACCTCCACCTCGTCAGAGTCGCCTACCGTGTTGCCGTCTTCGACGCGTCCTGGGCGCTGGATCGTTCCTGTGAAACCGAGCAGCGCCTCAACCAGGGTCGTCTTGCCCGCCCCGGAGTGGCCGACCAGCACGACATTGCGCACCCCATCGGGCTGGTCGGCCACTGGCGCCCTGCCGGCGGCTCCCGCAGAACCTGATTTGTCCGCCACTTGTATCGCCTCCTGTTTGGTAGTCCGTTGTTAACCTGCCAGTGTCCTCAGCCTTTACCTGCGGGCGCGGTCACCACAAGCCCTGAACCGCAATCACCCGGCTGCCGCGATGTCGCGTTCCCCGCGCCGGATTGAAATGGCCTTTACGGACAGGCTCTTGGCAGCCTTTGACCGCGACAGCGGGTACTAAGATCAAACGGCCATGCTCAACGCTTTGCGACCAGGACTGCAGCGGCTGCTCACCCCAGCCGTGCGCATGCTCGCCCGCGCCGGCGTGACGCCGAACCAGATCACGGTGGTAGGCACGCTCGGCGTCGCCGGCGGCGCTCTCGGCCTGTTCCCCACGGGCCATCTGTTCGCCGGCACGATCGTATGCACGGCCTTTGTGTTCGCTGACACCATCGACGGCCTGCTCGCGCGGGTCACGGGAAGCACGGGGGCGTGGGGCGCGTTTCTCGACTCAACGCTCGACCGGGTGGTGGAGGCGGCCGTCTTCGGCGGCTTGGTGCTGTGGTTCTTCGGCGGCGGTCACGACAGCCTGCTCGCGGGCGTGGCGCTTTTCTGCCTCGTGGTCGGTGCCCTGGTGTCCTACGCGAAGGCCCGCGCGGAAGGGCTCGGCCTGCGCTGCGACGTCGGCATCGCTGGGCACGCGGAGAAGCTGCTCATCAGCCTGGTGGCGGCCGGGCTCGCCGGGCTCGGTGTTCCGTATGTGCTGGCTGCTGGGCTGTGGTTGCTTGCCGCGGCGAGCTTGGTCACCCTCGGCCAGCGGGTGCTGGCCGTCCACCACGGCATCCAGGCGGAATCGCGGACGTAGCGGACGTAGCTGAGGGAGACGGTGTGCAACGCGCCAAAGACCGCCTGATATCCGCCGGATACGCGCTCGGCTGGGCTGTCGTGCGCAGGATGCCGGAAGGGCTGGCGCGCCGCCTGTTCATGCTGGTGGCCGAGATCGCTTGGCGGCGCCAGGGCAAGGGCGTGCAGCAGCTCGAGGCCAACCTGCGCCGGGTCGTCGGCCAGGAGGCGAGCGGCAAGCAGTTGCGTGAGCTCTCCCGCGCCGCCATGCGCTCCTACCTGCGGTACTGGCTCGAGGTGTTCCGGCTGCCCGTCATCGGCGAAGAGCGGATCGTCGGCCACATGCGCGCGATCGGCGAGGACACCGCGTTCGCGTACATCGCGGCGGGCCGCGGGGTGGTCTTCGCGCTACCGCACATGGGCAACTGGGACCATGCTGGCGCCTGGATCATCGCCCGCGGCGCCGGATCATTCACCACGGTCATGGAACGGCTGCGTCCCGATTCGCTCTATGAGATGTTCGTCGCTTTCCGCGAGAGCCTCGGCATGGAGGTGCTGCCGCTCACCGGCAGCGGCGTGAACGTGTTCGGCGTGCTCGCGCAGCGGCTGCGCGCGGGCCGGATGGTCTGCCTGCCGTGTGACAGGGACCTGACAGCGAGCGGTGTGGAAGTCACTTTCTTCGGAGAGCGCGCGCGGATGGCCGCGGGCCCCGCGGCCCTGGCCGTGCAGACCGGGGCAGCGCTCTTGCCTGTCACGCTCTGGTACGACGGTGAGTACTGGGCCGCGCATATCAACGACGAGATTCCCGCGCCAGCGGCAGGCGAGCGGAAAGACAGGGTGGCCGCGATGACCCAGCAGATTGCGCGCGTATTTGAAGCCGGCATCCGTGAGCACCCGGCGGACTGGCACATGCTGCAGAAGGTCTTCGTGGCCGACCTCGACCCGAACCGCCTCGCGCCCGCCGAGGGCGCAGCGGCCGAGGCCAGCGCGGCCGAGGGGGGCGCTCCAACCGACGACGCCAGCCAGGAAAGTGCGAGCCCGTGAGAATAGGCCTTGTCTGCCCCTACACCTGGGACGTGCCGGGCGGGGTGCAGGCACACGTCAGGGACCTGGCCGAGGCCCTGCTCGCGCTCGGCCACGATGTGTCGGTGATCACGCCGGCCGACGACGACGCGCCGCTGCCCTCCTACGTGGTGCCGGCCGGGCGCGCGGTGCCCGTCCCCTACAACGGATCGGTCGCGAGGCTCGCGTTCGGGTTCGTGTCCGCGAGCCGGGTCCGCCGCTGGGTGCGTGACGGCGAGTTCGAGGTGCTGCACGTCCACGAGCCTGCCGCCCCGAGCCTCTCGCTGCTCGCATGCTGGGTCGCGTCCGGCGCGATCGTCGCGACGTTCCACACCGCGATGGTCCGCTCACGGGCGCTGCACGCCGCCCACCCGGTCCTGCAATCGGCGCTGGAGAAGATCAGCGCGCGGATCGCGGTGTCCGAGGCGGCCCGCAAGACGCTGGTCGAGCACTTGGGCGGCGACGCGGTCCTGATACCGAACGGCGTCCCCGTACACAAGTACGCGGCGGCCGTCCCGCTCCCGGGCTGGCCAGGCGATGGCGGGGCGGTTGGCTTCCTCGGCCGGATGGACGAGCCGCGCAAGGGCTTGGCGGTGCTGCTCGAAGCGTTCGGGCTGCTCGGCATGCAGCGGCCGGCCCTGCGCCTGCTCATCGCGGGACCTGGGGACGCCGAGGAGGTCCTCGGCCGCGTGCCGGTGCCGCTGCGGCCAAGGGTCGTGCTGCTCGGGCAGGTCAGCGAGGAGGTCAAGGCGCGCGTGTACCGCTCGGTCGACGTGTTCTGCGCGCCGAACACCGGTGGTGAGAGCTTCGGCATCGTCCTTGCCGAGGCGATGGCGTCGGGCGCCGCGATCGTCGCAAGCGACCTGGACGCGTTCCGAAGGGTGCTGCGCGGCGGGCGGGCCGGCGAGCTTTTCCCCACGGGCGACGCGGCCGCGCTCGCGGCCGCGGCGGGGTGCCTTCTTGACGACCCCGGTCGGCGCGCGGTCCTGTCACAGGAGGCGATGACGGCCGTGCGGTCCTACGACTGGTCGGTTGTCGCGCGCGACGTGGTCCGGGTGTATGAGACCGTTGTACCCCGAAGCGACCGCGTGGCGGTCGCGCCGTAGGTGGCGCCGCAAGGGACGAGTCGCGGTGCCCGCCGGGGCCCGTCAGGTGAAGGCCGGCGCCAGGCCGGCCCGGCTGAGGGATGTCGATGAACGTGCTACTGACCGACGTGGCGATCGTGGTCGCGATAGCCGTGCTCGTCGGCTTCTACGTGTCCTGGCGGGCGACGAGGCTGGACCGTCTGCACGCGCGCGCGGAAACGGCGCATGCCGCTCTTGACGCGGCGCTGGCCAGGCGCTGCGGCGTCGCGCTCGAGCTGGCTGCGTCTGGCCTGCTCGATCCCGCCACGAGCGTGCTCATCGCAGGCGCCGCGCACGACGCGCGGGCCGCGGGCCAGCTTGAGTCAGTCGCGGCGTCGGCGGGTGAGGCCCAGCCGCACGAGCTTGCGGAAAGTGACCTGTCCAGGGCGCTGCGCGCGGCCTTCGCCCAGCCCAGGTTCCGCGCGTCGCTGCCCGGCATGGACGGCGCGGACGAGCTGCTCGCGGAGATCGACGCGGCCGCGCATCAGGTGTTCCTCGCCCGCAAGTTCTATAACGACGCCGTCGCGGCCACCCTTGCCGCGCGCAGGCGGCGGCTCGTGCGCGTGCTGCGGCTGGCCGGCGGGGCGCCCGCGCCCGCGTTCTTCGAGATCGACGACGCGCCGCCGGTGGTCGGCAACGGCAGCGGCGAAGTGGACCTGCCCCGCCTGGCCGGCTGATCATCATCATTTTCCCGAACGGCTGCCGCAGCGCGCCTGCTCATGGCACGTGCGGGCGCCGCCTGTGCGGAGCGGCCACTTCAGGGTTGTAGCGGGCGGGTAGTGGCCATTGGGTCGCAATCGCGCGAGCGAATACCATGAGACAGGCCCACCCTGCATGGCCAGGCCCGCCACGACAGGCACAGCCCGCCGAGACTGGCCGACAGGCTGGCGCCGGACCGGCAGCTGCCGTGCAAACTCATTGAACCCATCGCCCGAGCGAGGTCCCGCATGTCCGTCACCACATCCGCCGCCAGGTCAGCCGACCTTGGCGCCAGCGCCGCCGATGTCGCCGCGGCCGCCGAGACAGGCACCGCGAGGGTCAAACGGGGTATGGCCGACATGCTCAAGGGCGGCGTGATCATGGACGTGGTCACGCCGGAGCAGGCCAAGATCGCCGAAGATGCCGGCGCGGTCGCGGTCATGGCGCTCGAACGCGTCCCTGCCGACATCCGCGCACAGGGCGGCGTGGCCCGGATGAGCGACCCGGACATGATCGACCGGATCATCGGCGCCGTGTCCATCCCGGTCATGGCAAAGTGCAGGATCGGCCATTTCGTCGAGGCGCAGGTGCTGCAGGCGATGGGCGTCGACTATGTGGATGAGTCCGAGGTCCTCACACCGGCGGACGAGAGCCACCATGTCGACAAGTGGAAGTTCACCGTGCCCTTCGTGTGCGGCGCGACCAACTTGGGCGAGGCGCTGCGCCGCATCGCGGAGGGCGCCGCGATGATCAGGTCGAAGGGCGAGGCAGGCACCGGCAACGTGGTGGAGGCGACGCGTCACATGCGCCAGATCCGCGCCGAGATGCGCCGCCTGGCCGGCCTTGGCGACGAGGAGCTCTACGCCGCCGCCAAGCAGCTCGGCGCGTCGTCCGAGCTTGTCCACGAGATCGCCAGGGCCGGCAAGCTTCCCGTCGTGCTCTTCACCGCCGGGGGAATCGCGACACCCGCGGACGCCGCGATGATGATGCAGCTCGGCGCGGAAGGTGTGTTCGTCGGATCGGGCATCTTCAAGTCGGGCGACCCGGCACGCCGCGCCTCCGCGATCGTCAAGGCAACCACGTTCCACGACGACCCCGACGTCATCGCGAAGGTGTCACGCGGCCTTGGCGAGGCCATGGTGGGCATCAACCTCGACGCCTTGCCGCCCGAGCAGCACTACGCGGGCCGTGGCTGGTAGCAGGTGCCAGGCACTCCCCTCGTTGGTGTGCTCGCTCTGCAAGGTGACGTGCGCGAGCACCTGCGCGCGCTGCGCGAAGCCGGGTGCCAGGGCACCGCGATACGGCGGCCCGCCGAACTCGACGCCGTTGATGGCCTGGTGATCCCGGGCGGTGAGTCCACCACGATATGGAAGCTGGCAACGGCTTTTGAGCTGATGGAGCCGCTGCGAAAGCGGATAGCCACGGGCATGCCGGTGTTCGGCTCGTGCGCTGGGATGATCATGCTGGCCGACCGGCTTGTGGACGGGGTCGCGGGCCAGCAGACGTTTGGCGGGATCGACATGACGGTGCGCCGCAACGCCTTCGGCCGCCAGGTGGACTCCTTTGAGACCGAGCTCGACATGCGCGGGATCGACGGGCCGAGGCTGCACGCGGTCTTCATCCGGGCGCCGTCGGTCGACCGCGTGGGCGCCGGCGTCGAGATTCTCGCCCGGGTTGGCGGCACGGATAGGATCGTGGCCGTCCGGCAGGGGCCGCTGCTGGCAACGGCGTTCCACCCGGAACTCACCGCGGACGCCCGCATCCACCGGCTGTTCGCCGACATCGTGAAGGGAACGCAATGAGCGGCCACTCCAAGTGGGCCACCACCAAGCACAAGAAGGCGGTCGTCGACGCGAAGCGCGGCAAGCTCTTTGCAAAGTTGATCAAGAACGTCGAAGTGGCGGCGCGGACCGGCGGCGCCGACCCGACGGGCAATCCCACGCTGTACGACGCCATACAGAAGGCGAAGAAGAGCTCGGTGCCGAACGACAACATCGACCGCGCCGTGCGCCGCGGCGCGGGACTGGAGGCGGGCGGCGCGTCCTACGAGACGGTCACCTATGAGGGGTACGCGCCGGGCGGCGTCGCCGTGCTCGTGGAGTGCCTGACGGACAACCGCAACCGCGCCGCCTCCGACGTGCGCACGGCGTTCAGCCGCAACGGGGGGTCCATGGCGGACCCCGGCTCGGTGTCGTATCTCTTCCACCGCAAGGGCGTGGTGCTTGTGCGCAAGACCGACGGCCTGGCCGAGGACGACGTCCTCGCCGCGGTGCTCGACGCGGGCGCCGAGGAGGTCAACGACCTCGGCGAGTCATTTGAGGTGGTGAGCGAGGCCGGGGACCTTGTCGCGGTGCGGGAGGCGGTGGCGGCGGCCGGCATCGACTACGAGTCCGCGGAGGCGGCGTTCCTGCCCACCGTCGAGGTCCCGCTCGGCGAGGACACAGCGAAGAGGGTATTCCGGCTGCTTGAGGTCCTCGAAGACTCCGACGACGTGCAAAACGTCTACGCCAACTACTCGGTCAGTGACGAGATCATGGAAAAGGTGGGCTGAGGCCGCAGGTGGAGATCCGCGAGCTTGGCCCATCCGATGACCTCGATGAGCTGCTCGACCTGCGGATGCGAGCATTCGGGTCGGCCACGGCCCTCGAACGCGCGCAGTGGCTGGCGCACGCGAGCGAGGCGATAGCGGCGCGCCGCTACCTCGCGGTCTACGACGGCGCACGGCTGGCCGCCGCGGCCAGGTTCCACGACATGAGCCAGTGGTGGCTCGGGCGCAGCCTGCCAATGGCCGGAGCGGCGAGCGTCAAGGTCGCGCCGGAGTTCCGCGGCAGGGGCGTCGGCCGCGCGCTCATGGCGGCGCTGCTCGGCATGATCGCCGAACGCGGCTACCCGCTGTCCATGCTGTATCCCGCGACCATGCGGCTGTACCGCTCGCTCGGCTGGGAGCTGGCCGGCCACACCTACGAGGCGGTGCTGCCAGCCCGCTCGCTTCGCGCGCTCAGCCGGCCCGTCGGCCCGGCCGCCCCGGATCCGCGCCGCGCCACGTCGAGCGACGCGGCCGCGGTGCGCGCGGTACACGCCGAGGTACACGCGGCTGCCCGGGACTGCGGCCCGCTCGTCTGGGACGATGCCACGACCCGGCGGTGGCTCGCCGACGACGACGTGTTCAGCTATGTCGCCGAGGACGGCTTCCTCGCCTACCGCTGGCACAAGGGGCACCACGAGATCGCGGTTGAACGCGCGATCGCCGGGTCGCAGGCGACCACCCACGCGCTGTGGACGCTGGTCGGCTCCTCATCGTCGATCGCGCAGACCATTCGGGTGCGGGTCAGCCCCGCGGAGCCGTTCTGGCTGCTCATGAGCGAACGTGACGTGCAGCTCGTCGGCGACGATCAGTGGATGCTGCGCGTGGTGGACGCGCCGGCCGCCATCGTCGGCCGCGGGTTCCCCGCCGGCCTGGAACTGACCGCGCCGATCCGGCTGCGAGACGCTCACCGCGCCGAAAACGCCAGTGACTGGTCCCTAACGGTCAGCGACGGCAAAGGCTCACTCGAACGATCCCAAACGGCGGGCGCGCATCCTCTCACCCTCGGCGTGGGTGGTTTCGCCGCGATGTACGCGGGCACGCCGGTCACCGTTCTTCGCCGCGGCGGGCTCGCCACCGGGGGAGATCCCGCTGCCGACGCTCTGTTCGACGCCGCGTTCGCGGCCCATCCGTTCTGCCTGGACACGTTTTGACGACGGGCAGTCGCCGCGACACGCCGGCGACCTGGCTGACGTGACCCGGTCGGCCCCGGTAGCGTTCACCCGAACAGATGTTCGTCGGCGGGCGAGGTGGTTGCGCCATGCGCGTGTTCGGGGTCGACCCGGGATTGACCCGCTGCGGCCTCGGCGTGGTAGACGGCACCCCCGGGCGGGCGCTCTCGCTGGCAGGCGCGGGCGTCGTGCGAACGCCGGCGGGCGACGACGTGGCTGCCCGGCTGCTCGCACTTGACCTGCAGATCGGGGAGTGGCTGGACGCCTATCGCCCCGACGCGGTCGCCGTGGAACGGGTGTTCAGCCAGCACAACGTGCGCACCGTCATGGGCACGGCGCAAGCGGGAGCGGTCGCCATTGTGTGCGCGGCCCGGCGCGGCATTCCCGTGGCGCTGCATACCCCGAGCGAGGCCAAAGCCGCTGTCACCGGGAACGGGCGCGCGGACAAGGCGCAAGTCACCGGGATGGTGACGCGGCTGCTGCAGCTCAAAACCCCGCCGCGGCCCGCGGACACCGCGGACGCGCTCGCGCTCGCCATCTGCCACCTGTGGCGTGGGGCCGCCGAGCGCAGGCTCGCCGACGCGATGCAAAGCCTGCCCGGGAGGCCGGCGCCTCGGAACCCCCCGCGTGGCTTGCCCGGGGGGACGACCCCACACAACCCGCCGCCTGGGTCGAAAGGAGACCACGGGTGATCTCGCACCTGAACGGGACGGTGTGCTCGCTCGCGCCGGACGGCGCGGTGATCGACGTCGGCGGAGTCGGCTTGGCTGTGCAGTGCACGACCGCCACGCTCGCCCGCCTGCGGCCGGGCGAGCGGACCCGGGTGCCGACCTCGCTTGTCGTGCGGGAGGATGCGCTGACCTTGTACGGATTCGCCGACGAGGACGAGCGGACCGTCTTCGAGCTGCTGCAGACCGCGAGCGGCATTGGCCCACGGCTGGCGCTCGCCATGCTCGCCGTGCACAGCCCCGACGCGCTGCGGCTGGCGGTGGCGGCCGAAGACCTGAGCGCGCTCACCCTGGTGCCAGGAGTCGGTAAGAAGGGCGCGCAGCGGATCGTTTTGGAGCTGAAGGACCGGCTCGGCCCGGCAGGGACTGGCCACGCCGCCGATGGCGAGGGCAGCGCCGGTGATCTCGCTGCGGGCCACTATGGCTCGCCGCGGGGTGCCATCGGCTGGCGGGACCAAGTGCAAGCGGGGCTCACCGGCCTCGGCTGGCCGGCGCGTGACGCGCAGCAGGCCGTCGAGGCGGTCGCGCCGGAGATGACAGCGCTCGCGGCTGAGTCGCCTGACGGCCGGACCGTCGACGTGGCGGCGGCGATGCGGGCGGCGCTGCGGACGCTGAGCCGCCGATGAACACGGCCGCATCCGGGCAGGACAGGGTGGTGTCGCCGCTCGCGGCCGCCGATGAGCGGGTGATCGAGGGAGCGCTGCGTCCCAAGCGCCTCGATGAGTTCATCGGGCAGGCGCGGGTTCGCGAACAGCTCACGCTGGTGCTGCGCGGCGCGCAGCGGCGCGGCCGGGTGCCCGATCACGTGCTGCTTTCCGGCCCGCCCGGCATCGGGAAGACGACGATGGCGATGATCATCGCGGCTGAGCTTGCCGCGCCGCTGCGGATCACCAGCGGACCGGCCATCGAGCGCGCGGGCGACCTGGCCGCTGTGCTTTCCACGCTCAGCGCGGGCGAAGTCGTGTTCATCGACGAGATCCACCGGCTCGCCAGGCCCGCGGAGGAGATGCTGTATCTGGCGATGGAGGACTTCCGCGTCGACGTGATCGTCGGCAAGGGCCCGGGCGCGACTGCCATCCCGCTGGACATCGCGCCCTTTACGCTGGTCGGGGCCACCACCAGGGCCGGGCTCTTGCCCGCGCCGCTTCGCGACAGGTTCGGCTTCACCGCTCACCTCGACTTCTACGAGCCCGCCGAGCTTGAGGTCATCCTGCGGCGGTCGGCCGGGCTGCTCGGCGTCCCGCTGCAAGACGACGGCGGCACGGAGATCGCGCGCAGGGCGCGCGGCACGCCGAGAATCGCCAACAGGCTGCTCCGGCGGGTGCGCGACTACGCCGAGGTGCGGGCCGATGGCGTGGTCAGCAAGCCGGTCGCCCGCGTCGCTCTCGAGCTGTACGAGGTGGACGAGGAGGGACTCGACCGGCTAGACCGCGCGGTGCTCGACGCCCTGCTCCGCCGATTCTGCGGCGGTCCCGTCGGGCTGTCCACGCTCGCCGTCGCGGTCGGCGAGGAACCAGAGACCGTCGAGGTCGTGGCCGAGCCGTTCCTCGTCCGTGCCGGGCTGCTCGCCCGGACGCCGCGCGGGCGGGTGGCGACCCCGGCCGCGTGGGCGCACCTCGGCCTGGTCCCGCCGGCGACCGCGCCGGGTGTGGCCGGATCACCGGGCACGGACGCGGGTCGCCAGCTGGCGGAGGAGCCCGCGCTTTTCGACCTGACCGCCGGCGACGGCCTGAGCGAGACGGTACGGCTCAGTCCACCCGGCCAATGATGCTGGTGTACGTTGCTGATACGAGGCGCCCTCGTCCCGCTCGGCGGGCCCGGCTGCCGGTGGGCATGTTCCGTGCCGCCGCGCACCATGCTCGCCAGCGACACTGGGATCACGGGCGCGACACAATTGGCGGCGGGAAGGCCGTAGCCTGTTGGAGCGGCCTTCAACCGTCGCTAAACTCCGACAGTCGGTCACCGGTCGGCCGTGGGCGCTGGCGTCCTAGGCGGCCCGCCGTGTGATCCGCGCGCATTGAACCAACCGGAAGGATGCCCCGCTGATGGGGAACACACTGCTGGCGGCCTCGTCGTCGAAGGGCGGCTCGCCGTTCACGCTGATTATCATCCTCGTGCTGATTTTCGGCGTCTTCTATTTCCTGATGATCAGACCGCAGCGCAACCGCCAGCGTCAGGTCATGCAGGCACAGGGCGCGGTCACACCCGGCCAGCGCGTTCGCACCACGGCCGGGATGTACGGCACCGTCACGGCAGTCGAAGACGGCGACGTGGTGATCGAGGTCGCGCCCGGCGTCGAGATCCGCTACCTCAAGCGCGCCATCATGGACGTGCTTTCCGATGCCCCCGAGCCTGACGGCATGGGGGGCGGCGGAACGCAGACAGCTACCGACGCCCGGATGAGAATGGACGGGCCAAAAGACGACGCGCCCGCCGAAGAGCCAGTAGATGAGACCGACGCGGCCCGCGGCGGTCACGCAGCGGAGTAGCGCAGGCGCAGACCGACCGTACGAGGACAAACGAGACGTGGTTCCCCAGAAGACTAACGTCCCCCGACCGGGACGTGCCCTCGCCGTGCTTGCGGCGCTCATTGTCGTGCTGTTGCTCGCGATCGTCGGCAAGAACGCGTTGACCCCGGGCAAATGGCACAACAGCTTCGCGGTCAAACTCGGCCTGGACCTGAGCAGTGGCACAACCGTGACCTTGAAGGCGGTAACCCCGAAAGGCGGCACGCCGCCGGCCGCCAACATGCAAAAGGCGCTGGAGATTATCAGGCAGCGCGTCAACGGCACGGGCGTCACGGAGGCGCAGGTGACACAGCAGGGCCCCGACATCATCATCGTCGCGGTTCCCGGGGTGGGCCAGCAGCGGGTGGTGAGCCTGGTCGGCAAGACAGCGCAGCTTCGGTTCCGCCAGGTGCTGCTCGCGGCGGGCAACGCGCCAGCCGTGGCGCCGACGCCAACGCCGAGTTCGTCAGGCAGCCCCAGCTCGTCACCGAGCCAGTCGGCCACGAGTTCGCCGTCGCCCTCGCCAAGCTCCTCCGGTCACGCGTTGGGCACGGCGGGCGGCGCCGCGGGCGGCCAGTCGCTCACCCGTGGGGCGCAGGCGCTCGCCGGTGCCACGCCGTCGCCCAGCCCGTCGGCCTCCGCCAGCGCCGCCCCGAGCCAGTCGCCTTCCGCGCCGAGCGGCCAGCCCGGGGAGGACACCTCCGGGATCAACCCGGCGGTGCTCGCCAAGTTCAACAAGCTGGACTGCACCAGGTCCGACTGGCAGCGCCAGGTTGGCTACAACCCCAACGCGGAGGACAACCCGAACTCCCAGATCGTCGCGTGCTCGCAGGACAAGGCCACCAAGTATGTGCTCGACGTGGCGAAGGTCGAGGGCGTCGACGTCACAAGCGCCGCGTCCGGGCTGCCGAACACCGGCAACTCGATCAGCACGGAGTGGCAGGTCAACCTGAGCTTCAACGGCAGGGCCACGAAGGGGTTCGCCGACCTGACCACTCAGATGTACACGCGCTACGGCAACAACGGCAACCCAACCTCGGTGCGCGACCAGGTGGCGATCGTTCTCGACGGCGTGGTGATCTCGGCGCCCCAGGTCAACCAGGGCCCGATCACCGGAGGCAACGTCCAGATCACCGGGAACTTCACCCAGAAAAGCGCGACCGACCTGGCCAACGTGCTCAAGTTCGGCGCGCTGCCGCTGAAGTTCACCAACCAGGCGACGAACACCGTGTCGCCCACCCTCGGCAAGGACCAGCTGAACGGCGGGCTCATCGCGGCCGCGATCGGCATGCTGCTCGTGGTGCTGTACTCGCTGCTCTACTACCGCGGTCTCGGCCTTGTCGCGATCTTCAGCCTGGTGGTTTCCGCGATCCTCACCTACCTGTCCGTGCTCACGCTCGGCAAGTACCTGGGCTTCGCGCTGTCGCTCGCCGGGATCGCGGGCCTCATCGTGGCGATCGGCATCACCGCCGACTCCTTCGTGGTCTTCTTTGAACGGCTCCGTGACGAGGTGCGTGACGGCAACACGCTGCGCACCGCCGTGGAACGCGGCTGGCGGCGGGCCAGGCGCACGATCCTTGTGTCCGACACGGTGTCGTTCCTCGCCGCGGTGTTCCTCTACTACTTCGCGATCGGCGACGTGCGGGGCTTCGCGTTCACCCTCGGGCTCACCACCATCATCGACGTGGTCGTGGTGTTCCTGTTCACCAAGCCCATGATCACACTGGCCGCGAACACCCGGTTCTACGGCGGCGGCCACCCGCTGTCCGGGCTCGACCCGGCCAGGCTGGGCGCGCGCGGCTCCTGGCGCGCGTCGCCGCGCCCAGCCGCCTCCGGCAGCGCGCGCGCCACGGCGGCGCCGCGCGGCGCCGCCCGCCCGGGCGCCGCCACCCAGCCAGGCGGCACGGGCCGGCCGCGGACGAGCCCGAAGGAGGCATGATGTCGCGCCTCGGTGACATTGGCGGCAGGCTCTACCGCGGCGAGGTGTCTGTCGAGTTCGTCCGCAAGAAGCGGGTCTTCTACCTGATCTCCGGATTCGTGCTGCTGATCAGCCTGGTCGCCCTGCTCACCCGCGGCCTGAACTACAGCGTCGAGTTCAAGGGCGGCTCGGTCTTCGAGTTCCAGACGGCGCACGCGACGGTCGGCGAGGTGCGCGCCGCGGCGAAGGCGAGCGGGGCGCCCGACGACCCGATCGTGCAGAGGCTCAGCGGCGGCGTGCCCAAATGGCAGGTTCAGACGCAGCCGCTGTCCACCGCGCAGGTGACGAGCGTCCAGGACGGGCTCGCGCACCGGTTCGGGCTGTCGGCCCGCAGCGTCAGCATCAAGTCGGTCGGGCCGAGCTGGGGCAGGGACATCTCACAGAAGGCGCTGCGAGGGCTGATCGTCTTCCTGATCGCGATCATCGCCTATCTGTCGCTCGCGTTTGAGTGGAAGATGGCCGCCGCCGCGATCATCAAACTGATCCACGACATCCTGATCGCGATTGGCATCTACGCGCTGATCGGCTTTGAGGTCTCGCCGGCCTCGGTGATCGGCCTGCTCACGATCCTCGGGTACTCGCTGTACGACACCGTCGTGGTGTTCGACAAGGTCAGAGAGAACACCGCGGGTCTGCTCGGCGGCGCCAGGATGACCTATAGCCAGTCCGCGAACCTCGCCGTGAACCAAACCCTGGTCCGGTCCATCAACACCGCGATCATCGGTTTGCTGCCCGTCGCCGCGATCCTGTTCGTCGGAGCGGGCATCCTCGGCGCGGGCACGCTGAAGGACCTGGCGCTGGTCCTGTTCGTCGGGATGTTCGTCGGCACCTACTCCTCCATCTGCATCGCGACCCCGATTCTCGCCACGCTCAAGGAGCGCGAGCCGCAGTACCAGGCGCTGGCCCGCAGGGTGGCGCTGCGCGACTCGGGAACGCGCGCCGAGCGCCGGCAGGCCAAGAAGGCGAAGGCGGGCATCGCGGCGAGCGGCGCGCCCGCGTCCGGCACGGGCGTGGACCAGCCCGGCGACGGCCGGGCCGTCACCGACGCCGAAGACGCCGGGGCGGCGCAGTCGCCAACCGCGGGGGAGCCGGCGGGCGCCGCGCAAGGCCGAAGTGGCGGGTCACGCGGCGGCAGGCCAGGCCAGCAGGGCCAGCAGCGCAGAAGCGGCCAGCGCCAGCAGCCCAGGCGGTCGAGCGCGGCCAAACGGCGGCCGAGCGGAAAGAAGAAGAGGTAACCGGTGGGTGTCCCGGCCGGCGCCGCTCTCGCCGAGCTGATCAAGGCCCGCATCAGGGACGTGCCCGATTTCCCTAGCCCAGGGATCGTTTTCAAGGACATCACGCCGCTGCTCGCTGACTCCGCCGCCTTTGGCGAGGTCATCCGCGCGCTTGCCGACGGGCACGGGCCAGTGGACAAGGTGGTCGGCATCGAGGCGCGCGGCTTCATCCTCGCGGCGCCCGTCGCGTGCAGGCTCCGCGCGGGATTCGTGCCGGTGCGCAAGGCGGGCAAGTTGCCCGCGGCCACCCACGCCCAGACCTACGATCTCGAATACGGCAAGGCGACGGTCGAGGTGCACACCGACGCGTTCGCGCCGGCCGAACGCGTCCTCATCGTTGACGACGTGCTCGCGACCGGCGGCACCGCGCGGGCCACGGCGGACCTCATCAGCCGCGCCGGCGCACAGGTCAGCGCGATCGCGGTGCTGCTCGAGCTTGGCTTCCTCGGCGGCCGGGCGAACCTGACCGGCCTGAACGTCCGCACACTGCTCACCGTGTGACGCTGAGGCGAGCGCGATTTTACCTGGAATAGAGCAGAATTTTTACTTTGAATGGTCCCTTTTAATCTTGCGTTGGAGCCACCAAGTTTTCTCTTGGCCGGCGCCGCGCGGCAACGGCATTAGTATCGTTGATTAACAGTTATTGCCGTTCACTGGCTTTGGCGCCGGGTCAAGGGGAGCGCATATTCGGTTCACACGCATATGGGCAGGGCTGTGGCGTGAACACCGGCTGATCACGATCGTGGCGATGATCGCGGCGATCCCGCGGATCATCTCGATGCTCGGGTTCAGGCCGGCGCTTTTTACCCAGGACTCGTTTGTCTACCTGCGCTATGGCCTCCATCCCGGGCCAAACTGGATGCGCCCGACCGGCTACTGCTTGCTGCTCCTGCTCGCCAGGCCCCTGCACAGCTTCGACGCGGTGACCGGCGTGCAGCACCTGGCGGGTCTGGCCGTCGCGGGAGGTGTTTACCTGCTGCTGCGGTCGCGCGGGTTGCCTGCCTGGGGTGCCACGCTCGCGGCCGCGCCCACTCTGGTTGATCCCCGGCAGATATGGCTTGAGCAGTCAATCCTTCCGGACCTCTGGTTCGAGGTTCTCGCGGTCGCCGCCATCGTGGCGCTGCTCGGCCGGCGCCGCCCGGCGTGGTGGCAGGCCGCGCTCGCCGGGTTTTGCGCCGGATTGGCCACCATCACCCGCGGGAACGGGTTTCCGCTCGCCGTAATCGTGCTTGGCGGCTTGGTGATCCGCCGCGTGGGGTGGCGCAGGACCGGAATGGCGGCGCTCGCGTGCGCCGTTCCCGTGCTCGGCTATATGACCGCGTTTTACCTTGGCTATGGCCAGTTCACGCTGACCGAGGGCGACGGGTTGTTCTTGTGGGCTCGGACGATGTCGTTCGCGAATTGCGCGATCATCAAGCCGCCGCCGAGCCTGACGCGGCTCTGCAAGCAGAACCAGCCGGACGTGCCGCCTTCGCACGCGCCGGCCTGGTCCTGGCATTTCCTGGTGGTCCAGCGCCAGCCGGCCGCATACCTGTGGGACAAGCGGTCGTGGCTGTGGGCGGGCCCGCATAAAGGCATGAACGCAGCAGGCAACGAGCTGGCCTTGCGGTTCGCGATCAGGGCGATCACCGCGCAGCCGCTCGGCTACGCCCGCGTGGTCGCGAGGGACGTCTTGCTCACCTTCGTGGACACCGATCGGGCGCTGCAGTTCAGCGTCCGGCCGCACGTTGCGGAGTTGCCTCGCGCCTGGACCGCCGTTCTGCTGCGGTACGGCGGAACCTCGGCCGACAGCCACGGCGTGCAACCCTGGGCCTTTGTGATGCTCGGCTACCAGCAGCCCGTGTACTTCTCCGGCGTCGCCTTCGCCATTGTGCTTGGCTGGGGCCTCGCCAGGATCACGCGGCGCTGGCGTGAGGGCCGCCGCGGCCGGCCAGCCCTGGTCGTCTGGGCCGCCGCGGCGGCCATCATCGTGGCGCCCGTCGCCCTCTCCGAATACGACTACCGGTATGCGCTGCCCGCCGTGCCGCTCGCCTGCCTCGCAGCCGCCCTCACCTTCGCCCCGCCACGGCTGCCCGGCCAGCGCGCGAGCCGGTCCTGCGCCGCCAGTGCTGAACCGCCGGTCATCGCTGACGGCGCGGTTTCCGGCCACGGGAATCGAGTCTTGCCCTTCCGCGTTTCTCCAAGCACACCTGTCGCGCCGGGCACGAGTGATCACACGGGCTGGCCGCGGGACGGCGGAGCCGCAGGAAGAAGACGAGATCGATGCCTGTCTGGGAGTTGTCGTGGCAGCTTGCCGCGATCCTGGCCGCCGGTCTCTTCTGCGTGGCAGGGTTTGCCCGGCTGCCCCGGACCCCCCGGCTGACCGCCGCGGCGCCGTTCGCCGGCGAGGCCGGGCTGGTCGTCGCCCTGTATGCGCTGTGGCAGTACGCGGGCAGCTTCTCGGTGATGGGAACCGGCGGCGCCATCGGGCGCGCGCAGTGGATCTGGAACATCGAGCGCGCCTGGCACCTGCCGAGCGAGGCCATCCTGCAGAAGCTGGCGCTGCCTTACCCGCTGATCGTCGAGGCGTTCAACATCTACTACGCGACGATGCACTTCACCGCGCTCGTCATCTTCCTGGTCTGGCTCTACGCTCGCCACCGCGCGCAGTACCAGCGCATCCGCGCCATACTTGTGATCTTCACAGCCGCGAGCCTGCTCATGCAGCTTGTGCCTGTGGCACCGCCGCGCATGCTGGCCGGCATCGGCCTCGTCGACACCGCGCAGATCTACGGCCAGTCGGTGTATGCGATCGGCGGCGGCATGGCGGACCAGTTTTCCGCGATGCCGTCGGTGCACATGGGCTGGGCCCTGCTGATCGCGTTCGCGGTCTGGCGGGTCACCGCCAGTCGGGGTCGCTGGGTGGCCGTCGCGCATGCGGTGCTCACCTGGGTCGTCGTGGTCGTCACCGCGAATCACTTCTGGCTTGACGGGCTCGTCGCGGCGGGACTGCTCGTTGTGGCGCTGGTCGTGGCGGCCGCGGGCAGCGCGGCGGCCGCGGCCGTGCGCAGCCAGGCGGCGGCGCTGCACCCTGACCTCGCACCTGCGGAAACCTCCGCCGATAAAATGAGTGCTTCGGCGGATGTGAGGAGCATGCGTGTCCGGTGACGTTGTCGCGACTGGTGTGGTCGGCGGCGAGAACGCGACCGGGGCAGCGGCCCTGCAGGGGACCGAGCCAGCCGCCGCGCCGCCGGCAAGCGCGGCGGCTGCGGCCGGCTCACCCGGGCAGGCCGGCTCACCCGGGCAGGCCGGCTCACCCGGGCAGGCCGGGCCGCGCTCCGTCGTGCCGCAGCGCCGTGCGCCCACCCAGGCGCCGGCCGCCGACGGCCGCCAGCCGACGGCGGCAAGCCCGGCGCCGGCTGCGGGCTCGCCCACCCGCACCGGCGGCGCGACCGGTTCGGCTGGGCACGCCGGAGTGCGCCGCAGGCTAGCTCGCCTTGGCGCGCAGCGCGCGGGCACGGTGAACCCCGTACTCGAGCCATTGATCAAGACGGTCCGTGCCACCCACCCGAAGGCCGATATCCGGCTGATCGAGCGCGCCTACGGCGTCGCCGCGCACTGGCATCGCGATCAGCTGCGTAAGAGCGGCGATCCCTACATCACCCATCCGCTCGCCGTGGCGACCATTCTCGCCGAGCTCGGCATGAATCACGAGACGTTGTGCGCGGCGCTGCTGCACGACACGATCGAGGACACCGCGTACACGCTCGCCGAGCTCCGGTCGGATTTCGGCGAGGACATTACGGCCCTGGTGGACGGAGTCACCAAACTCGACAAGGTCAAATACGGTGACGACGCCGAGGCGGAGACGGTTCGCAAGATGGTCGTCGCGATGTCGCGCGACATCCGGGTCCTGGTGATCAAGCTTGCCGACAGGTTGCATAACATGCGCACGCTGCGGTACCTGCCGCGGCCAAAGCAGGAGACCAAATCAAGGGAAACCCTGGAGATCTTCGCGCCGCTCGCGCACCGGCTGGGCATGAACACGATCAAGTGGGAGCTTGAGGATCTCGCGTTCGCGACCCTGTTCCCCAAGCGGTACGACGAGATCGCCCGCATGGTCTCAGGACGCGCACCACGCCGTGACCTGTTCCTGCAGGACGTGATCGCCGACGTCGCACGCGACCTGCGTGAGGCCAAGATCAAGGCCACGGTCACCGGCCGTCCCAAGCACTACTACTCCGTCTATCAGAAGATGATCGCCCGCAATGTCGAGTTCGACGAGATCTACGACCTGGTGGGCATCCGGGTGCTTGTCGACTCGGTAAGGGACTGCTACGCCGCGCTCGGGACGATCCACGCGCGCTGGAACCCGGTCCCTGGCCGCTTCAAGGACTACATCGCGATGCCCAAGTTCAACATGTACCAGTCGCTGCACACCACGGTGATCGGGCCCGAGGGCAAGCCGGTCGAGCTGCAAATCCGCACCTGGGGAATGCACCGCAGGGCCGAGTACGGCGTGGCGTCGCACTGGAAGTACAAGGAGGACACCGTCCTCGGCGGCCGGGCCAAGGACAGCAAGGACGCGGCCGGCGACATGACCTGGCTGCGCCAGCTGCTGGACTGGCAGAAAGAGACCGCCGATCCGGCCGAGTTCCTCGAGTCGCTTCGATTCGACCTCGCCGCGTCGGAGGTGTACGTCTTCACACCGCGCGGCGAGGTGATCGCCCTCACCCAGGGCGCCACACCGGTTGACTTCGCCTACGCCATCCATACCGAGGTGGGTCACCGCACCATCGGCGCGCGGGTGAACGGGCGGCTCGTTCCGCTGGAGAGCACGCTCGACAACGGCGACACGGTGGAGATCTTCACGTCTAAGGCGCAGGAGGCCGGGCCGAGCAGGGACTGGCTCAACTTCGTCAAGAGCGCGAGGGCACGCAACAAGATCCGCCACTGGTTCTCCAAGGAGCGCAGAGAAGCCACGATCGAAGCGGGCAAAGACTCCATCGCCCGCGCGATGCGCAAGCAGGGGCTGCCCTTGCAACGGCTCGCGTCGGCGGACGCGCTGCTCGCGGTGGCGCGTGACCTGCGGTACTCCGATGTGTCTGCGCTCTACGCTGCCGTCGGCGACCGGCACGTGAGCGCACAGGCGGTCGTGGCCAAGCTGGTCCGCTCGGTCGGGGGCATGGTCGGCGCGGAGGACGACCTCGCCGAGGCCACCCTGCCCAGCCGGGCGGCCAGGCCAAGGCCCGCGGGAGATCCGGGCATCGTGGTGGAAGGCGCCCCAGACGTGTGGGCGCGGCTGTCCAAGTGCTGCACGCCCGTGCCTGGCGATGAGATCACCGGCTTCGTCACCCGGGCGAGCGGGGTGACCGTGCACCGGCGTGACTGCGTGAACCTGCGGCACCTGCAGGAAGCCCAGCCTGAGCGGCTCGTCGGCGTTCGCTGGTCACCGACCGAGGATTCGGTCTTCCTCGTCGCCATCCAGGTTGAGGCGCTGGACCGGACGCGGCTGCTCTCCGATGTCACCCGGGTGCTGTCCGACCAGCACGTCAACATCTTGTCCGCGTCGGTCACCACCACCAGGGACAGGGTGGCGGTCAGCCGGTTCACCTTCGAGATGGGCGATCCGAAGCACCTCGGGCACGTGCTGCGCGCGGTGCGGGCGATCGACGGAGTGTACGACGTCTACCGCATCACCTCGTAGAGCCTGTTCAGCGGGCCTACCCGCTGAACTCCGCCAGGGTACGCTCGGCCTCCGCAAGCCACGACCGGCGCGCCGCGAGCGCCTCGCCGGCCTGCTCGGCGGCCTTGGTGTCACCGGCCGTTTGCGCGCGCGCCAGTTGCTCCTCTAGCTGCCTGATCGCGGCGCGAAGCTGCGCTACGGTGCCTTCTGCGCGCGCACGCGCCTCCGGGTTGGCCCGCCGCCACTGCGTGTCCTCAGCCTTGCGCACCGCGTCTTCCACCCGCCGCAGGCCGGATTCAAGGCGCTCACGTGCGTCACGGGGCACCGGCCCCGCCTCCTCCCAGCGCTCCTGGACGGAGCGCAGCGCCGAGCGCGCCGCACGGACATCGCGGACAGGGAGCAGCCGCTCCGCGTCGGCGAGCAGCTTCTCCTTCGCGGTCACGTGTTCCCGCAGCTTTGCCTCACGCTGGGCCAGCGACTCGCTGCGCGCCTGGAAGAACGAGTCCTGCGCGGCCTTGAACCGCCCCCAAAGCTCGTCCTCGACGCCGCGCGCCGCCCGGCCCGCCGACTTCCATGAGCGCATGAGCTCGCGGAACGCGTTCGCGGTCGTGGTCCAGTCGGTGGACGAGGCGAGGGCCTCCGCCTCGGAGACCAGCTTCTCCTTGCGGATCCGCGTCGCTTCGCGCTCGGACTCCAAGCTGGCGAAATACGCCTTGCGGCGCTTGGTAAAGGCGTTGCGCGCGGTGGAAAGCCGTTTCCACAAGGCGGTCTCTCCGGCGCGTTCCGCGCGGGGCGCCGCCTTCCACTCCTCGAGAAGCTGGCGCATCCGCTCGCCGCTGATCTTCCAGTGAGTCGCTTCAGCGGCGATGCGCTCGGCCTCGGCGACGATCCGCTCCTTGATCTGCTTGGCCTGGACCCGCGCCTCTTCGCGGGCGGCCCTGACCTCCTCCCTGCGGTAGTCGACCAGACCGCGAAGGCCCTCCAGCCGGACACGCAGGCCGTCAAGGTCGCCAATCGCGTTCGCGCCGCCCGCGGCTTCCATCAGCCGCTCGATCGCAGCCTCGGCGTGACCTGGGGACAGGTCGGTGGTCTTGATCCGCTGCTCGAGCAGGTCCACCTCGGTCACCAAGGCCTCGAACTTCCGTTTGAAGAAGGCCAGCGCTTCGGCGGCGTCACCCGCCTGCCAGGAGCCAATGACCCGCTCGCCGTCGGCGGTCCGAACATACACGGTGCCGTCGGCGTCGACCCGACCCCACGGGTCATTCGGGGTGCTCACCGCAGACCTCCTGGCTCAGTCGTGCCCAGGTCCTGACTCGGCTCAGGACCTCGTGATGCTCACGCTGTTGATAATGACGCTCTCCTTCGGCGGTCCGTCACCAGCGCCGTTGGCATTCGACGCGACGCCGGCCTGCGCCACGCTGCGCAGGATGGGAAGGCCCGCGGTGATGGTTGCGAACGGCGTGTAGTCCCGTGGCAGCGTCGTGTCCTTATAGACGAGGAAGAACTGGCTGCCATTGCTGTCCGGCTGGCTGGAATGCGCCATGGCGACCGTGCCCGCCGGATAGCTCGCGGGCGCCGACTTGCTGTCACCCGCGACCTCGGTGGCGAACCCATAGCCGGGGCCGCCCGTTCCCTTTCCCGTTGGGTCGCCGCATTGCAGCACGTAGATGCCACTGGTGGTGAGGCGGTGGCACTTCGTGCCGTTGAAGTAGTGCTTTTCCGCGAGGTAGACGAACGAGTTCACGGTGCAGGTGGCCTTTCCCGCCGCGAGCTTGATGACGATCTTGCCCCGGTTGGTGACGATGGTCGCCGCGTACCTGGCATTGACCCGTGGCGTGGCGGGCGGCGTGCCGACCTTGCGCGCGGCCGGCGGCGCGGACCGGTAACGGCAGTGCGCCGCCGCGGCGGCTGGTTGCACCGCGGTCGCCGGAGGCGAGCTGGTCGGTGACGCGGACGGGGTCGCGGAGGACGCGGCCTTGGGGGTTCCACCGGTGGGCGCGAAGACGAAATAGCCGATCACCGCAAGCACGATGACTGAGACCCCGGCCGCGCTTATCGCGGTCCACTGCCGCACCCGCCTGGTCCGCTGGGCTCGGCGCCGCATCCTGCGCTCGTACCGCTCGCGGGCCAGTTTGCGCTGGCGATCTCGCTTACCCACCCGAGGTGTCCTCCCTTGTCCTGGTTGTACCGTATGCGCTGCTGATTCAGTCGTGGCCGTTAATCTCGGTTACGCGCTCGGCCATCGGCCGGCGTGACCTGGAAACTTCGCGAATGGTACCGGCCATCGAGCCTAATTCGTGCGATCCGTTATCGGTTCGCATCCCTGCGCGGCCGGTAGGAGCGGGCGCCGTGCGACCAGGGCAGTCCTGTTATCGGCCGCTCGCTGGCCGCCGGTACCCTTACGACCGTGTTCGTCGCCGGCTTTCCCGCGGGTTCCTTTGCCGCCAACTGTTACCTGGTGGCGCCCGCGCCTGGCGAGGAATGCGTCATCATCGATCCGGGCGAGAACGCGAAGCAGGGCGTCGACGAGCTCGCGCGCAAGCACCGGCTGAAGCCGGTGGCGGTGCTGCTGACGCACGGCCACCTCGACCATGTGTGGTCGGTGGCGCCGGTGTGCGGCGCACGGGACGTGGCCGCCTACATCCATCCCGCCGACCGGGAGCTGCTCAGCGATCCGGCCCGCGGGCTGCCGCTTGGCCCGGCGCAGCAGCTGTTTGGCGGCCTGAAGCTGGCAGAGCCTGATGACGTCAGGGAGCTGAGCGACGGGTCCGTCCTGCGCCTGGCAGGGCTTGAGATCAAGGTCGACCACGCGCCCGGCCACACCAGGGGGTCGGTCACGTTCGGGCTCGAACACGAGCCCGCGAGCGGCGCCACGGCGCCGCAGCCCGGTGCAGGCGCGGATCTGTTGTTCTCCGGCGACCTGCTGTTCGCTGGCTCCATCGGGCGGACCGACCTGCCGGGCGGCGACTACCAGACGATCATGGCGAGCCTGGCGCGGGTATGCTTGCCGCTTCCCGCGCAAACGGTCGTGCTGCCCGGGCATGGTCCGCGGACCACGATCGGCGTGGAGCGCGAGTCCAATCCGTTCCTCGCGCCGCTCCTGGGTGATCCTGGAGTCGCGCCACGGACCAGGGCGACCGGGCTGTAGCAGGCGGTGACCTGCGCGCGCCGTTCGGAATCGTACATACGGCGGGGCGTGGCTGGGGGGCCGTCACCGCCGGGGAATAGCGTTGACCAGTGCGGGCGGGTGGCCTCGCTCACCTGGCCCGCCCACGCGACGAAGGAGAGGCGCTCGTGATCCGCACCCACGAGGCGGGAACGCTCCGCGCGGAGCACGCGGGACGTGAGGTGACGCTGGCCGGCTGGGTGGCGCACAGGCGCGACCATGGCGGCGTGGTCTTCATCGACCTGCGCGACGCGTCCGGCGTGGCGCAGGTGGTGCTCCGCGGCGCAGACGCGGGCGCCGGCGTGTCCGCGGGGCCGGCTGACGGCGCCGGGCACGAGCTGCGCGCCGAGTACTGCATCAAGATCACCGGCAAGGTGAGCCGCCGTCCCGCCGGCAACGAGAACCCGGACCTGCCCACCGGCGAGATCGAGGTCGTTGCCGACGCGCTCGAGGTGCTGAGCGAGGCGGCGCCGCTGCCATTTCCAGTCGAGGGCGCGCAGGAGCTGAGCGAGGAGATCCGGCTCAAGTACCGCTACCTGGACATCCGCCGCAGCGAGGTCGCTCGCGCCCTGCGGATTCGGTCCACGGCCACCTACGTGGTCAGCGAGGTGATGCGCGAGCACCGGTTCGTGCAGGTGGAGACGCCGTACCTGACCAGGTCGACGCCGGAAGGCGCTCGCGACTTCCTGGTGCCTGTGCGGCTACGGCCGGGGAACTGGTACGCGCTGCCCCAGTCGCCGCAGCTTTTCAAGCAGCTGCTCATGGTCGGCGGCCTGGAGCGCTACTACCAGCTCGCCCGGTGTTTTCGCGACGAGGACTTGCGCGCCGACAGGCAGCCCGAGTTCAGCCAGATCGATATTGAGATGAGCTTTGTCACCCGCGACGACGTCCTTGCGGTGGCGGAGGATCTGATCGAGCGGCTGTGGCGTGAGATTGCCGGGTACCGCGTGCCGCGGCCGGTCCCGCGGATGAGCTACGCCGACGCCATGGCCCGCTACGGCTCGGACAAGCCGGACCTGCGGTTCGGCTGCGAGCTGACCGATCTCACCGGGCGCTTCGCCCAGACGGAGTTCCGCGTCTTCGCCGCACCCTATGTGGGCGCGGTCGTGATGCCGGGCGGCGCGGCGCAGACGCGCCGCGAACTGGACGCCTGGCAGGGATGGGCGCGGGCCCGTGGCGCGCGGGGGCTGGCGTACGTGCTGGTTGGCGCCGACGGCGAGCTCGGCGGGCCGGTGGCGCGCAACCTGTCCGCTGACGAGCGCGACGGCCTCGCGGCCGCGGTGGGCGCGGCGCCGGGCGACTGCGTGTTCCTCGCGGCCGGCAAGCCCGTGCAAGCGCGGCAGCTTCTCGGCGCGGCCCGGCTGGAGATCGGCCGCCGATGCGGGCTGATCGACGCGGGCGCCTGGGCCTTCACCTGGGTGGTCGACGCGCCCATGTTCGAGGAGGACGCGGCGGGCGGCTGGACGTCGGTGCACCACCCGTTCACCGCGCCGCTGCCGGATTGGGCTGACAAGTTCGAGGCGGCGCCGGAGCACGCCCTTGCCGACGCGTACGACATCGTGTGCAACGGCACCGAAGTCGGCGGCGGCTCGATCCGCATCCACCGTGCGGAGATGCAGCAGCGGGTCTTCGACGTGCTCGGCATCGCACGCGAAGAGGCCGAGTCCAAGTTCGGGTTCCTGCTCGAGGCGTTCAGGTACGGGCCGCCGCCGCATGGCGGGATCGCGTTCGGCTGGGACCGGACCGTCGCGCTGCTCGCCGAGTGCGCGACGATCCGCGAGGTGATCGCCTTCCCCAAGTCGGCGTCGGGCAGCGACCCGCTCACCGGCGCGCCGACCCCGGTTACGGCCGAGCAGCGCCGCGAGGC
>WNGD01000242.1_pt1 | contig 54803 bp, 47 predicted proteins | sample 5400671 | NCBI WGS metagenome assembly WNGD01 (sample SAMN13153369, study PRJNA577476) | soil metagenome | isolation source: 40 cm soil or saprolite under grassland replicate 2 | place: USA:California | collected 2016-06-15 | reverse complement strand
TGCTTTGGCGCGGATGCCACCGTAGTGAGCCCGCTGAACTTCTTCACGAGGTCATCGAGCTTGCCGACGTAGTAATCAACGTTTTCGTCGCGGTTTTCGGGATCGAATTCGCTGGCGGGTTTGGCAGCTTCGTACGCGGTAACTTTTTTTGGCGTGGCTTTGATGTAGTAGCTGATCTGGTCGCCGGGTTTGTAATTGCCCCGAATGCTTTCGGGGCTGGCCAGAGCGAGCTCATATGCGGCGGCGCGATTCCGCGCGGAGCCGGCGATCTTTGCTCGATACTTTTCCAGTGAATCCTGGAGCGTGTCGGTTTTCATTAACATGTCGATCTTCCATTCGCGGTTCCGGATTTTTTGTTCGAATTCGTTCCGCAACTGCGGAATCGCTTCCGGTTTTCCTTCCATGATGAGCTTGATCATCTCCTCGAGGAAAACGCGCTGGAATTTCTCGAGGCCACGTGACTTGAGCGCGCCGCCTTTGATAACGACGTCGCCGTCTTTTGTGAGCAGCGCATAATTCTTTGCCTTGTAACTGAACATCGCATCGAACTGCTCGTCGATCTCGACGTCGATTCCGACCGGCAATTCTTTTGCCAAACCGCGTTGTAGTTCCTCGATCTCGTTCCCTGTAGTGGCAGCCGTGTCGGCTGCATCGCTTTTGGACCTTGCAGGCGACACGCCTGCCTCTACAGAAGAAGCGGAAGACGGCGGCACAAAATAAATTCCGTCGGTATCGACCTCGACCACGTGCGCGCCGTGTGCGTTGAGCCACTCAATCATCTTCTTCAGTAAATCGCGCCCGATCTGGGTGACGCGCGCGGCAGCGTCGAAATCGGCGAAATGTCCCTGTGCGAAACCCAGATATCCGTAGAAACTGTTGAGCAAAATTTTGAATGTGTTTTGTAACGCCTGGAGATGATGCTGTTTTGCAGGATCTTGTTCGGCTCGCATTTTTGCCTTCGCTTCGAGCCGGAACGTGCGGACATCAGTCAACAGATGGCGGAAAATTTGCAGCTGATCCGTCGCAGGGAAACACTCGAATTGTAACATCACCGACGGATAAAGCGAAGCGATGTCGCAGTGCCAGACGTTGCGCGCGACGCCGGTGAAGAAGATGTCGGTGTAGCCGCCCTCGAACGCGCGCGGCATCGGCAGCTCGGGAATGGAATGGCGTTGCCGGAAATATTCGCGCAGGAAAAGCGCGTTAATGCGCGTGGCGTTGCCGCGCACGATCACGTCCTGGTAATTGTATGGAAAAATTTGCGCCTGGATGAAGTAGCTCGGGCTGAGCAGGTCCGATAACGCGCGCGTTTCTCGAACGCCGCATAAGGCGCGTCGCCGAAACGTTTCCGAATTTTCCAGATACGCGCGCTCCAGTTCCTTGCCTGTGAGGGCTGAGATTTGTTCGTCGTCGCAGAGATCGAAATGCCGCGCGACGTCCATCCGTTCGAAACCGGCAAGCGAACGCATCCCGACGTCATAGAATTGCGCTAGCAAAAACGTATCGACGAAATGCCGGCCATCGATTGTGAATTTCGGATAATCGATCGTCTTCTCTGCGATTTGGAGTCGCGACGGCCGCGAGCGGAGAAAACCGCCACTGCGTCCCCAGTCGAGCTTGGTTTTCAGTTTCTTTGCGCGACCGGCCAGATAAGGCAGATCGGACCGGAACAAGTTGTGACCTTCGATCACATCCGGATCGCGCTGTTTGATGAGCGCGGTAAGCCGCTTCAGCGCGTCTCTCTCGGATTCCTCAACGTTGTTCGGATCGACAACGACTAATTCTTCCCAGCCGCTGTTGTCCGAAATTGCAATGCTCATCACATGATCGCCCTCGCCTTCGAACGACAGCACTTCGAGCTGCATTCGTTTCAATTCTTTAAAAGGCAGATCTTTGAACAATGTGCGGCCTGTGGCGGTGAGGTAATGCTGCACCGGGTCGGTGAACGCGAAGAAGTCGCGCCCGGCATTCTTCAATCCGTTCCGCAACGCGATTAGTTCCTTCCAACTATCGACCGTGATCAGCCAGCCATATTTGAGGTCGCCGCGAAGTTTCTCGGTTTCAATGCCGAGATCGACAACGTCGCTGTCGGCCCAGACAAATGGATGGAACGGCTCGACGTCGGCGATTGTCGATCCATCTCTTTCCCGGCGATAGACTTTCACCGTTCCAGTCTCGCCCAGTTCAATGGCGACGATGCGCGGGGTGGGATCAGCGCCAAAAAGCAGCGTGTTTTTCTCGAATTCCATGGTCATCCACAGATTGCGCAGATTTACACAGATTCAAAGCGAGTCACCCTCACCTCAATCCTCTCCCTGGTAGGGAAAGGCGGACGCGAAGCGCCGGTGAGGGTCGGAAAAATAATCTGCGGAAATCTGCGTAATCTGTGGATATAACTACGACATGAAGATTTTCTGCCTAGTCATATCTATCTCGGTGTTGTCTGCGTTTGCGGCCTCGGCGGAACAAACGCCGCAATCCCTTGCCGATGCGGAGCTGCCGTCGCTGCTCACGATTTACAAAGACTTCCACACGCATCCCGAACTCTCCGCGCACGAGGAGCGTTCATCTGCAATCGTGGCCAAGGAATTGAAAGCCGCCGGTTGCGAGGTCACCGAGCATGTCGGCAAATACGACAAGCCGGGCGTGACCTGCTTCGGTGTTGTCGGCGTGATGAAGAATGGCGCCGGCCCGACCGTGCTGGTGCGCAGCGATCTGGATGCGTTGCCGGTGCACGAAGAGACCGGTTTGCCGTACGCGAGCACTGTGACGACCAAAAACGACGAGGGCAAAGAAGTCCCAGTCATGCACGCGTGCGGGCACGACGTTCACATGTCCACGCTGGTCGGCACGGCGCGGGCGCTTGGAAAACTGAAGGACAAATGGCATGGCACGATCATTTTTATTGGCCAACCAGCGGAGGAAACGGTTGGTGGCGCGAAAGCGATGTTGAAAGACGGACTCTACACGCGCTGGCCAAAGCCCGATTACGCGCTCGCCTTGCATGACGATGCCGAGTTCGAGGCGGGCAAGATCACCCTCACCGAGGGTTACGCTCTCGCCAATGTCGATTCAGTTGATGTGATTGTGCACGGCATTGGCGGGCACGGCGCGGCTCCGCATAAAACGAAGGACCCAATCGTGCTGTCGGCGGAGATCATCAATGCCTGGCAAACGATCGCGTCGCGCGAGAAAAATCCAATCGATCCTGCCGTCATCACGGTCGGTTCGATCCATGGCGGCACCAAGCACAACATCATTCCAGACGAAGTGAAGATGCAATTAACGGTGCGCACTTATAAAAAGGAAGTGCGCGAAAAAGTGCTGGCCGCCATCGCGCGGATCGCCAAAGATTGCGCGACAGCCTTCGGTCTTCCGCCGGACAAATTACCTGAGGTACACGTGCTCCAGGATGAATTCAGCGCCGCGACCTATAACAACCCTGAGCTGACGAGGCGGATTGCTGCGGCGCTGAAAACGGCGCTGGGCAATGACAATGTCGTGCAGAAAGATCCAAGCATGGGCGCTGAAGATTTTTGCGAATACAGTCTGCCGGATCATTCGATCCCGGCGCTCATGTTCACTGTCGGCGCAGTCGATCCGGCGAAAGTAGCCGAGTCGAAGAAAACCGGCGTCTCGCTGCCGAGTCTGCATTCCAGCAAGTTCGCGCCCGTTCCCGAGCCGACCATTCGCACGGGCATGATCGGAATGACGACCGCGGTGCTGGAATTGATGAAGAGGTAGGGTCGGCGCGCTGCGCCGACCCCCGAAAGCTTTCGGGGCAGCGCGGCGTCCCTACCCAGCCACCTGCAATTTTGTAGTTCAACAAATTGATTGTGCAGGTTTAAGATCGCGGCCGCGATGAAAGCGAACGCCGTAATGCGGATGTCGGGCTCGGTTGCGGCGCTGCTTGTACTTGTATTGCAACCAGCGCGGGTTTCGGCCGCGCCTAACGAGGATGGCACAATCGCGCGTCAAAAAGCTGCAATCGAAGCATTCGATGCTGCTCACAAAGAGTACTTGAAAACCGGCGATCTGGCGACGTTCAGATCGAAGCTCGGCCAGTCGGCCCGAGAACTCTCCGCGTGTCTCGACGAATTCAATCGGGCGCACAATTCGGCAGCCGCAGGATTAAGCCTATTGAAGTTGGGCGAAATCTATCGATTTCAGGAAAACTATCGCGCTGCGTCCGGTTATTTCCTTAAGGCAATTGACGAGGCGCGAGCTGCCGGCGATGCGAAGACGCAGGCTTCGGCTTTGATCGGTGCGGGACGCTGCGAGTACGCCGGCAGGAAAGATTTTACCGCCGCTGGTGCGCATTTTCGAGAAGCAGTGACCGTCGCGTCGGCGTTGACCGATCATACGCCGCTCTTCAATGCGCTTTCCTGGCAAGCGCAGGTAGAAGTAGTGATGGGCAATTTAATCGGCGCGGCGGACCTTCTCGCTCGCGTTTTCGCACTCGCGCCGCAATTGCAGGATCAATCGCTCGTTCTCTTTGCTCATCTTGATCGCGCCGATGTTTTCGTACAGCTGGCGGGAAAGTCGGAGGCCACAAAGGCATACAGCGCGCAGTTAGAGAGTCTGCAACTCGCCCAGGCCGATTACGAAGCCGCGCTGAAACTGGCCCACCAGTTCGGATACGCGACTCTTTACCCAACGATCGAACAGTTCCTGCGTGAATTAACGTTTCGCCGGCGAATGGTCGAGAACAATGTCAATTTCTCGAAGATGCTTGGACGGAGCAGCGTCTTCGCGCCGAGAAAGCCGAGCGACGTGCTGGTAAACGAGCAGTTCGTTCCTGACCGCGTTGATTTGCCGGCGGGTTTAATTGCGCTCGTGCAAAAGGATCGCCTACTCGAAGGACGCGACGCGCGCAGCCTGGTGACGCGCGGACAGTTCCACGCCGCCGCAGGCGAGGCCGACCAGGCGCTGGCCGATTATCTGAAAGCCGTGGATGCGCTCGAAGCAGACCGGCGCAACCTGCGGGACGACCAAAGTCGCGAGGAGTTTTTTAACGACAAAATCGCTTTTTACTATCCGGCGATCTCGCAACTTTTGCAGCGCAAGCGTTTCGCTGAGGCGTTCGAGTTGATGGAACGCTCGCGTTCTCGCGCGATGGCAGATCTGATCTTCAGCAAAAAACTCGCGCTGGCCCGGCCGGAAGAACAATCGCTCTTCGGCGAAGCGCAACGCCGGCGGGCGGAAATCGCTGCGTTGCAGAAGAAGCTTTTTGATTATCGCACACGTCCTGATCGGGAAAGCTTCACTTCAGAAATCAAGGCGGCGGAGCAGCAGATCGCGGACCTGGAAAAAGCGGATCGCGAGGCCGCAGCGCGCCTGGCCACGAAAGCGCCGCGGCTGCGCGAGTTGATCGTCTCGCAACCGGCCTCGCTCGAGCACGTGCAAGAGATTCTCCGCCGAGATGGGAGCGAAATGCTCTATTACCTCTCGCTCGATGACGGCCTCATTCTGTGGCACGTCGCCGGCGAAAGCCAGCATGTGCGCAGCGTTCTCTTTCCACGCAGCGAACTTAAAGCCAAGGTGGCAGCGCTGCGCGCGAGTGTGTCGAGCCGCGATGCGAAGTTCGATGAGAAATCCGCGCGTGAGTTATTCCTTTACCTCATTCAACCGGCACTGGCTTGGATCAAGAGCCAGCAGTTGATCTTAATCCCGCACGCTGAGATGAATCGTCTGCCATTCGCCGCCTTGATCGCGCCATCAGGCCAGTCGTTAGGGGAAATGTTCGCGCTCTCCGATGCACCGAGCGCAGGTCTGCTCCTCGATCTGAAAAAAGGTGGTGCAATCGAAAATGGCCGACTGCTTGCTGCGGCTGATCCTGACATCGAAGAGGCGCGAAGCGAAGTGGAGGCGGTGGCCTCGTTTTACCCCAACCGAAGCAAAACGGTGACCGATGCGTTGATTCCCGAGTCGGAAGTGAAATCGATCGCGGGTGATTATGATGTTCTCCATCTCTCAGTTCACGGAAAATTCACACCGGTGGAGCCAATGCTATCGTATCTTCAGCTCGGCAAAGACGCGGGGAACGACGGACGCCTGACGGCGGCGGAAATGTTTGGGCTTCCGCTCGGCAAAGCGCGGCTGGTCGTGTTGAGCGCGTGCGAAACGGGCGAGGCCGAGGCGACTCCGGGCAATGAGATTCTCGGAATCGAGCGGGCTCTCCTTTATGCCGGGGCAAACAGTCTCGTGCTCTCCTCATGGCCGGTTGATGCGGCTTCGACGGCGCTCTGGATGAAAACTTTCCACGCCGAAGCGCGACAGAAGCCGCTGGCCGAGGCAGCACGGGCAGCGTGCATCGAAGTGAAAAAGAAATTTCCGCAGCCCTACTATTGGGCTGCGTTTCGGCTGGTCGGCCGGTAACATGCAGAACATTGGCAAGACCATCGCGGATCATCTCAAGAGTTACGCAACCGGTTGGGCGGGCTATTCCGCGTTCGGTAGTTTTGTCCTCTACCTGCTCGGCTATCTCGTGACGAGGTTCGAACTCACCATGCTCGGTGTAGCGCGAAATCTCGACGTGCTCGAGGAACGCTACTTTTTCGCCGGAGCGAAGTTTGTGGTCTATCTACTCGCGACCGTTCCGTCGCTTTTGCTTCTGTTGCTCGTGCCGGCCGCGATCGTTTGCTTACTTTGGCGCTTGCTTCCCGCACAGTTGCGGTCGCGTTTCCAGGCTATTCGACCCGGCACGTTTTATCTCACGGGCATTATTTTTGCCATTCTGGTAATCCAGTTCGTGGCGCGCCAATGCTTCGTTTTCAATAACCTCCTGCTCGCGCCCACCCTGCCCGGACCCGCGTGGCTGCAGGCCGTCCTCCTTGATGATCAAGATCAGGTCGCATCGCTTTTCTTCGCCGGGTTGGTCGGGGCGACAGCAATAACGGGTGCCTGCCTCATAGGGGGAAACAAGCGCTCGCCTGGGTCAGAGCAAGGAGGTTGGCTCGCGCAACTTCTCGCACTGCTTCTCGCCCTGCAGGCTCTTCTTTTACCGATTAACTACTCGATTCTCATCGCGCACAAGAGTTTTCCGCGCATCGCTGAAACCCAAACCGCATCGCAGCGCAGAACGTGGCTGATATGGGAAAACAACAACCAGGCCACCTTGTTTGTTCTACCTGCGGTTTCTGTTGATGAGCGAGCGCTCATCACGGCGGACGCTAAGAAGCTCGATGCAGAGAAGCAGATCGTCGCTTACGATCCCCTGCTGCGGATTCTATTTGCCCAGAAAAAATGAGAAAAGCCCTTGCCCTAATTGCGTGTGCCGCGCTGCTCTTCTGCCAGTACGTCACAGCGGAGGATGGCTTGTTAAACAAGCTGCTGCGCATTACAGGCATCTCTGCGACTCCAAGTCAGCAGAAAGCACCGAGCGAGGAAATCGAAGCTGGCGGGGAGATTTGGATCAGCAACCTCAAAGCTGGAACGCTGCAGAAACTCGGCCATGAAAATGGATTTCGTTCGCCGATTTTCGGTCCTAATGACGATGCAGTGCTGACGGTCAAAGGTGGAGCTCTCTGGCGACTGTCGCTTCAAACCGGTGCAGCGAGCAAGATCTATCAGGTCGCCGGCCTAACGAAGGTGGTTGGAATCGATCGTCAGGACTCCGACAAGGCTCTTGTTCTGATCAAACGAGGTTCAACGACCGCGCCGGCGCTACTGTCACTCGTCACCGGTGCGATTACCGAGATTTCCTACGACGCAAATTTGCCGAACGATCGCAAGCTGTTGAACCATCTCAAAGGTTGGGAACGCGTCTATGGTGACATTACGGTTTATCCCAAAGCGCAGACGCGCGAAAGTGTTACCGGCACAGTGGAGTGGCAGGATGTCTTCCTGAAAAGAGATGACGCTGCACCAGTCAATGTGAGCCGCTGCGACGGCGCTAATTGTGGTCAGCCATCACTGTCTGGTGATGGAACCAAGGTCGTCTTCATCCGCACGAATTTGTAGCCTCATAGCTGATGATAGGGTAATCGACCGGCTCGGATCGCTTCAAAGATTCTTGCAATCGGTCGGGCGCTCTGCAACTCACTTCACCTTGATGTTCTTCCGCAAATAGGTTGGGACGTCGAGGTCTTCGCCTTCGACGATCGTCGGCTCGCTTTTTTCAAATCGCCCGCGCGTGACCGGCTCGAATTGCAAAACTTCCTGCTTCGCATGCGCAGACTTTTCGGACGATGCCTTTTCTTCCTTGTGCGGGACCGTCTTTTTCTGTGGCCTATTTATGAACGGTTCTGGTTCACTTGGCACGAATGCGGGGGCTGGTGTCGCTTCCGCGGTCGCCACCGGTTCTTCAAACGGAATGCTTTCCTCCGGAGGCGCAGATTCCATCGCAGCTGGTTCTATATGAATCTGTGGCGCGGGATGTTGGTAATGCTCCTGGGCTGGCGGATGCGCGGACACGTTGCTGGAGGTCCCCGGGTCGGCGGATTGTGAAATCAAATCCTCCTCCGCAGCGAGCGAGCTGATGATGGTCACGCTCAACCGGTCTCCCAGCCGTCCGTCCACAGCGGCGCCAAAGAGAATTTGTGTTTGCTCGCTCACGTGACGGCCGAGTTCCTGCATAAGGATTTCGACTTCAGACAGCGTGAGCCCGGGCCCGCCGGCTACTTGCACGAGCACGTGTGTCGCGTCAGCCAGCATCCGGCCACGATCCATCAGCGGATTTTTGAGGGCCTGCGTGAGAGCGTCATGCGCGCGATTGTCCGAATCGGCTTCGCCGTAGCCAAACAAGCAACGGCCGTTGTGAGCGCGCAATGCCGCGAGCAAATCGTCGAAGCCGATGCGAATGAGCCCCGGCCGCTGGATCAGGTTCACAATCGAGCGAACACTCTGGCTGATCGTGATATCGGCCGTCGCGAAGGCCTGATGAATTCCAGCGTGTGGCGCGATCATGTCGCCCATTCGATCGTTCTCGAAGCAAATCACTGAGTGGGCGACCTCGTTGAGCCGTGCGAGCGCCTCTCGCGCCTGCGCATTGCGCCGTTTCCCCTCAAATGTGAATGGAAGAGTGACGAAGGCGATCACCAGCGCGCCGGCTTCACGGGCCAGTTGCGCGACGTAGGGGGCCGCACCCGAACCGGTGCCTCCACCGAGCCCTGCACAAATGAAGATCACATTCGCTTCCGACAGCGCTTCGCGAATTTCTTCGGTCGATTCTACAGCGGCTTGGTAGCCAAGCTCCGGGTCGCCACCCGCGCCCAAACCGCGCGTGAGCGTACGCCCCAGCTGCACTTTATGGGGCGCTACGGAACTGGTGAGTGACTGCACATCGGTATTGATCGCAACTACGCCGGCTTTCTCCAAGCCATCGAGCACAATTCGATCGAGCGCGTTTAAACCGGCGCCGCCAACGCTCACCACTTTTACCGGAATAAATTCTGCGAGGTGGTCTGGGAGACTGTAATTTTTGCTGAGTTGAATCATATCGATCTTGCTACCCCATTTCTTAAACGTGTCATTCCGAGCGAAGCGAGGAACCTCTCAATTTGAGAAGAGGTCACCCGAACCAAACACAGCACTATTCGCGCTTTATGGTCACGCGCATTGAAGCAAGCAAACGCCCAGCGCATTTGTGAGGTCCCTCGCCCCGAAAGCTTTCGGGGCTGGGGATGACCGCTGGAGAGTGCGTTCGAACTTCTCATCGGATTCCGCTGAAAAATCTTCCGATGATCCGGCCGAAGCCTCGCCGCGGTCGATCGGTTTGCATAACTTGTGCGAACTTGACTAGGCCGATCGCCGTCGAGAACTGGGGATCTTCCACTGCGGACGTTACGCCCCATGTGGTCTGCGCGTGCGCCAAGTGTGCAGGAATTTCGAAAATTTCCTCTGTGAGATGGTCGATGCCATTAAGAAGGCTACAACCGCCGGTCATAAAAATGCCAGCGCCGAGGTAGCTAAGATACGGCTCGTCCTCGAGTCCGCGTTTGAGTAGCTCAAGTCCTTCGCGCACGCGCAGGTGAATGATCGTGTTCAGCGTTTCCCGCTCGATCTCTTTGCCCGCGAAGCCTGAATCGTCCTTCAACAAAATTATTTCGCCAGGCAAACAATTGCCCAGGATGCAACTGCCCTCTTCAATTTTTAATTTCTCCGCGCGCGCCATCGGGATGCGCAGTCCCATGGAGATATCGTTGGTGATGTGGTCGCCGCCGACGGCAAGGCAACCGCTTTGTTTCACTGCGCCATCGGCGTACAAGACGTAATCGGTCGTCCCGCCGCCCATATCGATGACCAGCGCGCCAAGATCCTTTTGATGCTGAGTGAGCACCACCTGCGCAGAAGCGAGCCCGCCAAAAACAACGTCCTCCACGTCCAGCGGCAGTTCTTTCACGCAGCGGATGGTATTTTGAATGCGCGTGCGCACACCGTGGATGATGTGAAAATCGGCTTCCAATTTTTGGCCCAGCATCCCGATCGGGTTGAGCACCCCGTTCTGTCCAGCGACATGATAATGTTGAATGATGGAGTGCAGGAACGCGTTTTGCGCCGGAATGCTCACCTCGCGCGCATTAATTTTTACGTCCTCGACATCCTGCTCATCAATTTCATCGCGGTCCTCGGGCAGCATGACGCATCCACGGTTATTGAAACTTTGCAGATGCGAGCCGGCGACTGCGACGTAAACGCTGCGGATCATCACATCGCTTTTCTGTTCGGCATCGACCATAGCCTCGTGCACGCATTTCATCGCCGTTTCAAAATCAACAATCTCCCCCTTGCGCACGCCGCGTGACGGCGCCTGGCCGACACCGAGGATTTTGAGGGTGCCATCCGTCCGGCTCTCCCCGACGACGACGCAGATTTTGGAGGTGCCAATCTCGAGACCGACCATCAGATTATTGCTCGCCATCGTTGTTAGTCCGTTTTTTTTCGTTGGCTGGGAATTGCCCTCGGAAGGGGTTTCGAATCGGCGCGCGGCTTCGGCGCTGACGGCGCAGGTTTCTCGCGGGCCTGCACCGGGATTGCCTTCATGATACGCGGCTCCACAGCGGGCTCGATCGTATCGTTAATGACCGCAACTGCTCGCTCGGCGAAAGTGACGGGAATATTCCGTTGCACAAGCAAGTTTACAGTCCCGAGTTCCTGCTTTGAGTCATCACAATAAACAAGAAAATGTTCCAGCCGCCGTAATTGGGTTTCCAGATCATTAAACCCGAACGTCACGCGTGCGTGATTTTTGTCCGTCACCAGCAGGCAATAACCTTTCGAGACGTCGATCTCTCGAATCTGAAAGCGCATTTGCAAAAAGCTGCGCGCGCTCAGGCGCAGCAACTCCAGCGCTGTTTTTGCTTCGGATGATTCGACGACTTTTCCCGCCTCGAGCGCTTCGCTCGAGCATCCCAGAATGAGCGGCAATCCCAGATATTCCGGCAACAACTTCTTTTGTTTCATCAAAACACCCCGCGCGTCCACCAAAAAAGCAGCATCCGACGCAAATGGATCTGAAATTTCCTTTTCGCTCGTGATCCAGGCGACCGGCTTTCGTTCCACCACGCGAATATCGATCTCGCCCGGGAATTTTCGCACCACCTGGACTTCGTCGGTCTGAGGAAGCTGCTGTATCCGATCGTGAACGCGCGCCAGGTTTACCTTGAAAATATTTTCGCCTTCACGCAGATCGGCTTCTTTCAACACCTGCTCTCGCTGCAAGGTGCCGTCAGTCTGTAGTTCAATTGTCCTGAGTTGATAATCCGGATTCTCGAAGAATAGGCGTCTTGCAGCTTCGCGCGCCCCTGCGTAAACGGCACCGAGCAACGCCGCGAGCAAAATTACTCTGGAGAGCACACCCATGGCTCTTCGAACGAGATGCTGTGTCGCTCTGCGGGAACGGACCTTCACGTCGAGCAAGTGCTGCTGACGCCGCTGGCGCACATTGGACACTCGTCGGTTGCGCGATTGGGATTTTTTTTGGCCAAGACTCATCTCCGGCTCCCTTCTGTTCTGTCGCGAGAGAGCGCGATAATGCGGGCGCAAAGATCGACGTAGCTGATCCCCGCAGCCGCGGCGGCTTCGGGCAGCAGGCTGGCCTCGGTCATTCCAGGAATGGTGTTGATCTCCAAGATGAACGGCTGCCCGTTCTCAGACAAAATCGCGTCCACCCGCGCGTACACCTGCAGACCTGCTGCGCGAAATGCGCGGAGCGCTAGATCCTGAATCTCTTTTGTTTTTGCGGCGTCGATCTTCGCCGGGCAAACATGCTCTGCTCCACCGCCAGCTTGCGGATTGAGAAACGGATACTTGTTGTTGAAATCGTAAAAGCCGCCCTTGGGAATTATCTCGAGAATGGGCAAGGCTTGGTCACCGAGGATACCTATCGTCAATTCCCGGCCGAACACAAATTTTTCTATCAACAATTCGCGGCCATACTTTGCGGCTTCGCCGATCGCGGATTCGATTTCGCTTTGGCTCTTTACAATCACGACGCCCACCGTTGACCCTTCACGTGGCGGCTTGACGACGATCGGCACCGGAAGGGTAGGACGCTGGCCGGGATGAATCACTTCCCAGAGCGGAGTCGTGACTCCGTGTTCCTGAAATTTTTCTTTTGTCCGAATTTTGTCGAACGCGGTTTCGCTTCCTTCTACTCCCTCGCCCGTATAAGCGACGCCGCGGCGCTCCAAAATTTTCTGAAGCTGGCCGTCTTCGCCGAATGTTCCGTGAATCGTAATGAACGCAAGATCGACATCGCCGGGTAATTCGAAGCCTTTATCCCGCACATCGATTTCCGCCACTTTCACGCCTAACGAGCGAAGCGCTTTCGATACACCTCGCCCGGTGGCGAGCGAAACGTCGCGTTCGGAGCCAGGGCCTCCCATGAGAACCGCAATTTCTTTCGGAAGATCCTCGCGGCTTTTCATTCCGGTTCCCCCACAATTTCCACTTCAGTCTCCAATTCGATCCCGCGCATTGCCCGCGCCGCGCTTTGGATCTTGTCGATCAACTGAAGCATTTCCGCCGCAGTCGCGCCGCCATCGTTCACGATGAAATTGCCGTGCACTTCCGACACGCGCGCGTTTCCGACTCGCGAATTCTTTAGACCCAATTCATCCACCAGTCGTCCCGCCGGAATGTTGCCGGGGTTCTTGAAAATGCAGCCTGCGCTCTTGGCGATTGGCTGCGTAGTGCGTCGTTTCTTCTGCGATTCGCGCAAGCGACTATCGATCTCTGCGCGCTCGGCGGGCTGTGTACGGAATGTCGCCGAAATCGCAAAATTATTTTCCAGCAACGGAAACCGCCGGTAAAAGACCTCCAGCTCATCTCGATCCTTGACGTGCGGATTGCCTTCGGCGTCGAGATAGCGAATCCGGGTCACGCTCTCGAAAGTTTGCGCGCCCATTGCGCCGGCGTTCATCCGCAACGCGCCACCGACGGCGCCCGGAATTCCTTCCATCCACTCGAGCCCGCCGAGATTTGACGCGCGCGCCGCGTAAGCAATTTCCCTCAACTTTACGCCTGCGCCTGCGGTAATTTCGGAGCTGTTGACCTGGATTTTGTCGAAATCGCCGCCGCGCGGATGAACCACCACACCGCGGATTCCACCGTCGCGAACAAGAAGATTTGATCCACGACCCATTGCGAAAAGCGGCAGGTTTTCATCGCGGCAAAACCGAATCAAATCCGCAAAGGCCTTTTCGTTCCGCGGCTCGACCCAAAATTGCGCGGGGCCGCCTACGCGCAGCGTCGTGTGTTTCGAGAGTGGCTCATAAAGGCGGACGTCACCTTCTTCGCCGACGACCGCCTTTAACTTTTCGGCAATCACCAGATCCGCCGCCAAGATCGACAATTGCTCGTGAATATTGCCAGCACCGAGACTCAACACGAAATCGCCGACATCGAGGGCGTTGCCGATATCGCAATGCACGCGCTCGAACCGCGGCTGGTAACTCGCACCGCGATGACCGCGTTTGACCATTTCATCAACAATTGTCTGCCCGCTGATCCCAGGAATCGGCGGTTCGCTTGCGGGGTAAACATCCGTCACCACCACGCGATCAGCCTCATCGAAGGCGGAGCCAAACTCCCTGCACAGCGCTTTGGTGCGGGAATAGCGATGAGGTTGAAACATGGCCAGCACCCGTTTGCGACCCATGGCTCGCGCAGTCTTCAATGTAGCGCGAATTTCGGTGGGGTGATGCGCGTAATCGTCAATAAGCAGAAAACGATCGCTCTCATACTTGATCTCAAACCGGCGCCGCGCGTGCTCGAATTTACGAAGCGAAGCCGCAATTTTTTCGAACGGAATTCCAAGCTCTGAGGCGAGTGCGATTACCCCAAGGGCATTGTGCACGTTGTGTTCTCCGGGAACATTAAGAATCGCCTCACCCAGTTTTCCGCCGCACCTATCAACGCAAAAAACCGAACCAAAATCCCGCAGCTCGACATCAATGCCGCGATAATGGGCCTCCTCAGAAAATCCGTAGGAAACCGCACCTTTACGTTTCGCACACAACCGCGCAGCGTTGGGATCATCAGCGTTATAGAAGACTGTTCCACTCGTTTGATCGATGAGCTGCTCAAAGACCTTCTCGATCGCGGCTAGGTCGGCATAAAAATCGAGATGCTCTTCCTCGATATTTAGAATGAGGGACTGCTCGGGATGAAAGCAGCGCAGGGTGCCGTCGCTTTCGTCCCCCTCAGCAACAAAATATTCGCCGCGCCAATCCCAGTGTGCGTTCGTTCCGAGAAGCGGAATTTCGGCGCCGACATAATGGGACGGATGGAGGCCGCCTTCGCGCAACACGTGTGCAGTCATTGCTGAAGTTGTTGTTTTGCCGTGCATTCCGGCGATAACAATCCCGCGCTTTGCGCGCATGATTGCAGCCAGGGCTTCCGCGCGACGCACGACCGGTTTACCGGAATCGCGGCTGGCCACAAGAATTGGATTGTCGCTTTTGATTGCGGAAGAAAAGACCACAAGATCGGCGGCATCCGCGTGCTCCGGCCGATGCTGGTCATGAAACCGCAGGCCCAGCCGCTGCAATCGCTCCGTCTCCGTAGTGGTGACCTTGTCTGAGCCGCTCACTGCGTGCCCGAGCTCAATCAAAAGCCCAGCGAGGCCGCTCATGCCGCTTCCGGCTACACCAACAAGGTGGATCCGGTGGTGCTCGCGCGTGAGGAATCGCGGCAAGTCAAGCGGTGGGACGCGACTCGGAAATTCTTCGCGAGCAGAGTCGGCGAGCGCGTCGCATTCTTCAGAGGCGGGCTTCATGAGTCGTATATTTCTCCATCGTGGTAGCTACTAGGCCGGCCGCGTCTTTCGGTGCCAGACGCGAACAATTCGCAGCCATTTGCTGAATCAGCTGCGGGTCCTGGATCAGTTCGCGGATTTTGCGTGCGAGCAATTCCCCGGTTACCTCTGACTCCTTGAGAAGAATCGCCGCCCCAACGCGAGCGTAAATTTCTGCGTTACGCGTCTGATGATCATCGGTGGCGTAAGGGAATGGAATCAGGATGCCGGGCAACGAAAAAGCGGCGAACTCAGCCAGGCTGGCCGCGCCAGCTCGCGCGACAAACAGATCGGCAGCGCTGTAAATTTCTTCCATCCGATGGTAAAAAGCAGCGATGTAAGCAGGGACATTTTCGCGGCGATAGTTATCTGCAACTAGGCGTTCATCCCGCGTGCCGGAGAGGTGGATCACCTGGAGCGGCACACCTTGCAAGAATGGGACGGATTTGATCAGCGCCTGATTAATTCCGCTCGCACCCTGGCTGCCTCCCATAACAAGCAACGTGGGAAGATCCTCGTGTAGCCCGAGTTTTTGGCGCGCAACCTTCCGATCCAAACGTACCAGTTCGGTCCGGACCGGCGTACCCGTGACTTCAGTGTGTGTTTTTGGAAAAAAGGGCGCGCATTCCTTGAAGCCGAGCATGACCGCATTCACTACCCGCGCCGTCATCCGGTTCGCCTTTCCGGGGACGGCGTTTGATTCGTGAATAAAGGTGGCAATGCCGCGTATCCTCCCGGCCAGCACCGGCGCGGTGGAAGTGAACCCGCCCATGCCGAGAACCACCTGAGGTTTGAACTTACGATAAAGAGACCGGCAAAGTGACAAGCTTTCACAAAACCGGCGAATGAACCCAAAGAACGCCGGGGAAAACGCGGAGGGTAGCCCGACCGTGGGTAACTTCTCGACTTGGAAAGTTGTGCGACCAGAAAGCGCCAGAGCGTCAATATCTTTCTCGGAAATTAACAGCATCACTTCGTGCCCGCGATCGCGCAGCACTTCCGCCACGGCGATGCCGGGGAAAAGATGGCCGCCCGTTCCTCCGCATGCGATCACTGCATTCATGAAAGTCGGTTTTCGGTTTTTGGTTGCCGCACAGGATTCATAGGATTCATCAGTCGCATCTAGATCCGCAGTGTCATCCTCGCATGCATGGTGGCACGTCTCTTGTGCGGCGGTTCTAGAATGCCCTGCCGATAAATGTTCAGCAACAAACCGATGCCGAACATGCACGCCACCAAATTCGAACCTCCATAGCTGATAAAAGGCAGCGGCAAGCCCTTATTCGGCAGCAGCGACGTGGTCACGCCGATGTTGACCGCAGCCTGTAGGGCGAGGAGCGAAACAATGCCGCAGCCGAGCAGCAGGCCGAAACGATCCTTGGCGTGCAGCGCAATCATGATGCCGCAAACAATTATCACCACGAATAAAAAAACCACGAGGAGACTGAACCGCAGCCCCAGCTCTTCACCGATAATTGGAAAAATAAAATCTGTGTGCGCGTAAGGTAGATAAAGCATCTTCTGGCGCCCGTTGCCCAGGCCAAGCCCTTCCATTCCACCGCTGCCCCAGGCGATCAACGCCTGCATCTGCTGCAAGCCAGCGTCTTCTTTGAAATTTTCCGGGTGAAGAAACGCAGAGAGCCGCCCCATCCGCTCGGAGATTTGCGTAGCGACGATCAGAAGCGCGCCGAGGCCGGCAAACGACACAGCACCGAGCCATAGAGGATTAGCGCCGGCAATGAACATTACGACGAACGCCGTCGTTCCGATCAAAGCCGTTGTTCCCAGATCGACTTCGCCCAGCACAAGCGAGGCCGGCAGGGCGATAATCGCAAGTGGAAGAATCAATCCAAAGAGCACATTGCCACTTGGTTTTTCATAGCGCGCAAACCACGCAGCGAGAAAAAAGATTGCGGCCAGCTTTCCCAGTTCCGATGGCTGAAAAGTAAGCGGTCCCCAACCGATCCAGCGGCGCGATCCGTTGAGGCGCATTCCGATATGCGGAACATAGCAAAGCGCCAGAGCCGCCAGTGCCAACCCGAACCAAAGCCACCATGTCCGCCGCCAGAAGTGATAGTCGATCAGCGCGGCAAAGATGCAGAGGAAAAGTCCAATCCCAACCCACATCGCCTGCCGTTTAATGAAGAAATAAACGTCCCCGTGACTGTCGCGCGCAAACGCGCTCGTACTGAAAAGCATGACGATCCCAATGACGAGTAGTCCCAGCACTGCGAGGAAAAGGATGTAAGCGCTCTTACGATGCATAATTAGATTCCGGCATCGATTTTCATTTCTTGGCTTTTTTTGGGTTTGTTGTCTTGGGGATTAAAAGCTTTTGGCCAATCTGCAATTTATGCGGATCTTCGATGTGGTTGAGAGCAATCAGATCGTCGTAAGAAATTTTCAGTTTCTTTGCGATTGTGACGGGGTTATCGCCCTTTTTTACAATGTAAGTTTTTCCAGAAGACGCAGGCGTGTTCGCGTGTTCGTCCTTCGGAGTCGAATGTGAAAGTTTCGCATCGTTGCGCGACGCAACTTCCTTTTGCGAAACTGAAGGCCGCCGCTTGGCCACATCCGCGCCAACTGGCGTCCCCGCCGTGTCAGCCACCTTATTTTCTGTGTTCGTTGGGACTGCCGGGACAAATGAACTCTCTCGGGTCTTGATCGCGTTGAACGCGATGATTCCCGACACAGCAACCACGTGCAATAGCAACACGATCAGCAGCGCCCGCGACAGCTTCATGTTTGGCTCCGGGATGTCCCCGAAATCCATTCCTGCAGACGCAGCCGAGGCGCGGCGCGCGGTCGCCGCCAGGAGTTTTTTATATTTGAAGAGTTGCAGGATTTTCATCGGTCTGTTTGGGGCAGGGCCTGCACGAGCGCACGAAATTGATCACCCCGATCGGCGTAGCTTTTGAACATGTCGAACGAGGAGGTTCCGGGAGAAAAGAGAACCACTTCCCCTGGTCGTGCGCTGGCATGTGCCCGCTCGACTGCGTCCGCGAGCGAATTTGCAATTTCGCATTCGACCGCGCCGCTCCAGGAACGCCTGATGCTCTCGCCCATTTCGCCGATCAAAATCGTCGATCTGACCTTCTCTTTCACCAGGGATCGAAGCGGATCAAAGTTAAAACCTTTGTCCTTGCCGCCAGCAATAAGGACGACCGGCTTGTTTTGCGCACGCAGCGCTTTGTCCACTGCGTCGAGGTTGGTCGCCTTGGAATCATTCACATATCCAACGCCGCTGACTTCGCGCACAAATTCACAACGATGCGGACGCGGTTCATAGGCACGCAGCGGCGGCACCATCTCCCGAAACGACAATCCGCGCGCCATGCCGGCCGCAAGTGTCGCCATTAGATTCTCGATGTTATGCAGGCCGCGCAGTTTGGTGTCCGCCAGCCGCAGGACCGCTTCGTTGTGATAAAGGATCGCGCCTTCCGAGACACGGAAGTCCGCTTGATCGACATAAGCACTAAACGTGATCTTGCGCAGGCGAATCGCGGGAAATTTTTCGATGGCGTTTACCACTGCCACGTCAGTGTCGGTTTGATTTTCGAAAATGCGCAGCTTGGCCGCGCGATAATCAGCCACGGAGCGATAACGGTCGAGATGGTCGGGAGCGAAGTTGAGCCAGAGGCTGATCGATGGGCGAAAGGTGCGGATCGCTTCCAGTTGAAACGAGCTCACTTCAACCGTGAGCACATCGAATGGCTGCCTTTCCCGCGCCACTTCCGAAAGCGGTTTGCCAATATTTCCGCAAGCAATCGTTCGCTGACCGCAGGCATTCAACATTTGAGCCAGCAATTCGGTCGTGGTCGTTTTGCCGTTGGTGCCCGTAACAGCGATGACCGGAATTTCGCAGGACCGCCAGCCCAACTCGATTTCGCTGATGGTTTCAATCCCGCGCGAGAAAAAATTGCGCGCCAATCGGGAAGCCGGATCGATGCCCGGACTTAAAATGGCAATGTGATATGCGGCTGAATCTTCATCAGCCGCAGCGCTGCAAATCACACGGACACCGTGTGCCCGCAGATTGTCTATGGTTGATTTGAGTAAGCTTCTCTCCTCGGCCCTATCGAGCACCGTGACCTGTGCGCCCTCCGACCTGAGCAGAAGCGCCGCAGCGCTGCCGCTCAAGCCTGCACCAAGAACGGCGATATTCTGATTTTTGTAGAGCGCGTTTTTCATCTCAGTTTCAGTGTCGCCAGGCCAAGCAAGGCGAAGATGATTGACAGGATCCAGAACCGAACGATCACGGTGCTTTCCTTCCAGCCCGTTAGTTCGAAATGATGATGAAGCGGAGACATGACGAAAAATCGCTTGCCCGTCAGTTTGAAACTCAACACCTGCAAAATCACTGAGACGGCTTCGATCACGAAAACACCGCCGACCACCACCAAAAGCAGCTCCTGCTTACAGCAGATCGCGACGACGCCCATCATGCCGCCGATGGCCAGCGATCCGGTGTCGCCCATGAAGACTTTAGCTGGATAGCAGTTGAACCAGAGAAACCCGAGACCCGCGCCGATGAGTGCCGAGCAAACAACCGTCAGTTCGCCAGCAAACGGATAAAACGGGACCTGCAAATATTCGGCGATCCGGAAATTGCCAGCCGCGTAAGAAAGCAACGCATATGCAAATGCCGCGGTAATAGTACAACCGATCGCCAAGCCATCCAGCCCGTCGGTGAGGTTCACAGCGTTTGAGGAACCGACAATGACGAGAGCAAAAAAAACAAAGGTAAACCAGCCCATATTGGTGATGACTGGCGCCTTGACGAAGGGCACGTACAAAGAGCGCGCCTGCACTTCCAGCAATGGGCTCGTGAGAAAAACAGCTGTGACGATTGCAGCAAGGGCGATCTGAAAAACGAGTTTGATCCGACCGCTGATCCCGTCAGATTTCTTCTTCGTCACCTTTAGGTAATCATCGGCGAAGCCAAGCGCGCCTAGATAGACCATGCTGAACAGAGCCAACCAGACGAAGCGGTTGTCCAGACGAGCCCAGATAACACTCGACACAAAAACAGCTCCGATAACCAGCACCCCGCCCATGGTGGGCGTGCCTTGCTTGCCGCCGTGCAGCTCGGCAAGGCGGTGAACCTCTGCCGCTCCGCGAATCGGTTGTCCCAACTTCAGGGCAGTCAGTTTTCGAATGATAAAATTTCCAAAAATCAACGTGCCCAGAAAAGCCGTGACGGCCGCAGCAATGGCTCGAAAAGTGACATAAAGGAAAACATTAAACCCGATGAAATGATCGCTCAGGCGATGGAGGTAGTACATCATGGCGAGTTGGCGAATGATGAATGATGCAGCTCGAATTGGTTGATGACTTCCTCCGTTCGCGCGGCGCGACTTCCCTTGATCAGGATAAGATCGCCAGGCGCCGCGATCTCATTCAAGAGTCCTGCGGCTTCCGATGTTGAGTTTACAACGGTCGTTTTTCGCAAGCCTGCATGTCTTGCGCCGTCAGCAATCGCAGCCGCGACGTCTCCGATCGCGATCAAATGATCGATCTTTAGCGCGGCCGCGGTTTCGCCTACCTCGCGATGTCCACGCTCGGACTCATCGCCCAATTCGTGCATTTCGCCCAGGATGGCGATGCGCTGTCCATCGGCGTCCAGTTCCACCAATGTATGCAACGCTGCCTTCATCGAATCGGGATTTGCATTGTAACTGTCGTCTAGAAATTGCACGCCACCGATATCCCTGATTTGCAAACGCGCCTTTGTGAGCGGCGCGGCGAGCAGGCCGGCGGCGCAATCCTCCAGCGACACACCAAAGACGCGACCTGCTGCAACCGCTAGCAACGCGTTTTGCACCATGTGCAGTCCGGGCACGGGCAACTGGGCGCGGCAGCGATGCGCCGCCTCGAGAATCGTGAAATCTGTTCCGGTTCCGCTCTGGCTAATTTCAGCGGCTTGAATAGTGCCCGTTGTGGTACCGGCTAAAATTACTTTCCCGCGCGTCCGGGTTGCTATGTCCTTGGTAAATGGATCATCCGCATTCAAAATGACTGTTCCTTCGGGACCCACAGCGTCTGCAAGCGCTCCTTTCTCCTCCGCAATTCTTTTGCGCGATCCCATGAACTCGATGTGCGCCAAACCAATGTTTGTAATAACGGCCACATCGGGGGCTGCCACTTTCGCCAACGTCGCAATTTCACCCGGGTGGTTCATGCCGATCTCCCAGACAGCGACTTCATCGCCCGAAGTGGCCTCCAAAATTGTTCGGGGCACGCCGACGTGATTATTGAAATTTCCTTCTGTTTTCGTGACTCGAAAACGGCGAGCCAGCACTGCTGCAGCAAAGTCTTTCGTGCTCGTCTTGCCGTTGCTTCCAGTGATTGCGACCACCTTTAGCGTGAGTGATTTCCGGTAGTTGGCAGCGAGTTCCTGGTACGCCTGTAACGTGTCTTTCGCTCGGATAAGCGCGAAATTTTTCGGGACGCTCCCCTTCCAGTTGGAATCGACAATCGCCCCGGCCGCGTCGGTTTTAGCGGCGGATTCGACAAAATCGTGTCCATCGAAATTTTCGCCGCGTAACGCGACGAATAATTCGCCCGGCTTAACAGTGCGCGAATCGCTACTGACCTTGACGATCACTACAGTTCCATCTCCGGATGCGAGCGAACATCCGGCAAACTGCGCGATTCGAGAAAGTGGAAGTGGATTCATGCTAACAGATAAAGTCAAAACTCCACTGGATGATCCTCAATCGCCCGACGCGCGACCTGAATATCGTCAAACGGGATCGTGTAATCGCCGAACTCCTGATAATTTTCGTGTCCCTTGCCCGCAATCAATACAATGTCGCGCGGTCGGGCAAGCGCAACGGCGCGATCAATGGCCTGTGTACGATCGACAATTTTTTCATATCGATTCGAGCGAAATCCTTTTTCGACCTCCGAGATGATGGCGCCCGGGTCTTCCTTGCGCGGATTATCGGACGTGATGATGGAGTAGTCAGCAAGGCGATCTGCCATCTCAGCCATCAACGGGCGTTTTTGCCGGTCGCGATCGCCCCCGCAGCCAAAGACGGCAATCAATCGCTCCGGCTCCAGCTCCCGCAGCGTTTTAAGAACATTCCCGAGCGCGTCCGGCGTGTGCGCGTAATCGACGAACACTTGAAATTGTCGCCTGGCCGGAACCATTTCCAGACGTCCCGGCACTTGCGGCGACTTAGCGAGACTAAACACCGCGTTTCGCAGGTTGATTCCGAGAGCGTTGGCCGCAGCCAGCGCGGCCACGGAGTTTGTCACGTTAAAGCGGCCAATTAGTGGGAGACGCACCAGGTAGCTCTTGCCATGCGCGTCCAGCTGATAAGACGTGCCGCCGAACTCAGCACGGTAATTTGAAGCGCGGAAGTCTGCGCGCGTCCCCATGCCATAAGTAACAACCGCCACGCGCTTGTTGATTTTGTCGAGCAGTCGCTGGCCGTACCGGTCGTCAATATTTACAATTGCAACAGGCTTGCGCTTTCTTTTCTGGTTCACGAGTCCTGTGAAGAGCTTCACTTTGGCGTCGAAGTAGTTTTCCATTGTCCCGTGAAAATCGAGATGGTCCTGGGTGAGATTTGTAAACACAGCGACGTTCCATTCGAGGCCGCGCGTGCGATCCTGCGCGAGCGCGTGCGAAGAAACTTCCATCGCCGCGGCCTTGCAGCCCGCGTTGGCGATCTGCGCAAGCAACTCTTGTAAATCGAGCGATTCCGGCGTCGTGCGGATGGCCGGCAGGATTCGCTCACCAATCTCGTAGCGCACGGTTCCGACTAATCCGCAACGCAAGCCGGCTCGTTCACAGATATGTTTGATGAGAAACGTTGTCGTAGTTTTGCCATTCGTGCCCGTGACCGCCGCCAGTCTTAATTTCCGCGCCGGGTGCCCGTAAAAAGCTGCCGCAAGGTCTGCAAGCGCGGTGCGCGTGTTGTCAACAACGAGACAGGTGACGCGCGGATCGTTGTTCTCGCGTTCAGCAACGATCACCGACGCGCCTTTGTCGATGGCTTGACCAATGAATTGATAGCCATCGGTTTTCTCGCCCCGCAATGCCGCGAACAAGCTGTTTCTTTGCACTCGCCGCGAGTCATACGCGATGTTTTCCACTGGGCGATCAAGTGACCCAATGACCTGGCGAACTGGAGTTGCGGCGAGGAGAGTCTTGAGCTGCATGAGGTTTCAACATGCCGCGGCGAGGCATTCAATGGCGTGCGGCATTGGTTAAGGCGATTCGTTCCGCCGAGGCAGTTTTGCGGGCTCGCTCTGCCGGCGGCGGTTTTTCGACTCGCTCCACGGGAACCGCTTTGCGAATCTCCTCATGCGGCTCAAGATCGAGATAGCGGGCGGCCTTCTCCGCAAGATGGGAAAAGATCGGCCCCGCGACAAGCCCGCCGTAATTCAACTCCGGTTTGCTCGTGTGCGCATCATCGAGCACCACGAGACCGACAAACTCGGGATGCTCAGCCGGAAGATAGCCAGCGAAAGAAACGACGTACTTTCCCTCTTCATATCCGCCTCGAGGATCAACTTTCTGCGCGGTTCCGGTTTTTCCAGCAATGGTAAAGCCTGGCACGGTCGCGGCGGCGGCGGTCCCGCTGTCGCTCACGACGCCTCGTAGCGCATCACCAATTTCTCTGGCGGTTTCAGGAGAAATAACCTGACGCAGCACCACTGGAGAAAGCGAACTGATGCTTTTGCCGTCCGACGTTGTGATCGATTTCACAATGCGCGGCATGATCAACTTGCCGCCGTTGGCAATCGTCGCCATTGCCACCGTCATTTGCAGTGGCGTCACCCCGATTTCGTGCCCCATCGGAATACGGGTGATCGAGATTTTGCTCCAAGATTTCGGAGACCGGATGAGCCCGTTGATCTCGCCGGGCAGCTCAATTCCCGTGCGCTCGCCGAATCCGAAGCGTCGAATGTATTCGTAAAACTTTTGCTCGCCTACACTGAGGCCAAGTTTGGCCGCTCCGATATTGCTCGATTTGATGAGAATCTCGCGCACGCTGAGATACGAAAACGAGCGATGATCGTGCAGGGCGGTGCCGCCGAAGTTCCAGAGACCGTTCTCACAAAAAATCGACGAATCAGGCCGCACCTTGCGTTCATTGAGAGCTGCGGCGGCTGCGACAATCTTGAAGGTGGAGCCCGGCTCCATCATGTCGATAATGGCCCGGTTTTTCATCTGATCAGGCCGGGCCTCCGAGCGGAGGTTCAAATCAAAATGCGGCCGATTGGCCATCGCCAGGATTTCACCGGTCTGCGGCCGCATCAGAATAATGGTGGCTTTTTGCGGGAAATATTGCGCCATCGCGGCGTCGATTTCATTCTCCACGATGTTCTGCAGACCAAGATCGACGGTCAGATGGATCTGGTAGCCGTCGCGTGGAGCGCGCTCCTGTCCGCGGTAAGGCACGATCTCCTGGCCGGCTCGGTTGTGCTCGATGAAACGATAGCCGTCCTGCCCGTGGAGATATTCCTCCATCGAGGCTTCCACGCCTTGAATCCCGTGATGATCAAAGTCGGTAAATCCGATGACATGACAAAGCATGGAGCCGTTTGGGTAGATGCGCGTGGCGTCGTGCTCGAAATAAATTCCGCGCAAATTGCCCGCCCGAAGTTTCTCATGCAGCGCGTTTGCAGTGGCGGCGGGCACTTCCCGCTTGATCACGATGTAACGGCGTTCGTTGTCTAATTTTTCCGCGAGCTCCTTGGACGGAATGCCAAGTTCGTGGCTTACGAGAGCAACGATTGCTTGCCGATTGTTAAGATGCGTAGCATCGGCGACCACGGTTTCGACAGGAATGTTGTGCGCGAGGACCTCGCTGTTCGCGTCGAGAATCGTGCCGCGCTCTGCATGAATGATTTGCTTGTAAACGTGTTTTTCAGCAGCAAGCCCGGCGTATTCGTCGTGCTTTATTGCCTGCAGATAAATCAAGCGAAATGAAAAGATGCTGAAGAGCCCGATAAAACCAGTGCATACTAAGACACAACGGCTTCGGCTATTTGGATTCATCTTGTGGCAGAGGAGTTGGCTGCGGGTTGGATCGCATCTTCGTCTGCTGACCGGGGAGGAATAGTCAGCCGCACGATGTTTGCCTCCGAAATGGGGACCATTTTCAGGTAGCCTTCTTTCAATCGGCGTTGCAACGCCGAGCGCGAGGTCAAAGCCGCGATTTGCGCGCTGGCTATATCATTTTGAGTGCGCAGACTAACAAGCTCGTTCTCGACTGCCTTTCTGCGCTCGCCCAGATGGTAGAGTTGCAGCGTCAAATAAACGTAGCTCAATCCGGCCAGCGCCAGAAAGGCAGTCATCAAAATCCAGCGCGCAAGCGAGGCCGCGTTTACCGCATTACAGTTTCTTCGACGTGAGCGCTTCATTTAAATCTTCTCGGCCACGCGCAACTTCGCGCTCCGCGAGCGGGGATTTGCGCGCTGTTCTTCATCACTCGGCTCCACCGGTTTCGGCGTAACCAATTCAAGATCGTAATCGGGGTTGCGCTGCGGCTCGGGCCACTCCGGCTTGTCCAACCATTCCCGGCTGTGATCGCGAAAAAAGTTCTTCACGATCCGATCCTCCAGTGAGTGAAAAGTGATCACGGCAATGCGCCCGCGAGGTGCAAGTCGCGCAGTTAAGACACGCAAGCCTTCTTCAAGCGCGCCAAGCTCATCATTCACTTCCATCCGCAGCGCTTGAAAAACCTGCGTGGCTGGATGATGACGACCGTGTCGGCCGACCAACTTTTCGATGGCGCGTGCCAGCGGCAGAGTTTCGCGAAACGGCGAAGTCCTGCGCATCTTCACGATCAAGCTCGCGATCCTGCGCGCGGCCGGTTCCTCACCGAGTTCACGAAACAGGCGAGTCAATTCCTCTTCGCCGTACTCATTTACAATCTTACCAGCAGTCAGCTTGGTTCGCGGGTCCATGCGCATGTCGAGCGGACCATTTCGAACGAAGCTGAAACCGCGATGCGCATTCTCGAGTTGGCGGGAAGAAACACCAAGATCAAGGAGTGCGCCGCCGATGGTACCGAGGCCACGCTCGTCGAGAACGCTGGCTGCATGCCGGAAATTCGCCTGCCGCACGATGAGGCGCCGGCCGAAATGTGCCAGTCGCTCGCTCACATGCTGGACTGCATCAGGATCCTGATCCAGGGCCAGAACGTCGGCCCCACTTTGCAAAAGCGCTTCGGTATGGCCGCCACCGCCACATGTTCCATCTACGATGAGGAAACCGGGTTTCGGCTTTAGCAACCCCAACACTTCTCTCTGCAACACTGGACGGTGGTACACGAAATCCTCGATCGCATGCGGTTCCTCGTCGTCGGCCCGCGGATCAATGGCGAGCCACAAAAGCCGCTCAAGACAGAGTGTGTTCATAGCGTTTTGACGAAACATCTGCTTACAATCCAATTACACCTGCCACGTGCTGGTAAGTCGGCGTTTCCTCCTCGTGCGCTCGTTTCCAGCGTTGCAAATTCCAAATCTCAAAGCGGCCTTGCCCGCCAACGAGAGCAACTTCACCTTTCAATCCGAGCTTTCGGCAAAGGTCTTCCGGCAAGACAAGGCGCCCTTGTCGGTCCGCGCCCGCGTGCTGAGCCCGCGAATGCAGTTGGCGCAAAAAAACGCGGCGATCACGCGCGGAAACGTTCTGGTTTGTTTCCGCGGCCGAACTCATTTTCGCAAACTCCTTGGGCGACATAACGAGGAGAAATTGATGCGTCGCCTCCGGCAAAAGAATGAATTCCTCAGGACGGTCGCGTCGCCAACGAGAGGGAATCGTGATTCGATTCTTGTCATCGATGGAATGCCGGAACTCTCCGGCATAGAAGCGTTCGGATGGGGAATCGGCGTCCATTGATCGAGTGGCGTAATCGTCCATTTTGCTCCACTCGACCCCACTTTTAACCACCTCCTCAGCCTGTGGTCAACAAAAATTTTTCAGCATATTGCGCCCGTCGGCCTTCACCGTAAGCTCCTCGGGTCATGAAATTTTTACCGCTCGGGCTGGCGGTTCCTTGCGCCCTCCTCGTCTGCGGCAGCGCGATCGGATTTGGCCAGTCACCGGAGCAAGCTCAGAGTGACGCGGTGCGGGTAACCGTATCGATGCACCCGGACGGCTCACGCACCGTTTACAACTTCGATAACGCGCAGCATAAGGCGGTGGCGACGACCACCGATGTGGACGGCAAACTTCGCCAGACAATTCGTTACGAACTGGATGACGCAGGGCGTTTCTCGAGCGCGGAAATTTCGGGACCTGACGGCCGCCTTCGGCTCAAGAGTCGCTACAAGTACGACGATACAGGCCGCATCCTTGAGGAAACTCAAAGCGCCGCGGACGGCACTCTTCAGCACAAGATCGTTTACAACTACGACTCATCCGGAAAGCAAACCGGCTACTCCGTCTTCGACGCTTCGGGCAAATTAGTTAGCGGCAAGGGCGCTGCTGTCGTTCGCGCGTCTCCCTCGCCAAAACCGCGCGAGAAAAACAGGCGATGAGAAGTCCCGCTCCGAGTAGCCTCCCGCAGAGTGTGCATAAGGTTGTTGCCTTGCCACAGTCGAGAAAGAGCGCTACAAAACCGGCGTGATCGATTACATCCAAAAAGGCGGACTGTTGATGTGGCCAATCCTGGGCTGCAGCATCATCTCGATCGCTGTTTTTGCCGAGCGCCTCTTTTACTTGCACCGCGCCAGCATTCATGTCGGCGAATTCTTGAAGGGACTGTCGAACCTGATTCGGCGTCGCAATTTCGCTGAGGCGCTGCATGAATCAGCCGGGACGCCGGGGCCGGTGGCGCGAGTGATTCATGCCGCGATTATCAGACACGATGCGCCCCGGGCGGAATTGCGCGATATCGTGCAGGACGCCGCCCAGCTGGAAGTACCCAAACTGGAGCGGTTTCTTGCCGTGCTTGCTACGATCGCGTTCCTGACGCCGTTGCTCGGATTGCTTGGGACCGTCGCGGGAATGATCGATGCCTTCGGGACCATCGCTTCAAGCGGTGGTTATGCGACAGTGACTGAGCTTTCCGGCGGCGTGTATAAGAGTTTGCTGACCACCGCCGCCGGCCTGGTCGTAGCGACACCCACTTTCGTTGCTTATAGCTATCTCTCTTCGCGCGTGAACACGATGCTTCATGATATGGAACGCGCAGGGATTGAAATCGTCCACATGTTAACTGAAAGCCGTCCGATCAGCGGCATCATCAGCTTTCAACAACCCGAAGAGGCGGCCCGGGAGGTTGAAGCCCGCCAGGATCTGTAGAATTTACCCTGTGCACGGCACTGTCATGTTGAGCGAAGCGAAACATCTCTAATTAATTTCTGTGGGGATCGATCTAAAAAATGGTCAGAGATTCTTCGCTTCGCTCAGAATGACATTAGGAGGTGGGCTCGCTTCATGAAGCTTCACCGCACGATAAACTTCAATTTCGCGTGGATTGTCCTTGTGGCGCTGGTGGATGTCGCCTTTCTGCTTGTTTTCTTCCTGTTGCTCAGTTCGAATTTCATCCTGCAACAAGGCATCTCAGTTTCGATGCCGTTCTCGCGCTTTACGCTTGGTCCGCAGACCAGCGGGCAAATCATCAGCATCACTGGCGGCGCAGTTCCGGCCATTTATTTCCAGGACCAGAGAGTGACAATGGAGGAACTCGGGCCATTACTGGATGCAGCCAAACGCAGGGACGAATCAATTATCATCAAGGCGGACCGTTCTACGTCTTACGAAACGGTTGCCGAAGTGGCAAACGCTGCGCTTGAACACGGCATCACTTCCGTCGCATTGGCTGCGACTCCGCCGCGATGAACAGCGTTATCGCGCAGAGCGCAGCCGAACCGCTTATCTTCAGTTGGGATTCGCCTCGTGGCGAAAAACTCGCGATTACAGTCTTTCTGGCGATCTCTTTGGTCGCGCACGCCGTCTGTTTTTACATTTTTCAAATTGTTTATCCGCCAACGGTCGCTCTTCTGCCGCCGCCAGCCCGCGTCACGTTGATCACGCCCGCCTCCGAAGAAGGTCGCACGCTTCTTCGGTGGATCGATGCGGAAGATCCTGCACTCGCCTTCACAACTCGTCGTCCGCAGGAAACAAGGCTGCGTGCGCTGCCAAAAGCTGAGCATGTGCCGTCCTATTCCGCGATTGAGCCGACTTTGAAGAATATTCCGCCGCTGGAGCGCCATCTGCGAATCCCGAGTTGCCAGCCACCGGGCGCGGTACACTTTGCCCGGCAGAAAACCGCCCTCCCCATCACGGTTGCCAAAACGTCTGTTTCGTTTTCAAACGAGCTTGAGGTTTTTGGCGTTCCGATCTTGCCAGAGCCAGCTTTTGTCGCATCCAACGAAGAGATTCCTGAGACGATTCGGTTCCGGGTCGGCGTGAGCAAGCTTGGAGAAATCCGCTATTGTTTTCCTGTTAATTCATCAGGTGACTCCGCGCTGGATGAGCAAGCCCGCTTATATGTTGCGCATTGCCGTTTTTCTCAAAACACCGCAAACGCTGGCAAAGCCGACTCGTTTCTGGCTTGGGGCACTGCAACAATCGTATGGGGCAATGACATCGCGCGCCCACAGCCGGCACGAGCAGCCAGCGTTACCCAGTGATTCGCGTTAGTCTTGCCACTCTGGTCACGATTTATCTGCTGCTTTTTCTTGCGGCGGTTTTCCTCTTCTGGATAGTTGGAGAATGGAATCGGAGGCGGCGGGAGCGACGGGCTCTCGAGCACCGGTTGCGCTGCGTGATTTGCGCGTTCGAATTTGAGGATCGAACCGACGCGCTGCTTCCCCGGTGCCCGCACTGCGGAAGTTTAAACGAACGATTCAAGATGGAGCAGATTTAACATGGGAATGTGGATAGGCCGAAATCGCAAGGCGCGTGTGACCTACGGGTTCGATGAAATCGCGTTGGTACCCGGGCGCGTGACGATCAACCCCAATGAAGTCGATATCAGGTTCCGTTTACCGCGCAAGGAGGCAGAGCCGCTCGAATTGAAAATTCCAATCCTCGCCAGCGCCATGGATGGAGTCGTCGACGTGCTTTTCGCCATTGCCATGAACAAGTTGGGTGGGCTGGCCGTTCTGAATCTCGAAGGAGTACAAACGCGCTATAAAAACCCGCAGGAAGTGCTGCAAAAGATTGTGGATGCAAATAAATCCGACATCACCGCGCTGCTGCAACGGATCTACCAGGAACCGATTCAGGAGGATCTAATCGCGGCGCGTGTGCGCCAGATCAAAGATGGCGGGGTATTGGCTGCGGTCAGTTCCATTCCTCAGCGTGCCGCGGAATTTGGCAGGATCGCGCAAGATGCGGGCGCGGATGTTTTCGTGGTGCAAAGCACGGTTTCCACCGTGCGGCATATTTCTTCTGAGTACAAGTCGCTTGATTTGGAAAAGTTTTGCCGGGACATGCGCATTCCAGTCATCGTTGGAAACACGGTCGGTTACGACGTGACTCTCGAGATCATGGAGTGCGGGCCGGCTGCGGTTTTGGTTGGTGTTGGACCGGGGGCGGCCTGCACTTCACGCGGCGTGCTTGGGCTCGGTGTTCCGCAGGTCACCGCAACGGTCGATTGCGCAGCGGCGCGTGACGCTTACTTCAAGAAAACATCACGCTACGTGCCGATCATCACCGATGGCGGGATGAGCAGAGGCGGCGACGTGTGCAAGGCGTTGGCGTGCGGCGCGGACGCCGTGATGGTGGGCAGCGCGTTCGCCAAAGCGCATGAAGCGCCTGGGCGCGGCTATCATTGGGGCATGGCTACTCCACACGCAAATCTTCCGCGAGGCACCCGCATCAGGGTGGGTGCTACCGGGTCGCTAAAACAAATCCTGTTTGGTCCTGCAGAAGTTGACGATGGCAGCCAAAATCTGGTCGGCGCGATCACTACTTGCATGGGCAACGTCGGCGCGCGCAGTGTTGCCGAATTTCAGCAAACCGAGATTATCATCGCGCCATCGATCAAGACCGAAGGAAAACTCTTCCAAGCCGTTCAAAGCGTCGGAATGGGAACCAGTTGACGCTTTGACGCTTCAACGCTTTAACGCTATACCGCCATGCCCGATCGCAGAGTTGTTCTCACTGGTCTCGGCGCAATCACGCCGCTTGGCAACGACGTCGAGACGTTTTGGGCCAATCTTAAAAACGGAGTCAGCGGCATTCGTGCAATCGATGCTTTCGATGCCACCGGTTACGATTGCAAAATCGGGGGACAAGTCCGCGGTTTCGATCCTAAACGATTCTTCAAAAATCCGAAGGACCTCCGCCGTACCGATCGATTTACACAACTTTCGATGGCCGCAGCCAAAATGGCGCTGGAGGACAGTGGGATTGATATCGAAAACCTCGAACGGCGAGACCGTTTCGGTGTGATCGTTAGCACCGGAATCGGCGGACTCAAAACTCTCCAGGATCAATTGACGATCCTGCTAACGAAAGGACCCTCGCGAAATTCACCATTCACGATCCCGATGCTGATCAGCAACATGGCCAGCGGGGTCATCTCGATGGAGTTCGACCTGCACGGTCCCAATTTGTGTATCGTCACCGCCTGCGCGACATCGAACAACGCCATCGGCGAATCCTGGCGGATCATCAAATTTGGCGATGCCGACGTCTTCCTCGCCGGCGGCTCCGAGGCGTCCATCGTAGAAATTGGTCTTGCGGGATTTTCAGCCATGAAAGCGCTCAGCACCCGCAACGACGAACCCGAACGCGCCTCCCGGCCGTTCGATCGTGACCGCGACGGTTTTGTGATGAGCGAAGGCGCGGGAGTCGTGGTGGTGGAGGAGTTGGAACACGCCAAAGCGCGTGGCGCGAAGATTTACTGTGAACTCACAGGATACGGTCTGTCTGCCGACGCCTATCACATGACTGCGCCGCCGCCGGACGGCGAAGGCGCCGTGCGCGCCATGCAAATGGCGCTCGAGCATGCCCGCATATCACCTGATCAGGTTGATTACATCAATGCGCATGCCACCTCCACTGATATCGGCGACATTTGCGAGACCCGCGCGATCAAACAAGTGTTCGGGGACCACGCTTACAAGGTTACCATCAGTTCCACGAAATCGATGACCGGCCATTTGTTAGGCGGCGCAGGTGGCGTCGAGATGGCGGCGTGCGCGCTCGCCATTCGCGATTCCGTCATTCCGCCCACGATCAATCTGGAAAATCCGGGGGAAGAATGCGATCTCGATTACACACCAAACGTCGCTCGCGAAAAGAAAGTGCGCGTCGCTCTAAACAACTCTTTCGGTTTCGGGGGCCACAATGCCACGCTGGTCGCCACCGCATTTGAAAAGTAGCGCGGCGCCTTTGACTATTCACCAGCCACAGTCACTATTCCCCCGCGAACGCTTTCGGAGTTCGCTACGCGCGGGCATAGCTTAATGGTAAAGTTCCAGCCTTCCAAGCTGGCCATGCGGGTTCGATTCCCGTTGCCCGCTATGCTCTTTCCCTCGGGTCCGCGGTGCCACCCGAGACGGCGCAACTGATTATTTGGCTTCGCCACGATGCAGACTTGTGAAATCAAATCCGCCCGACTTCCCGATCTCTTGTGCGCGGCGCTTCTGCTTGCGTTCGCTGTCGCCATAGCCTATCCCCGCTGGCGCGCCGGGATCGATTGGCGCGATGAAGGTCTTCTCGCTTACGGCGCGGTGCGTGTGATGCACGGGGAGGTTCCGCAGCGCGATTTTGTCAGCGTGCAGCCGCCGTTGTCGTTTTACACAGCCGCTGGCATTTTCAAGCTCTGCGGCACGTCACTTGTCTCGCTCCGCGGTTTCGGTTTATCGATCTTCTTTCTTTTGCCGCTTCTCACCTACGGCGTTGGCCGCAACTTCATGGATCCCGTTCTCTCTTTCGCGGCAGCCACACCTGCCTGCATCCTTGGCCTTCCATATTGCAACTTTGTACCGCTCGCCATCTGGCAAGGCATTGCCGCTTCGCTGGCCGCGGTGTTCTTCTTCCTCCTAGCGGCATTGTCAACCCGCCAATGGCTTGCCTTTCCCGCTGGAGCACTCAGCGCGCTTTCGCTCTTCCTGCGGCACGATCAGGCGGTGTACACGATGGTGTCGATTGCTGCGCTCACGATAGCGCTCGCTCTCGCACGAGGCGATTCCATTCCGGGAACGAACTTAAAACGCGCGTTGCTTCTCTGGCTGGCCGGTATCGCCATCGTTTTGATTCCAGCGATCCTGATTTGCTGGAGGATTGGGGCTCTGCCTGAAATGTTTCGGCAGTTGATTCTGTTTCCGTTCACGACTTATCGAAAAACCAGTTCACTGCCGTTCCCGAGATTTACCGTGTGGCGGTCCGTTTGGGAAACTGCCGTCGTGCTCTTGTTTTACCTTCCGCCATTTGTTCAAGCGATCGCCTTACTTTATCTCGCGCGATCTGTCATTAGCCGCCGGTTTGGTCGGCGTGAAGCGCTACTCACCTTCCTCGTGATTTGGTCGGCGCTGTTCTATCTCCAGGTCATCATCCGATCCGACTTCACACACCTCGCGATAACACTATCGCCATTTTTTCTCCTCACGGCGTTCGGTTGGTCAATCGTGCACGAGAAAATCGCCAATTATCGTAAGCTTAAGCTCGCATTGTCCGCCGTCGTCGCCATCTTGGTCGCCTCGTTTCTATGGATCCTTCATTCATTCGCTTTACCTGATGGGACGCGGGCGAACGAGCAACTGGCGTTGGAGCGCGGCGGTGTGCGGATTGAGCAGGCACACGTCATTGCCGATTTTGTTCAACGGCTGCAGGCGAGTGTTCCCCCGGAGCGCTCGATACTGGTGTTGCCTTACCAGCCGATGTTTTATTTTCTCTGCGAACGGCGAAACCCGACCCGCTGGAACTATCTGTGGCCGGGCGATCAAACCGCGCAAGATCACGAGCGCTTGATCGAAGAAGCAGAGCGCGATCCGCCCGCGATAGTGTTGCTCGCACAGCAAAGCGACGTAGCCGCATTCGCACCTGCCATTGTCGAGTATCTACGTGCGCGCTACCTCTGGACCGGCGATGTCGGCGATATTGCGATCTATGTTCGCTTTTAAATTCACGACGGCTTTGATTTTTCCAGTCCTGGCGGTCACCATTTCCGCCTAATGGCAAACCGGCGTTCCACGATCTTTTCGCTGATCCTCTTGCTAGCAGTGGCGCTGGCTATGTTTGGCGATCTTTTATTCGCGGGCCCCACGCGCGTGCTTGGACATCCGGGCAGCGATATGTTCTTGCAATACTTCGCATGGCGCGAATTCGGTTTCCGCGAATTGGCGAAGGGAAATTTCGCGTTGTGGAATCCCCATATCTTTAGCGGCGCGCCGTATTTCGGTGGAATGCAAGGTGCGCTGCTCTATCCGCCGAATTGGATCTTCCTGGTTTTGCCCACGCCTGTCGCGATCAACTGGACAGTGGCGCTGCACGCTTTCGCCATTGGCGCGTTCATGTTTTTTTGGATGAAACAACGCGATCTCTCCGCCATGGCCAGTTTCTTTGCCGGCACACTGGTTATGTTCTGCGGCGCCTTTTTTCCGCACGTTTTTGCCGGGCATTTGCCTCAGTTGAGTGCGATGACGTGGTCGCCGCTGATTTTTTGTTCGATCGACGCCGTTTTCAGGACTCAGTGCGTTCGTTGGTCGTTGCTTGGGATGTTTGCTATCGCCATGCAGACGTTGGCGGGATTTCCGCAGTACGTCTTTTACACCGCAATCATTGCCGGGCTCTACGCCGCATTGCGATTGATCGGCCACTGGAATTGGCGGATCGCAGCGGCCTTGCTGAGCATTTATCCAGCCGGCGCTCTACTTGCAGCCGTGCAATTGCTGCCCGCTATCCAGACAACGCGCGAAACCACGCGCGGGTTCAGGCTGCCTTTTCAATTTGCCTCCATGCTCTCCCTCGCACCGGAGAATTTTGTGACGCTGCTCGCACCGGATTTTTTTGGCCAAATCGCGAAATATTGGGGACGCTGGTACTTGTGGGAAACGTCAGTTTTCATCGGCATAGTGGGCGTCGTGTTCGCCATCTATGCGACGATTCGGTGCGAACGCGGAACGAAATGGCGCCCGCTGATTGTTGTTTGCGTTGCATTTTTATTGGCCCTCGGCGCCTACACACCCTTGTTCGGTTTTCTTTATGCATGGGTGCCCGGCTTCGATCGCTTCCGCAGTATTTCGAAGTTTAGTTTTCTGGCGTCGCTGTTTCTTTGTCTGCTCGCGGCCAGCGGACTCGATCGCTTGTTCCGACAAAAGAGAATCGAGACTCCATTTATCGCTGCCGTTTTCGCGGGTGCCGCGGCCTTGGGCGTCGCCGGATGGTGGATCGCGAGCACTGGGTCCTGGCCGGGACTAATGAACGCCAGTCGCGCCAGTGGCCAATCGTACTTGTTCCCGCAACTCTACGCGGACACGGAATTTATTGCCCAATCGCAGCATCTCGCAGCGATGTCGCTGTTTGTCGCCGCTGGAGTTTGCACGCTCCTTGGCATCATCCTGGCCTTCGCCAGGCGAGAGCCGCGTGCGCTCTTTGGCGTGTTCGCTTTGGGCGCGGCGGAAATGTTTATTCTTGCGCACGGCGCGCGTGCCACGTTTGACAGCGCTACCATCGTGAATCGCGATGAAAAGCACTTTCTCGAGGAACACGTCGGCGATTACCGGATCATGAATGTCGCGAACCCGAACAGCGCGATGTTGATCGGCGCGCAAGACATGTGGGGGTACGAAGCGACCGTGGTGCGGCGCTACGCCGAGTTCATGACTTGGAGCCAGGGGGGTGATCCCAACCAGGCAATGTCGTATGTGAAGTTCGTCCGCTACGATCCGCTCTTCGCCATGCTGCGTCTGCGATATGCCGTTGGGCAACGCGGAAATGAATTGGAAATTGGTGATGCGCCAGAACCCGCCATGTCGCACCTCCACCTTGTTTCCAGCTATCGTGTCCTGCCTGACCGCAATGCAATCTTCGACGCCTTGCGCTCGACTGCATTTGACCCCGCGCGCGAAGTAATTTTGGAATCGGAGCCTGAGCCGAGGCCGTCGCCCTCCGAAAGCGCCGGCACGGCGCGAATTGTTGCCGCTTCAACCGACGCGCTGGAAATTGAAGCAGATGTCGAACAACCGGCCATCTTGCTGATCACGGATGCATTCACGCAATCGTGGCGAGCTGTCGCCCTGCCCGGGAGCGTTCAGACAAATTACAAATTGGTGCCGGCAAATTACATCTTGCGAGCGGTGCCGCTGCTGGCCGGTCATCACCATTTACGCGTCGAGTACGCCCGTGACGCGCTTACAATTGGAAAGTGGATTTCGATTCTCGCCACGCTCGCTTTTCTCGCGGCCCTTGGCAGTTGCGCCATACTTGATCGCCGCTATTGGTCGGGCGCGATCAGTTCGCGATTTCGCCAGGTGAAGCCCAGACCGGAGTAAACCGTCAGCGCCACCGTAATCCACACCAGCACGGGACCGGCTTCGCTCCAGGCCCGCGCCCACCATGTAGATGTTTCATTGGCGTAGCGCAGTTCTACAATCGAAAGGAGCGCCAGAAAGAAAATAATCGTAATCATTTGCCACGAAGTTTTCTGTTTGCCGAGACTTTCCGCCGGAAGAATCCGGCCTTTGGCGGTGGCCATCAGGCGCAAACCAGTGATCAAAAAATCTCGGGCCACAACTGTCGTGGCCGCCCATGCCGGCACGGCTTTTAGAGGCACGAGTGAAATGAAAGCAGCCGCCACCATGATTTTGTCCACGAGCGGGTCCATTAACTTGCCAAAATTCGTGATTATTCCGTAGCGCCGGGCGATCTCGCCGTCGATAAAATCAGTCAATCCGGCAATGAGAAAAATCACGAGCGCGGTCGTGCGCGCGTAATGCCAGGAGGAATTGAGCGCAATCACAAAAAGCGCCGTCAGCGCCAGCCGACCCAAAGTAATCCGATTCGCCCAATTCATCTTGCTGTAGCCGCGGCCCTGTGGGCCGCGTGGGGCTGTTTTTCTGTTGTAAACCGTGGCTTCTTCCAAATCGGCACTTTCTTCTTCAACTCGTTGACGATCCATTGACTGGCTCGAAACGCTTCTTCCCGATGCAAACTGGTCACGCGCAGAAAAAGCGATGGCTCCCCAACGGCGATAAAGCCGATTCGGTGATGAATGATAACAACCCGAAATCGAAATTTCTCCGCGGCCTGCTCGGCAATTTGTCTCAACTGATGTTCGGCCATTTCTCGATGCGCTTCATATTCAATTCCATCGATCTCGCGTCCATCCTCAATGCTCCGGACGATCCCCGAGAAATCGACGACCGCGCCGGCTCCGAGGGGATCATTCTCCGGCGGCCTAAGTGGTGCGTTAGTCAACAAAACTTCGTAAACGATATTTGCCATCAGCTCAAAGTGCTCGTTAGAGTGGTGTCTTCTCCGAAATCAGAAAAGAAGATACTAAAATGACAACCAATCAATGTGATATTGGCCTGATCGGTTTGGGTGTGATGGGCGAAAATCTCGTCCTCAACGTGGAGTCGAAGGGATTTTCTGTTGCCGTGTTCAATCGCACCACCGAAGTCACCGAGAAATTCGCTGCCGGCCGCGCCAAAGGGAAAAACATTCAGCCGACGCGCACGATGGAAGAATTCGTCGCGGCGCTTAAGAAACCGCGCATAGCGATGATGATGGTCAAAGCGGGTGCACCCGTGGACGCTGTGATCAGCCAGCTCGCGCCGCTGCTCGAAAAAGGCGATGTCATTATCGACGGAGGAAATTCGCTGTTTACCGACACGCAGCGTCGCGACAAAGAATTAGAGGGAAAAGGAATTCATTTTGTCGGCATGGGCGTGTCCGGCGGTGAAGAAGGCGCGCTCAAGGGTCCTTCGCTGATGCCGGGCGGTTCGCGCGAGTCGTGGGAAATCATCGCGCCGATTTTTCGCAAGATCGCCGCGCAAGTGGATGGCGAGCCATGTTGCCGTTATATGGGACCGGACGGCGCCGGTCACTACGTCAAAATGGTGCACAACGGCATCGAGTACGGCGACATCCAGTTGATCTGCGAATCGTACGCCATTCTTAAGGACGTCGTGGAGATGGACGCTGCGCAACTGGCTGAAGTTTTTGCAGAATGGAACAGAGGCGAGCTCGAGAGCTACCTCATCGAAATTACATCGCAGATCTTTCGTAAGATCGATCCCGAGACCGGTAAGCCGCTGGTCGACATGATTCTCGATAAAGCCGGTCAAAAAGGCACCGGCATCTGGACACTTCAAGCTGCGATCCGCCAATCCGTCGTCATTTCCACAATCAACGCGGCAGTCGAAGCGCGCGTTGTCTCGTCAAGGAAAGATGAACGCGTAGCTGCGTCGAAGATTTTGCCGCAACCGAGAGCTCGAAAGTTTAAAGGCAATCGCGCGCGGCTCGTCGAGGGGGTGCGCGACGCGCTTTATGCGTCGAAAATTGTGTCTTACACACAGGGAATGGAGCTTCTGAGCTCTGGAAGCGCCGAATACAAGTGGGACCTCAACCTAAGCGATATCGCCACCATCTGGCGAGGCGGCTGCATCATTCGCGCGAAATTTCTAAACCGGATCGTGGAGGCGTATCGACGCGATGCCGCGCTGCACAATCTCCTGCTGGATCGATATTTCACGAGGGCGATCAAAAAGGCACAGCGGAAATGGCGTCTCGTAGTTTCGACGGCGATCAAACATGGCGTAGCCGTCCCCGCGTTTTCCGCCTCACTCGCTTACTTCGACAGTTATCGTCAAGCGCGTTTGCCGGCAAACCTCCTGCAAGCACAACGCGATTTCTTTGGCGCGCACACTTACGAGCGCATCGATAAGCCTGGCGTCTTCCACACCGACTGGATGGAACCAGTAGAAAAGTCCGCCGAGAAACGGAGCGAACCAAAAACACCCCCGCCGCATCACGCAGGAGAGTGATAGTAAATGTGGGAGGGACCTCAGTGTCCCGACCAATCGTTGAAATCGCCGCGCTGAGGCGGCTCCCACATTTTGCTATCTAAAGTCGTGTGACTCGCTGCCGATGAGTTGTTCGTGCGCGAGCGCTCTGATCTGACGCGCTTTAATCAAAACTATATTGTCTGAATTTTGCACTTCCCCTTCGATGAGAAGAAAGGCTTCTTCGGTAATCACCAGCCGAAAATCTTCGAACAAGTCAGGATCGACAATCGCATTTGAAACGCCGGTCTCGTCTTCCAGGCTGATGAAAACAAATCCTTTCGCCGTGCCGGGGCGCTGACGGCAAATCACATTGCCGGCGATCTGAACGATTGAACCGTGCCGGGCGTGAACTAGATCAATCGCTCGCCAAATGTTCGGCAAACATTCGCGCAGCAGTTTCATCGGATGCGGCCCAGTGGTCAGATTCATGGTTTCATAATCTGCGCGTACACGCTCGGGTAAGCTCATTGCTGCCAGCGGCAATCGCGAAGTCTGGGGAGCACAGGCTGCTAGCCTGTTGCGTCCGGCAGCTTGCGGGACGCTCTGTGTGTTTGCACGCGTGGGGTAGAAAGATGTTTGCGGCAAGCTGCCGCAAACTGCAGGCTGGCAGCCTGCGCTCCCCAGAATCGCGCGATTCAGCAAATCGTCGTGCACAGTTTCTTCCACCTCCCACATCGCGGCGCGGCGATGTTCGGCAAAACAATTCAAAGCACCCAGTTCTGCCAATGTGCGTAATTCGTCTTTCGTCAGGGGAACTCTCCGCTTGAAATCTTCCAACGACTCAAATTGCCGATCTTGTCTTTGGCTGACGAGTTCTTTGGAGTGTTCCTGCCGCAATCCATTCGTCACGCATAGCCCGAGCCGAAATGTATTGTCGTCCACGACGCTGCAGCGCCAATCTGATTTCATGACGCAGACCGGTTTGACTTTCACTCCGTGTCGCTGCGCATCTTTGACGATTGTCGCTGGCGTGTAAAAGCCCATCGGCTGATTGTTGATGAGGCTGGCGTAAAATTCCGGCGGGCGATGCACCTTCAAATACGCGCTCCCGTACGCGAGAATGGCGAAACTGATCGCGTGCGATTCGGGAAATCCGTAAAGCGCAAACGACGAGATTGATTGAACGATTTTCTCAATTTTGTCCGGCGCCACGCCTTTTCGCTCCATGGCCGCGCGGAGTTTCACACTCACTTTGTTCATTCGTTCTTCGGAACGGTGGAAACTCAATGCCCGTCGCAACTCTTCCGCTTCGTCGCCGGAAAAATCCGCCATGACCATCGCGATCTTGAGCATTTGCTCTTGGAACAACGGGACGCCAAGAGTGCGCTGCAGCACTGGCTTCAATCGTTCGTCGTAATATGTGATTGGCTCTTTTCCCGCGCGCCGCGCGAGATACGGATGCACCATGTCGCCCTGGATCGGTCCCGGCCGGATGATCGCTACTTCGATCACGACATCGTAAAAACATTCCGGTTTCATCCGCGGCAACGTGGCCATTTGCGCGCGGCTCTCGATTTGGAAAACGCCGATCGTGTCCGCGCGCTGCATGATGTCGAAAGTCGCCGGATCATCTTTTGGAATGTGCGCGAGATCGAGAGGTCGTCCGCGCTCGCGGCAAAGCTCCAGCGCATCCTGCATCACCGACATCATCCCGAGCCCGAGCAGATCGACCTTCACGATGCCGAGGTCTTCGCAATCGTCCTTGTCCCATTGGGCGACGACGCGGCCCGGCATGGAAGCATTTTCCAATGGCACAAACGAACTGAGCTTGTTCTGGCAGATGATCACGCCGCCGGAATGCTGGCCAAGATGCCGCGGCAAGCCGTAAATCGCGTGATAGAGCCTGATGAACGCCGGCATCCGCGGATGATTTTGCGGCAAACCAGCCTGCTCGATTTGCGCTTCCAATTCCATCGTGTGCGGGAAATCGCCGTTTGCGAACAGATGCGAGAAGCGATCGATGGTGCTCGGAGAAAAATTCAACGCCTTGCCGATTTCGCGCGCGGCGCTGCGTCCGCGATAGCTGATCACGTTTGCGGTCATCGCAGCGCCGTGTTTGCCGTAGCGCCGATAAATTTCCTGGATCACCGCCTCGCGGCGATCGCCACTGGGAAGATCGAGATCGATGTCTGGCCAACCTTTGCGGCTCTCGTTAAGGAATCGCTCGAAGACGAGATGACTTTCGACCGGATCAACCGGTGTGATCCCTAGGCAATAACACACTGCGCTGTTGGCGGCGCTGCCGCGGCCCTGGACCATGATGTTGTGTTCGCGACAGAAATTAACGATGTCCCAGACAATCAAGAAATAGCCGGGGAATCCGAGCTTGGTGATAAGGGTAAGCTCTTCCTCAATTTGACGTTTCACCTTCGCGCTAATCGCGGCGTACCGTTGTTGCGCGCCGAACCAGACGATCGTGCGTAAGAATGAATCCATCGTGTGACCGGCCGGCACGGGATACTCGGGGAATTCGTAGCCGAGGTTTTCGAGCGAAAACGTGAGCCGCTCGGCCAGCCGGGACGTGTTTTCAATTGCTTCTGGCAGATCCCGAAAGAGTTCGCGCATTTCGCGATCACTCTTCAAATGCCGTTCGGCGTTCTGCGTCAGCAATTTTCCCGCAGCATCCAGGTGCGTGTGTTCGCGAATGCAGGTGAAAACATCCAGCACTTCGCGTCCGTACGGCTTCGCATATTGCACGCCATTCGTGGCGAGGAGCGATAATCGATTTGCACGCGCAAGATCAATCAGTTCGCGGTTGATGCGTTCCTCGCCGCGAATGAAATGTCGCTGAAGTTCTACGAAAACATTTTCGCGACCGAAAGCATCGATCAACAATCGCGCGCGACCTTCTGTGCTCCCCAGCAGTACCACTAATCCTTTTGCAAATTGCGCGAGCTCATCCCATCCCACCGCGCATTCCCCTTTTTCGCTGCGCAGATGCGCCTGGGTCAGCAGTTCGCACAAATTTTTGTAACCCGTGCGATTTGCAACCAGCACAGGTAAAATGCTGCCGTCTTCCATCGACAATTCGCACCCGATGATCGGTCGCACACCGTGCTCGCGCGCAGCGACAGAAAATCGTTGTGCGCCGTAAACGCCGTTGCGATCAAGCAATGCCATCGCTGGCATTTTCAGTTCCGCTGCGACTTCAGCTAATTGCTCGGGGAAAGAGCCGCCCCGCAAAAAGCTAAACGCGCTGCACGCATATAATTCGACATAACACATGGCATGTCATCCTGAGCGCAAGCGAAGGACCTCTCCTACGAAAGCATTGATCAGCTGGAGACTAAGAGTGCTCAATTGTGCTTATGTGAGATCTCTCGCTCCGCTCGAGATGACAATTTCAGTCATAAATCCCATCCACCTTCCAAGTTCTCTCAGCTTCATGAACACGAACCAGATCACCGCTTTCCAGTTGCACATCCCATTCGGCGCGGGCCCAAGATTTTTCGCCCCACCAATTTCCAGAAATCAAATACGGCCCCTGTTGCTCGATGACTTTCCCGCAAATTTCTGCGCTGCGAAGATGCGCGGGCGTGTCTCCATCCACTAAAACTGATGCAGACACTGCGGGCCGAAATCTTCGTAACGCCAGCTTCAAGAATGCTGTGCGCTGAGGGCGATTGAGGTCAATCGCCCCTACCTCCCACGCGAATGGCTCCATTCGAAATGCATCTGGCCGATGAGTCTCTTCCAAAACCGGCGTGCCAACTCGGTCAGCGCCGAGAAGAGCGCTCAAACGTGCGAGCGTTTCTGATAGTTGATGCGGATTGCGCAGGGTTGTTTCAAATAATCCGAATTGTTCCCTGGCCGGTTTAATCGGCTGCGCGCTCAGCGCCACAGCAACGATCGGATATTCGGATTTAAAATTCTCCAGATGCGTCTGGAGCATGCGAAACAGAAGATCGACATCGTTTGTCGGCTCCGGAATTTTGAAAACGCGTTCGTAAACTTGTTCGTTCGCGAACGTGATTTGCAGAGTCAGTTCTTTTGCGACGAGATAAATTGCGCGCAGCCGCACTGCGAGCTGCTCCAAAAAACGGCGCAGTATGAACAGGAGCGGCTCGGCTGTTTCAATTTCATTTTCAAATTCGAACCTCTCCTCGAACGACTCCGGGGGTCGAACCAGTTTGAGTAATCGATTGGATTGCCCATTCGCCCGCTCCCACATTCGAACAGCTTCCGGTCCAAGCCGCGCGCCAAGCTGCTGCTTATCAAGTGCCGCCAGCTGCCCAAGTGTATGGATCCCCCATTTGTGCAGGATCGCGAAGATTTCCTGCGCCTGCATGTCCCCTTCCATCGGCGCAATTTAGGGCAAAGGGGTATATGTTCAAGAGAACATTTAGATAATTTCCACCGGGCATTTCGGCAGCGCTTGCATGAAAGCCCGACCGTACGGTCTGGTCACGATGCGATTGTCGAGAATGACGATGATGCCGCGGTCGCTCTTGGTTCGAATCAAGCGGCCGACGCCTTGACGGAGTTTGAGGATCGCTTCCGGCAAGGAGTATTCGGTGAACGGATCGCCGCCGCGCGCTTCGATCAATTCGAGTTTCGCTTCGATGAGCGGATGATCGGGCACGGCAAACGGCAGGCGGGTGATAATCACATTCGAAAGCGCCTCGCCCGGAACATCAACGCCGCCCCAAAAGCTGTCCATGCCAAAGAGGACACTGCGCGGCGTTGATTTGAATTGCTCCAGTAGCTTACTGCGCGGCGCGCCCGCACCCTGCATGAGAAGGTTCATGCCCTTCTCGACAAAAAATTTCTGCATGGCCGCTGCGACCTGCTGCATGTCGCGGTAATTTGTGAAAAGGACAAAGGCGCGCCCATCGGTTTTTTCGACGAAATGCGCGATCCATCGCTCCAGCTCTTTCTGATAAGCGGCGTCGCGCGGGTCGGGCATCTTTTGGACGACGAACATTTTCATTTGCCGCTGAAAATCGAACGGGCTGCCGAGCTGCGACGGTTCCGCCTCGGTTGCGCCGGTGCGCTCGCGAAAATACGCGAGATCTGCGCGGCCGACTGCCAGAGTCGCGCTGGTCATGACGCAACAACAGTTTTCGCGAAAGAGCATTCGCCGTAACACCGGCGCCAGATCGACAGGCGCGGCGTTGAGAGCGAAGAACCGCTCCGTTTTACCCGTGCGCTCGACCCAGTAAACATGCTCTGGCGCGCTTTGTTCTAGAAAAATGGCGATGCCGTCCCGTGCGTCGCGGATGCGCCGGCCGAATTCCTGTAGTTCCGCTTTCAAAATTTCGTCATCGGCACGTTTCATCGCTTCGACGATCCGTGCCTGAAGCGCCGTCAACCGGCCGGTGATCGTGTCCGGAACAAAATCGACCTCGCGGACGCGAAACTCGCGGCCTTTGCGAAAATCCGATTTTGAGTCGATTGCGGCGAAAAATTTCTCAACATCATCAATCAGTTCCGCCGCGAGTCGCACGCCGGCCGCGTCGCGCATTACTGTGAACAGTCCCTTACGCGTCCGCGAATTATAGAGCCGCTGGATTGTCGATCGCAGTCCGTATTGCGAGACGCCGATACCGATCTGCTTGGACGCGACCTGCTCGACCGTGTGCGCTTCGTCGAAAATAATGAAGTCATTGGGAAAAAGAAACCCGTTCTCACGCTCTTGCTGCGCCTCCGGTGAGCCTAGCAAAATGAAAAGCAGGGTGTGATTAAGCACGATCACGTCCGCAGCCAGCAAACGTTTCCGCGCCTGCTGATAAAAACAGCGCGGATTCTGGCCGCAGGTTTTCTGGGTGCAGATGTGCGCTTCGCTGCAAACTTGTGCCCAAACTTTTGGATCTGGCTCTACCGACAAATCACTGAGCGATCCGTCACGCGTCGTGCTCGCCCACTCGGCTAGGCGCTGCAATTCGCTCGCCTCAGGGCCAGTGAAAAGTTCCTTTGCGCTTTGCAACGCACGCTCCAGCCTCCGCGGGCAGAGATAATTTTGCCGGCCTTTCATCAACGCTGCTTCGAACTCAATCGGCAGCACTTTTTTCAAAATCGGAATGTCTTTGTGCAGCAGCTGTTCCTGAAGATTGATCGTGTGCGTGGAAACGATGGCCTTTTTGTGGCGCTCGATTGCGAACAGGACCGACGGCACGAGGTAAGCCAGCGATTTGCCCACGCCCGTTCCCGCTTCGATTACGAGATGGCGCTCTTCCTCCAGCGCCTGCGCTACGCGCGCCGCCATTTCCTGTTGTTGGGGCCGAAACTCGAAATTTTTCGCCTTCGACAAGGGCCCGTTGTCAGAAAAGAACGCGTGGACTCGTTCCACAAATTCGCTGTTCACGGTGTCTTTTAAAGCGATCATTAGGAAATAGCCCAGCGTTCCAACGCTGGGTCATGATAGCGACATTTGCCAAGTCCCGAAAGGGACGGGAGAAAATTGCTTTCGTCCCTGCGGGGCTCGATTCCTTTCTTTTTCCGGAACCCAGCGTTAAAACGCTGGGCTACTGTCGGGAAAATGTCGGTGTCGCAATGCTATTGTAATTCGCCAATCCCTGTCGAAATTGGGAAACTCGATGAGAATTCTCGATCGATACGTCATTCGGAATTTCTTGCAGGTTTATTTTTACTGCATTGCCGGCTTCATCTCCATCTGGCTCATCTTCGACGTCAGCGACAATATTTCGACGTTCATTGACCAGCACGTCGGTCTTCGGCTTGTCATTCGGTACTACGCCACACAACTCCCACAGGTATTGATCATCCTGCTGCCGGTTTCGCTTCTTTTGTCGCTCCTTTTTGCCTTGGGTCGAATGTCGCGTGCGAACGAAATCGTTTCCATGCTCACCGCAGGCGTAAGTCTTCCCCGCGTTCTGCGGCCGTTGATCGGCATAGGACTGCTCACGGTGGCGGCGACTATGGCGCTAAATTATTCGCTGGCACCGCACGCGGAACTGGCGCGCAAAATGTTCATTTCAGAGGTGCAGGCACGTCCCGGTCGTTACATCCAGGGGCAAATTTTCCGAAATCGAACCGATTCGCGCACCTGGTTTGTTCAGAATTTTCTCCCCCGCAGCAATACGTTTAACAACGTGCAGGTGCTGCAACAGGACGCCAACGATAACATCGTTACAAACTATGTTGCGACTCGCGCCTTTTACCGTCCGGAAACGAAAACCTGGGATTTGGAGAACGTGAAAGTTGTTCACTATGATCACGCTGGAAATATCGTTGACGAACAGATTTATCCTTCGCTCAAGATCGAGCACTGGAGCGAAACGCCGTTTCGACTGGGCAGCGCAAATGAGCGGGCCGAATTCCTAAGCCTGCCAGAACTCCGAGAGTATTTGCACTTCAACGCGGACTTTCCCGCGACGCTGCTCGCGCCGTTTCGCACGCATCTGCAGTATCGCGTTGCCTTGCCGTGGACCTGTTTCGTTGTTGTTTGCATTGCGGCTCCACTGGGAATCGGCTACTCGCGCCGGGGTGTGTTGTCGAGTGTTGCGGCTGCGGTTTTTCTTGTTTTTTCAATGAACTTCCTCGTCCATCTTTTTCTTGCGCTGGGCGAAGGCTACCGCGTACCTGCGTGGATCGCCGCCTGGACACCAAACATTCTTTTCATGGCGATTGGCCTCTACTTGTTGTATCTGCGCGCCTCCAATCGCGAGCCGCCCAGCTTTCATCTTTTCACTGCGCGACGTATAGTTGCGCAATGAACCCTCTCCCAAACGAATGGGCGATTAGGCATCGCGCGGACTTCTGTGCCGTGACCCATCGGCCCTTTGTGTCTGGCGAATATTTTTACACGCTGCTGTATCACGATGCCAATGGCTACCGGCGCGAGGATCTGAGCGAAGAAGCGTGGCGAAACCGGAACGAAAACATTCAGCCGTTTTCATTTTGGAAATCACGTTACGAGCCATTGCCGCCAAAGGCCGCCGAACCTGTGGCCAAAGAAAATGCGGAGCAACTCTTCCGGCGTTTGATGGCGTCGGATAATCCCCCTGCAAACGCTTGCTACGTCCTGGCCGCGATGCTCGAACGCAAACGCGTCCTAAAACAAGTAAAGACAGAGTCCCGCAACCGCGGGAGGCGCGTTCTCATTTACGAACAGGGCACAACGGGCGACGTGTTCGTCGTGCCCGATCCGCAATTGCGCCTGGACGAAGTCGAAACTGTGCAAAACGAAGTCGCCGAGTTGCTGCTGAGCGCAACACCATGACCACTGAATCTCCACCGCTCAGTTACAAGATCGGTAATGAGCGCCTGATCAGCGTTACTGAAAAAGCGGCCACTAAATTAGCGTCGCTGCTTGAAGAAAAAGGCAAGCCAGACGGTGCCTTGCGCCTGAAGGTGGTCGGTGGAGGCTGCTCCGGCCTGCAATATGTCATGGATTTGGTAGATGGCCCGAAGGAGCGGGATATTCTAGTGCCAACGCAAAACGTTCGACTGGTTGTCGATCCAAAGAGCGCGCTTTTCGTCAGCGGTTCCGTGCTTGATTACAGCGAGGACCTGCAAAAGGGCGGTTTTAAGGTGACGAATCCCAACGCCGTCGCGCACTGCTCCTGCGGCGAAAGTTTCGCTGTTTAGAACCTGCTTTCAGCCCAGCGATCGTGCTGTCGAGCTATCTGGTGAGTCGCATGGACTACACTTTCATGATCTCGGCTTCCTTGTGCTTGAGATGATCATCGATGGATTTGACGAAGCGATCGGTGAGCTTTTGCACTTCATTCTGAACATCGCGCAAGCCGTCCTCGGTTAGTTCACCGGCGGCTTTCAGCTTCTTCGCTTCGTCGAGCGCCGCGTGCCGATTCGCGCGCACACGCACACGGGCTTCCTCGGCCATTTTGCCCAGGGAACGTACAAGTTCTTTCCGTCGCTCTTCTGATAGCTCCGGAATTGGCAATCGAATGATTTTGCCGTCCACTGCAGGTGTAATGCCGATCTTCGATTCCTTGAGCGCTCTCTCGATGTCCGGCACCGTGCCAGCGTCGAATGGTTGAACAACGAGCAAACGCGACTCGGGTGTCGTGATCAAAGCAAGTTGCTTTAGTTTCATGGTCGAGCCGTAGGCGTGCACGTCCACATTTTCTACCAGGCCGGGTGAGGCTTTGCCTGTGCGCACCGCGGCAAATTCGTGCACCATGTAATCGACGCTTTTTTCCATCGACATCTCGGCTTCGAGAAGAAGGTCATCTCTGCTCATATCACTGAATTTTTACGTCTGAAGGAAGTTCATCGCAAACCAGGGTCCCGACTTTGCGCCCCAGTACAGCGTCGCGAATACTACCGGGCTTATACATGTCGAAGACGACGATCGGGATCTTGTTGTCCATACAAAGGCTGAACGCCGTCGAATCCATGATGCGCAAACGTTTCGTCAGCGCTTCGGTGAAACTGAGACGGTCGTAGAGACGCGCGTCTGCATGGGTCTTCGGGTCCCGATCATACACGCCCTGGACTTTCGTGGCTTTCAAAATCACGTCGGCGCGAATCTCGCTCGCACGCAGTGCCGCTGTCGTGTCGGTGGAAAAATAGGGATTGCCGGTGCCTGCAGCGAAAATCACAACGCGTCCCAGTTCAAGATGCCGGATCGCACGACCAAGAATAAATGGCTCGGCGACATTTTTCATTTCGATGGCCGTCTGCACGCGCGTCTCGACGCCCATTTGGTCGAGCGTGCTTCGCAGCGCCAGCGCATTGATAACGGTGGCCAGCATTCCCATGTAATCGGCCGTGGTTCGATCCATCCCGCGATGTGACGCAGAAAGACCACGCCATATGTTTCCGCCGCCGATCACAACCGCCACTTGCACACCGAGGTCGCGCACCTCTTTTATGCGCTCGGCGATCTCGCGGACGACGGCGAGCGAAATATTGTCGCGGGCGCCGCGCTCCTGCATGGCTTCGCCGCTTAGCTTGAGTACGATGCGCTCATAGACTGGCGTTTCCTTTTGCATGGGCTACCCAACCATCATCAAACAGAAGATATGGAAACTTGGAAAGCACAAACACGCGGGTCATCCCGAGCCCCGAACGCTTTCGGGGCCAGGACCTCCCCAAAGCTGATTGATCACACAAAGGTACTTTTGCGTAACCCTCGCGCCCTTTGTGAGGTCCTTCGCTTTCGCTCAGGATGACCGCCCATGATGTCCACGGAGAAATTCCGCGGCGCTCATTTTGCGCTTGCCTTCGAGTTGTACTTCGCCCAACAAGAGCGCGCCTTTGCCCGCGGCGATCACTAGTTCATTCTCGCTTTTCAGGATTTCCCCCGGCTCGCCGCTAAGATCGACAACAGATGCGGAAAATATTTTTAGGTTTCGCCCGCTGATTTCCATGAACGCGCCTGGCCACGGATTAAACGCGCGGATTTTTCGCTCGATTGCTTCTGCCATTTCCGACCAATCGATTCGCCCATGTTCGCGCTTCAATTTCGGAGCCCAAGTAGCCTGCGCATTGTCCTGCGGAATACGGGGCGCGCTGTTCTTTTCAAGCATTCGCAAAGATTCGAGCAATGCTTCGGGAGCAATCTGCGCCAACCGGTCCTGCAGCGATCCGCCCGTGTCGTCGGGCAGAATGTCGATCGTGCGTTGCAATAAGATGTCGCCGGTATCGAGTCCCTCATCTATGTACATCACAGTGATGCCAGTCTCCCGATCGCCTACCGCGATGGCTGCCTGAATCGGCGCGGCACCGCGCCAGCGCGGCAGAAGAGATGCGTGCAGATTCAATGAGGCAATCTTCGGAATTTCGAGGACATCGCGCGGCAAGATTTGCCCATAGGCCATCACAACAATCACGTCAGGTGTTAGCGCACGAATCTCTTCAATTGCTTGAGGATCTTTGATCCGCGGTGGTTGCAAGACCGGAACATTTGCCGTGGTAACCGTTTTTTTCATTGGCGTCGGTTCAATCAACTGCGCACGCCCGGCTGGTTTGTCGGGTTGAGTCACGACTGCTACGACGTGGTGCTCCGACTTTAGCAACGCTCGCAGCGCCGGCACGCCGATTTCGCCGGTGCCGATGAAAACAATGCGCATGCCGAATTACTGCGTCAGTTGATGGACGGCGGCACGGCGACGCGGGCGCCGCCCGGCCATGGCTTGGGCCAGCATTTTCTCTCCGGCGGTGATCTCCCGCCGGCCTACCGACGATCCGCACCCCGTGCAGAGATAATCGAAAATTTCCCGGTCAGGAAGAACTAAGAGCAGCCGCTCGCGCACCGGCATCGCGGCTCTGCATTTCTCGCAGTAAAGACTGGAGGCAGTGAAATTTTCAAACTGCTGCTGGTTCATACACGCCGTCGTTCACGCTCTGTAGGATCTCGAGCAGAACTTTGGCGGGCGGCTGAGTCGCGTCAACCACGGTAACGAGCTCTTGTGGATAATATGAAAGCACCGGCTTCGATTCCGTCTCGTATGTGTCGAGACGCCGCTGAATGACCTCCTCGTTTGCATCGTCGAGGCGGTTCTCTTTTAGAGCGCGCTTCTTAAGCCGGTAAAACAGCGTTTCGCGATCGGGACACGCCAGATGAAATACTTTCTTTACGTCTATCATTTCCTCCATGATTTTGGCCTGGCCAAGGTTTCGCGGGATCCCGTCCAGCACCAGAGTGTCGATGTCCGGCTTGAACTTGTGCGCTTCCACGGCCGCATCGATTGCCTGTCGCCAAAGTTCCACCGTAATATCATCCGGTACGAGCTGACCTTTACTGGAATAATCAAGGAATGCCTTCCCGACTTTCGTGCGCGTGTCGATGGAGCGGAATACGTCGCCACAAGCGCAGTGATACAAGCGGGGGATCGTGCCGAGTGTTTTCCCCTGCGTGCCTTTGCCGCTGCCCGGCGCGCCAAAAAGGATAAAGGTGTTGTATCTCATCACGAGCGAAATCCGCTTATACTACAGGCCGGCTGGGACGGGGAAGCAGAATCCGAGCGCCTACTTCCCGGTCAACAGCGGATCGACATTTACCCGCCGCCCGCCGCGATCGAATCGCACGCTGCCGTCCAGCAGCGCAAAAATTGTGTAGTCGCGACCCAGCCCGACATTTTTTCCGGGCAAAAATTTCGTCCCGCGCTGGCGCACAATGATGTTGCCGGCCACAACCATTTCGCTGCCGAATTTTTTTACACCCAGCCGCTTGCTGACGCTGTCGCGCCCATTCTTAACGCTGCCTTGTCCTTTTTTATGAGCCATTGAAGAGAGTTGATGGTTGATCCGCCTTCGCCAAGGCTACGGCGGACGTGGAGTTGATAGTTTTTAGGCGGTTATGCTTTCTTATCCGTCAGTTTTCTTCGCTGCGGCATTTTTCGCTCCCACACTAATGCTTTTAATTTTCACGCGCGTCAATCTGCGACGGTGGCCAACTGTGCGGTGATAGCCTTTGCGCCGCTTATACTTAAACGCGATAACCTTCTTATCCTTGCGCTGCTGGAGAACTTCAGCAGTCACCTTCGCTCCCGAGATAAGTGGATTGCCATGTGTCACGTTTTTTCCGTCGGCAAACATCAGCACGTCGCCGAAGGTCGCTGTCTTGCCGGGATCGACCTCGAGAAGATCGACATCGATCGTGTCACCTTCCGCGACGCGAAACTGCCTGCCTCCAGTTTTGATAATTGCGTAAGCCATAAGCTCTCTTGGGGGGAGAAAAAGCCGTCAAAAATTCCATAGACCAGCCGGTTTGGCAAACGGAAAGCTCAGACGCCAGCATGTAAAATGGTCGCCTCTCCCTTCGCTAGGGAGAGGCGAAGAGGTCCGACTTGAGCTACGCAGCTGCTTCACCACTCGCGCCAACGAGTTCTCTGTAAAGAGCTTCATAACGCTGCGCGGACGCGTCCCACGAAAAATTCCGTGCCATTGCTCGTTTCATCAGCCGCGTCCAGAGGCGCCGGTCGCGGAAGATTTGCCGTGCACGTTTGATCGCGTCCCAGAAAGCTTCGCTCGAATATTCGTAACAGAGAAAGCCGTAACCGCTGTCGGTTGTCGGATCGTAATCTTCGATGATTTCCTGAATTCCACCGGTCACCCGCGCAACCGGGAGGGCGCCATACTTCAAGTTGTACATCGCGCTCAAACCGGCTGGCTCGAAACGCGATGGAATCAGGCTGATGTCCATGCCAGCCTCGATCAGATGTGCCAGTCTCTCGTCGTAGTTTTTTTGGTAGGCAAATCTTGTTGGAAATTTTCTGGCTGCGACGGCGAGCGCTATCTCATATGCGGGGTCGCCTTCTCCGAGAATGATCAAGCGGACATCGTCCCAGAGAAGGCGATCGAGCAGTGGCACGAGGATTTCGAAACCCTTTTCCTGAACGACGCGAGTCACCATCCCGAAGACTGGGCCGCGAGGCGCAGGCGCGAGGTTCATTTCTTTCAGTAGCGTCTCACGGCAGACTTGTTTTCCCCGGAGCCGTTTCGCGTCATAACGCGCCGGGATCAAACGATCAGACCCCGGATTCCAGCGCGTGTAATCTACGCCATCTAAAATGGCGCTCAGCCGATGCGCATTTTCGCTCAGCACACCATCAAGACCATGGCCGCCAGCTGGCGTCAGAATTTCGCGTCGGTAATGTTCGCTTACCGTTGTAATCCTGTCGGCATAGAGGATCCCGCCTTTCAAAAAATTCAGTCGGCCAAAAAATTCAAGCCCATGCAGGGTGAAAAAGCGCTCCGGCAAGTTTGTGACCGCGAAATCCAGTCCCCAAAAACTACCTTGGTCAGCCACGTGATGAATAGTCAACACAGTCTTGAACGGCAGCCCTTGCGCATGAACAAAGACCGGCACCAGCGCCGCGGCCCAATCGTGTACATGCAAAACCTGCAATTGCGGCGTCAACCGCCGGGCCAGTTCGAGCGCCGCTTTACAGAAAAAAATAAATCGCGCGGAATTATCTTCGTACGGCTTGCCGCGATCGCCGTAAATTCCAACGCGATCAAAAAACTCATCGCAGCGGATCAGAAACAACTGCACGCCGCTGGCGCTGCGCCGCTCGAGGTACCGGGCAACGTGAATTTTGTCCCCCACCTGCACATCGACGGTTATGCCGGTGTTTTTTTTCTTAAACGCGCGATTCTCTTTAATCTCGCGGTAGAAAGGCAGGACTACGCTTACCTCATGTCCTCGAGCACGCAGCGCGTTTGGCAGCGCATCCATTACGTCAGTCAGCGCGCCCGCTCGTTGCAACGGCGGCCCTTCTGCGCTGATCATCAGGATTCTCATTCGATGTTTGGCGTTCGGCGTTTTCTTGAGTCGTTCTTGTCTGACAAATATTCCCGTTTCACCCATTCCAGCGCTTCCCCCGTTGTCCGTAGTGTACCCTCGAGCTGTCGCGTCTCGACTGCCTCAAGGATTTCCCCAAACTTCGGGCCCGGCTTTAACCCGAGCGCGATCAAATCGTCTCCGCGCACCAGCGGCGACGGAATGATCGGCTCGTTGGCGAATTCCTCGCGTTTGCGCAGTAGAAATTCGTAGTTGTCGAGCATCCGAAGCTGCTTTCGCAATCGACCCGGTGCAGCTCCAGCTCGTCGTCAAAGGTGGGTCGCGCCATGAAACGCTTCAGCTTCGCGACTCGCATGTTCGGCGCGTCCTTGAAAACCATGTGCTGCCGCACCATTTCCACCGTGGCCTCAATCTCAGCGCCAGAAAATCGCAGACGCCGCATGATCGCCTCCGTCATCTCAGCGCCGATCCGGTCGTGTTCGTTGAAACGGATTCGGCCCGTATTGTCGACCGTGGCCGTGACCGGTTTTGCCACATCGTGAAACAAAACGGCAAAAGCCAGCGGGACAGAAATTTCCTCCGGGAGCCGCTGCAACATCAGCCGGGTATGCACGAAGACGTCGCCTTCGGGATGAAACTGTTCCGGCTGTAAGACACCTTTCATCGCTTCCAGCTCGGGCAGAATCGCGCGCATCAAGCCGCTGGCATCGAGCAGGTCCCAGCCGCGCACGCGATTGGGCGATAGAAAAATGCGCACCAACTCGTCGCGAATTCGTTCCGCGCTGATTTGCTTGATTGAGGACGCGTTGGCCACCAGCGCGTCCCACGTCTGCTTGTCGATCTGGTAATCGAGCGCCGTGGCAAAGCGCACGGCCCGCAGCATGCGCAGCCGGTCTTCTGCGAACCGTCGCGCCGGATCGCCAATTGCGCGCACCAATTTTGCGTCGATATCGGCGCAGCCGCCGACGAAATCGATCACGTTCTCCGCCACTGGATCATAAAACATTCCGTTGATGGTGAAATCGCGACGTTGTGCGTCCTCTTCGGGCGAAGAAAAATGCACCGCGCTGGGATGTCTTCCGTCAATGTAGGCGTCGTCGGAACGAAAGGTCGCCACCTCGAATTGAAAACCGTTCTCCAACACGATGATCACACCAAAATGCGCGCCGACGGCAAAGGTGCGTGGGAAAAGCCTCTGCACGGTTTCCGGTCGCGCGTCGGTAACGATGTCGTAATCCTTCGGGATCAAACCGCGCACCATGTCACGCACGCAGCCGCCCGCGAAGTAGGCGATGTGACCCCTCTTACGCAAGTGTGCAGCGATTTCGCGCGCGACCTTTTCCATCGGCGGAGATTTCACAAAAGCAGTGTAGCCGCTTCGCCATGCGAAGCGCAACGCGCGCGTGATTCACATCGGCATCCTTGGGACAGCGCGTCGTTCTACCCAGCACT
>WNGD01000417.1_pt1 | contig 55038 bp, 59 predicted proteins | sample 5400671 | NCBI WGS metagenome assembly WNGD01 (sample SAMN13153369, study PRJNA577476) | soil metagenome | isolation source: 40 cm soil or saprolite under grassland replicate 2 | place: USA:California | collected 2016-06-15 | reverse complement strand
CGGCGAGGAGGGCCGCGTCGAGCCCGTCGCGCCCGTCCTTCACTTTCTGCACACGCGTCGGCACGTTGCCGCGCAGCGGGACGACTTCCAGGTCCGGGCGCAGGTACCGAATCTGCGCCACTCGCCGGAGGCTCGAGGTACCGATCCTGATGCCGGGACCGAGCCCGGCGATCGAGACGATGGCGTCGAAGCGGGTCACCAGGACCTCGGCTGGATCGGCGCGTTGCGGCACCGCACCCAGCGCGAGCCCCGCGGGGAGCTTCGTCGGCAGATCCTTGAGGGAGTGCACCGCCACGTCGATCCTGCCGTCGAGCAACGCGTCCTCGATCTGCTTCGTGAAGAACCCCTTGCCCTCGAGCCGATGGAGCGGCCGGTCCACGTCGGCGTCGCCCTGCGTTTTGATGATCACCAGCTTGGCAGCCGTCCCGTGGCGCGCCAGCTCGGCTTTCACCCACTCCGCCTGCCACAGCGCAAGCTTGCTCCCGCGCGTCCCGAGCTTCAGCGTCGCGCTCACCCTTCCCTCTTCCCTGTTCCCTCTTCCCCGAAGTACCGGGCCAGCGCCCGTACCAGACCGGAGACCGTGTACTCCTCCGCCTCGACGGCGACGGCGAGGCCGAGCGCCCGCGCCGTGGCGGCCGTCACGGGGCCGATCACCGCGGCGGCGAACCGCCCCGAGGTCGCCGCCTCGGGTCCCACGATGTCCACGAAGTGACGCACCGTGGAAGATGACGTGAACGTGATCGCGTCGATCCTGCCGGCGAGGATCTCCGCGGCGAGCCCACCATCGTCCCCCGTCTCCCGGACCGTATCATAGACCGGAATCACGTCGACCACCGCGCCGAGCCGCCGCAGCCCGTCGGGGAGCGCGTCCCGCGCCGCTCGCGCCCGCGGCAGCAGCACCCGTCTCCCGCGCAGCTCGCCGCACGCCGCCAGGGCGCCCACGACAGCCTCGGCGACGAACTCCTGCGGAACGAGGTCCGGCGCGACGCCGTGCCGGGCGAGGGCCGCGGCGGTCGCGGGCCCGATCGCCGCGACGGCCGCTCGAGCGAGGTCGTGCGGGGCGAGCCCCCATTCGGGCAGGCGCTCGCATACGACCTCCACGGCGTTCTGACTGGTGAATACCAGCCACGCGTAACGCGAAAGCTGCGTGAGCGCCGCGCCGAGCGGCGCGAGGTCCGAGAGCGGCTTGATGCGGATCATGGGCGCGGCGACGACTTGGGCGCCGAGCGCCTCGAGTGCCCGCGCCAGCTCGTCCGCCTGCTCGCGCGCGCGGGTGACCGCGATGCGCCGGCCCCGAAGCGGACGCGCGGATCCCGGCGGTCGTGCCGCGTGTGACATAGATTGGTGCAATCTACCATGCTCCGTTCCTTGCGCTCCGCGCTCGCCCGATTCGCCGTGCGGCGGGCTGCTGCCTGCCAGCGCCATGCCCCCAAACGCGCGGTCCGATGGCTCCAGGTGGGCTGCGCCCTGACGCCCGCGTTCGCGGAGTCCTACCCGGCGCTCGTGCGCCTGCGGCGGGCGATCGAGGATCGTTGGGGCGCCTTCGCCACGGCGCAGGAGGCCGTCGAGCGCTTTCCGGAAAATCCCGACGCGTGGCTGCTCCTCGGAGAGGCGTGCCAGATGGTCTTCCGGCAACAGGAGGCACTGGCGGCATACGAGCAGGTGCTCACCCTCGAGGAGCGCCCCGATGCCGCGCTGGCGGCGGGCGACCTCTACCGGCGGGCGGGTCGCTTCGCGGACGCAGCCGCGCGCTTCGCTCGCGCCTACGCGGCGGGGGGCGGCGCCGAGGCGCTCTGGCTCAACGCCCAAGCGCTGTTCCAGGCGGGCGACGTCCACGCAGCGGAGGAGGCGCTGCGCCTCTGGGCCACCCAGGTGCCGGACGGCATGGAGCGGCTCTCGGAGGCGCGCGCCGAGTTGTTCGTCGAGAAGCGCGGCAGCTAGAGCTTGCCGATACGCCGGTAGAGGGAGAAGGCGTAGGCGAGCAAGATGCCCGCCGTCACGATGTAGGCCGCCACCATGTAGCCGGCGTTCTGAGGCACCTCAGGCACGGATCTCCCCTTGCTCTTCCCGCCGCTGCGCCAGTGCGTAGCGCTGGACGACGAACCCGACGTACAGCAGCGTGAACACGCCGAAGGAGAGCAGCCAGGTCGCGAGCATGGTATCCGGCAGCGAGGGCTTGCCCGGCTTCAGGATGATGGGTTGGGGGTGCAGCGTGCGGAACAAGAACACGCTGAGGTGGATGAAGGGCACCAGGCACATCCCGCAGATGCCGAGCACGGCGGCGTAGCGGGCCCGGAGGCCCGGATCGGCCACCGCCCCCCGCAGCAGCAGGTAGCCCAGATAAAGGAAGAAGAGGAGCAGCGTGGACGTAAGCCGGGCGTCCCAGGTCCACCAAGTCCCCCAGACCGGCTTCCCCCAGATCGGACCGGTCGTCAGCACGATCGTAGCGAACACCGTTCCCACTTCGGCCGACGCCTCCGCGAAGCGGTCAAGCCGCGGGTCTTTCAGGAACAGGTAGAAGATCCCCGCCAATCCGACGAGGATGATGGCCGTCTCGGTCCAGATCGCCGCCGGAACGTGCAGGTAGTAGATCTTTTGTGCCGGCCCCTGCGACCGCTCCACGGGCGTGAAGGCGAGGGCCCGGACGTACACCGCGGCGAGCAGCACCAGCCCGAGGAGTGTGATCCAGCGACCTTTTTGCGCCAGGCTCATTCGTCCACCGTATGACGGAACAGCAAGCTCGCGACCACCAGGAACACGATGTCGTACGCGGCGAGCAACCTAAGATATCCCGCGGACTCGCTCAAGGGACGCGCGGCCAGGAGCCGCGCCGTGGCGAGCACCGCCAGCACGAGGGGCGGGATCAGGAACGGCAACAGCAGCACGGGCAGCATGAGCTCCGCGAAGCGCGTGCGGATCACCATCGCGCTGAACAGCGTGCCCACCGTGACGAAGCCCGCGGTGGCGAGCGCGATCACGCCGACGAGCGGCAGCAACACGCGACCCACCGGCACGTCGAAGAACAGGACGAACAGCGGCAGGCCGACCGCTTCCACCACGCCGACGAACACCAGGTTCGCGAGCAGTTTCCCCCAGTACAGGCTGACGCGGTGTAGCGGCGCGACGAGCAGGCCCTCGAGCGTGCCGTGCTCGAGCTCGAGCTGGAACGCCCGGTTGAGCGCGAGCATCGCGGCGAACGTGAACGTCACCCACAGGATGCTGGGCGCGAGGTCGAGCGCCGACACCGCCGTGGGATCACGCCCGAACTCGAACACCGCGAGCACGAGCGCCGTGAACACCACCGCCGACAGCAACGCGGTGCGGGTTCGGAACTCGAGCACGAGGTCTTTGCGCGCGACCGTCCACGCCTGCGCGAGCAGCTCAGCCATCCGGCCCCCCCGGCCCCCCCCTCCCCCTCCCGACCACGTCCCGGTACGCCGCGGCGATCTCGGGGGCGCTTTGCGTGCCGCGCGGCGCGAAGTGCACGAACCGCCCGCGCAGCTGGAACGCGAGATCGGTCGCGAGCTCCGCGCCCTCGTCCACATTGTGCGTCGCGAGCACGAGCACGCGCCCCCCCCGGCCCCCCCCTTGCAATTGGGTGAGCAACGTCCGGAGCTCAGCCGCTGCGGCGAGGTCGAGCCCGGTGAACGGCTCGTCGAGCAGCAGCACCTGGGGATCGTGGACGAGTGCCTTCGCAATGGCGGCCCGCTGTAACAGCCCGCGCGACAGCGACCATACCGGCTGCTCGGCGCGGTCGGCGATGCCGAGCCGGTCGAGGACAGCAGCGATCTGAGGGCCGCGCCGCGCGGCAGCAACGCCGTACAGCGAAGCCCAGAACAGCAGGTTCTCCCGCACCGTGAGGTGCGCATAGAGGTGGGACTCGTGCCCGATCCACCCGATCGCGCGCTGCCCCCCATCTACGCGGGCCAAGCCGGCCTGCGGGTGGATCAGTCCGGCCAGCACCTTGAGGAGTGTGGTTTTCCCGGCGCCGTTGGGCCCGAAGATCGCGAGCGTCTGGCCCGAGGCGAGGCTGAACGAGATGTCGTCGAGCGCGACCACGCGCCCCACTCTCCCCTCACCGAATGCGTGCCGCAGCCCTTCAGCCCGCAGCATCGATCCGGGCGGCGAGGTCTTCGAGATCGAACGGCTTGACGAGGTACCCCGAGTGACCGAGGTCGAGCACGTTGATCAGGGGCTCCATGCTGACATACGAGGTCGTCACGACGACGGGGAGCGACGGGCGGGACTGGCGGATCTCCTGGAGCAGCGTGACGCCGTCGGTGTCCGGCAGGCGGAGGTCCAGGACGAGCACTTCGGGCTCGAAGTCTTCGAGCTCGCGGCGGGCCTCGGTCCCACTCGCGGCGAACGCCACCTCGTAGCGCGCCGCGAAGAACCGTTTGTAGGTGCGCCGCAGCGCCGCCTCATCCTCCACGAACAGGACCTTACGTCGCGGCGAGCGGGACCCCATAGGTGGCGCCAATATACCCGCACCGCCGCCCGCGTCTACGGCACACTCAGCTCGCGCCGCTCTCCAGCTCGAACAGGTCGTCGAGCTTGGTCAGCACCAGCAGGAAGCGCAGTTCCTCGTTCGCGCCGCGCAGGCTCACGGTGAGCCGCCGCTCGGCTGCCTTCCGCTGAATCAACATGAGCGCCCCGAGGCCGGCGGAATCCACCTGCCGGGTCCCCGACAGATCAATCACCAGGCGCCCGGCACCCTCGGCCAGCTGCTCCAGCAGCTCGGCGGCCGCGCGACGGAACACCGTGCGCGACTCGAGCCCCAACTCCTCCGGAGCAGCAAGGACCTTTTCGGTCGGACGCGTAGACATCGACATCAGCTCCTCCACAGTCGGCTCCATGAGATTGCCCACCGACCGCGTATGCGACTCCGGTGCCAAGTAGCTAAGCTGCGGGCCGTCAACCGGTTGTCAAAGCCGGCGTGAGGCGCCTCACGCGCCGCGCTGCCGCAGAGCGAGCGTCGCGGCGCAGTTTGCAAGGCCCAGGCTCGACTTGACCTCGCCCCAAGACGAGGGCATACCTTACCCTCTTGAGACCCGACGAGCTTAGCCAGGAGGCGAGTCACATGGCAGGCAGAATCAAGACGCAGGAGCTAACCGAGGTCAGCGAAGCGCAGATCGCGGTGCATTGGAAGGAAGAGGAGTACTATCAGCCTTCCGAGAAGTTCAAGGCACAGGCGAACATGCGAGACCCAGGCATCTTCGCACAGTTCGGCCTCGACAAGTTTCCCGACTGTTTCAAGGCATATGCGGACATGCTGACCTGGCTCGAGCCCTATCGCACCGTGCTCGATAGCAGTGACGCGCCGTTCTGGAAATGGTTCGTCGGCGGCAAGCTCAATGCCTCATACAACTGCGTGGACCGTCATCTGGACAAGTACGGGAAGAAGGCCGCCTTCATTTTCGTGGCCGAACCGGAAGCAGAGCCGGATGTGTCGATCACGTATCAGGAGCTGTTTACCCGTGTGAATGAAGTGGCTGCGCTGCTCCGCGGCTTGGGACTCAAGGCCGGAGACCGCGTCACGCTGCACATGCCGATGGTCCCGGAGTTGCCGATCACGATGCTGGCGTGTGCGCGCCTGGGAATCGTCCACTCGCAGGTGTTCGGCGGCTTCAGCGGTCAGGCGTGCGGCTCCCGGATCCAGGACTCGGGGAGCCGTATGCTGATTACGATGGACGGCTATTGGCGCAATGGCACGCTGATCGACCACAAAGTGAACGCCGACATCGCGGTGCGAACGGCGAAAGAGCTGGGGCAGGACGTCGACAAGGTGCTGGTGTGGCAGCGCTATCCCGGCAAGTACTCGGCCAAGACACAGATGGTCCCGGGTCGCGATGTCTTCATCAACGACCTGCTCAAGGACTACAAAGACAAGAAAGTGGAGCCCGTCGCCCTGCCGTCGGAGGCGCCGCTGTTCTTGATGTACTCGAGCGGTACGACCGGCAAGCCCAAGGGCGCGCAGCACAGCATCGGCGGGTATTTGTCCTACGTGACCGGCACGTCCAAATGGGTGCTCGACATTCATCCCGCAGATATCTATTGGTGCATGGCGGACATCGGGTGGATCACCGGACATTCCTACATCGTCTATGGCCCCCTCGCGATCGCGGCGACGAGCGTGATGTACGAAGGCGTGCCGACGTTTCCCGACGCGGGGCGGCCCTGGCGCATCGCCGAGCGGTTGGGCGTGAATATCTTCCACACGGCTCCGACGGCCATCCGGATGCTGCGCAAGCTCGGCCCGCAGGAGCCGCGCAAGTACAAATACCACTTCAAGTCGATGACGACGGTGGGCGAGCCGATCGAGCCGGAAGCGTGGCGCTGGTATTACGACGAGGTCGGCAAGCGGGAAGCCGTCATCACCGATACCTGGTGGATGACCGAAACCGGCGGCTTCCTCGGCACGACGATGCCGGCGATTCATGCGATGAAGCCGGGCAGCTGCGGCCCCGCCGCCCCGGGGATCCATCCGGTCATTTACGACGAGACCGGCGCGGAAGTCCCCAAGGGCTCCGGCAAGGCGGGCAACATCTGTATCCGCAATCCGTGGCCGGGCATCATGCAGACGATCTGGGGCGACCGCGACCGCTACGTCAAGACCTATTTCGCCAAGTACAACAAGAATCCCCGGAGCAAGGACTGGCGCGACTGGCCCTTCCTGTGCGGCGACGGCGCGGTGCAGGCGGCAGACGGCTATTACCGCATCCTGGGCCGCATCGACGACGTGATCAACGTCGCCGGCCACCGCCTCGGCACGAAGGAGATCGAGTCGGCCTGTCTCACGGTCCCGGAAATCGCCGAGGCCGCGGTCGTGCCCGTTCAAGACGAGCTCAAAGGACGCGTGCCCGAGGTGTACGTCGCGGTGAAGCCGGGCGTGAAGGCGAGCCAGGACATCGTCGACCGCGTGATCAAGGCGAACGAAGAAGTCATCGGCAAGATCGCGCGACCCAAGCACGTCTACATCGTGCCGGATATGCCCAAGACGCGCTCCGGGAAGATCATGCGCCGCGTGCTCGCGGCCATCTCGAATCGCCGCGATGTCGGCGACGTGACGACGCTCGCGAACCCGGACGTGGTCGAGCAAATCCGCACGCTGGTTCAGGGCAAAGAAACGGTCACGACGAAAGAAGAACTGCCGGAGGACATCGCGAAGTTCGGGCAAGTGGAATGAGCACGGTTGACCGCGGTCGAGCGGCAGGGGCCCCACGGAGCGACTGCGTATTCTTGTCGCGAAGTGGGGCCCCTGCCGCTCGACCGTTATAGCTCCACCTGCGCTCCCACCTCGAACACCTGGTTCGCCGGAATCTTGAAGAAGGCGGTCGCGCGCAGGGCGTTGCGCGACATGAAGGCGAACAGGTTCTCGCGCCACTGGGCCATGCCGTGCCGCTCGGAGGTGACGAGGGTCTCGCGCCCGAGGAAGAACGTCGTGCCTTCGATCCGGATGTCGAGTGATTGCACGCGGCACGCCCCCAGCACGTCTCCGATGTCCGGATCGTCCATGAACCCGTAGCTGGCGATCACGCTGTGAAACCCCTTCCCGATACGCTTCACGGTGACCCGCTCCGCGGCCGGGACGTGGGGGACGTCGTGCGTGACCACGGTCAGGAACACGATCTTCTCGTGCAGCACTTTGTTATGCGCCAGATTATGGATGAGCGCCGGGGGCGTGCCGTCGGTCGTGCCGTACATGAAGACGGCGGTGCCGGGCACGCGGATCGGCGGCTCGGCCGCCAGATCGGCGAGCAGCATCTTCAGCGGCATCGTCTTCTCCAGCATGCGCTTGCCGAGGATCTCGCGCCCGCGCTTCCACGTGGTCATCAGCGTGAAGATGACCGCCGCGATCGCCAAGGGGACCCAGCCGCCGTAGCGGATCTTCAGCGCGTTGGCCGCGAAGAACGGGATGTCCATCAGGAGAAACAGCCCGACGACGAGCGCGGCGCGCGGGATGCTCCACCGCCAGACCTCGCGGCTCATCACGTAGAACATGAGAGTCGTAATGAGCATCAGTGTGGACAAGGCCACGCCGTAGGCTCCCGCGATGTTGGTCGACTTGCGGAACCCGAGGACCAGCGCGCAGGTGAGTAGCATGAGGCCCCAGTTGACGGCAGGAACGTAAATCTGGCCGATCTCGCGCGAGGAGGTGTGCTCGAGGCGGAGGCGCGGGCTGTAGCCGAGCTGCACCGCCTGGCGTGTCAGCGAGAAGGCGCCGGAGATCACCGCCTGCGAGGCGATGATCGTGGCCGCGGTCGCGAGGGCGATCAGGGGGTACAGGCCCCAGCTCGGCGCGAGATGGTAGAACGGGTTCTCCGCCGTGGCCGGGTCCCGGAGCAGCAGCGCCCCCTGCCCGAAGTAGTTGAGCAACAGAGAGGGAAGCGCGACGCTGAACCACGCGATCTGGATCGCGCGATGGCCGAAATGGCCCAGGTCCGCATACAGCGCCTCGCCGCCCGTGACGACGAGGAAGACGGCGCCCAGCACCACGAAGCCCCGCCCCAGGTTCTCGGCGAAGAACCGCACGGCGTGCTCCGGGGACACCGCGGCCAACACGCCGGGCTGGCGCACGATCTCGCTCAACCCGAGGACGCCGAGGACCGCGAACCAGACGAGCATCACTGGACCGAACATGGCGCCGATCCGGGCCGTGCCGCGGCTCTGCAGCAGGAACAGGCCGATCAGGATCCCGAGCGTCACCGGGATCACCCACGAGGCCAGCGCCGGCGTCGCGATCTCGAGCCCCTCGACGGCGCTCAACACGGAGATCGCCGGGGTGAGGGCGCCGTCCGCGTACAGCAACGCCGACCCGAAGATCCCGAGCACGATCATGATGCGACGGGGGGTAAGCCCCCGGGCGAGCCGGCTGCCGTTGACCAGCGCCATGAGGGCGAGCACGCCCCCTTCTCCCTTGTTGTCCGCGCGGATGATCACGATGTGGTACTTGATCGTGACGACGAGGACCAGCGACCAGAACACCAGCGAGAGGACGCCGAGCACGTTACCGGGGGTGACGGGGATACCGTGAGGCCCGTAGAAGGACTCGCGGATCGCGTACAACGGGCTGGTGCCGATATCGCCGTAGACGACACCCAGCGCCGCGAGGGCGAGGGTGCCGAGGTAGCCGCCGCGGGGGCCGGTCCCCGGCTCCGCAGCGGAGGTCATGCCGTCTGCCGCAGACCGGTGATGGCCAGCACCCAGATCGCGATCATGATCGCCGCCGAGGTGACGCACCAGCGGCAGACGGCGTGGATCACGAACAGCTCGAGGGACGTGAGGTAGAGCGTGAATGCGAAGCCGGACGTCGCGAGCGCCGCGAGGAGCGCCGCAATGCGGCGGTCGCCGGCCCGAGCGGGGCGCAGGCCGACGAGCCCGAGGACGAACAGCACCGCGTAGCCTACGACACCGTAGAACGCCACGGGGACCCCGAACAGCTCGGCGTAGCGGCTCGTCTGCACGACCTCGCAGCCGCCGGTTCCGCACTGGAGCTCGCCGATCACGCCGATCTTGTACAGCCAGAGGTACGTGGCGACCAGCAGCCCCACGAGCGCGAGAAGCACGATGGCCTGCCGCCGGATCACTTGCGCGTGCGCGTGAGGCTGTCCACGATGGTCTTGAAGGCGTCCGACGCGGCGCGCCCGTCGAACCGCTTGCCGTTCACGAAGAAGGTCGGAGTTCCCTGCACGCCCGCACGCTGGCCCTCCTCGAGGCTCGCCTGGATGCGGCCGGCGTAGCGCTGGCTGTCCAGGCACGCGTCGTACTTCTCGAGGTCGAGCCCCACGCTCGCGGCGAAGCCGCGGAACAGCGAGCGCGGGTTCTTCCGCGTCTGGGCCCACTCGTGGTGCTGGAACAGCTGGTCGTGCATCTCCCAGAACTTCCCCTGCTCGCCCGCGCACTGCGCGGCCAGCGCAGCGTAGCGGGAGTACTGGTGCACGGGGAGAGGGAAGTCGCGATAGCGCCACCGCACCCGGCCGGTCGCGATCAACTGCTCCCGGATCACGGGCATCTGCACCGCCGCGAACGAGGCGCAGAACGGACACTCGAAGTCCGAGTACTCCGTGACCTCGATCCGCGCTGCATCCGAGCCCAGCGTGTAGCCGCGGAACCCATCCGCCACCGCCGGGGGCGGCGTCGCGCTCTGGGCGGGCGGCGGCGCGGGCCGCGACCGGGACCCGTACCACAACGCCCCGCCGCCGATCACCGCCACTGCCGCGAGCAGCGCGTAAAACCCTTTCATTCGTCCCCGACCCCCCGCCACGGCTCGTCGTCCTCGTCCTCGTCGAAGCTCCCTCCCAGCCCCCCCGCCTCCCGAGCCTGCCGCTCCGCGTCCTCCACGATGCGCCGGCTTTCGGCGGCCTCCGGCGTGTCGTACGTCAGCCGCACTTCATAGTGGAACAGCTCGCTCCGAGCGTTGCCGAGCAGCTTCTGCAGCTCGGGCACGCCCTCGAGCAGCTGGCCACCGCGATCGAGTTCCTGTATCCGCTCTGCCAGGGCGCGCAGCATGGCGAGCAGCCGCTCGGCGCGATCCGGTCCGTAGACTTCTTCCGCGTTGTTGCCCATGCGTCCGCCTTGCCTGAGGTGCCGCTCCCGTCCCCCCGTTCCCCGTCCCCCCGTCCCCGCTCCCGGTTCCCACTGATTATACAACGCTCACGTTTCCGGCGTCGGCCGTTTGCGCGGCTCCGAGCGCCCTATTACATTGCTGCGCCGATTCATCCCGCACCGCACCCCCAGTCCGAGACGAGAGGAGTACCGCGCGCATGGCCAAGAAGCGTTCGGAACCGCGGCGCCTGTCCACACCCACAGCATTCGAACAGGCCCGTGACGAGTTGTTCTCGCACATCCTGCGCTGTGGCGTCCTGGAAGCGAGCCCCGAGCATCAGAAAGAGTGGTTCGACGACACGATGCTGTACCTTGCCGACCGCTACGAAACCCTGGATGAGCCGCAGCTCGGCGAGCTGCGCGTGCTGGGCGAGCGCTACTGCCGGCCCGTCGTGGGGCGGAACGCGACGGTCGGCGCCAGCGCCTGAGCGTCGCGGTCCGAGACGGTCCCGGGCGCCCCAGGCGGGCGCCCTCTTTCATTACTACAAGACACTCCACGCTACACTCACTACACTCCCCTCACTCCTCACCCCACCACGACGGGAAGCGCCGCCAGCGACGCCCCACCGCCAGCCGTACTCCCCCTCCCAGGCCCAGCTCCGCGTACCACCCGGCCGCGCGGCCGGGTGCGGACTCGACGCCGAGCAGCGCCGTGAGGTACCCGGCGCCGTGCGCCGCCTCGGCTCCTACGAAAGCAAGCCCGAGACCGCCATACGGTCCGAGACCGGTCCGGTCGCCCGGCCGCAGCAGCAGCTGCGCCGTCGCCTGGAGGCGCATGCCGACGACGCCGTCATAGTCGCCGCCCGCCACGCTGAAGGCGAAGCGGCCCTGACCGCCGGGCCGCCGCGCCACGCTCACCTCCGGACCCCAGAAGCCCCGATGCGCCAGCACCAGCACCGCGCCCGCGCCCGCCTCCGTCGCCACCAGCTGCTGGGCGCGCGCCGGCACCGCGGCGGCGAGCGCGAGAGCGGCGGCCCCCACGAGCGTGCTAGCCCCGTTCCGACACCTCGAGCGCAGGCGGACGAGACATCGGCCACCCCACGTCGGAACGGAGCTAGCGAATCGCGACGTCGTAAGTGATTCGGATGTCGGGGGCGAGGGACGCAACCACCGAGCAGTATTTCTCGAGCGAGAGATCGATGGCACGGCGCGCCTTGGCTTCGTCCGCCCCCTCGCCCGAGACCGCGAAGACCAGGTGGAGCGCCGTGTAGCGACGCGGCTCCTGCTCGCGCCGGGTCCCCCGCACCGTGACCTCGAGGGAGCGGAGCGCCACGCGCTGCTTCCGGAGGATGACCACCACGTCCGCTGCGGAGCAGGTCGCGGCCGCGACGAGCAGCAGCTCGACGGGCGACGTGGCCGCAGCACTGTCGCCGTCCACGAGGATGGCGGGCCGCCCCGGCGCGCCGCCTTCGAACAGCAGCTCCTCGCGCCACCGCATCGTGATCTCACGCACGTTGTCCGCCACGCTCAGTTCCCCCGCCGCGTCGTCAACCCCGCGTACAGCCGGTTGTGGTGGAAGGCGTCCATGGCGTGATACTCGAGCAGCCAGTTGAAGGTCGAGCGGTAGTGGATCTCGACCCCCACCACCACGTTGATCCAGAGGTCGGGACAGTCGGCGTAGTTGCCGCAGTGGTCGCGACCAGCGATGCTGAAGCCGCCGCCCGCGTACGGCGTCGCCACTTGGTCGTCGCCGGTGAACCGGTACAATCCCTCGAAGCTCCCGACGTAGGTGTTGTCACCGTTGAACACCCCGATTTCCCCTGAGGGACGCAGCCGGAAGCGGCCGCTGACCAGGTTACCCGCGTCGAGCGTGACGCCCAACACGAGCTGGCTCTGCCCCGACACGTCGATCCCACCTCGCACCCCGAAGCCGAGCAACCCGAGACGCGTGCCCTCGCCCGACCGCCGGACCGGCGGCGGATGGAACTCTTGCGCCGCGAGCGGCGCGGCCGCGAGCAGCATCACGAGCACCACCGACATCCGTATGCTGCGCATCACGTCCCTCCGTTACCGTTTCGCCCCTCGCCTCCCGCCCCCGCCCCCCCGAGCTGCCGCCCGCCCGTAATCCCAGATCGCGTACAGTCCGACCGCCGCCGTGGCCCACGCGACCCGGCGCGCCAGCGGCGACGCGGTGATGCAGGCCACCAGCGTGAGCAGCTGCAGCACCGTCACCGCCTTGCCGCCCGCCCGGGCCGGCAGCGCCGTGGGGCGGCGCAACAACCACGATCCCGCGTACCCCAACGCCGCGATGATGTCCCGCGCCAGCACGGCCACGATCTCGAGCGGGTGCAGCACCCCCGAGCGCGCCACGGTGAGAAATGCCGCCGCCATGAACAGCTTGTCGGCGATGGGGTCAAGGACGGCGCCCGCGCGCGAGCTCCCGAAGCGCCGCGCGAGCATGCCGTCGAAGAAGTCCGACGCGGCCGCGACGCCCACGAGCGCAAGCTGCCACGTGGGCGCGCGCACGAACGGGAACGCCACCGCCAGGGGAACCCGAAGCGCCGTAAGCAGATCCGCCCACGTCACCCACGGTTTCACTTGCCCGTCCCTCCCGTGCGTCGTAGCTTGACCGCGTGGACCTCAATCTGCTGAAGCAAACCGCGATCTTCCAAGACCTCGACGAGGGAGAGCTCGCCCGCGTCGCGGAGGTCTGCCGCGAGCAGAAGTTCACCCTCGGCCAGAACGTGTTCAAGGAAGGCGAGCCCGGCAACCGCCTGTTCCTGATCCTGGAAGGTGAGGTCCGCATCTCCCGCACGATTCCCGGTTCGGGGGAGGAGGCCCTCGCGGTCCTGAAGCCCGGCGCGTGCTTCGGTGAGATGGCGATGTTCGACCGCTCCGAGCGGTCGACCGACGCCATCGCCAACACGGCGTGCAGCCTGCTCACCATCTCCCGATCCGACTTCGAGCTGCTCCTCGACTTCAACCGCGACATCGCGTTCAAGGTGCTCTGGTCCGTGGTCCGGCTGCTGTCGGCGCGGCTGCGCGTTACGAACGACAACCTCCGGTCGTTCCTCGCGATGTCGATGTTCTAGGGCCGAGGACCGCTTTTCCCACACCGGTGTTCCACTAGGATACCGCCCCGCCCGGGCCGCGCGCGGCCGGGCCCTCCTCCACTCAGGCACTATGAAACGACACTCGTTCGCGCTGAGCCTCGCCGTCGCCACCGCCGCCGCCGCGTGCGATCTGAGCCCCTCCAGCCCGCTCCTTCCCTACCTCACGGTGACGCCGATCCTCGACTCGCTGTTCGTGGGAGACTCGCTCGCGCCGCGCGCCGTCACCCTGTACGACGAGAATCTGAACGCCAAGAATCCCGGCCCGGTCACCTGGACCGTCAACCCCGACACCATCGCCACGGTCGACGCCGCGGGCGAGATCCACGGCCTGCGGAAGGGTGCGGCGGTGCTCATCGCGCACGCCGCCGGGCTGACAGCGCCGGCCCTCGTCATCGTGTCGCGCCGGCTCGATCTGACGCTCCTGATGGACACGGTGTACCTGATGCCGCGCGACACCTTCACCATCCCGCTCGCGATCAAGAAGAAAGACCCGACGGCCCTGGACACGGTGTGGTTCGACCCGTCTCCCAACACGGCCGTCTACACCATCGACACGGCGAGGGGCCTCGTCACGGCGATCGCGACGAGTGGATACATCCCGTACGTGGCGCACGTCAAGACGAGCACCGACGGCATGGCGGACACGGGCATGGTCCGGGTAATGCAACTGACCGACACCACGGGCGGGCGGTTTTACATGACGATCGTCGGCACCGCGATCCGTCACGAGGGCGGCCCGGCGCGCGCGATCAACTACACGCAGCTCAACTACACGAAGCAGGCGTTCCGCCTGACCGATTCGTTGATCACGGACTCGACGCTGTACGACAAGCTGTATGTCACGCTGCTGCGCTCGGTGACGGACACCCTCACCGCCAACATCGACCCGATCACGCCGGACGAAACGAGACTGAGCGGCGGGCAGCTCGACCCGTTCTGCAATCCACCGCGCCCCTGGGGAGTGTGGCTAACCATCCCCTTCCGACCGACTCAAAACGGGATCGAGGCCCTCTCTCACCAGCGCACGGACACGAGCGCCCACGCCGGACAGCTGAGCATCACGCAGTACGTCCCGGTGCCGACGGGCGGCGGCCACGCGATCAGCGGGCGCTATCTGTTCACGGCGCAGCGGATGGACCTGTACTCCGACACGCTCGGCCTCCTCACGATCCGCGGGACGTTCGTCATGCCGCTCGTGGAGAACGACGCGCTGTGCCAGCAGTGATGTTCGACCACGTCTTCGCCGACCTGAGTGGCATCCCGGCGAACCGGCTCACCGACGCCCAAGGGCTCGCCGGACTGCTGCTCGCGGCCGCCAACGCCGCCGGCCTGAACCCGGCCGGCCCGCCCGTCGTCACCGCAGGACCGCACGGCGTTTCGGCGGCGCTCGTGTGCCACGGCGGCCACGTTGCGCTCCACGGGCTCCCCGAGGCTGGGCTCTGCTTCGCGGACGTGGCGGGCGTCGCCGGCGTGCTGCCGCGGCGTGGGCTCGAGGTGGTCGTCAAGCGGCTCGGCGCACGCGAGGTGCGGACCGACGCCCGCCGGCGCGGCCCGGTCACCCAAGCCATCCACCCGGAGGGTTCATGAACAGACTCACCCCCTACGCGGCCTTCTTCATGCGCCTCGCGGTGGGCTTCGTGTTCTTCCAGCACGGCCTGGTGAAGTTCCACAACGGCATCCCGGCGGTCGCGGGCTTCCTCCACGGCATCGGCTTCCCCTTCGCGAGTTTCTGGGCGGTGATCCTCATCGCCGTGGAGACCATCGGCGCGCTGTGTGTCGTGGCCGGCTTCTACACCCGCTTCTGGGCGGCGTGCATGGCCGTCGAGATGCTGGTGGCCATCCTCGCCGTGCAGCTGCCCAGGCGTGGGAACTTCGAGCTCGAAGGACTCTTGTTCGCGGGGGCGATCACGCTGGTGGCGCTGGGGGACGGACCGCTGTCGGTGGCGGTGAAATTAAAACATGGGAGCTAAGAGCCGGTAAACGGCCGGTGAAAGGCCGGGGAAGGGGGAAGGGTGGCCCCTTCCCTGGCCTTTTACCCTTCCCCGGCCTTTGACCGGCATTTTCCCGATTAGTGCAGTATTCGAAGCAGCCCCGCGTCCGCGCTCCCTCGGATGAAGCTCTCCGGGTCCGTGGCCGGGATCGCGACGCCGGTCTCCCTGCGCCCGCGGTGCGCCGCGGCCGCCATGTACTGCTCGACGGAGCCGCGGGCCCACTCCGCGGCGTCGTCCTTCATCTGCCGGACGATCTCCTCCCACGTGCCCACGTAGGTCGCGCCGTTGAGCATGCTCACCCGGTGGATCTCCGTCGGGCCCCGCGCCTTCATCCCCTGCAGCTGGGTCAGCAGCGTCCCGAACAGTTCGAGCTGCCGCGGATCCCGCATCCGGCCGTCCGGTCCCATCGCCTCGATCTCCGCGAGCAGCAGGTCGTCCGGCTCGGCGCTCGCCGACAGCTCGTCCAGGCGCCGGTGCCAGGGCACGAGCTCCGGGTCGCCGTCGGGCAAGCGATACACGCTCCGTTTCAGCTCGATCAAGCGCCAGATGGCGAGGCCGTCGAAGTGGTCGCCCGGCTCGGTCCGCTCGAGGTGGAACAGGGTCGCCTCGTACTCGCCCCGGTCATAGAGCAGATTGGCGAGGTAGATGCGCGCCTCCGCGTGATCCGGATCGAGCTCCAGGGCCCGCCGCAGCCAGTAGAGCGCGCCCCCCTCGTCGGCGAGGCGATGGGCGGCGTACCCGACACACGCGGCCGCCTCCGCCGAGTCGGGATGCCCCGTGATCGCGACCTCGAAGAACCGGCGGGCCTGGTCGAGCGCGCCTTCGCGGAACAGGGCCCGCCCGACCTGCAGCATCAGATCGTGGTCTTCCCGAAACCCCAGGGCGAGGATGCGGTCGAAGCACGCCACGGCAGCGGAGCGCTCGCCGAACTTGAGCAGCACCTCGCCGAACCCCGCCAGCGCGTCCTCATGCGCCGGGTCGAGACCCACCGCCTCCTCGAAGCAGCGGCGGGCCCAGAGGTACTCTTCGCGCGCGAGGCGCGCGTACCCCATCCCGACGTGCAACTCGACGGCGTGCGGATAGAGCCCCAGGCCTTCGCGCAGGGTCTCGATCGCTTCGTCGTATTGTGCTTCGTTGTAGAGTTGATGCGCGCGTTCGTCGTAGTCGTCGGAGCTCAGGAACGGTTCCGACATCGAACGGGCCTCCCGGGAAGGTTGTGCTATGATACGAAAGCCCGGGCGGTTACACAAGCGACGGCACGGCGCTATCTTCCCCGCCGATGCCCGCCGCCATCGCAGAGATCCCCAACGGTTCCGTTACCTCGCCGCGCGGCTTCACCGCGGCCGCTGCGCACGCCGGCCTGAAACCCGACGGCGCACCCGACGTCGCGCTCCTCGTGAGCGCCACGAGCTGTGCGACCGCCGGCGTCTTCACCAAGAATGCCCTGCGCGCCGCCCCGGTCACCTATGACGCCGAGCTGCTCGCCGAGCGGCCCGGCCGCATGCGCGCCGTGGCGATGAACGCCCGGGTCGCCAACGCCTGCACCGGCGCGGAGGGACTGGCGGCGGCCCGCGCCATGGCCCAGGCCGCCGAGCAGGCCGCCAGCCTCCCGCCTCGCACGGCCCTCGTGCTGTCGACCGGCGTCATCGGCGTGCCGCTTCCCGTCCCCCAGATCGCGGAGGGCCTGCGGGATGCCGCCACGCGGCTCACGCCCGAGGGCGGGCCCGACGCCGCGCGCGCCATCATGACCACCGACACGCGGCCCAAGCAGTGCGCCGTGCGGTTCGAAACACCGGCCGGGATGGTCACCGTGGGGGGGATCGCAAAGGGCGCCGGGATGATTCATCCCGACATGGCCACGCTGCTCGCCGTGCTCACGACCGACGCCGCCGGGGAGCCAGCGTCCCTGCAGCCGATGTTCCGGCGCGTGGTCGACCGCAGCTTCAACGCCATCTCGGTCGACGGCGACACCAGCACGAACGACACGGCGCTGCTCCTCGCCAACGGGGTGTCGGGCGTCGACCCGGCGCGCGACGGCGCGCTGGCGAAGCTGTTTGAGGACGCGGTGCTCGCGGTCGCCCGCACCCTCGCCCTGGCCGTTGTCGCGGACGGCGAGGGCGCGTCCAAGCTGGTCGAGATCCACGTCGTGGGCGCGGTGAGCGAGACAGCGGCGCGCGATGTAGGCCGCGCCATCGCCCGCTCGGCGCTCGTCAAGACCGCGATCTACGGCGCCGACCCCAACTGGGGCCGGATCCTCGCGGCCGCGGGGGCCGCTGGCGTCGCGCTCGCCGTCGACCGCCTCACCCTCGAGGTCGCGGCGGACAGCGACTGGCTCACCCTCGCCAGCGGCGGCGCCACCGCGCACCCCGATGCCGCGCGCGCCCGCGCCATCTTCCAGCAGAAAACGATCCGCCTCCGCGTCGACCTTGGGCTCGGTCGGGCGGAGGCGGTGGTGTGGACCTGCGATCTGACGCCGGACTATGTCCGGATCAACGCTGATTACACCTCGTAGTTACATCTTGGTCTTGGCACTGTCCGGCTTCGCGGCGGGCTTGGCGGGCTTCTTTGTGGCCTTCTTCCCCTTGCCCTTCTTCGCAGCCGTCTTCGCCTTCGACGACGTGTCGGCTGCCGGCGCCTGCCCCTGCATCGGGGAGGGCTGCTGCCCCACCACGATCACGGGAGCGGCGAGGAGCGCCAGCGCGAGGAGCGTGCGACGCATCATGTCTCGATACCTCCAGAGGGATGGCGCGGACCACCCTGGTCCGCTTCACCGTTGAGACCCGCGACGTCACCGCCGCGTCACGCGAGCCCGCCGCGCAGCGTCACGCCGCGACGTGGTTCCACACTGGAACCCTAGGAGCTGTCCCGAGTTAGGGCGGCTGCTGTCCGGGAGGGCGACGCGCCCGGACCACCGTGGCGCGCGACGGTTTCGGCGCGGGCGGCACGTTCGGCAGCTCTTGCCGCACCAGCGCCAACGCCTCGGCATGCGTGTGGCCGCGCTGCAGCTCCGCGAGCGCCGCCGTCGAGACGTCGAGCAGTCGCTCCCCGTGCAGCCCCTGATGGATGGCCTCGATGATCAGGCCAGCGCCGGAGTCCGGATCGAAGTGATGCGCGACGAGATCGGCCACGGCGTGTACCGCGGCCGCCCGCGGCGGCCGCGGCAGGGCCGTCACGATCCGCTCGACCACGGGCGCGGGCAGGCCGCGTCGCAGGGCCCACACCACCGTAGTGACTTCGGAGGGCGTCACGGGCGCCTCGTCTCCGGCGCGGACCAGCAGGTCGCGCGCGTCGCGCAGCTGCCCGAGGGCGACCTGCACCGCGGCCACGAGACGGGTGGTGCTCACGTGCTTCGCCCCGCCCTCGAGGGCTTTCTGCACCAGCGGCTCGGACGGCAGGCCTTCTTGGGCCGCCACCCGCACCAGTGAATCGACCGTCGGGATCGCCTCCGCGGGCACGCGGCCCTCGAGCCGGTCCTGCACCGCCTGCGCGGCCAGCGGCGTGGCCAGGAGGGCGAGCAGGACCCCGAGCTTCATCGCCGGACGGGACGCACGATGACGATCGAGTTCTCGCGACCGTAATCGTCGGCCACCTGACGCTCCGCGAGGTGGTCCGGCACCCAGCGCTCGCCGTCGACCACGAACATGTACTCGTACGTGCCTGCGGGGAGGACCACCGTCCCGCGCCACAACCCGTCGTTGTCGCGGTCCTCCAGCACGATCGTGCCCGTCCGCCAATCGTTGAAGGATCCGACGACGTGCACCGAGCGCGCCCCGGGGAAGCGGCCCACGAACTGCGCCACGCCCTCGCGCTCACTCAGCAGCGGGCCACGGTCCCCGAGCGGGAACAGCGCCAGCAGCGCGACGACCGCCGCGAGCCCGAGGCTCCAGGCGGGGCGAATCCGGAACGTCACGGCCTGCGGCGTCAGGACCCAGCGCACCAGGCGCCGCGCGCCGGACGGCCGCGGCCGGCGGATGACCGCCATCACCCGGGCCTCGAGGCTCGCGGCCGGCGCGCCCGCGGCGAGCAACGCCGCCACGGCTTCCAGCCGTTCCACCGCGCGCCGCAACTCCGGCGGCAAGGCCTCGCGGGCGATCTCGCCGTCGAGCGCCTGATGGATCCTCGGATCAATCGGGTTCATGCGTCCTCCTCCAGCACCTTCAACAACGCTTCACGGGCCCGATGCACCCGCATCTTGAGCGTCGGGATGCGCTCGCCCGTCACAGCGGCCATCTCTTGATAGCTCAACCCCTCCACGTGCTTCAGCACGAATGCTTCGCGCTTCTCGGGGGGCAGCTCCCCGAGCGCCCGCGCCACGAGCGTCAGCTGCTCGGCGCGCTCCAGGGCGACCTCGTTATCCACCGGGTCCGCCACGGGTGGCGCGTCGTCGAGCGACAGGTCGGCGACCGGCCGGCGGGCCAGATGGCTCTTGCATCGGTTGGCGACGATGCGGTACAGCCAGGTGCGCAACCGGGACGGCTCCCGACAGCTCGCGAGGTGGCGGTAGGCGCGGACGAAGCTCTCCGCCACCGCATCGGCGGCACCGTCGCGGCTGCCGAGCATCCGCGTGGCGAACCGCACCAGTCCGGCCTCGTAGCGGCGAATCACGAGGCCGAACGCCTCCGGATCACCGCCGAGCACGCGGGCGACCACCTCCGGATCGGAGGGTCCGCCGCTCACATCCATATGACCTGCATGGAGATCAGGGCGTCACGCTAGGCGGGCGGGAGAGCACGGCACCGTTTCGCAGCGAAACCCGCTAGCGCGCCGCGAGGGCGTCTTGCGCGGCGGCGAGGTATGTAGAGGCGCGCATCCCTTCGCCCACCACGGCACCGGCAAATGCTTCCAGCGTCGCTTCGGCGCGGCGCCGGTAGCGGGCGTCTCCGGTGACGTCGGCGAGCCGGAGCAGCACGCGCGCCACCCACGCGTTCGCTCCCGGGAGGAGCTCGTCCAGCACCGGCTTGGCGCGATCGGCCAGTGCCGGCCCGGCGGGATCGGTCGCCGCGACGTCGAAGTAGCCGCCCACGGCGGAGTCGGCGAAGTCCCGCTCCAGCACCGCGACCAGGTCCTGCGCGATCATGAGATAGCGCTGATGCGCGGTATCGTAGGCAGCGAGGCACGCGCCGGCCACCTGCGCTTGGTCCTGGAGCAAGGGGCGCACCGGGCCGCCAGCGCCGGCGATGTGGCGCACGCCGCGACCCCGCGCGTACGCGCGCTTGAGCAGCGTGTCGAGCGCGGCGCGGGCACGCGCGCCCCCGGCCGAATCGCCCACCGCCGGCGCCGCGTCCAGGATCGCTCCGATCACGTACGCTTCCCGATCGGCGAACACCGTGCGCTCGTCGGTCCGGGCCACGTCGGCCGCCAGGCGCCGCACCAGCTTCCACGTCGCGTCGCGGTAGCGGAGGTCTCCGGTCGCAGCCCACGCCGCCGCGAGATCGCGCAGCAGCGCCGCGCGTACCAGTCCCGGAGGGTCGTCGCGCGCGGTCGCGGCCAGTGTCGCCTCGGCCGAATCGATCATTTCGCCGAGCACCGCCCGCGCCGGCTCGAAGTAGCTCGAGTCCCCGGTGCGGGCGTACGTCGCGAGCAGCAAGCCAGCAGCCTGGGCCTGAAGGAAGCCGCCGACGGCGGCGGGCGTCCGGCCGGCAGCCTGGAGCGCCGTGCGGACTTGGGCGATCTGGAGCTGCACCGCCGCGGGCTTGAGCACGCCGTGCCGGAGCCCACTCCGTCCGAGCGACAGTTGCCGCACCAGCGCAGCGCGCTGCACGATCGAGGCGCGCTGCTCGTGGTAACTCCTGGCCACATCTGGAAGGAGCTGCTTCAACCCCCGGCCCGTCACCGGGTCGTCGAGGGGGAAGTACGTGCCACCGAAGAACGCCGCACCGTCCGGCGTGAGGAACACGGTGATCGGGTAGCCGCGCAGGCCGGCCAGCAGGCGTACCGCCGCCTCGTAACGGTCCGCGACATCGGGCCGCTCGTCCCGGTCGACCCGGACGGGGACGAAGAGCGAATCGATCATCGTGCCGAGGGCGGGATCGCCGTAGACCTCCCGGTCCATCACGCCGCACCAGCGGCAGTCGTCGGCCCCCACATATAGAAGGATCGGCCGGTCGAGCCGGGCCGCGAGCGCGAATGCGTCGCGCCCCCACGGCTGCCAGCTCACGGGCTGGCGCGCCGCGCGCGCGAGGTATGGCGTCGCCGACTGCGCCATTCGGTTGGTGAAGGGCCCGTGCTCGGAGACGCAGGCGAGAACGACGAGTGAGACGGAGAGCGACGACAGGGTACGCATGGGCGCGGCTTGAAGATACCCTACCCGTCGCCGCCCCGTTCCCCGGCCGCCAGCGGACAAACGAAACGACCTGGGGGGTGCCGCAGGCGAGCTCGGGCGTGCGGTCCCTCGCTCAGACCAGACGCGGTCCCTTCCCAGGCCGCAATTACGTGGAGTTGGCGCGACTACCCCGCCGTACCAAGTATACGCCGCCAGCGGTCCTTTGGTTCGCGCCGGGCGTTTATTATTGAGGCATGCCCGACGACATCACCATCACCCCGAAGCCGAACGGACCGCTCGTCGTCCAGGGTCGGGTCAGGATAGTGACCCCGGACGGGCGGGAACTCCCGGTGCCCCCCCGGAAGGACGGGCGGCCGGCGGAAGTCGTTGTCCTATGCCGCTGTGGGGGCTCGGCGACCAAGCCGTTTTGTGACGGAACTCACAAACGAAATGGCTTCTCCGACGCCCCACCCGCAGGTCCCGCTCCCACGACCTGAGCAGGGGGTATTATGTTGTTCACCGTTCCTGCCCCCCCTGCCCCCCTGCCCCCGAACGGAGGAGCCAAATGGCAAAGGGTGGAAAAAGTCCGATGGCCGCGGACGAAGGGTACTGCGTGAAGTGCAAGGCCAAGCGCAAGATTTCAAACGCGCAGCAAGTGAAGATGGCGAACGGCCGGCCCGCCCTGAAGGGAGTCTGCCCGGTATGCGGCACGGGGATGTTCAAGATCCTGCCGCCCAAGTAAGCCGAAACACGGGAGCCGACAACCTGAAGCCCCCGGTCGCTTCCCGACCGGGGGCTTTTCCGTCCATCAGCGCGCGACGCGCGGCGTCCCGTTCCCCTGGTAGGCGTAGCGGAAGGTGACGCACGCCGTGCCCGCATCCCGGCAGTAGTAGGCGAGCAGCTCAAGCTTGGCGTACCTTCCCGCCTGGGTGCGCACCCCGTAGACGTGGTGCTTCGATGTGAGCAGGTGGCTCAGCATGCTGTAAGCGTACCACTTCCCCACCGCAGGGTTGGTCGTGTCCGGCCCGGTGGTGTTCGCCAGGTATCCCGCGACGGGAAGCGTGCGCACCGAATCGAACGGGGTGACGCCGAGGTCGAGGATCCCGCCCCCCGGCGCGGCGACGAGGTGAAACCGCCGAAACGCGATGTCCCACGGGCCTGCGTCGACCGCCGCGTTGCGCGCGAAGTCGAAGTAGCGCCACTGGTCGGTGGCAGAGGCGTCGAGCGTATAGGTCGCCGGGCCGACGAGCGAGTCGCCGACCGACGCGGGACGCGGCGCGGTGGGAGTGTAGGGGGGGAGCTCCGGCTGGGTGAGGGACCCGATGAGCAGCGAGGCCACGAGCAGCACGAAGGCGCCGCCCATCACGAGGACCAGAATTGGCGGCCGGGGGCGCCTGGGGGGCGGGGGGGGCGCGCCGCCGCGGCTCACGACTCGGCCATGAACGGGTAGGTGAAGCTCCGAGGCGGCACGAAGGTCTCCTTTACGGCCCGCGCGCTCACCCAGCGGATCAGGTTCAGGAGACTGCCCGCCTTGTCGTTGGTGCCGCTGGCGCGTGCCCCGCCGAACGGCTGCTGTCCCACGACCGCGCCCGTGGGTTTGTCATTGACGTAGAAGTTCCCCGCCGCGTAGCGGAGCGCGTCCTTCGCTTCCTCGACCGCGCGCCGGTCCTGCGAGAAGATCGCCCCGGTGAGCGCGTACGGCGACGTTTCGTCCACGACGCGCAGGGTCTCGGCCCAGCGACCTTCGGGGTAGACGTAGAGCGACAGCACCGGCCCGAAGATCTCCTCGCACATGGTGCGGTACGCGGGATCGTCCGTCTGGATGAGGGTCGGCTCGACGAAGAACCCGTCCGCGTCGTTCGCTCCGCCCCCGAACAACACTTTCACTCCGGGCGCCCGCTTGGCCGCCTCGAGGTAGCCCCTGATCTTGTCGCACGCCTTCCGGTCGATCACGGCCCCCATGAAGTTCCGGAAGTCCGCGGGATCCCCCACCCTCACGTCCGCGAGCATCGAGAGCACGCGCTCGCGCACCGCGGGCCAGAGGCTGTCGGGAACGTAGGCGCGGGAGGCGGCGCTGCACTTTTGCCCCTGGTACTCGTAGGCGCCGCGCACCAGCGCCGTCGCGAGCCCGTCGGCGTCGGCGCTCGCGTGTGCGAGGATGAAATCCTTGCCTCCGGTCTCCCCCACGAGCCGCGGGTAGCCCGCGTACGACGTGAGGTGTGCGGCGACCCGCTGCCACAGCGCCTGGAACACCTCCGTCGAGCCGGTGAAATGGATCCCGGCGAACGCGCGGTCCGCCACCACCCGTTCCGAGACCTCCGTCGCGGGGCCCGGAACGAAGTTCACCACACCGGGCGGGAGCCCGGCCTCCTCGAGCAGCTTCATGACGAAATAGTTCGAGAGCACCGCCGCCGCCGCGGGCTTCCACACCACGGTGTTCCCCATGATGGCCGGCGACGTCGGGAGGTTGCCGCCGATCGACGTGAAGTTGAAGGGTGTGATCGCGTACACGAAGCCCTCGAGCGGCCGGTAGTCCATGTAGTTCCACACGCCGGAGGTCGAGAGCGGCTGCTCGGCGTAGACGCGCTCGGCGAAGTGCACGTTGAAGCGGAAGAAGTCGATCAGCTCGCAGGCGGCGTCGATCTCCGCCTGATGCGCGGTCTTCGATTGCCCGAGCATCGTGGCGGCGTTGACGATCGGGCGGTAGCGGCCCGCGAGCAGGTCCGCCGCCTTGAGGAACACGGCGGCGCGCCGCTCGAAGCTCCACGCCGACCACTCGCGCCACGCCGCGCGCGCCGCGGCAATCGCCGCCTCCACCTCCGCCAGCCCGGCCCGATGCACCTGCGCGAGCACGTGCCGGTGACAGTGGGGCATGACGGCGTCCACGGTCTTGCCGGTGCGCACCTCCTTACCCCCGATGATGAGAGGGATTTCGACCTGGCGGGCGGACAGCTCTTTGAGCGTCCGCTTGAGCTCGGCGCGCTCCGGCGTGCCGGGGGCGTAGCTGAGCACGGGCTCGTTGACGGGTTGGGGGATTCTGGGGAGAGAGTTCATGGAGTGAAATTTAAACCGTTGCACGACGGCATGACGGCGCGTTACCCGAAAGGGCCGGCTGGCAACGTGCCGTCGTGCCGTCGTGGAACCCTCGAGCGTTGACAAGATGATGAGGATCGACCCGAATACCCGCATCGGCCACGTCCACCTCACCGTGTCGGACCTGGACCGCGCACTGCGGTTCTATCGCGACGTGCTCGGATTCGAGGTGACGAGCACGTACGGCCGCGACGCCGTCTTCCTCTCGGCGGGCGGGTATCACCATCACATCGGGCTTAACACCTGGGCAGGCCGCGGGGCGCCGCGACCGGCGCCCGGGACGACGGGCCTATACCATTTTGCGATTCTCTACCCGGACCGCCGCGCGCTCGCGACCGCGCTGCGCCGGGTGCTCGACGCGGGCATCCCGCTCGAGGGCGCCGCCGATCATGGGGTGAGCGAGGCGGCCTACTTGCGCGACCCGGACGGCAACGGCGTCGAACTGTACCACGACCGCCCGGAAGCCGAGTGGCCGCGCGCGTCGGACGGGACGCTCGTTATGCGAACGGAGCCGCTGGATCTGCAGGCTCTGTTGCAGGAGACGTAAGGCGTCATCCGTCATCTCGTCTTTCTCACCAGCAAGCTGTCGCTCACCTTCACCGCCTGCACGGGCGGCGGCGGCGACGTCTCGCCGCGCGGGATCATCCCCGGGAGGTTGGCGAGCTCGTACGCGGAGACGGCCATCACGGCCGAGGCCTGCATCAGGTCCGCGGCGAGCGCCATGTCGTAGGTGTCCGACTGCGAGTGGTGTGTGTGATTGTAGCCCCGCTCGAGCTGGTTGAAGTTGAACCCCGGCACGCCGTAGGGCAGGAACGAGAGATGGTCGGTGCCTCCCTTGTTGCGGTTCACGACGGAGTCGGCGCCGAGCCGCGCCACCGGCGCGAGGATCGCGCGCCACAGGCCTTCCAGGTCGGCGCGACCCTGCAGCGCCTGCCCGGTGATCGCGCCGGTGCCGTTGTCGAGCACGATGACCGCCTGGATCGAGTCGGCCTCCGCGGCGTGCGCCTCCGCGTACTTGTGCGAGCCGATCAGTCCCTGCTCCTCCCCCGTGAAGAGGATGAACCGGACCGTCCGCTTGGGCTTCAGCCCCGACTGGGCGATGATGCGGGCGGTCTCGAGCGTGCACATCGCGCCGGTGCCGTTGTCCGTTGCGCCGGTGCCGAGATCCCAAGAGTCGAGGTGGGCGCCGACGATTACCACCTGGCCCGGGTGCTCGGTGCCGCGGATTTCGGCGACCGTGTTCCACTGGAGGACGGAGTCGGTCGTCATCGCATTCTGGATGTTCACCGCGATCCGCGGCGTGATCCCGGACGCGAGCAGCCCGTCGAACAGGGCGTAGTCCGCGTGAGCCACGACGATCTGGGGCAGTGGCAGGATGCGGTTCGGCGAGCCGCTCATGTTGAGCAGGGCGTGCTCCTTCGCCGCGTCGAGCACGATACCGAGCGCCCCTGCCCGGCGCAGCAGGTAGGGGAGGTCGTTGCCGAACTGCTGCATCCGGGCACGCGTGGTCGAGTCCGCGTCCCGGAACGGCGCGAAGAAGGTGCGGAAGAAATCCCGCTGGCGCTGTGAGTCGGCCGCGGTCATCGCGGGCCCGTCGTTGTTCCACACGAACGCCGGCGGCCGCGTCATCACCCACGCGCCGCGTACCGTGCCGCGGTACTGGGCGAAGCTGTCCGGCGTCGTCGCGTCGATCCGGACCACGGGCCCGCGCACGGTGCGGCCGCCGGTGCCCGGCGCCCAGGCCCAGCTCGCCGCGGTGACGGCATGCGCGCGCGGCGCGGTCATCAGGACCCACATAGGCCCCCGCGTCCACGTGCCACCGAACTTCCAGGCCTCGAGGTGCGTGTCGAGACCGTACTCCTGGAAGCGTTGCAGCGTCCAGTCATTCGCCGCCCGCGCGGCGGGCGAGCCGGTGAGCCGGGGCCCGATGACGTCGACGAGGTGGCGCAGGTTCGGCATCACCTCGGAGTGGTTGAGCGCCTGGTCGATGAGCAGGCCCGCGCCCGCAGTGTCCACGGCGAGATCCTGGGCGGGGGCGGCGGGGGCGGGGGCGGGGGCGAAACAGGAGAGCAGCGCGGCCAGCACGGCGGCGCCCGCGAGCGCACGAGTCCGATTCACGGAGAGTCCCTCACGTATGAACACGTATGGAGAAGGAAGAGTGCTCCCCTTCGCTACGCGCCGGCGGGGCAAATCGTTTACGGGGCGGCCTCAGCCTCCGAACGCGGATCGACGGTGCGCTGCACGGGGAGCGGCAGGTTCACGGTCATGGTCGTGCCGGCGCCGGGCTTCGAGTCGACCACGATGCTGCCGCCGAACATGTTCCGGACCACGCTTTGCACCACGACGAGACCCATGCCGCTCCCCTCACCGAATTCTTTGGTGGTGAAGCCCGGCTCGAAGATCCGCTCCAGGTCGGGCGCGCGGATGCCCGATCCCTCATCGCGCACCGTGAGCCGGAGCTTGGCGGCGTCCTGCATGAGGCCCACCCGGATCGGGGCCGGTCGGCCGACGGTCGCGTCCGCCGCGTTGCGGATCAGGTTCACGAGCAGGTCGTACAGCGCGTTGGGGTCCCCCTTCAGGTACACGCTCTCCAGCGTGGACTCGAACTCGAGGGGGATCCGTTTCTCCTTGAGGACGCGGCTTTCGAGCGTACAGCAAGAGCGCACGACGCGCACCGCGTCGAACCGCTCCGAGCGCGCCAGTGCCCCCCGCGCCCGGTCCTTGATCGCTCGCAGGAAGTTGACCGACCGATCGATGTCCTCGACCACCTGGCCCAGCTCGTCCAGCAGCTCCAGCCGCCGCGCCGCCGCCACCTCGGTCCAGCGTCCCACCGCCTCCATCGCGAGCTGCAGTCCTGCGCGGGCGGCGGTGAGCGGGTTGGAGAGCTCGTGGGCGATGACGCCCGGGAGCGTTGTGATGTCCTGGAGCGGATCGGCCCGGCGGGCATTCGTTTCCCCGCCGGCCGCCGGCTCCCGCCGGTCGAGCAACCCAAGGCACAGCCCCGCGAGCTCGAGGGTGAGGCGCTCGGGGCTGCGGCGCTCCCGCCCGTCGGGCGGCGGCGCCGGCGGCCGCAGGCGCACCGGCGCGATCACCCACTCGTCCCCGGCCGTTGCGCGACAGCCGACCCAGCGGCTCCCTTGCACGATGGGGATGTTCCAACGCCGCAAGGTGGCGTCCACGTCCAGCTTGGTCGCGTGGTGGGAAGGGGCGGGCTCGCTCGACGCCCGCGGCTCGGGCTCGGCGCGGGTGGAGACCTCCCACACGGTCACCGGACGGCCCCCGAGGGCCATGCTCGCCTGGCGCAGCACCTCCCGCCGGCCCTCGAGATAGGTCTCCAGTGGGCTCACCGAGGCTCCCGCAGACACACCGACCCGCCGCGGCGAGCTGCCTCTTGGGGCCGCCGGTCCGGACGGTGCATCCGTTGCAAGTGGGGGGCGCGTACTACATATGCGACGCGCGCCCTGCCCCGTCAAGCAACGGAGCGGCCCTCGTGGTGTATGTCGTTGACCCGCTTCCCTTCCGTCACGGAGGTGCACCATGGCCCTGGCTCGTCGGTCCTGCGCGTTGCTGGTGGCCACGACAATGCTGGGCCTTGCGTGCGGCGGGGGCGGCAGTACGCCGCCCGGCGCGACCCCGACGCAGATCGCCAAAGCGCCCTCAAACGACGGCGATAACCAGGTCGGACCGGCGGGCCAGTCACTGGCCACTCCTCTGGCCGTGATCGTGCGCGACGCAAGCGACAACCCGGTGCGAGGGGTCTCGGTCACCTGGGCGGCGGGTACGGGGAGCGGCTCGGTGACCTCACAGAGCAACACCGACGCGAACGGCATCGCGATTAGTATTTGGACCCTCGGTGCCAACGCCGGCGCCCAGACGGCGACGGCGTCCAAGACGGGCCTCACCGGTTCGCCCGTCAGCTTCGGCGCGACCGCGCAGATCCAGGGCGCGACGCAGATGGCGCTGAACGGCGGTGACGCGCAAGTCGGCCCGGCGACCCAAGCCCTCCCGACGTCGCTATCGATCATCGCGCAGGATCAGAACGGGACGCCCGTCCAAGGCGTCACGATCAGCTGGTCGGCGGCGAACGGCGGCTCGGTGAATCCGACCCAGAGCAGCAGTGGCGCGAACGGCGTCGCCTCGACCAAGTGGACGCTCGGCCCCAACGCGGGCAACCAGACCGCAACGGCGACGAAGACCGGCCTTTCGGGGTCGCCCGTGGCGTTCCACGCGGTGGCGCAGATCCAGGGGGCGACACGGCTCGAGGAGGCTCCCGCGAACTCGGGCAACGATCAGACGGACACCGTGCTGGCCACGCTCCCGAACCCCTACCGCGTGCTCGCGACGAACCAGGACGGCGCGCCGGTGCCGGGCGTCGCCGTGAACTGGACGGTCAGCGCCGGCGGGGGTGGGGTCTCCGCGCCGATGAGCACCACCGACGTCAACGGCATCGCGGTCATCACGCACACGTTCGGCTCCACCGCGGGCGCGCAGTCGGTGCGCGCCGCGGTGACCGGCCTGATCGGCTCGCCCGTCACATTCACCTCCACGGCACTCCCGGGCATTCCGACCCAGATCGCAAAGAACGGGGGTGACGGGCAGACGGGCGTGATCAACAGCGCGCTCCCCACGCCGCATAGCGTCATCGTGCACGATAGCCACGGTAACGTGGTACCTCAGGTACCGGTCGTGTGGGTGGCGGGGGACGGCGGCGGGTCGGTGAATCCCACCACGACGATGACCGGGAGCAACGGAGTGGCGAGCACGACGCGCACGCTCGGTCCAACCCTCGGTACCCAGACCGACACGGCGAAGACGCCAGGACTCAGCGGCTCGCCGGTCGTGTTCACGGCAACCGGCGCGTTAGCGGTGCAGGTCGGCGGCGATGTCTACAACGTCTTCTTTAGGAGCGTTCACAACGGATCTCAGAACCCGGCGGTCGATACGATCCCGGCGGGCGCGGCGATTATCTGGACTTGGGTCGGGTTGCTTTCCCACGGCGTTCACTCGACAGGCGTGCCGAGCTTCCCGAACAGCGCGATCATGAGCGGCGCGGGCAAGACGTACACGTGGACGTTCACGACAGCCGGCACCTATGCCTACGATTGTGCGGTGCATGGTACCCTGATGACCGGGCTCGTGGTCGTGCAGTAACAGCGTCGTACAGCGGTCTAGCGGCCGGCGCCTGCCGTTTTCGGGATGCCGGCCGCTTTCTTGACACGCCCCCAGTCGGCGGATAGCGTCTGCCCTCCCACAAGTTCCGAGACCATCTGGAAGCGTAGGCCCACCGGAGGAACAGGCATGCGATCCCGCCACCTGCACGGGCTCTGGTCCGTGCTGTCGCTCCTCACCCCACTCGCCCTCGCCGCCCAGCAGACGGGCTCCATCCGCGGCCGCGTCACCGACGGCGCGACCAAACAGCCGGTCGTGGACGCGCGCGTCTCGATCGAAGGCACGCTGCTGAGCGTCACCACGCGGGGGAACGGCGAATACCTCATCTCGGCCGTGCCCGCAGGCCACCACGCGGTGACGGCCCGGCGCGTGGGCTACGCCGTGGCGCGCCAAGAGGTCGACATCGTTGCCGGGGAAACGGACACGCTCGACTTCGCCCTGCGCGCCGCAGCCGTCGGCCTCGACGTGGTCGTCGTAACCGGGACGGCCGCGCCAGCCGAGACGCGGGTTCTGGGCAACAGTATCGCGACCGTGGACGGTGCCACCGTGGCTCAATCGCAGGCGGTCACAGTGGACGGCGCGCTCCAAGGCAAGCTCGCGGGCGCGCAGATCACACAGAACTCGGGCAATCCCGGCGGGGGCGGGTTTTCGGTCCGGCTGCGCGGCACCAGCTCGATCATTTCGGGGTCCGAGCCGCTCTACATTGTGGACGGCGTCATCGTAGACAACAGCTCGGACCAGCTGATCGACCTGGGAGCGCGCAGCAACGTGCAGAACCGGCTCGCAGACTTGAATCCCGCGGACATCGAGCGCATCGAGGTCATCCGTGGAGCCGCGGCCGCGGCGCTGTACGGCTCGCGGGCGAACAACGGCGTGGTTCAGATCTTCACCAAGCGGGGGCGCCCAGGCACGCCCGAGTTCACCTGGCAGACCCGGTACGCCACGCTCGACGTACCGAAACGGCTGCCGATGAACCTCTACCCCACCGACGCGGCCGGGAATCCGGTCACGCGGTACGACTACCAGAACTTCATCTTCCAGACCGGCGATGTGGTGGAGAACACCCTCGGGGTCGAAGGCGGCGACGACCGCACGACCTACTACCTCAGTGGCAACTGGACCGACGAGACGGGGCTGATCACGAACAGCGCATCCAGCCGGAAGGGCGGGCGCCTCAACTTCTCCCAGCTCCTGTACCCGACGCTGCGCGTGAGCCTGGGCGCCAATTTCGTCAACACGCACGACGAGTTCGAGCCGAACGGCGAGCAGACCACCGGCGTGATCACGGCCGTGCTCTTCACCCCCACGACGTTCAGTTTCTTCCCGGTGAGCGGCGTCTATCCCAAAGCGCCCACGGGCGCTTCGTTCGCCAACCCGCTCGACGTCATCAGGTCGTGGAAGGCGCCGCAGGACGTCAACCGCTTCATGGGGAGCGTGCGGGCCCGCTTTACGCCCACGCCGAAGCTCGCCTTCGACTACACCCTGGGCTACGACGGGTACCAGCTGGAGGTCGGGCAGCTGATCCCGCGCGGCAGCCTCAACTCCGAGCCGACGGGGCGCGCGATGTCGATCGAGCGCGATTCTCGCATCGTGAACAGCGATGCCGTCGCCTCGTTCACCCATCGGCCCAGCGAAGCTCTCGAGCTCACGTCGGCGGTGGGCTCCAACTACACCTGGCAGCGGATCGGCACCACGACCGCCGGCGCGACCGATCTCCTCCCGACGGGCGAGCTCGTAAGCTCCGGGGCGATCCCGTTGTCGGGGCAGACCCTGTTCGAGCTGGCCACGCTGGGCTTTTACGGTCAGGAGTCGGTCAACTGGCGCGACCGATTGTACGTGACCGGCGCCGTCCGGTGGGACGCGTCGTCCACCTTCGGCGCCGACCGGCGGTGGCAGGCGTATCCGAAGCTCTCCGCCTCGTACGTCTTGTCGGACGAGCCGTGGTTCGCTGCTTCCGCCGTGGGTCGCGTCTTCAGCTCGCTGCGGCTGCGCTCGGCGCTCGGGTACGCGGGCAACCAGCCCTCCCCCGCCAATGCCTATGCGGTGTTCGATTCCTACGGGAAGGCCGTCAACAGCGGACGGGTGGGAGTCGTGAACAGCGTGACGCTCGGCAACTCGGATCTGCGGCCGGAGCGGCAGCGCGAATTCGAGTTCGGTGCCGACTTCGGGTTCCGCCGCAATCGCCTCTCCCTCGAGGCGACCTACTACAACAAGCTCGTGAAGGACCTGCTGTTGTTCCGCCCGCTCGCGACGAGTACCGGGTACACGCAGCGATTCGAGAACATCGGCGAGATGTCGAACAAAGGCGTCGAGCTCTTGTTGCGCTCCATCAACGTCGAGAGCGATCGGTTACGCTGGGAAACAACCGTGACCTACAGCCGCAACCGGAACCGCGTCGAGAAGCTCACGGTCGCGCCCTTCGTCTCCGGCTACGCCAACCGGGTCGAGCAAGGTCAGCCACTGGGGTTCTTTTACGGCCGTTATTACCAGCGCGACGCGAGCGGCGCCATCCTCCTCGACGCCCTGGGCCGCCCCGTAAGCAGCACGGCGTCCCGCAAGATCGGAGATCCGAATCCTGACTGGATGGGATCCCTGCTCAACGAGGTGCAGGTCGGGCGGCACGTGCGGCTGCGCGTCCTGCTTGACGGCACCTTCGGTAACGACGTGCTGAACTTCTCGCGCCGCATCCTGGACATCTTCGGCACGGGGCGGGACGCCGAGCGCGAGCTGCTCCCGTTCGGCGACCCCGACAAGCTGCCCTCGGGCTATCTGTTCGCGCGTCGCAACATCTTCGAGGAGTACGTTGAGGACGGAAGCTTCGTCAAGCTGCGGGAGGTGTCGCTCAGCTATCGGCTCCCTGACGAGGTCGCGCGCGGGCTGCGGGCGCGCAGCGGAGAGCTCACGGTGGCCGGGCGCAACCTGTACACGTGGACCAAGTACACCGGATACGACCCCGAGATGAACCTGTTCGGCCAACTCACCCTCGAGCGCGGCAATGATTTCGCGACGGTGCCGATTCCCCGGACCTGGTCGTTCGCCGTGCGGCTCACCTACTAGCGGGCGGAGGCACCATGCGCGTGAAACTGTCCTGCTTGGTGGTCGCCGCGATGGCACTCACCGCGTGTAACCTCGACTTCACCAATCCCAATGCGCCTACGGAGAAGGAGATCCTTAACACGAGGGAGGGGATCGTGGCGCTGTCCATCGGTCTGCAGGCCCGCTACGGCGCCGGCATGATGGACTTCATCTATCCCGGCGGCCTGATCACCGACGAGCTGGGAGCGACCGCCGCCGCCCTGCCCTCCTACAAGGACGTGGAAGCGGGCGCTCCCATGGTGAATACCTTCGACGCCGTAGAAACGCCGTGGCGGTCTCACTACCGCACCATCAAGACCGCGAACGACCTGCTCGGCAACGCGGGCCACGTCGGTCTCGGCGATTCGACGCTGAGCGGCATCCTGACCATCAGCTACCTGTTCAAGGCCATGTCGCTCGGAGAGCTGCTCCAGCTGTACAAGAGCATCCCCATCAATACCTACCACGTCGACGAGCCTACGTTCGTCGACCGCGGCACGGCCCTGGCTTACGTACTCGCTTTGCTCGATTCCGCGCTCGCGCAATACAATGCGGTGCGACCCGGCAGCGAGTTCAACAACACCCTCCGGGCCACGGGCCTCGACGTCAAGAACACCATTTTTGCGATGCTCGCGCGCTACCAGCGGATCGCGGGCAACGCCGCCGCCGCCTTTGATGCCGCTGACTCGGTGAACTTGGGCGTCGTCTCGTTCATGCCGTTCAGCGACCAGGCCATCAACCCGATCCACGACCTGAGCAACCGGGCTGGGTACGTTAAGCCCGTAGACTCGCTTAGGCTCCAGGCGGAGGCCGGGGACACCGTGCGCATCCCCTACCTCGTGAAGGATTCCGCGATCGTCGGCAACCTCCAGCCACTAGACCAGTTCGTCCAATACGCGTCGAACAGCGCGCCGATCCCGTTTTACTATCCGGGCGAGGTCATGCTGATTCGTGCCGAAGCGCTGCTCGACCTCGGCGACATTCCTGGAGCGCGGGCCGCCGTGAACGCGCTCCGCATGAAATGCACCGGCGTGCCCACCAACCAGCCGCGGGCGTGCCTCAGCGCACTCGCCGACACACTGCTCGACACGGACCCCGAGGTGCGCGCCGAGATCTATCATCAGCGGCGGTTCGAGCTGTTCGCGACCGGCCTGCGGTGGGAGGATACCCGACGGCTCGGCGCCGTCGGCACCGGTGGTGGCATCGCCAACCGCTGCTGGCTGCTCTTCCCCTTGTCGGAACGGAACGTCAATCACAACGTCCCGGCAGACCCGGAGCCCGGCCCGTCCCCGGCGTTCCCGGCAACGTGCTTCTAGCGGAGGCAGGATGCGACTAGCCACGATCCTGCACGTGCTCGCCGGCACCGCGGCACTGGCAGCCTGCAACGAAGAGCCGCACGCCCCGTTCGCCCCTCCGGCCCAAGTCGGTTGGCTCCGGTTCGTCCACGCCTCCCCGGACACCGTGAACGCGAAAACAGTGAACGTGCGGATCGACGGCGTGCCACTCGCGGCGAACGTCGCGTACAAAGGCGTAGCAGGGTACGCGCTCGCGGTGGCGGGCGACCGGCTCCTCTCCGTCCGCAAGAGCGCCGACACGTCGGTGGTCCTGTTCGACCAGTCGGTGACGGTCACAACCGGCCGCTCCATCACGGTATTTGCGACGGGCATCGGGACGGATGTCGCCGCGTTGGTCCTGCCGGACGACGATCGCATTCCCATCAACGGAGCGATCCGCGTGCTCAATGCCTCGCCCACGATGGGGCCCGCCGACGTCTACATCACCGACCCGGGCGCCGATCTCAGCACCGCGACTCCGGTCGCCAGCAACCTCGCGTTCCGCGCGATCTCGGGGACAGCCTCCTCAAGCGGGGGGCAGGTCCGATTCACGACGCCGGGCACCATCACGGTCGTGCTTACTGGACCCACGCTCACATTGACGTCCGGCCAGATCCGTACCGTCGTGGCACTCGACGCACTAGGCGGGGGCACGCCTTTGACCACGGCGACGCTGGTCGATCGCTCGGTCGTCGGGCCCTAGTCCCGCCCTCGCTCGGCCCGCAGCACGTCCCAGATCCGCTCATCCTCCGGGCCGAGCACCCAGGCCGAGAAGCCGCGCAGCTTCTTCTCTCGCGCCAGGGCCAGCTCGGCGCCGAAGCTGCGCACGTCGTTCAGGAACACCCATTCGAACACGCCGCCGTTAGCGAACATGGCCCACGGCGCGGCCTGCACCGAGTCCCACTGCACCGCGGCCCCGTTTCGCTCCGCGAGGCCCGCGCCCCACGCCCAGCTCACGGTCTCGGACCACGAGCGGGCGCGCTCCGGAATCGAGGGGTCGTAGCGGCTGAACCAGTGCTCGCTCCAGAGCGGGATGCCGAGGGACAGCTTCTCCGGGGGCACGAAGCGCAGGAAGTACTCGACGTTGTCCCGCATCCACGGCAGGCCCGCGACCGGACCGGGCGGCGTGCGCCGCGTCTGCTGATCGTACGACATGAGGGAGACGAAGTCGCCCACGCGGCCGAGCGCCGCGAGGTCGTAGCCCTCGCGCCAGCTCTCATAGAGGAAGCGGTGGTACCCGGTCGGCCCGGGGGCGTCCTCCGTGCGGTGCACGACCGCGATGCTGATCCTGCACCCGGCCGCGTGGAGTGCGGTCGCCGCGTCCGTGTACCACGCGGTGAGCCGGTCGCGGTCCTGGAGGTTCACGTTCTCGATGTCGAACTGGATCCCCCAAAACCCGTTGTCGCGGCACAACCCTGCCAGGGCGCGCACGGCGCGGCCGCGGGCCGCGCTGTCGGCGAGCAGACGGCGCAGGGCCGGCTGATTGAACGCTTCGTTCACCACGAGCGGCATGACCTTCACGCCGTGGCGCTTGGCCAGGTCCAGCACCCGGCGGTCCACGCCGCCCCACACGATGCCGAGCGAGTCCACGGTGTAGACCTGGGGGCCGAGGATCGTGATCTGGTCGACGTGCTTCACGAGGCTCGCGTAGCTGTTCTCGGCGTCCACGTAGTAAAACAGCCGCTCGAGGGGCTGCTGCGCCCGCAGTCCCCACCCGGGGAGCGCGAGCCCGACACTGCAAAGAACCGTGCGGCGGAACATGCGGCGTTTGAGCCCCCTTTCTTGGCTCAGGCGGACCTATTCTATATTCTCGATTCTCGGGGATGTTATGTTGTCCCGCGGAGGGAGAGACCGCCAGGTGACGGGAGACGACACCCAGATCGCGTCGCGCCAGCGGCGCGGGCCGCACGCTCCGATCGACGGCCCGCGTGAGCGCGAGCGCGTCCGCACGGTCGCGGTTCCCGACCACGACGATATCGCCACGCTGCTCGCCGACCGGATCGTCGCGATCATCGCGCGCGAGACGGCCGCCCGGGGCCGCTGCGTGCTCGGCCTGGCCACGGGCAGCACGCCCCTGGGGATCTACCGCGAGCTGATCCGCCGCCACCAGGCGGGGGAGGTGGACTTCGCGCGCGTCGTGACCTTCAATCTCGACGAGTACTACCCGATGCCGCCGGACAGCCCGCACAGCTACCGGCGGTACATGTGGGAGAACCTCTTCGCCCACGTGAACATCCGGCCCGAGAACGTCCACCTCCCCGACGGCTGCGTCCCGCGCGAGGCGCTCGGGGAGCACTGCGCGGCCTACGAGCGGGCGATCGCGGAAGCCGGCGGGATCGACTTCCAGCTGCTGGGAATCGGGAAGAGCGGGCACATCGGCTTCAACGAGCCGGGGTCGCCGCCCGACTCACGCACGCGTCTCGTTACGCTCGACACGATCACCCGCCGGGACGCGGCGGGCGACTTCTTCGGCGAGGACAACGTGCCGCGTGAGGCGATCACCATGGGCGTGGCCACGATCCGCGAGGCCCGGGAGATCGCGCTCATCGCCACGGGCGAGCACAAGGCCGAGATCGTGCAACGGGCCGTGGAGGGAGAAGTGTCGCAGGACGTGGCGGCCACGTACCTCCAGGCGCATCCCGGCGCCACGATCTATCTGGACCTCGCCGCGGCGGCGGAGCTCACCCGCATCAAGACCCCGTGGCTGCTCGAGAGCGTGGAGTGGACGCCCGCGCTGATCGACGGCGCGGTGGTCTGGCTCGCCGAGCAGAGCGGCAAGGCGATCCTCAAGCTCACCGCGCGCGACTACACCGAGCACCACCTCAGTCCGTTGCTGGCGAAGCATGGCGCGGCGGGGCCGCTCAACGGCTCGGTGTTCAACCGCCTGAAGGAGAAGATTCGCGGGCGCTCGAAGCTGCCGTCGCGCCAGCGGATGCTGGTGTTCTCACCCCACCCCGATGACGACGTCATCTCGATGGGCGGCATCCTGCGGAAGCTGTGGGACAACGAGAACGCGATCGTCGTGGCCTACATGACGAGCGGCAACATCGCCGTCTTCGATCACGACGTGCGGCGCCATCTCGATTTCGTGGAGCGCGCGGCGGAGTCGCTCGGCCTCGACCGGGCGGCGGTGCAGCGGCTGCGGGCGGCCGTCGAGGCGAGCTTCGAGGGCAAGGCGCCGGGAGACGTGGATCTGCCGGTGGTGCAGGACATCAAGCGGATGATCCGGGAGTCGGAAGCCATCGCGGCGCTCGAGGAGGTGGGGCTGCCGCGCAGCGCCGCGCGGTTCCTGAACCTGCCGTTCTACCGCACGGGAGAAGTGCGCAAACGGCCGGTCGGCCCGGAAGACGTCGCCCTGGTGCGCGGCCTGCTCGACGAGACTCGCCCGGAGCTCGTGTTCGTGGCCGGCGACCTGTCCGATCCCCACGGCACGCACCGCATGTGCAAGGCGGCCGTCGAGCAGGCGCTCGACGGCTGGGCGGGACCACGGCCCGAGGTGTGGTTGTACCGCGGCGCGTGGCAGGAATGGTCCATCACCGAAGCCGACGTGCTGGTCCCGCTCTCCCAGGACGAGCTGCGGGCGAAGATCCTGGCGATCTTCAAGCACCAGTCGCAGAAGGACACCGCGCCGTTTCCCGGCGCGCACGACGATCGCGAGTTCTGGGAGCGCGTCGAAGCGCGGAACCTCGAGACCGCGGCCCGCGCCGACCGCCTCGGGCTGGCGGAGTACTATGCCATGGAAGCCTACCGCATCCTCAAACCGAAGGAGGCAGGCCAATGAACACGATGACCACCCGTGCGTTGAGTCTGGCGGTGGTGGTGGCCGCGTGGACCTTGATCTCAGAAATGGCGAGGGTGCCCCTCTCGCTGTGGCCCGTGATCGTCGCCCTGGGATGCTTCCTCGCCTCGGGCGGCGGCGTTCCCGGCCTCCAGAAGACGGTGGCGGGCACCGCGTCCGGCGTGGCCTGGGCGGTGATCGCCCACGCGGTCGCCGGCGCGTTGGGACGGCAGGACATCGTGGAGGCGCTGGTGCTCGGCGGGGCGGTCTTCTTGATGGTGATGCAGCAGCGCGTCCCGCTGCTCTCGTATACCGCCGGCGCGGTCGCGGGCGCGGGGGTCGCGATGGGCCTCAGGGCCGTCAGCCTCCAGGGCGGGATCCGCGTGGCCGTCGCCCTCGCGGTGGGCGCGGCGCTCGGCTACGTCGCCGAGTGGCTCGCCGGTATGATCCGGGCGCGGAGCGCCTGATCGTGACGCATGATGGACCAGCGGGACGCTGATACCCGCGCCGCCTCGCGACGCCTGCTCGCGACGAGCGAGCGCGAGCTGCAGCGGATCGTCCTCGACATGCACGACGGCCCGGTGCAGGACATCTTCGCCGCCCTGTCTCAGCTGCAGGTGCTCGAGCGCGCGCTCGCCGGCGACCCCCAATCGCAGCAGCGCGCGCGGCAGGCCGTCCGGCTGTTGGAAAGCGCGCTCGGTGAGATCCGCAACTTCATCGGCGCCTTCCGGCCGCCGGGCTTCGAGCGCCGCGCGCTGGGCGAGATCGTCGAAGGTCTCGCCGTGCAGCACGAGACCCTGACCAACCAGGCCGTCGAGCTGCAACTGCCGGAGGACCTGGGGGACTGCGTGCTGCCGACGAAGATCGCGATCTACCGTATTCTCCAGGAAGGGCTCGCGAACGGCCACCGCCACTCGGGCGCGTCACGTCAGCGCGTCAGCGTCGCGCGCCGCGGCGGCTCGCTCGAGCTGACCGTGTCGGACGACGGCCGCGGCTTCGACCCCAAAGGGGTGCTGGCGAGCGAGGAGGACGTCGGCGTGGAGGGCGGGCACTTCGGCCTGCGGGGGATCCAGGACCGCGTGGAGATGCTGGGCGGCACGTTCGCGCTCGACAGCGCACCCAACCGGGGAACGTCGCTCACCGTCACGCTCCCGGCGGAGTGAGTCGCGGGCCATGATCCGCGTGCTGCTCGCCGACGATCACGCGATCGTGCTCGAGGGCATCCGCGCGCTGCTCGAGGGGGAACCGGAGATCAAAGTCGTCGCGTGGACCACCGACGGCACCGAGGTCGAGAAACTGGTGCAGCAGCACAAACCCGACGTCGTGGTGCTCGACCTCGAGCTCACCAACATCAAGGGCACGCAGGTGATCGCGGCGCTGCGCGAGCTGCCCGCGCCGCCCAAAGTCTTGGTGCTCACCGCCTACAACGACGGCGAATCGCTCCGCTCGGCGCTCGACGCCGGTGCCGACGGCCTGGCCCTGAAGACCGAGTCACCGCAGCAGACCCTCACCGCCATTCGACAGGTGCACGGGGGCCAGCTCGTGTTCCCGCAGGCGGCGCGTCGCTGGATCGAGGGCCGGGCGCTGGGCACCCCGGGCGACTTGACGCCGCGGGAGCGCGAGGTGTGGGCGCTCGTCGCGGGGGGACTCACGAACCCGCAGATCGCCGAGCGCCTGGGGCTCTCGGACAACACGGTGAAGTTCCACGTGCAGCATCTCTTTTCCAAGCTGGGCGTGAAGAACCGCACGGAAGCCGCGCTCAAGTACGCTCACGGCCCCCCTCGGTAGGCCACGTAGATCCGCGTCGCCCAGCACCAGCGACTGCCCCGCTTCTCGAGATGGATGCTCCCCGCCGCGGCGAGCGCCTCGATCTCGCCGAAGTGCGCCAGTAACTCCTCACCCAATGGATACCACTGCTCCTCCACCTGCTCGACCGTCGCGAACCGGGCCCGCGCCCGCTCGAGCACCGTCGCCTCGCGCGACAGCGTGAGCACCGGAAACACGAGCTGGCCTCGGGGCGCCAGAAAGTCCGGCGCCCGCTCGAGCACCTCGAGGATCCAGCGCGTGCCGTCCGGCCCGGCGTCGCTCGGCACGGCGGGGGGATACCAGCCCGAAGCCCGGGCGATCGACTCGGCCACGCCCGCCACGTCGTCCACGATCAGGTCGAAGCGCTCCCCCGCCCAGGGCTCGAACAGGCTGCCGCGGCGGCAGTCCAGCGTGACCCCGTTGCGCTCGGCGTTGTAGCGCGCGAGCCGCACTGCGGCGGCGCTCAAATCGGAGGCGCACACGCGGGGAGCGGCGGGCAGAAGCTTCCCGAGCACGACGCCCACAATGCCGCAGCCGCAGCCCAGGTCGAGTACCGAGCGGGGCGATGAGATGCGGGCGAGCTCGCGGCGCGCCGCCCGCAGCAGCAGTACGGTGGTCGAGGTCGGATGAAATACGTCGGGGGCGGTCGCGACCGTGACGGCGTCGGTGTCGCCGAGCTTCTTGTCGCGGTAACTGAATTCAGTGGGCACGGTCGCCGTCACAGGTGGACTCATGTGAAATAATTCACATAACGGCCCGGAGGATAGCCCCCAGCGCGGCACGGCAGGACACGCTTTGGGGTGACCGGCGCCCACTCCCCCAGGTGGGGAACCGTAACCGCATGGACGCGCGCGGATTACGCCTGATCCCCGCGGCCGCGTGCTTGACAGTTCCGGCGGGCGTCCCTACCGTGGGGCCGGCTTCACGGTGCACCGGAATCTTCTCGCTTGACCCGTGCAGTCTTCGGGAAGAGGCTGGATGCCACAATACGCTGGTCCGCGCAGTGCGCTGGAACGGCTCTCCCGCCACCCCGTCCGGGTGGCCACGGGAGCCGTTTTCGCTTTTCGTCCTCACTTAAGAGGAGGCTGGGACGTATGGACATGCTGATGGCGCTGGCGGTAAGCATCGGGGTGCTGATCGCCGTGTGGGTGAAGGTCGGCGCGATGGCGAGTCTCGCCGTTCCGGCGGGGATCGTCGCGTGGGCCTGTTTCTTCGCCGCCGGCGGCAAGACGATGGGATTGCAGAAGACCGTCGCGTCCAACCTTTCGGGTGTCGTTTGGGTATGGCTCGCGATGACCCTGATCGGGGCGATGAACATGGGAAACATCGCCTGGATCATCATCGGTGTGGTCGCCTTCCTGCTCGTCATCCAGTCGAAGGTGGCCATCCTCTCTTTCATCCCCGGCGCGTTCTGCGGGGCGGCGGTCACGGCCTGGGCCGCGCCGACGGACCCCAAAGGGTACGTGATGGTGGCGGTCGCGCTCGTCGCGGGCGCAGTCCTGGGCTACATCTCGGAGATGGGCGCCGGAATGATCGCGAAGAAAGCCTAGACCCGAAAGGAACGCGGAAGTCGTTGTGGCGAGCGCGCCGCACGCGGCGCGCTCGTCGTACTTGACAGGTCGTTGAGTCAGCCGGAAACTCAACCCTCCACCAGCGCCCTGAGGGAGTTATGACTGCTCCGCAACTCGCCACGAAGGACCTGCGGCGCGTCGTCATCGCCGCAGCTGTCGGCAACGTGATCGAGTGGTACGACTTCTATATCTTCGGCAGCCTGGCAGCGCTCCTGTCGGTCAAGTTTTTCGCGGCCGGCGCCGCCGGAAGCGCGCTCATCAAGACGGTCGGAACCTTCACTGCCGGCTTCCTGATCCGCCCGTTCGGAGCCTTCGTGTTCGGCCGCATCGGCGACATCGTGGGCCGCAAGTACACGTTCCTCATTACGCTGAGCGGCATGGGTCTGGCGACGGCTTTCATCGGCCTCGTGCCGAGCTACGCCCAGATCGGCGCAGCGGCGGGGTTTATCCTGTTGTTCCTGCGGCTCATCCAGGGCCTGTGCCTCGGGGGCGAGTATGGCGGCGCCATCACGTACGTCGCCGAGCATGCGCCCGACGATAAACGGGGCTACTACACCGGCTGGCTCCAGACGTCGCCGACGCTCGGGATCGTGGTGTCCCTGGTGGTCATCATCGTGACGCGCGAGGTGCTGGGGACCGAAGCGTTCACCGCGTGGGGATGGCGCATCCCGTTCCTGCTCTCACTGCTCATGGTCGCGATCGCTATCTACATCCGGCTGCAGCTCCAGGAGACGCCGATCTTCCAGGCCATCAAGGCAAAGGGACAGACGGCGGCCAATCCGTGGCGCGAGGCCTTCTGGAGTCAGAACGTCAGATACGTGCTGATCGCCAGCATCGTCGTGATCGGCGAGGGGGTCGTGTGGTACAGCGGCCAGTTCTGGGCGCTCTATTTCATCCAACAGGTGCAGAAGCCTGATGTTCTACACCCGGCCCTCATCACGGGCGCCGCGCTGCTCATCGCCACGCCGTCGCTCATCTTCTTCGGCTGGCTCTCTGACCGGATCGGTCGCAAGCCGATCATCCTTGCCGGGTTCTTCCTCGCGGCCGTCACGTACTACCCGCTCTATATGGCGCTCGGCAACGCCGCCAACCCGGCCAACATCAACTATCCGCTGTCGATCTTGATCGTCGCGATCATGGTCTCCTACGTGGGCATGGTGTACGGCCCGATCGGAGCGTTCCTCGCCGAGTACTTCCCGGCGCGCATCCGGTATTCGTCGGTGTCGGTGCCATATCACATCGGCAACGGCTGGGGCGGCGGACTGGTGCCCGTCATCACGACCGCGGCGTACGTGACCGCGCAGACAGCGGGGCTATCCATGTCCCAGAGCCTGGGCCACGCACTGGTCTATCCCATCGCGGTGCCGGCAGTGGCGTTCCTGCTGAGCCTGTTCCTGATGCCGGAGACACGCAAGATCAGTATCTGGCAGCCGGCGGAGGTGCGGGCAGGAGCCCGGGGCTGACTGAACGGTAGGGGCGCAGCATGCTGCGCCCCTACCTCCGCCATCACTTCACGATCGTGAGCCCGTGCGGCACCGCGCCCGGGAAGACGTAGGCATACAGCAACACGATCACGCCCACGACCGCGCCCAGCGCGACCGAATGCCAGAACACCCACCGGAAAATCGTCCCCTCGTTTCCCACTTGATTGGTCGCCGACGTCGCCACCGTGATGGACTGCGCGTCCACCATCTTGCCCATCACGCCGCCGGCCGAGTTCGCGGCGCACATGAGCACGGGGTCGAGGTTGAGCTGCTGCGCGGTGATCCGCTGTAGGCTGCCGAACAACGCATTCGACGAGGTGTCGCTACCCGTCAGCGCCACGCCGAGCCACCCGAGAAACGTGCCGAAGAAGGGGAACAGCCATCCGGTGCGCGTGAATGCCAGCCCCAGCACGGCGTCCAATCCCGAGTAGCGGGTGGTGAACCCCAGCCCCAGCATGAAGGAAATCGCGATCACCGCCAGCTTCATGCGCTTGAGGGTCCGCCAGAAGATCTCCGCCAGCTGTCGCGGGCGCAGGCCGAGCAGCAGCCCGGCGACGATCGCGGCGAAGAAGCAGCCGGTGCCGGTAGCCGAGAGCCAGTTGAAATCGTACCGCGCCGCTTCGGGGGTGAGTTTGGTCACGACTGGCGCGGCGCGCGTCACCGCGAGGTGCAGGTAAGGCACGTCCCAGATCGGCGTGGTGGCGCGGTTCATCGCCCCCTTGACGGCCGGCAGACCCCACACGAGCACGAAGACCGAGAGGATGGCGAACGGCATCCAGGCCTTGATGACCTGACGCGCGGTGTGCCGGCGCGCGCCCGGCACCGCGGACGTCCCTGCTCGCTCGTGCTCGAGCCTCCAGATCCGCTTCGGTTGCCAGAACCGCAGGAAGATCACAGTGGCGACGAGGGAGATGACCCCGCCGGCGATATCGACGAGGTTCGAGTCCACATGGTTGGACCAGAGATACTGCGTCGCACTGAACGAAACTCCCACCACCAGGATGGCCGGCAGCACCTCGAACGTTTCGCTCCAGCTCACCATCGCGCGGACCAGCCAGAAGGGCACGATGATGCCAGTGATGGGAAGAATGCGGCCGATCATCGCGCTCAGGTCCGATTCCGGCAGGCCTGAGACCGCCGCCAGCGTGTGCACGGGTGTGCCGATGGCGCCCCACGCGACGGGCGACGTGTTGGCGAGCAGATTCAGCGCCGCGGCCGCGGCGTGGAACGGCTGGAACCCGAGTCCGATCATGAAGGCGCCCGCGATCGCCACAGGCGCCCCGAACCCCGCCGCGCCCTCGATGAAGGCGCCGAAGCAGAAGGCCACCAGCAGCAGCTGCAGGCGCCGATCGGCAGTGATCCCGGCCACCGATTCCTTCATGATCTCGAACTGGCCGGTGTGAACGGATACGTCGTAGAGGTACACCGCTGCGAGGACGATCCAGGCGATTTTTACGACCCCGAAGCCGACCCCGTAGACGAAGCTCATCCCCGCGAGCCGGAACGGCATCCCGAAGACCGTGACGGCGACGACGACCGCCGTCGCTGCGCCCGCGATCGCACACCAGTGTGGCTTCACTCTCAGGCCGGCCAACAAGCCGAACAGCACCAGGATCGGCAATGCGGCCACGAGAGTCGAAAGAATCCAGTTGTGCAGTGGATCGTATACCTGGGTCCAGGCCATGATTCACTCCCCCTTTGCTCGAAGCTGCAGGTGCTGGGCTCCGGCGGGATTTGTGGGCCGGAGGGGGATTTGTCAATCCGCGTGCGCCGCTACTCCAGGCGCACCCTCCACAGGACGGCGCGAATCCGGGCGGTGGCGTCGTGGCTGTGTCCGGCGATCTGCAGTAGGGGCGCAGCATGCTGCGCCCCTACAACGTCGGAGACGCCGACCGCAGCGCTGTGCTCACCCCCGTCGAGTGTCCCCAGGTCCACGAGGCTCCCGTCCGGAGTGCGGAGAAACGCATGGGTGACGGGCTGGCCCCGGCGGTCGGTCTCCCCCGTCTGGCTCACGCCCACGATGTAGCCGGCATCGTTGACGTCGTTGGCGCAGCTCGTCCGTCCGCCGAGCGTGCCCAGATCTACGAGGCCGGCGTGCTCGGTCCACAAAAACGCGCGACCGCTTCCCCCCACCACCGCATCGCTGTTGTTGATCGCCAGCGCCATGCTCGCGCCTCCCCCTCCCCCGCCCCCTTCCCCCAGGGTTCCGAGATCCCGCATGCCATCCGCCGCCGTCCACAGGAAGGCGCGTGGCTGACCCGCGTGCGTCTCCGCGAAGCCCACGACTGCACCGCGGTCGTTCACGTCGTGCGCGATGCTCGTCGGCCCGCCCAGCGTCGCGAGATCGAGCATCCTGCCCGGCTCGGGGACGAAGAAGGCGTGCTTCGCGACCGCGCCGCCGATCCTGCTGTGGCCAGCCACTTGCCCCAGCCGGTTGACTGCCAGCGCCTCACTCTCGTTCCCCCCCAGCGTGCCGAGGTCGAAGCTCGTGCCCTCGGACAGCAGGTACGCGTGAAAGTCGCCGAATCCGGTGTCCCCTCCGCCCACGATCTCTCCCAGCTCGCTGATGTCGTTGGCCGAGCAGTTCACCCCTGTGAATGGGCTGAGGTCGGCGATCCCCGGGCCCTCCTTCCAGAGGAACGCCCGGCTGCGGCCCAACCCGTCCCGGCTGGTGCCGACGACGTGACCCAGCCGGTTCACCGCCTTCGCCTGGCTGACCGGGCCGCCCAGTGTGCCGAGCTCGTGGATCGAGACTACCGCCGCCCGAGCCGCGTGCTGGCCCACAGTCCTGCCTCCACCGCCGTGTCCGTCGTGGGTCCGTCGAACCGACGCACCAGAATAGCAGGGCGACCGTTCGCGCTCACCGCGACCATATGAAGGATCGAGACCTCGCCCTCGGCCGGGCTGTAGCGCAGTCGCAGCTGGGCCCCGCCCGCTTCGCCCGCCGAGCCGAGCGGGATCGCCGGCCGCGCGCGCGCGTTGTACTCGTCCACCCAAGCCTGCAGCACGTCCATCGCATCTTTCTGCGGTGCTTCCCCGGCCATGCTGCGCCCCTTTCCGGAGTGGCCCCTTCAGCGGGTTGAGTCGGCGTCGGTCGCCGTCTGAAGCTGATGCAGAATCAGGTCCCCCTGCCCGGTCTCGAGGAGTTGGTAGCGCAGCTCGCCGAGCTGGTCGCGCACCACGGCCTGGGCGCAGTAGGCGGGGAGCCACGCCGGATAGTGGCCGGGGGTGCCCCAACCGCTCGTGTCGAACGCCGTCCGCCCGTCCGTCACTCGGAGGAGCGCGATGGCGCTCTGCTGCGCGGCCCGCCCGGCGTCCGGCTCGAAGACCGGCGTTCCGAAGAGAATCCCCAGTTGGGCGCCTGCTTCCGCGACGTGGTCCCTCAAGGACTGAACTTCGGCGGGTCCGATGGATGCCTGCTGCCGCCGGCAGGCGATGAGCGCCCGTCGCCGCCACGGTGCGCGGCTCACTACGCCCGCGAGCTCAAGAAGATAGCCCCGCTCAGGCTCGGGCAGGGTCGCGCGGCGATGCGTGTGCAACTCGGAGACCTCGAGCCCGACCTTGCGCAGCTCACGCACCACCAGGATTTCGAAATACTCGGGCGTCAAGTCGGGCAGCTCATCCATCGAGCGGACTCTAGGGCAAGGACGGGGACGCCGCCAGACCCGATCGGAGGGCCGTCACCGCCCGCGACAGCAGGGGTTGCGCCCTCCAAACCATGTCCGTATATCATCCGGGAGTCGGCGACGAAGCTTCGCGCACCCACCTCAATCTTCGAGCGCGGAGGAGTGTATGCAGGTCAGTCGACGGGATTTCCTGCGGCTCACGGCGAGCGCCGGAGCGGGAACGGCGATTGGCGGCCTGGTCGGGCTCGGTGTGTCCCTGGCGCCAGCCACGGCGCGAGCGCAGGAGCTGCGGATCAAGGACGCCAAGACGACGCCGAGCATCTGCCCGTTCTGCTCAGTCGGGTGTGCGACGCTGGTCCACACGGTCAACGGCAGGATCGTCAACATCGAGGGCGATCCGCGCAGCCCGCACAACGAAGGCACCCTCTGCCCCAAGGGCGCTGCGATCTACCAGCTCCACATGAATCCCAACCGAGCCACGAAGGTGTTGCATCGCAAACCCGGCGCCACGGACTGGGAGGTCGTCGAGCTCGAGTGGGCCATGGATCGCGTAGGCGAGCTCATCAAGAAGACGCGCGACGAGACGTTCATCGAGAAGCTCCCGAACGGGAAGCTCGTGAACATGACGCCGGCCATCTTCGCCCTCGGTGGCGCGACGCTCGACAACGAGTTCAACCACGTGTGTCAGAAGTTCTGGCGCGGAATCGGCGTCGTCGCCATCGAGAATCAGGCCAGGATATGACACAGCTCTAGCGTCCCCGGTCTGGGGACACGGTTCGGTCGGGGCGCGGCGACCCTGTATCCGCGCAACCTCGAGCACACCGACTGCTTCGTCATCATGGGCTCGAACATGGCGGAGTGCCACCCGGTGGCGTTCCGCTGGCCGATGAAGGCGAAGCTGAACGGGGCGAAGCTGATCCACGTCGACCCGCGCTTCACCCGCACCAGCGCCGTCGCAGACCTCCACGTGCCGATCCGCGCGGGCTCGGACATCGCGTTCCTCGGCGGGCTGATCAATCACGTCGTCAACAGCAAGCGGTGGAACTCCGACCCCTTCTTCAAGGAGTTCGTGGTCAATTACACCAACGCCGCGACGATCATCAGTGAGGACTTCAAGGACACCGAGGAGCTGGATGGCGTGTTCTCCGGGTTGGTGAAATTCTCGGAGCCGCCGTTCTGGCCGTACAACGGGCTCGAGGGCCGGTACGACAACGCCACCTGGGCGTACAAGCGCGGGCCGAAGGCTGCAGGGCCGGTCACGAAAGACCTGATCGCGAAGCGCGCCGGCCCGCCGTTCGACGATCTGGTGCGTTCGCTCAAGCCCGGGCCGGCCGAAAAGGACCCGACGCTGCAGCACCCGCATTGCGTCTTCCAGATCCTGAAGCGGCACTTTGCCCGCTACACGCCGGAGATGGTGGAGCAGGTCTGCGGCTCGCCCAGGGAGAAGTTCCTCAAGGTGGCCGAGATGCTGCTCGAGAATTCGGGCCGCGACCGCACCAGCGCGTTCGCCTACGCGGTGGCGTGGACCCAGCACACCTACGGCGTGCAGATGATCAGCTGCTGCGCCCTGCTCCAGCTGCTGCTCGGCAACATCGGCCGGCCCGGCGCCGGGGTCATGGCGCTGCGCGGCCATGCGGCGATCCAGGGTTCGACCGACGTGCCCACCCTGTACCACAGCATCCACGGATACATGAACGCCCCCTCGGCGCTGCGGCCGCACGAGACGCTGCGGGATTACATGGCGGCCGAGACCAGCCCCACCAGCTATTACGGCAACCTGCCCAAGTTCCTCGTTTCGTACTTCAAGTCGATGTACGGCGCCGCCGCGACCGCGGAGAACGATTTCGGCTACGATTGGCACCCCAAGATCCTGGGCGATCACTCCCACATCGCCAGCTTCGCCGCGATGGCCGAGGGCAAGGTGAAGGGGATGTGCTGCGTGGGTCAGAATCCCGCCACCTCGCTCAACGGCGTGGCGACGCGGCAGGCGCTGCGGCAGCTCGACTGGCTCGTGGTCAAGGACAACTGGCTCACCGAGACGGCGACGTACTGGTACCTCGGGCCGGAGGTCAAGAACGGCGAGGTGAAGATCGGCGACAACAAGACCGAGATCTTCTTCTTCCCCTCAACCCAGATCGCCGAGTACGACGGCAGCTTCACCAACACGCAGCGGATGCTGCAGTGGCACTCCTTCGCCGCGAAGGCGCCCGGGGATTGCCGCACCGACAGCTGGTTCTACCACAACCTGGCGAAGCGGCTCAAGAAGGCGTACGCCGGCTCGAAGCTGTCGCGTGACCAGGGCTGGAACAACGTCACGTGGGATTTCGATCCGGATGCGGGCGAGGAGCCGCTGTACCCCGGTGAGATCAGCGCGCGCAAAGTGCTGCGGGAGATCAACGGCTATCAGACGGCCGATCCGAAGCAGCACTTGAAGGGCTTCGGCGAGCTGAAGGACGACGGGTCGACGACCTGCGCGTCGTGGATCTACTGCGGCTGCTACCCGGCGTGGGATCAGAACCTCACGGCGCGGCGCGAGCCCGATCCGCCGGGCGTGCCGGGCGCGCACCTCAAGTGGGGCTGGGCGTGGCCCGCAAACCGCCGCGTCATGTACAACCGCGCCTCCGCCGACCTGAAGGGCAACCCCTGGAGCGAGCGCAAGCGCTGGGTCTGGTGGGATCCGACCTTCGTGAACCCGCCCGATCCGAAGACCAAGAAGCCGGTACCCAAGGGAAAATGGGTAGGCTACGACGTGCCCGACTTCGGGGCGACCAAGGCGCCGGACGCGCAACCCAAGCCGGACGGCATCGGCCTCGACGCCCTGTCGGGCACCCAGCCGTTCATCATGCGGGCCGACGGCCGAGGCTGGCTGTTCGTGCCCGCCGGCCTCGTGGACGGGCCGCTGCCGACCCATTACGAGCCGCATGAGTCCCCCATCCAGAACCCGCTCTACAAGCAGCAGACCAGCCCGGTGCACAAGGTCTGGGCGCCGGGCAAGCCGTACAACAAGCTCGCGGTGGTGGGCGACCCGAAGTTCCCGTACGTCATCAGCACGTACCGGCTCACCGAACATTACCTGGCGGGCGCGATGAGCCGCTGGCTGCCGTGGCTTGCCGAGCTGCAGCCGGAGCTGTTCATCGAGATCGGCAAGGGGCTCGCCCAGGAGAAGGGGATCAGGAACCTCGATTGGGTCGTCGTCTCGAGCCCGCGCGGGCACGTCCGCGCGAAGGCGCTGGTCACCGATCGCATCGGGGTGATGCACGTGGCCGGCAAGCGCATCCACCACGTCGGCATGCCCTGGCACTGGGGCTGGATGGGGCTCTCCACCGGCGATGTGGTCAACGACCTCACCGCCTGGGTCGGCGATCCCAACGTGTCAATCCACGAGGGCAAAGCGTTCGTCTGCAACGTGGAGAAGGCGTGATATGCCCGAGCCCATGGGATTCTTCACCGACACCACGGTTTGCATCGGTTGCAAAGCGTGCGAGGTCGCGTGCAAGGAATGGAACCAGCTCCCGGCGGAGAACGGCGGCATCCGGGAGCTGAGCGGGGACAGCTACGACAACACCCGCCGGCTGGACGGCATCCACTGGCGGCACGTGCGCTTCATCGAGCAGTTCAAGGGCCCGTACGACGGCCGCTGGCTGATGATGAGCGACGTGTGCAAGCACTGCGTGCAGGCGGGATGCCTCGAGGTGTGCCCGACGGGCGCCATCATCCGCACCCAGTTCGACACCGTGGTGATCCAGTCCGACGTCTGCAACGGCTGCCGCGCGTGCATCGCCGCCTGCCCGTTCGGCGTGATCGACATCAACCCGGTCTCGGGCACGGCGCAGAAATGCACCCTGTGCTACGATCGGCTCAAGGTCGGGCTCGAGCCCGCGTGCTCGAAGGCGTGCCCGACCGACTCGATCCAGTTCGGGTCGATCGCCGAGCTGCGGGCGCGGGCACACAAGCGCGTCGACCAGCTCAAGGCGCAGGGTGTCAAAGCGGAGCTGTACGGCGCCGAGCCGAACGGGCCCCTGGGCGGCCTCAACTCGTTCTACCTGCTGGTGGACGAGCCGGAGGTGTACGGGCTGCCGCGGCACCCGCAGCTGCCGACACGGAACCTCGGCAAGAGCGCCGGCTTCTCCGTGGCGAGCGCCGCGGTGCTCGGGCTGCTCGCGCTCGTCGGCCTGCGCAAGCGCCGCATGGACGAGCAGGGCCGGACGGGTGAGCCGGGCCCGAACCCGCCATCCTGGAGCTAGCGCCATGTCCGACACCTTCTTCAGCGGCGCGCCACACTGGACGTGGTTCATCATCCCGTACTTCTATATCGGCGGGCTGGCCGGCGGCGCCTGCTTCCTGGCGGCCATCGTGGACCTGTTCGGCACGCCGGAGGACCGCCCCGTCGTCCGCACCGGATACCGCGTCGCCGCCGCCGGCGCGATCCTCTCGGGCCTGCTCCTGACGGTCGATCTCGGCCAGCCGCTGCGCTTCTGGCACATGCTGTTCCAGTCCGCGAACTTCCCGGCCGTCATATTCAAGGCGTGGTCGCCCATCTCGTTCGGGGCGTGGGGGATTCTCTTGTTCGGGCTGTTCTCGGTGCTGGCCGCCCTCGGTGTCATGGCCGAGGAGGGGCGGCTCAGGAACCCCACGCTCCGCGCGGTGGGCGGGGTCGTACGCGGTGGTGTGGCCAAACTGGTCGCGGCCCTCGCCGGCGTACTCGGCATCTTCATCGCCGGGTACACGGGGGTCCTCCTCTCGGTCACCAACCGACCCATCTGGGCGGACAGCCCGTGGCTGGGCGCGCTGTTCGTCGCGTCGGGCGCGTCCACGGGGGCTGCCGCGCTCATTCTCCTGGCGCCGCGGCGCGGCGCCACCGAGGCGTCAGTGCACCGGCTTTCCGCGTTCGACACCCGGGCGCTCGTAGTCGAGCTGCTCATTCTGGTCGTCTTCCTGGCGTCACTCGGCTCGCTCAACCGGGTGTGGGTGAGCTTCTGGGGACTGCTGCTGCTCGTGGGCGTGATCGGAGCGGGGATCCTGGTACCGCTCGGCCTGCACGTGAAGCCCGTGAGCTTCGGCAGCCTCGCGGCGCGACCGGTGGCGAGCGCCGCCAAGCTCGTGCTCCTCGGCGGCTTCCTGCTGCGGCTCGCCACGATGCTCGCCTCCGAGGGGATTGAGCGCTACCGTGTGGCCGCGGGGATGTAGCATGATGACGACTCGCCGTTGGTGGCTGGCGTTGATCCTGACCGGCTTGGTGGGGGGGGGCTGCGCGAGCCCCGAGGCTGCGCGCGTGCGGGGAGGCGGACCCGGCGGCGACACGGGCAACCACGACCCCGTCGCCGAGCTGCATCAGGGCGCGAAGATGTACTACCGCACACCCTGCCGCACCGTAAAGGTGAAATGCTCTGGCCCCATGCCAGTTTTCGGCGCGCCCGGAACGTAGAAGTCCAACAGCGGGTGGCTGAGGCCCGCCGCGAAAGGCCCGAGTCCGAAGCGTGGCTCGGGCTTTTGGAGTCGGCACTGGGCGAAAGCGAGGACGGCGCCGCGTGGCGGGCAGTCGTGGCGCAACCGGCGGCGGACCGACCCGTCAAGGCGCCGCTCTTGTCCCGGGCTCGGATCACCGTTCACGGGCGGGCCGCCCGGAAGTGGGTGCGCCGCCTCTTCAAGCGCGCCGCCCGGACGAACGGGGGCGCGGGCGGGCGGTGGATCGACGAGATCGCCCTGCTCGAGGCCGCAGTGAACCAGGACGACGCGCGCATCGACGCCCTCGTGGGGGGGGGCGCAGACCCGCACGCCGTCCGCGTCGTGGGACAGATAGCGGCCCTGCCGCTGTTACGGGCGTGCGCCCGCAGCCTGGCGGGCGAGCTGCCAGCGACGTGGTGGGAAGGCTACTGTCCGCTGTGCGGGGCCTGGCCCGTGCTGGCGGAATACACGGGGCTCGAGCACAAGCGGCAACTGCGCTGCGGCCGCTGCGGCACGCAATGGGCGATCCCGATGCTGCGCTGCGTCTTCTGCGACGAGACCGACCATGAGCAGCTCGGCTATCTCACGCCAGAAGGCAGCGAGCAGATGCGAAAGGTGGAAGTCTGTAACACGTGCAAGGGTTATCTGAAGGGGCTTACCACGGTGCGCCCCCTCGTTGCGGAGGCGATCCTGCTGGACGACCTCATGACGGTCCCGCTGGACGTTGCAGCCCTGGAGCGGGGCTTCCACCGGCCCGAGCGGCCGGCGTACGCGCTCGAGGCCCGGATCACCGAGCGGCGGCGTGCCACGCTGTTCGGACTCATGTTCGGTCGACGCTAGGGCGGCATGTGACCGACGGCATCAGGGCCCGCCCCGCCGAGGTGTGTCGCGAGCTGCTCGCCGCCCTCGAGGCGTCGGAGGGAAAACGCCGGCGCCGCAAGCGTGACACAACCCCCGACGCGATCGGGCTGGCGATCAAGCGGGAGCTGCTCGAACGGGCGGTCGCCGCCGACCCCGAGCCGCATGAGTTCGAGGCCTGGCTGCACGAGCAGTGCCTGGCCGCCGGAGGCGCCGAGGGCGGAGTACGGGCGATGGCGCTCTCGATCTTCGAGGAATGGCGGCTGGCACAGGAAGCCGACTCGTTCCGGACGTGGTTGGCCCGCGGGGCGCCGTCGGACGACGCGCTCCTCGACCAGCCGGCGCCAGAAGGCGACCAGACGAGGACACGGGGGCCGGGGGGGCCGTCAAACACCAGTCGTTAGCGAGGGACACCATGCACGTCGGTGCGCGTATGCAGGTTGCAGTTCTCAGTGGCGCTTTGCTCACGCTCGTGGCCTGCGGCGGAAAGGCCGCCCGCGGCCGGGCCGCCTACAGCGGCGCGCCGCCGGAGGTGCTGAAGCCACTCCAGGTACCCGAGAGCCCGTACTACCTCATCTACTCCCCGCCGGTCAACCTGGCGAAACCGCCGGATACCACGGCCCACGGGCGGAAGCCCCGGAGCTAACGTCCCGACGGTGGCTGGCATCGAGATCCGGAACCTCAGAAAACAGTTTGGTGACTTGCACGCGGTCGACGGGGTGGACCTCTCGATCCGCGACGGTGAATTTCTCGTCCTGCTCGGCTCCTCGGGCTCCGGGAAGACCACCCTGCTCCGCATGATCGCGGGGTTGGAGCGACCCACCTCGGGCGAGATTCACATCGGGGGCGAGCGCGTGGACGGCGACGTGCCGCCGAGAGCCCGGGGGATCGCCATGGTGTTCCAGAGCTACGCGCTCTACCCGCACCGCACCGTGTTCCAGAACATCGCCTTTCCCCTCGAAGCGATCCGCTTGCCGCGCAAGCAGATCGAGGAGAAGGTGCGGTGGGCGGCCGAGCTGTTCAGCATCTCCCGCTACCTCGATCGCTATCCCCGCCAATTGTCCGGCGGGGAGCGCCAACGCGTCGCCCTGTGCCGCGCCCTGGTGCGCGATCCCAAGGTCTTCTTGCTGGATGAGCCACTGGCCAACCTCGACGCCAAGCTGCGCAACACGGCCCGAGACGACCTCAAACGGTTTCAGCGCCGGATTCAAACCACGACCGTGTACGTGACGCACGACCAAGTAGAAGCGATGGGACTGGGCGACCGGATCGTGGTGATGGAGCGGGGCAAGGTGCGGCAGATCGGGACGCCCCAGGAGGTCTACGAGGATCCGGTCGACACGTTCGTGGCGACGTTCGTCGGTCAACCGCCGATGAACCTGCTCGACGTGCCCGATCCGTCCCTGCCGCCGCGCACCCTGTTGGGTTTTCGCCCCGAGCACTTCCTTCCCCGCAGCGTCTTCGCCGCCGGCGAGGACATCCGCTCTTTCCGCTTCTCCGTGCGACGGGTGGAGTACCTCGGGTCGGATCGCTATGTCTACGGCTCGGTCGCCGACAGCGGCGCCCCCGACGCGACGATCATCGCGAAGCTGCCGGGGACCATCGCCCTCGCCATCCCGGAAGGAGAGACGCACGAGTTCGCGGTGCCGCGGCGGGTGCTGCGCTACTTCGACGCGGACACGGGATTGCGGCGGACGATATGACGCGCCGGCGGAGCCTCGCCGACCGCGAGGATGTCTTGGGCGCGGTGATGCTCGGCCCCGCCCTGGCCTACGTAATCCTCCTCGTCGGCGTCCCGTTCGTGTTCGCGATCCTGCTCAGCTTCAGCAACGCGACCGCCGGGAGCCTCAGCTTCGGGTGGGCCGGCCTCCGCAACTATGCGGCGATT